>Ga0187846_10000466_pt1 | contig 23737 bp, 21 predicted proteins | sample TC_taG_FD_161473 | JGI IMG/M metagenome (GOLD analysis project Ga0187846, IMG submission 161473) | Biofilm microbial communities from the roof of an iron ore cave, State of Minas Gerais, Brazil - TC_06 Biofilm (v2) | ecosystem: Environmental > Terrestrial > Deep subsurface > Cave > Wall biofilm... | reverse complement strand
GGGGTCCGGCGATCCACTCCGTCAAGCCCGGCTTGCCGCGCTCGGTCGGCGGGTCGCCGAGCGCCGTCTGCGCCTTTGGCGAGAAATTCCGGAATTTATGCCGGAACTGTGGTTCTCCTACCACGTCTATCACAAAGCGCCGGACTGGTTGGGTCCCCCCATCGTGGGCGCGCTCGGCATCCCCTATGTCGTCGCCGAGGCTTCCGTGACCCCTATACACGCGCTCGGTCCTTGGGCGGCTGGCTATCGTGCCGCCGAAAGCGCGATCAGGCGAGCTGATGCAGTGATCGGACTTAACTCGGATGATCGGGAGTGCGTCTTGCCGTTGCTGCGGGACCCCTGGCGCTGGGTTGCCTTCAAGCCGTTTGTCGATGCGGCGACCTATGGTCGAATAGGAGAACCAGAGGGCGAGTCACCACGCCTGATAGCGGTCGCGATGATGCGCCACGGTGACAAACTTGCCTCTTACCGCCTTCTCGGCGACTCGCTGTCTCGCCTGCTCGATTTGCCTTGGTCTTTAGAAGTGGTCGGCGACGGTCCGGCGCGACGCGATGTCGAGAATGCCCTCGCTCCACTGAACGAGCGAGTGACCTGGATGGGATCGCTCGACCACTCGTCGATCGCGGCTCGACTTGCCTTGGCCGATCTCTTCGTCTGGCCCGCCTGCAACGAAGCCTTCGGCATGGCGCTGCTCGAGGCACAGGCTAGCGGGTTGCCCGTGGTGGCCGGAGCGGACGGTGGAGTTGGAGAAGTTGTCGTACCAGAGGTGACCGGACTTCTCGTCGCACCCGGCGACGCCCGTGCGTTCGCCGCCGCGGTGCGTGGTGTGATACTCGATCACGGTCGCAGGTCGGCGTTCGCGAAAGCGGCGCGGGAGCGTGTTCTCTTGCAGCATGATCTCCCGGCCGCCGCCCGTCGACTGACTGCGGTAATTGATGCGGTCGGTCGTCATTGTGCGACGTGATAAACTCGTAGACCTCCTGGCCAGCGTGCCTGCGTGGACAGTACTATCGCAATTCTTTCTGTGAGATTTCGTGAACGCCTCCGTCTTGTTTTACGTTCAGCACTTGCTCGGCATCGGGCATGTGCAGCGCACTCTTCGGATTGCCGACGCGGTCGCCCGCAAAGGCATCGGGGTTACGCTGGTGTTAGGGGGAGAACCTCCCTCAGGGCTCATCTGTGCGGAATCCGCACGCATTGTTCAGCTCGCGCCGATCAAAGCCCGCGACGCGACCTTCAAAGAGCTCGTTGGTCCGGACGGCCAACCGTTTGATGAGAACTTGCAAAAGGCTCGTCGGGACGCGTTGCTTGCCGCCTTCCACTCGGCTTGGCCCGATGTCGTCGTAATCGAAGCATTTCCATTCGGTCGACGTGCGTTTCGCTTCGAGATTGAGGCGCTGATCGAAGCGGGACGATCGCGCCACCCCCGGCCGCAAATGCTGTGCTCGGTTCGAGACATTGTAGTCGTACCAGACCAAGCGAGCCGCCTCCGCGAGATCGTCGATCGGGTGCGGACTGATTTCGACTTTGTGCTCGTTCACGGAGATCCGGCCTTCCTACCATTCGAAGCGAGTTTCTCTGCCGCATCGAAAATCGCCGATCGCCTTGTTTATACGGGTTACGTCAGAGACTCAGATCGGACTGAGGGCAAAGACGAGCCTGTGGGAGAGAACGAGGTATTGGTCTCGGCTGGCGGAGGTGCGGTCGGCAACGCTCTCTTGTCGACGGCGCTCGAGGCTAGGCGACGCGGCTGCCTCGCCAGTCTCACTTGGCGTCTCCTTGCCGGACCTAACCTGCCGGAGCAGGCATTTGGGGCACTGGCGGCTGCTCTGTCAGAAAATGTAGTCCTCGAACGCTATCGCCGAGAATTCCCTAAAATGCTACGACGCTGTCGCGTATCGGTAAGCCAAGCCGGGTATAACACCGTCCTCGACATTCTCGCCGCCGGCGCTCGAGCCGTAGTCGTGCCGTTCGCATCCGGGCGAGAGACCGAGCAACAGTTGCGAGCAGAGCGCTTGGCAGCCTATGGGGTCCTCGAACAGATTCCGGAGACTCAGCTCACCCCGGCGCGGCTCGCTCAAACCGTCGAACGTGCGATGGGGCGCGACTCTCGGACGATCTCGGTCGACACGGGAGGCGCGCTCCGTTCGGCCCGCCTAATTGCGAATATGATCCGTGATCCAGGGAGTGTTATTGGGCGCTCGAACGGGAATTTTGTATCGCGGTTGGCCGGCGGTATTATCTGCGCATGAGGTCTTTGCAGCGCGAAAATTTGGTGACGACGGCAGGATGGTCCGATCTTGCCGGCGAGTTAGATCAATGGGTAAAGGACAGGCGGGTCGCGACCCTATGGTGGCGCGATGACGATGCAGTGACACCGAGCCGCCGACTTGACCACCTTATCTCTATCGCGGGCAACATCCCGATTTCGCTCGCGGTGATTCCGGCAGAAGCGGATCGAAAGCTTGCAGAATGGGCCCATCTGTCTCGGTCGGTTCGAACGCGACTTTCGGTTCTGCAGCACGGTTGGTGTCACAGGAGCCATGGCGTCGACGGTAAAAAAAACGAGTTTCCACCGGCGCGCTCCTGCCATGCTGTGAGATCTGACCTGACGGCGGGCCGGGCGCGTTTGACGGCGTTTTTCGGGAACCGGGCGCTCCCGGTTTTGGTACCGCCGTGGAATCGTTTCGCTTCATGTTTTCTTCCCCTTCTCTCTGCCTGCGGCCTCAGCGGGATCTCACGCGTAAAGCCGCGCCGCACTCCTTGGCCGGCACCCGGCATCACCGAGGTCAACGTTCATATTGATCTCGTCGCGTGGGGGGGAGATCGCGGCTTTATAGGGGAGGCGGCGGCCGTGGGCGGCATCGTCAGACACCTGAAGGCGCGTCGCCTTGGCGACGTTGACGGTGACGAGCCGACGGGAATTTTGACACATCACCTAGTGCAGGACGAGGCGACAGATGCGTTCCTTCGGCGGTTGGCCGCAATCACTAAGGAGCATCCGGCGACAAACTGGCTCGATGCGGCGGAAGTATTCGCGGACGTGCTCTAATCCCGGGCGATGACCTATTACACTTACCCCAGCTCAGCAATGTATGGCGACTATCTTCGCGCCGCTGTTGGCTTCATTCCGACCACAACAATCCTAGCGATTATGCCAGTCGGCCTGATTGCGGCTACCATGTTGGGCGGCTTTGCAACACTCTTTGCGGTATTCGGTGTGCGCACGATACTTCGCCATGGGACCCGCTTTGAGATGACTGAGTTGGCTCTACGCACGTCGGGACTGCGTCGTACCTCAATCTCTTGGGGTGACCTCGACCGTCTGACGCTCGCTTACTATTCCACGCGCCGCGATCGGTGCGAAGGCTGGATGCAACTCGAACTTCGCTCCGGCCGGACGAAGCTACGCCTGGACAGTCGGATCGAGGGTTTTATCGAGCTGACCAATAAGTCTGCCAGAGCTGCGATGTCGCGAGGGTTAATACTGAGTGCGAGCACGTTAGCTAATTTGGCTGGCCTCGGAGTCAATTTACACACGGAGCCCGATGCCCGAGACGGGGTGGGAGCTGCCGCTTGACCGATCTCCTCACCATCCGCGACCTGCATGTTCGTTTCGCCGCCCCAGGCGGTTTTATTCGAGCGGTGACGGGGGTCTCATTCCGGGTGCGACCTCGATCAACCGTGGCGCTTGTCGGCGAATCCGGCTCGGGGAAGTCTGTGGTTAGCCAGACCATCCTTCGCATCCTGCCCCGGGGCGGAGTTATTACCCGTGGTGAGATCTTGTTTACGGATCCCCGACTCGATGGCGAGGCGGTCGATCTTGTCAAACTGCAGGACAATGGCGCGGAGATGCGAGCGATCCGAGGTGGGCGGATTTCGATCATCTTCCAGGAGCCTATGACCTCATTGTCCCCGGTTCATACAATCGGCAATCAGGTCAGCGAGGCGCTGCGGCTCCATCGGCCAGTAAGCGCCGCGCAAGCCACCGAGTTGACGGAGGAGATGCTATGCCTCGTCGGATTTCCAGATCCCAAGCGGGCTTTGCGCAGCTACCCTTTCGAGCTGTCTGGCGGGCTGCGCCAGCGTGCTATGATCGCGATGGCGCTGGTCTGCCGCCCGGCGCTGCTGATCGCGGACGAGCCGACGACCGCGCTCGATGTGACCATCCAGGCCCAAATCCTTAAGCTGATCATAGAGCTCCAGCGTGAGCTCAGCATGGCGGTGCTGTTGATCACCCACGACCTTGGTGTCGTTGCCAATATTGCCGAAGAAATTGTGGTGATGTACCACGGCGAGGTCATGGAGAGTGGTACCCTCGATGACATCTTTCGCCGAGCGGAGCATCCTTATCTGCAGGCGTTGCTGCGCGCCGTTCCCCACTTCGACATGAAGCCGGGCGAGCGTCTCGTCCCGATTCGCGAAATCCCGCCTGGAGATGCGCCGCATCTGATGGCCGAGAAAGCGGAATGGCCGCCAGGTGCCGATGGACCGCTGGTCGAATGCGTCGGCGTACGAAAGACCTTTACCATCCGCAAGAGCGGGTGGTTCGGAAGCGGAAGGTCGGGCCCCCAGGTCATTGCCGTCGACGACATCAGCCTGAAGATCGAGCGCGGCGAGTGTCTTGGGCTGGTCGGCGAGAGTGGGTGCGGCAAGACGACTTTGAGCAAACTGTTGCTGCGGGCCGTATCACCCGATTCAGGAGCGATCCGCTTCAACGACCGGGGAAAGCTCATCGATGTGCTTTGTCTGGACGGCGAGGATTTGAAGCGGTTTCGACGGCAAGTGCAATTCATTTTCCAAGACCCGTTCGGATCGCTGAATCCGCGGATGACGGTCCATGATATCATTGAGGAGCCACTCGTAATCCATGGGATTGGCGATGTTCGATCGCGTCGTGAGATGGTGCACGAACTGGTCACCCTCGTTGGCCTCGATCTCCGCCATCTCAAACGGTACCCCCACAGCTTTTCCGGAGGTCAGCGCCAGCGCATCGGCATTGCGCGCGCCCTGGCGTTGCGACCTGATCTAGTGATCTGCGATGAACCGACATCAGCGCTCGACGTTTCGATCCAAGCGCAGATTCTCAACCTGTTAATGGATTTGAAGAAGAAGCTTTCACTTACCTACCTTTTCATTTCTCACAATCTCGCGGTCGTCGACTATATTGCCGATCGCATCGCAGTGATGTGTGCTGGACGGATCGTCGAAATCGCCGAACGCGCGACGCTGTTTCGTAATCCGGTCCATCCCTACACTTTGGCCCTGCTCGCGGCCGTGCCCACGCCGGACCCGTCGCGCTCTCTCGACTTCCACCGGTTGATGGAGGACAAAGCCTCGGACCCGGCTGCTTGGCCTGAGCCGTTCCGGCGTGAACCGATGAACGCGCCGCCTTTCATCGAGATCGGTCCGGGCCATTGGGTGGAGGCGAGAGCGTCACCGTCTGCGATGGTGGCTCGGGCCAGCAACGCCGGCTCTGCATAAGCTGGAAAGACCAAGAAACGGATAGGGAGGGGCGATGTGAAACTAATCGGCCTCATCTTGGCTCTCTTGATTCCTGTTCTCGGCACGGCACGGGCTGAGCTGCAGGAGACGCCGCTTTTCAAGCAAGAGGTAGTCAGCGGAGAGCTTTCCAGGGTTAACGAACGGGTGCCAAGCGACCCAGAGATGGCGGGATCTGAAACAGTCGGCAATCCGGGCGGTGAGCTGCGGATGTTGATCGGCGGACCCAAGGACACTCGTATGATGGTTGTTTACGGCTACGCACGGCTGGTCGGTTATACCCCCGCGCTGACGCTTGTGCCCGACATCCTGAAATCGGTGGATGTCCAGGACGGCCGGATCTTCACGCTCCATTTGCGTAGCGGACACAAGTGGTCGGACGGACATCCCTTCACCTCCGAAGATTTCCGCTACTGGTTCGAGGATGTGGCACAGAACAGCAAGTTATCGCCCTCGGGCCTGCCCGTGTCGATGCTGGTGCAGGGTGAGATCCCTCGCTTCGAAATGCTTGACGACACCACAATTCGCTATGCTTGGACACGACCGAATCCATTGTTTCTGCCCGAACTAGCCGGGGCGGACCCGCTCTATATCTACTGCCCGTCACATTATCTTAAACAATTCCACGAAAAATACGCGGATAAAGCCACGCTCGCGGCGCTGGTCAAAAAGCACAACCAACACAATTGGGCTGCGCTGCACAATCGCATGAATGCGATGTACCACAATGACAATCCGGATCTGCCGTCGCTGGAGCCATGGGTATTGAAGACGCAGCCCCCCGCCGACAGGTTCATGTTCGAAAGGAATCCCTATTATTATCGCATAGACGAAGCGGGGCATCAGCTTCCCTATATCGATCGGGTGATCATGTCGATTGCCGATAGCAAAATTATCCCGGCAAAAACAGGCGCAGGCGAGAGCGACCTCCAGGCCCGATATCTGCGCTTCGACAATTATACCTTTCTCAAACAGAGCGGAGAGCGTAATAAGTACAACGTACGGCTGTGGCGCACTGGCCCAGGCAGTCAACTCGCCCTCTATCCAAACCTCAACGTAAACGATGAGATTTGGCGTGGTCTGATACGCGACCTGCGCTTTCGTCGCGCCTTGTCGCTCGCGGTCAACAGGCACGAGATCAATCAGGCGATCTACTTCGGGCTGGCGATCGAAGGACAGAACACGGTTCTGCCGCAGAGCCCGTTATACCGCCCCGAATATCGCTCGGCCTGGGCAAATTTCGATTTGAGTGAGGCTGACCGCTTGCTCGATTTGATCGGGCTGACAAAGCGAGACAGCGACGGTACGCGTCTGCTTCCGGACGGCCGACCCATGGAGATCATCGTAGAGAATTCGGGGGAATCGACCGAACAGTCGGACGTGTTGGAGCTGATCCGCGATTCTTGGCGACGCATCGGAATAAGGCTGTTTGCCAAGCCGTTGCAGCTAACCTTGTTCCGGCGCCGGGTCTTCTCAGGCGAGACGCTGATGTCGATCGATAAGGGGATCGAGAACGGCTTAGCGACGGCTGCCATGTCACCTTGGGAGCTGGCACCGACTAGTCAACAGCAGCTGGAATGGCCGAAGTGGGGTCAATATTACGAGACGAAAGGGAAGGCCGGCGAAGCTCCTGATCTGCCGTCTGCGACGCGGCTAAAGGAGCTCTACGAGGACTGGCTCGGCACGGCACTGCAGCCGGACCAAGTCCGGATCTGGCATGCCATGTTGCAGATATGGGCGGATGAGGTCTTCTCGATCGGCACGGTCGCCGGTGTCCTCCAGCCGGTCGTGGTGAGCGAAAAACTCCACAATGTCCCCGAGGAGGGGTTCTACAATTGGGATCCTGGAGCCTTTTTCGGGATCTACAAGCCAGATACTTTCTGGCTCGACTCGTCCGAAGCTTCTGCGAAATCGGCGTCTTCGGGCGTCTCGCCGCCGGTGCATCCCTGACGACAGACTGGATACGATCGCTGAAATCTGGCTAGATCGGCGTCATGCTCAGCTACATAGTTCACCGGATCCTGATCATGATCCCGACGTTGATCGCGATCAGTATCGTGATCTTCACTATCATCAACCTGCCCCAGGGAAATTATTTCACGACCTACATCGCTGAACTGCAGGAGTCGGGCGAGCCGGCGGATTTGGCCAAAATCCATTTTTTGGAGGTTGAGTACGGCTTCGACCGGCCGCTCTGGGAGCAATACTTGTATTGGGCCGGTGGGCTGCTTCGGGGAGACCTGGGATATTCGTTCACCTATAACCTGCCCGTTACGAAGGTCGTGGGCGACCGTCTGTTCCTGACCTTTCTCGTCTCCTTCACGACGATCCTCTTTACCTACCTAGTGGCTTTTCCGATCGGCGTCTACTCCGCGACACATCAGTATAATTGGACGGACTACTGTTTGACATTATTGGGGTTTCTCGGGCTGGCCACGCCCAGCTTTCTTCTTGCTCTTGTCCTGCTCTATCTGGCGAATGTGTATTTTGGGATTTCAATTGGCGGTCTGATGGATCCTCAATACGTCGATCAGCCGTGGACTTGGAGCAAGATGCTCTCTGTTCTCGCTCACATTTGGATCCCGGTCATTGTCATCGGAACGGCGGGAACTGCGAGCATGATCCGGCGGTTGCGTGCGAACCTGCTCGATGAGTTGCAAAAGCAATATGTGGTGACCGCGCGTGCAAAGGGGCTGCCTCCTCTCAAAACGTTGTTCAAATATCCGCTGCGGATGGCCCTCAATCCGTTCATTTCCGATATCGGTTCTCTCTTACCGCATGTTATTTCCGGCGCAGCGATCGTCTCGGTAGTAATGTCTTTGCCGACTACCGGACCGATGCTGCTCGACGCGCTACGTAGTCAAGACATGTATCTTGCCGGGTCGTTCTTGATGTTCATGGCATTCCTGACGGTAATCGGCGTATTCGTGTCCGATCTCGCGCTCGCCGTGCTCGATCCCCGGATCCGCCTGCAGGCAGGTCGACGTCGATGAGCGATCTGGCCTTCGCATCCGGCGGCCTGCCGCGTAGCAGCAACGAGGCGAAGGCCGTTCGCACCGAGAATCAGCTGCCACACTACGTCTCGGGTGCGCCGTTCGACCCCTACGCCGTCGAACGGATGACGCCGGCGCAAGAGCGCTTTTATATGGCGTCGCAGTGGCGGATGATGTGGTGGAAGCTCTGCCGTCACCGTGTGGCTGTCGTATCCGGCGCAGTCCTCCTGACCATGTACTTGTCGATTCTGATCTGCGAGTTTCTCGCGCCTTACGGTTTGGATACACGCAACACTGATTTCATCTTTGCCCCGCCGCAGCGGGTGCGGATCTTTCACGACGGCCGGCTGGTCGCCCCGTTTGTCTACGGTTTCGATTATCGGCTCGACATGGCTAATCTTGAGCGAGTCTATACGCCGAACCCGGTGAAACGTCAGACTATCCGCTTCTTTTGCCGTGGCGACGATTATCTGTTCTGGGGATTGTTCCGTTCAGATCTGCATCTTGTCTGCCCGGCTAAAGGCGGGCAATTATTCCTACTCGGCACCGATCGGCTTGGTCGCGATCTCCTTTCGCGGATGGTCTACGGGGCACGGATCTCGCTGACGGTGGGACTATTCGGCGTCGCCGTAAGCTTTACGCTTGGGATCTTGATCGGTGGGATTGCCGGCTATTACGGCGGTTGGACCGATATTCTAATTCAGCGCGGGATTGAGGTTGTCCAATCTTTTCCGCACCTGCCGCTGTGGATGGCCCTTTCTGCGATATTGCCAGTGAGTTGGAGCCCTATCCTCGTTTATGTTGGCATTACGTTGATTCTTGGAATGATCGAATGGACCCATCTCGCTCGCGCCGTTCGGTCCAAGCTTCTGGCGCTGCGCGAAGAGGATTTCTGCACTGCTGCCGTGCTGATGGGAGCGCGACCGGCGCGAATTATCGGTCGGCACCTCTTGCCGAGTTTCATGAGCCATCTGATTGCCTCGGCGACCTTGGTCATCCCGGGCATGATCCTAGGTGAGACAGCGCTCTCTTTTCTCGGTCTCGGGCTGCGGCCACCTATGACGAGTTGGGGTGTTTTGCTTAACGAAGCGCAGAACATCAATGTCGTGGCGCTTTACCCTTGGTTGATGCTACCCGTCGCAAATGTCGTAATTACTGTGCTGGCGTTCAACTTTTTCGGCGATGGGCTGCGCGATGCCGCGGACCCTTATCACTAAGCTCCCGAACCGGTAAACCCAGTGGAGACCAGAGCGACTGTCTTGAAGGTCAAGGGCCGAAGTGATGGTTGAAGTGTCGGCCGCGTCGATCACTGTTAAAGGCGGGCGCCGGTGTGGCTGCAATGGCCTCGACGCTCAAGGTCTGGGCCAATGCCTAGGGTTTGTAGTCGTGCACCATGGCATTGAGGATGGTCAGCAGCTTTCGGATCGCAGAGACGAGGGCGGGCAGGTTTGCCGGCCGCGCGCAGACGGCGATAGAAGCGCTTGAGCACCGGGTTGTGATGGATGGCGACGAGGCAGGCCATGTAGAGCAGCGCTCGGACCTCGAGGCGTTCCTTGGATCTTGCGCCGCGATATCGGCTGGTGTCGTGATTGATCGGCGCGACGCCGGCCGGGGTGGCGATCTGGTGGCGGTCGACGACATCACCGATACCGGGTACGCTTTTCACGAGGTCCTGTTGGGCGCGCCGTCGGACCCATGGCTTCAGCAAAGTGGGCGATCACTGTTGCGTCGATCGCGCCGATCTTGGCCAATCGACTAATGACGCCGGCGAATTTGCGAACCTGGCGCCGATTGACGATGGCAGAGCGGCTTCGGGGAGCGCGGCGGCGACTACCGCGTCATAACCGCCGTTCGCGTAGAGCACCGCTAGGCAGGGCGACGACGGGTTCAATCGCGCGGCGAATGCGCTCAGACCTTCCGCGTCGGTCGCGCAGCCGAACGCCGCGCCCTCGATACGGGCTCGTCCCCAGACGACTGTTCGGGTCTGTGGAATGCCGGCCGACGCCGCACGCTCCGGTCCGGCCTCGCGGGCCAGGACACATTCGGGCTACCGACCGGACTCGGTCAGCCAAGGTAGCTCAACTAACCAGGCCATGCAGCGATAGGAGGACCTATATTCTACCCTGCTCGGCGCTGCACGAGCGCTTGAAGAGCTGGTCGACAAGTAACACTTTGCCCGGAGATGATCGATAACTATTGGTTCTCCGCGGAGAACTGTCAGGGAATATCGCATGCACGCCTTGCAGCCGGTCCGCGGTACTCAGGATCTTCTTCCCGAGGTGGCGAGGCGCCATCGCTGGGTGGTCGAGACCGCGCGGGCCGCGGCCGAGCTCTACGGTTTCGCCGAAATAGCGACACCGATTTTCGAGTTCACCGACGTCTTCTCTCGACCGATTGGCGAGCACACTGACATCGTTGCCAAGGAGATGTATACTTTCAACGACCGTGGGGGCGAGGAAATCACGCTGAGGCCAGAAAACACTGCCGGCGTGGTTCGCTCGGTCATCTCCAACGGCCTCGCCCAGAGCGGGCCAGTCAAGTTCTTCTACAGCGGTCCGATGTTCCGCTATGAGCGACCGCAAAAGGGCCGCTTCCGCCAATTTCACCAAATCGGGGTCGAGCTGATCGGCGTCGCCCAGCCGCAGGCCGACATCGAGGTGATCGCGCTGGGCAGCCGCATCCTCGATGCGCTTGGGGTCCGGGAGCGCGTCGAACTCGAGCTGAACACCTTAGGTGATCCGGCGAGCCGTGCTTCCTATCGCCAGGCGCTCATTGGCTATTTTTCGGCGCGGATCTCCGAATTGTCGGAAGACAGCCGTAACCGTCTCGAACGCAATCCGCTGCGCATCTTCGACTCGAAAATGGAAGCGGACCAGCAGGTTGCGCGTTATGCCCCAACGTTTGCCGATTATCTAAACCCCGAGGCGGGCCGTTTTTTTGATCGTGTACGAGCGGGGCTTGATCGGCTCGGCATAAATTACCGGCTGAACCCACGGCTCGTGCGGGGTCTTGACTACTACACGCACACGGCCTTCGAGTTCGTGACCAGCGACCTCGGCACCCAGGGTACGGTGATGGGAGGCGGTCGATATGACGGTCTCGTCGAACTGATGGGCGGCCCGGCATTGCCAGGGGTTGGCTGGGCCGCGGGTATCGAGCGGCTAGCGATGCTGATCGCCGAGCCGCCTCTGCCGCGAAGCCCCGTGGCGCTGGTCCCGATCGGCGAGGCCGGCGAATCCACCGCTCTGGAGCTTGCCGAAGAGCTTCGCGGCCGCGGCTTCGCGATCGATCTTGGATATTCGGGCAACCTCGTGCGTCGGCTGCGGCGGGCACATCGGATCAACGCGTTTGCTGCGATATTGCTGGGCGAACATGAGTTGGCGCGAGGTACAGCGACCCTGCGCAATATGGTTAATGGCGAGCAAACGGAAGTACCGCTTGCCGAATTGCCAGCCCGGCTTCAAGCGCTGGCCGACGAGCAAATCCCCTTCTAAGCTCGGGGAGCTTTGGAAACGTCTCTCCAAGCGCATTTGGACCACCTCGTCCGCCGCTACGCGGAGCTGCGCGACGCGCTCGGCAGCAGTGGGCTTACGGGTGTGGATGTTGCGAGATTGTCGAAGGAATATAGCGAGCTCAGCCCGATCGTCGAAGGGATCGATGCGTTGCACCGAGCCCGCGACGAGCTCGCCGCGCTTACCGGCCTCGCCCAATCAAACGAAGATGCGGAGCTGAAAGCTCTTGCCGAAAATGAGCTGCGTGCATTGCGCGAACAGCTCCCAGAGCTCGAGCGGCGGATCCGGCTGGCGCTTTTGCCGAAGGATGCCGACGACGAGCGCAACGCCATCCTCGAGGTACGCGCCGGCACCGGCGGCGAAGAGGCGGCACTGTTCGCGGCCGAACTCTTTCGCATGTATCAGCGCTACGCCTCCTTGCGGGGCTGGCGCTCCGAGATCCTCGACCTCTCCGAGACCGGCCTCGGCGGGTTCAAGGAGGCGAGCGCGCTGATCAGCGGGCGCGATGTCTTCGCCCGGCTCAAATTCGAATCCGGTGTGCACCGTGTCCAGCGGGTTCCCGAGACCGAAGCGAGCGGGCGCATCCACACTTCGGCCGCTACCGTTGCCGTGTTGCCCGAGGCCGAGGAGGTCGACATCCGGATCGACGAGAGGGATCTGCGCATCGACGTCTTTCGGGCGGGCGGGCCCGGCGGCCAATCGGTCAACACGACCGACAGCGCGGTGCGCATCACCCATTTGCCGACCGGCCTCGCCGTCATCCAGCAGGACGAAAAATCGCAACACAAGAATAAGGCGCGGGCGCTCAAGGTGTTGCGTTCGCGCCTCTATGAAATGGAGCGGCAGGCGCGTGATAGCGCGCGCGCCGCCGTTCGCAAGGCCCAGGTCGGCAGCGGCGACCGGTCGGAACGAATCCGCACCTACAATTTCCCGCAAGGTCGGGTCACCGACCATCGCATCAACCTCACGCTTTATAAGATCGACAAGGTGATGAGCGGCGAGGCGCTCGACGAAATCATCGATGCGATCCTCGCAGCCGACCAAGCCACGCGATTGGCAGCGGTCGAAGGGTGACGCCGAGGTGTGGCCGACCGTCGGTTCGCTGCTCGTTGAGGCTCGCTCAATACTGTCGCAGGCTGGGTTGGAAGGTACTCGCCGCCACGCTCGCCGGCTGGTCGCTGCGGTTCTCGATCTGACTCCCGCGGAGGTAGTACGCTGTCAGGAACGGGTGCTCGACGAGCAACAAGCCGGTCGCGTTCGGCTGGCGTTGAATCGTATGGCCGAACGCGAGCCGTTGAGCCGGATCCTTGGACGCCGCGAATTCTGGGGCTTAGAATTTGCCCTGTCTGCCGACACACTCGACCCCCGGCCTGAGACCGAAACGGTCGTCGAGGCCGTGTTGCGGCGGGTTCTCGACCGCGAGGCGCCGCTCCGCTTCCTCGATCTCGGCACCGGTACCGGCTGCATCCTGCTGGCGCTCCTCTCCGAATTCCCGGCTGCGATCGGTTTGGGGGTCGATATGGCTGCCGCTGCGGCAATAACCGCGAGTCGCAATGCCGCGGCACTCGGCCTTGCCGAACGTGCTCATTTTGTGGTTGGCGATTGGGGAGCGGCTTTAACGGGCGCGTTCGAGGTAATCGTTTCGAACCCGCCGTACGTCGCCAGTGCGTCACTCGCCAATTTGCCGCGCGAGGTCGCCCTTTACGATCCCTGTTTAGCCCTTGATGGCGGCGCTGATGGCCTTGGCGCTTATCGGTCTCTCGTTGAGGATCTCCCCCGATTGCTAAAACCAGGGGCCGTTTTTGTAGGTGAGGTCGGGCTGGGCCAGGCCTCGGCTGTCGAAGCAATCTTGCAGACAAGCGGACTGGCGATCGAACGATGTGAACATGATCTCGCCGGCATCGCCCGCTGCGTGGTGGCTCGGGCCACGCAGAAAACTATTGGAATGCGCGGCGGTCCCGTCTAGGGTGGGGTGCTCGGGGGTCATGAATCGTTTGGGAAAGCGGCATAGATGTAGCCGCAACCACTCGGGAGGGGCCGTGGTACGCTCCCTCCGGACATCGGTTCCAACTGTGTTCACCGTGATTAGACAGGTGTGATGAGACCAGGACCAAATAAGCGATCGCGCGGTCGCGGCAACGGAGGCAATCCGCACCACAACCGGCCGCGGATGCCCCACCGAATTCAAACTTTCGACAGCAATGGTCCAAACGTAAAAATTCGTGGCAACGCTTATCAGGTTTTCGAACGTTATGTCGCGCTGGCGCGCGAAGCGGCATCAAGCGGCGACCGGATTGCGGCGGAAAACCTCTATCAGCACGCGGAACATTATTTCCGCGTCATGAATGCGAATGGAGAAGGCGGCCCGCACGGGCCACCGCGTCCGATGACGCCAGCCGATCAGGAGACCGGTGGGTCCGAGGCAGAAGGTCGCGAGACGAACGAGGCTTTCGTCCAACCCTCGCCACCGCCAGCGAGCGACGAGCAGCCGCTTGCTAGCGAGCTGCCCTATTCGACTGATACGCCCCCATTCCGCTAGTCTTTGCCGGCCGAGCGAACGGCGCTCAGGGGGCCGTGCCGGTCGGGGTTGAGCGCCAACCGGCCGGCACCATATTGCCTGCTGGAGGGTTACGGGACCGCCTGACGAGGGGTGCTGTGGCCGGTTCAGCAGGGCGAGCAAATCATGGATATCGACAAATATACCGAGCGGTCGAAAGGATTCATCCAATCGGCCCAGGGCTTGGCGTTGCGCAGCGGCCATCAGCGGCTGACACCCGAGCATCTTCTCAAAGTCCTGCTTGAGGACAAGGAAGGCCTCTGCGCCAACCTGATCCGTGCGGCGGGCGGCGATCCGCAGGTGGTCTTAAGTGCGGTCGAGGCCGAGCTCGGCAAGCAGCCGCGGGTCGAAGGGAGCGGCGCCGGCCAGGTCTACCTGACGCCCGAGATCGCTCGGGTCTTCGAGCAGGCCGAACAGATCGCGCAGAAGGCCGGCGACAGCTTTGTCACCGTAGAGCGGCTGTTGCTGGCGCTGGCAATGGCCAAGGAAACACCAGCGGGCAAGGCGCTTTCCGGCGGCGGGGTGACGCCCCAGAAGCTCAACACGGCGGTCGAAGATCTGCGCAAGGGCCGCAAGGCCGACAGCGCATCGGCCGAGGAAGGCTACGACGCGTTGAAACGCTATGCCCGCGATCTGACCGCTGTAGCCCGCGAAGGCAAGCTCGACCCGGTGATCGGCCGGGACGAGGAGATCCGTCGCACGATGCAGGTGCTGTCGCGGCGGACCAAGAACAACCCGGTCCTGATCGGCGAGCCTGGGGTCGGCAAGACCGCGATCGTCGAGGGCCTCGCATTGCGCATCGTCAACGGCGACGTGCCCGAGGGCCTCAAGGACAAGCGCCTGCTGGCACTCGATCTCGGCGCCATGATCGCCGGCTCCAAGTACCGCGGCGAGTTTGAGGAACGGCTGAAGGCGGTGCTGTCCGAGATCACCGCAGCGGCCGGCGAAATTGTCCTGTTCATCGACGAACTGCACACCCTCGTAGGCGCCGGCAAGGCGGAAGGGGCGATGGATGCCTCCAACATGCTGAAGCCGGCCTTGGCGCGCGGCGAATTGCATTGTATCGGCGCCACCACCCTCGACGAGTACCGCAAGAACATCGAGAAGGACGCGGCACTGGCGCGGCGCTTTCAGCCGGTCTTTGTCGAAGAGCCGTCGGTCGAAGACACCATTTCGATCCTGCGCGGCATCAAGGAGAAGTACGAGCTGCATCACGGCGTACGCATCACCGACTCGGCGATCGTCGCGGCCGCCACCTTGTCGAACCGCTACATCACCGACCGCTTTCTGCCTGACAAGGCGATCGACCTGATGGACGAGGCAGCCTCACGGCTGCGCATGGAGGTCGATTCAAAGCCCGAGGCGATCGACGAGCTCGACCGCCGCATTGTCCAGCTCAAAATCGAGCGCGAAGCCCTGAAGAAGGAAAGCGACCCGGCCTCGCGCGACCGACTCGAAAGGCTGGTCAAGGAGCTCGAAGAGCTCGAGCAGCGATCGGCCGAGCTGACCGCGCAGTGGCGAGCTGAGAAGGACAAGCTAGCCGGCGCGCAAAAGCTCAAGGAGAAGCTCGAACAGGCTCGCGCCGAGCTCGAGATTGTGCAGCGTCGCGGCGATTGGAGCCGCGCCGGCGAGCTGACTTACGGCGTGATCCCCGAGCTCGAACGCAAGCTCAAGGAGGTTGAGAGCGCCGAAGCCGGGCGCATGCTCGAGGAAGCCGTCACCGAGGAGCACATCGCCGCCGTCGTGTCGCGTTGGACCGGGATACCGGTCGACAAAATGCTGTCCGGCGAGCGCGAGAAGCTCCTCAACATGGAGCAGAATTTGCGCCGCCGGGTGGTCGGCCAGGACGAGGCGATCATCGCCGTGTCGAACGCGATCCGCCGCGCCCGGGCCGGGCTGCAGGATCCGAACCGGCCGCTGGGCTCGTTCCTGTTCCTCGGTCCGACCGGTGTCGGCAAGACCGAGCTGACACGGGCATTGGCCGAATTCCTGTTCGACGACGAGAGCGCCATGGTCCGCATCGACATGTCGGAATACATGGAGAAGCACTCGGTTGCCCGTTTGATCGGCGCCCCGCCCGGCTATGTCGGCTATGACGAGGGCGGCTCGTTGACCGAGGCGGTGCGGCGCCGCCCGTACCAGGTGATCCTGTTCGACGAAGTCGAAAAGGCCCATCCAGATGTGTTCAACGTGCTCTTGCAGGTGCTCGACGACGGTCGCCTGACCGACGGTCAGGGCCGGACCGTCGATTTCCGCAACACGCTGATCGTGCTGACCTCGAACCTCGGCAGCGAGGCGCTGGCGAGCCTTCCCGAGGGCGCGGAGGCGTTGGTCGCGCGCAGCGCGGTCATGGCTGCAGTGCGCGACGCATTCCGCCCAGAGTTCCTGAACCGGCTCGACGAGATCCTGCTGTTCCGGCGGCTGTCGCGCGACGACATGAAGGGGATCGTTACGATCCAGCTCGAGCGGCTAAGGAAACTGCTCGCCGACCGGAAGATCACCCTCGAGGTCGACGCCGCGGCGAGCGCGTGGCTCGCCAATGCCGGCTACGATCCTGTCTATGGCGCCCGGCCGCTGAAGCGGGTGATCCAGCGCGAGCTACAGAACACGTTGGCCCAGCAGATCCTCGAAGGCCATATTCCGGACGGGTCGACGGTTCACGTTAGCGCCGGCGACAAGGGCCTGATGATCGGCGAGATCATGACGGCCGAAGCGGCCTAGCCGAGCGCCTCGCGGGCGGCGGTTCCGCCCCCCGCGGCCGCCGAAACATAGGCCGCGAGCAATTCGGCCGGCGAGACGTTTGCCGGGTCGAGCTGGCGACCGTCGGAGCATTGCCGCACGAGGCGCCGCAGCTGCGCCTCGAACATCTCCTCCACTCCCGCGTGATCGTGAGCGAGCAGCGCCCCGTCGCTCTCGCGCAGCTCCGGCGTATCCGGGATGCCGGCAAGCTCGGACGCGGCCTCGTCACCGAGCTGCAACGCCCCGGCCAATGCCTGGCCGGCATCCGGCTGGACCAATCGCTCGCGCAACAGGGTGCACACCGCGGCACGCGCTCTGAACAGCGAGCGTTGGCGGACCGCGGTCAAATCGCGCGGTGCCTCGGCCTTCGTGACCCGCGCCAGGCGGGTATCAAGAAACCGCCGCATGGGCGGCTTCCAGCGCCTTCAGCCGTCTGTCGAAATCGCTGGCCTCAAGTGCCCGAAGGTATGTCTCGACCACCATCCCTACCTCGGCCCCCTCGGCCGGCGTGATGGTGCCTTCGGCAACCGCTGCTGTGATCGCGGCCATCGCGGCCGCGATATCGGCCGGTTCCGCGATCGGTGGCAGATCGAGCTGCACCGGCCGTGCGCGCCGTGGCGAGATGATGCGCTCGAAGCAGAGCCGCATCGCAGCAGCGTCACCGTCGAGAGCAAGTGCCATGGCCTTGCGGGTTAGCGCCTCGACTTCCCCGTCGAGCAGCGCCTCGGCGACACGCGTCGCGTGGTTCCGGCAACCCTTTGGCTTGCCGGCCGGATTACCTGATTGGCCCTTCACGAAATGGCCCTGCGGGGTGCGCTCCACCTGAATTTGCAGGTCGGATTCAGGCATCGGCGAATTTCCTCTGATCAAATCTACCGTGGCATGAATTCACAATCATCTTTGATCTGTCCCGTTCCAAACATCCGCCTCCTTAAGGTCGAAGCTGAGGTTGCATCGTTGATACCACGCCCGCGTTATATTGTCAATTTGACAATTATGGAACCCAGCCCTGCCGTTTGTGCATACGGCCCCGAACCGCGCCCGGTTATGCGGAGGAACGGGGCCGTCAGAGCTATCCCGAGCAGAAGGAAAGATGATTGCCGTTGCGGAACTCATCGCAATCGTCGCCGCCTGAGGTCTTCTCAAAAAGTTACGCGCTGGTTATTTGTAGAGAACTCCCAGACCGAAAGCAATAATTGGGAATCTTCTGAAAACCTAGCGCGCTGAAACAAAAACTCATTAGCCTTGCTTTAATCTGATTGTTGTGGGACAGGCGCGTTGGTCGGTCTCCGATCGGCGCATCAAGGCCGAGGCCGGAAGTCTTGATGCGCTCGATTTTATGATCTCACGACAGCGCGTGGTGAACGCGAGCGTCGCCCCGGTCGCCGCTATATCGAATGAGCGACTCGCTTGTCGGTATCAGCGTCGAGTACGGCGTGGACGGCCTTTATCAAATCGCTTTTGACGAGCGCCGCCACGTCCTCGGCGGTGGAAAATCCGACAACGATCTCGATCGCGTCGGCAGCGCGACGGTCGAGCAGCACGCTCGGGGCGGGGTCCGCGAGCACACGCGGATCGGCCTCGACAAGAGCGCGCACCTGCTCGATCGCCGGATCGAGATCGGTGTCGTCTGGAATCTGGAAACGTGTCTGGCCAACATGTGGCGGTGCCGGATAAATGCTGAAGTTACGCAGAGGCTGGCCCCACACGCCACTGTTCGGCACGATTACCTGCACTTTGTCGTCGGTAACCAGCTCCGTCCAGAACAGCGACAGCTCTTTGACGGTGCCGACACTGCTGCCGCCGATCTGCACCTTGTGACCGATCCGAAAGGGTCGGAAAATCAGCAGCATCACACCCGCGGCCAGGTTGGAAAGCGTGCCCTGCAAGGCCAGACCCACTGCGAGGCTGGCAGCACCAAGGATCGCGACGAGGCTCGTTGTTTGGATGCCGAATTCCGACAGCACCGCGAGCACCGTCACGGTCAGCACCAGGTAGCGGGCGAGGCTGCCGAAGAAGCTTTGCAGCATCGGATCGACATGCGGCGTCCGCCTCAGCATTCTCACCACAAGCAGGTTGGCCCTGCCCGATAGCCACAAGCCGATCAGCAGTATCAGAATCGCCGCGAGCGCATTCAGCGCGTTGCCGACGATCAGCGGGAGCAACGCGCTCACATCGGCGATTGCATTTTGGGCCTTGTCCTCCAGCATCGCTCTGCCTCGCCGTTTGCCTTATGCAGCGCAAACGCCGTACCACGGCAGATGCACCAGGCGGGCAAGGTGCTGTTCACAGCAAAATCACCATTTCACGGGAGAGGGTTGCGTTCCGCCCCAGCTGGTCAACCCGGCGAGAAGCGGTTCGGGCGAGACACCTGCACAGCCGCGAGATAGACGAGCGCGCTGCTGCTTCAGCCTTCCTGATCGGCGCCGACAACGAGGTGGCATTCGCGGACTTCCGCACGCGAGATGCGCAGTGTGTCGGACGGGTTGAGCTGGCGCAGCACCAAGGTATCGCCCTCCCACCCCACGAATTGCTTGATCAACACCGCGTTGTCCGTTTTATAGACGACGACGTCGCGGCCGCGTGTCGGCGGCTTGAAGGGGTTGACGTGTAAGAGCCAACCCGGCTCGTAACGCGGTTCCATGCTGTCGCCGACCATGTAAATCGCATAGGCGGAGCGCACACCGCCCAGATTCGCGGGGCGTGGCGTGTAGCCGATCGGCCCGTCTTCCAGAAACATCTCCTGATCGCCACCGCCGCGCGCGGCACTGCGAATCGGGATCTGATCCGGGCCGCGCGCCAATGCCGCAGACGTTCCGGACGAAGACGCGGTCGAGGGTGGGCGCCCGCGCCCGCGCGGCATCTCACTGCCTGGCGGCGGAACCGTGACCTCGACGGCATGACGCAGCACTTCCTCGGGCGGTACGCCGAGAAACTCGGCGATCTGCACCGTCTCTAACTGCTTCATCTGGCGCTCGCCCTTCATCATCCGGGAGACCGCCGAGGGCGCTAGCCGAAGGTGGCGCGCGAGATCCGCCTGCGTCGCGTTGACCCGTTCCAGGGCCTGATGAAACCAGCGACCGTCCATAATGCGTCCCCAGCAATTTGCCATATTGACACAGAAACAATCAACGGTACCATGCCGGTGTGATCCTGACAAGCGATTTAGTGCGAAAACGGAGATACTTATGGGACTTTCGTCGGTGCCGGTGGGGTGGGAGCATGATCACGACGAATCGGGTTGCTTGTACCTCCTCGACGAGCGCGACGGCCGCCGGATCTGTGGCGCTCCGCGAAAGGCGGTGTCGCTGTCGCGAAATGCCGCTTCACCCTATTGCGAGGAGCATCACGCGCTCTGCCATGCCGCTTATGGCAGCGAGGCCGAAGCTGACCGACTGCGCGAGGTCGAAGCGATCGCGAAGGTCGTCGGTGGCCGCCGCAGCCGCTATACCGCCGGGCCGTCGCGGCAATTTCTGAAACGGATCGAGCAGGCGGCTCGCGGTTTTTCGCGCCCAAATCGTTCATGATTTGTTCGGGGCACTAGATCATGACGCGCCATTCCCGACGCCTCGCGCTTCCTATGGGCGAAAATGCTGCGGTAATGCCGACGCCCGAACGTCGCAACCACGGGATCGTCGAGCGATTGGAGCGGCCAATTGCCGACGAATCGGGTCGTCCCGCTCGGCCGTATCGCGCCGTCGACACGCTCGCCGTAATGGAGCGCCGAGGTTCGATCACCGCGGGGATGCGTCAGGCGGGCGAGGACTTTCGGGCGCGCTTTGCGACAGCCCAGCTCGATCCGCTGCGTGCCCCCGATTGGTCGCGACTGAGAATCGGCAATTCGTCGAGGTTCCGAGCCGCGGATGAGCCAGGCTTGCGGATCGAGGGGGCACGCGACATGGTCTGGCGCGCCATCCTGGCGGTCGGCGGTATCGGCTCGCCGGCCGGCTCATGCCTATGGCATGTCGTCGGCTGGGAACGGTCGCTAAAGGAATGGGCGCTCGAACAGGGCTGGAGCGGCCGCTTGGTCAGCCAAGAAGCGGCGTCGGGGATCCTGATCGCGGCGCTTGGTGCACTCGAAGCGCATTTCGGCATGGCCCCGGATTGCGATATTGGTATTTCCTGATTGACAAATCCGGATCGATCTGATAGGAATCGTCGAAATTGGCGGAAGCGGGCGACGGAGCTGGTCAAAGACGCAGGAAACGTCCGCCGATAACGATGGTTCTGCCGACCACCGAGTACGGCACTACGTGAGGGCCCCGGCGGAGGGATGAAGTGAGGGGCTTGCACGCGGGTTGGCTGGCTTCGTTGCCCGAACCTGCGAGAAAAGACCTCGCCGCCGCATTGAGCCCCGCCGAGGCGCGGGCTCTGCTCTATGATTGGCCATTCTGGGCACGCCCGGCCCAGCTGCCACCGCAGGGTAGCTGGCGGGTCTGGCTTCTCCTCGCCGGTCGCGGGTTTGGTAAGACCCGAACGGGCGCCGAGCTGATTCGTGCTCGGGTGGCGGCGTGGACGGCGCGCCGCCTGGCGCTCGTTGCACCAACTGCCGCCGACGCGCGCAATGTGATGGTCGAAGGCGAAAGCGGCATTCTGGCGATCTCGCCGCCTTGGGACCGGCCTCGCTACGAGCCATCGAAGCGGCGACTAACGTGGCCGAACGGGGCCATCGCAACGCTCTACAGCGCCGACGAACCTGAACGCCTGCGCGGGCCGCAGCATGACGCGACGTGGTGCGACGAGCTCGGCAGCTGGCGCTATCCCGAGGCCTGGGACATGCTGATGTTCGGGCTGCGGTTGGGTGCGGACCCGCGTGTCGTGGTCACCACGACGCCGCGACCCACCAAGTTGATCCGAGCGCTGATCGCCGATCCTACGGCCGTGGTGACACGTGGCTCGACCTACGAGAACCGTGCAAATCTAGCGCCCGCCTTTCTGGATCAGATCATTCGCAAATACGAGGGGACGCGCCTCGGCCGCCAAGAACTCGAGGCCGAACTTCTCGACGACGTGCCGGGGGCCCTCTGGACTCGTAGCATCATCGAAGCGGCCCGAGCGCATGCTGCGCCCTCATTGATCAGAGTGGTAGTGGCGATCGACCCGGCCGCGACCTCGACTGCGGACGCCGATGAGACCGGCATCATCGTTGCCGGAAAGGACGCGCAAGGGCAGGGCTGGGTACTCGCCGACGTCTCCGGCCGCTACCCGCCCACGCAATGGGCGAAGACCGCGATTGCAGCTTATCGCGCGCATCGCGCCGACCGGGTCGTTGCCGAGGTAAATCACGGTGGCGAGATGGTCGAGGCGACCTTGCGCGCGATCGATCCGAACGTGCCGTTTGCGGCGGTGCGCGCCTCACGCGGCAAGATAACCCGTGCGGAACCCGTGGGGGCACTTTACGAGCAGGGCCGGATCCACCACGTTGGCACCTTCCCGCAGCTCGAAGATCAGATGTGCGGCTTTGTGCCCACGAGCCACGGTGATGTCGACTTATCGTCGGCGGGATCGGCCGACCGGGTCGACGCCGTAGTATGGGCGTTGACCAATCTCCTGCTCGAGCCGATGCCCAACGAGGGGATCTTCGAGCTCTATCGCCAGCTTGCTCAGAAGGCCCGCTCGTAGAGGTTCGTCGTTTACTGCCCCTCACTCCCGGATCAAGTCCGGGGCAGGCTCTTCCGCTAGGCGGGTCGCTCCCCTCCCCGCTTGCGGGAGACCCCGGACGGCCGCCCCGGGGGCGGGCGTTCCGGGGTTGGTTGAGGGAAGTTTGACGCCGCATTGAAGGAGACCCTCGATTGACACTCTTGGTCAAGGACGCGAACACGACCACGCAGCCGATTTCGACGCAGCCCGATGTCGCGGGCAACCTCGTGCCGGTACACGCGCCGGCGTCGATGGTCGGCGGCATTGCTACTCCGGTTGGGCCAATGGCACCTCTTCCGGTGATCAACACCGCCGGCGTGGCTGCAATCGACGGCAGCGCCACGGTGGTCGCGGGGGGCACAGCGCAGACGCTGTTTGCGGGTTTCGTCCCGATCAATGGCTACCTCGTCGCAAACAATTCGTCGGCGATCTTGTATGTGAGCGATGTCGGCACTGCGACATCGGGCGGTGCGTCGATACCGATCGCTGCGGGTGCCGTGTTCATGACCCCCTCGGGCTATAAGCCGGCAGGCACCGTCAGCCTTTGGGGTGGCACCACGGGCCAGGCTTTTGCGGCGCGCAGGTGGTAATGCCGCCGCATGCTGCAATGGCAGTCGCTCTTTCGATAAGGCGTCCCCCATCCCGTCATTCCCGCGCAGGCGGGAATCCAAGGATTTCGGCCACTTGCTTTGGGCCGCCGCTTTCGCGGGGGAGACGACTTGGCGGGCCGGCGCCATTTCTTCACCGCCGCTTTCGCAGGGGTGATGCTAACCCATTGGTGAAGCGCGTGCTCT
>Ga0187846_10000465_pt1 | contig 23743 bp, 25 predicted proteins | sample TC_taG_FD_161473 | JGI IMG/M metagenome (GOLD analysis project Ga0187846, IMG submission 161473) | Biofilm microbial communities from the roof of an iron ore cave, State of Minas Gerais, Brazil - TC_06 Biofilm (v2) | ecosystem: Environmental > Terrestrial > Deep subsurface > Cave > Wall biofilm... | reverse complement strand
AAATCAGCTACGTGACGGCAGGAGAATTGACGCTGATGATGGCCGGGCAGGCGCCGCGCAAGGTGACCGCCGGCGAGGGATTCGTGATTCCCGCGGGCACCGTGCACAACGCTCGAAACGAAGGCACGACGCCCGTCAATCTCATCGGAGTCTATGTTGTCGAGAAGGGCAAACCGCTGGCTTCTCCGGCACCCGCGCCGGGCCAGTAGAGGCAAGCATGCCGGAGTACAGATTCAAGTTGACCGGCTGGCCGGCTCTCGTGGTTGCGGCGCTTGTATTGTCCATCAGCGCCTACCAGCTTGCTTCGCGCTTCCAGCGTATCGACGAGAGCCAGCGCGATGCGCTCAAAGCGTGGCTGTCGAAGGACTATCAAGGTCGCGGACCGCGGGACCTCGCCAAGATGGTGCTCGACTACCAGGCCGGCCGCCCGGTCGAACCACCGCCGGAGGAGCGCCCGATGGACATAGACTTCGTCTCGCTGTCGGCGCACGGTTCGCGCACGAACGTGGTGGTGCGTGCTCAGATAACTGTCGACGGTGCACCTCCGCTCAAGGGGACGGCAGTGCGCTATTTCCTGCTGAGCAAGCGTTCGGACCTCGCGAACCTCGCGCTTGGCGGAAGCAAGGACGCCGGCGGCGCGTGGTCCGTGGTCGGGGAAAGTCCGGCTCTGTCCTATTACACCGCGTTGTTGCGACCCGAGCAGGTGAACCGGTACCGCTACAACTACGGCCAGTAGCGCGTCTCGACCCTATCAGTCCTGACCGGCCACGGATGCCAGGTGCTTGAACGGGCGTGCCTGGCGCACGTGGCGGTTCAGGGTTGTGACCAGCGCCAGGCCGAGAGAGACGAAGGCAAACGCAGCGACGGCCATGCCGGTGCCGGCGTACTCCAGCAGCCATCCCGAAAGCGCCGCGCCGATCGGATTGAACCCGAAAGCGAGCAGTCGGAACGCGCTATTGACGCGCCCCTGCAATTCATCGGGGATCAGCGCCAGGCGATAGCTGAACTGCACCACGTTGTAGATCGGCCCCAGCGTGCAGATCAGACTGGCGATGATGCCGAGAACGAGGACTTTCGATGCAACTCCGTAAAGAGCGAACAGCGCCGCGTTCATCCACACGACGGACACGACGATCTGCGTGAAGGAAAAGCGCCGCTGGATGTGTCCGCCGACGACCGACCCGATGACCCCGCCGATTGCCTCGATGCTGAAGATCACGCCGATCTGGGCGGCAGTTGCACCGAGCTGCTTCCCGATGACGATCACGATCAGCGGTGTCGCGGCACCGACCAGATTCAACCCGCCCGTCAGGAACGCCATCGTGCGTACCAGCGGCGTGCTCCACATCCATCGAAGACCTTCGATGATCTCGACGCTTAACTTGCGGCGCGGCGGCTGCTCCGCTGTCCGCAGATCGCCGCGGAGAAGCGCCACCGACACCGCGGATACCACAAAGGAGACTGCATTTGCGAGAAATGGCGCGCCGCGGCCGATCGCCTGGAACAGCGTGGCGCCGAGCGACGGGCCGAGGATGTTGGCGGCGCCGAACGCCGCTTCGTTTTGCGCGGTGGCCTGCGGAAACTGGGAGGCCGGCACTACTTTGGAAAGAGTCGCAACCTCGGCCAGGTTGAAGAAGACGAACAGAGTACCTTCGACGAAACAGACCGCGTAGATCTGGGTGAGCGACAGCGCATCGAAAGCGAGCGCGGCGGGAAGGCTGGCAACCGCCACCGCGCGTCCGACGTCGGCCCAGATCATTACGCGGCGGCGGTTCCAACGATCGACCAGCGCGCCCACGGGAAGCGAAAACAGGATATAGGGCAGCGCTCGAACGCTGGCTGCGATTCCCGCCGCAGCCGGAGAAGCGGTCAGCGCGAGAATCAGCAGCGGGTAAACGATTTGCGAGGCAGAGGAGCCGAGGGTCGAAACGACCTGACCGCTCCACAGCAGCATGTAATTGCGGTTGCGCCACAAAGAGGACGACGTCATTCGAGCAGTCTAGCGTCGGCCGTTCGGCAGCGCCGATTCCGGCTTATGATGAGTGCGCAGGGCCATGTCACAAACACCGGGTCCGGTTCGTCTGACGGGAATGAGCTAGGCAAGTTCGGACCCGACTGCCATGACAAACGACGCGGAAGACGTCGACCGATCGCTCGCCGCCCGCGCCCGCCGCTACGACCAGGAGCACGCGCGTCGATTGCGCGCGCTGGCCTATCGCATGCTTGGCTCGCAGCGGCAAATAGGCCGATGAAGGCCTTCGACGTTCCCCTGCGCTACACGCACGACTTCGTCCGCAGCTCGCTGCTGCCGCGAAGTCGGGTGCTCGAGGTCGGTTGCGGCCGCGGCGAGCTTGCGGCACGGCTCCAGCAGGACGGTCACCAGGTGCTGGCGATCGACATTTCGGAGCAGGCCGTCGCCGAGGCACGCTCGCGAGGAGTCGCTGCACGGCTTCAAGACTTCGTCGAGTTCGCGCCGCACGAATCGTTCGACGCAATCCTGTTCACGCGCTCCTTGCACCACGTCGCACCGCTGGAAAGGGCCGCCGCACTTGCCTTTGAACTGCTCAGACCCGGGGGCACGCTGGTCGTCGAAGACTTCGACTACGAAGCAATGGACCCGCCGACCGTTGAATGGTTGTACCGCCTCGCCGAGATCCTGGGTGCGGCCGGTCTGATGCGGCCGTGGGAGTTCACCGAGCAAAAGGGCCAGGACCGCCTCGAGCGCTGGCTCGACGAACACCGGCACGACCGGCCCCTGCACACCGGGTGCCGGATGTGGTCGGTGCTTGCGGAGCGCTTTCCCTCGCTGCAGCGCCACACCTGCTGCTACTTATTCCGTTATTTCTGCCAGGACCTGGTCGAGAACGCGAGCCGGGACGAGGTGGCCTCCCGAATCTTCGACTGGGAAGCATCACTGGTCGAGCGTCGCGAGATCCGGGCGATCGGCCTCAGACTACTCGCGCAGCGCTGACCCACACGAAGCGAGCTGCGGCGGCGATCCAGTCCCGGGGCGCCATGTCGGCCGGTGAACGGCGCTGCGCCGTTAAAGCCTCGCCACCCGCTCAGCGACCCTTGCGGACAGCGCCGGAAGCGTCTGACGAAGTGCAGCCAGCCGCGCAGGGTCCGGTTCGCGCTGGCGTGCACTCCAGATCGGGTTCGGATAGTGCGGATCGTCTGCAAAACGCGCGACGATGTGCCAGTGCAGGTGCGGCACCTGGTTGCCCAGGCTCGCCAGGTTGACCTTGACGGGAGTGAGCGTCTCGCGCAGCGCCGTCTCGACCGCGAACACCGCCTCGAGCAGCCGTACGCGGTCAGGCGCGGCGAGATCGGTCATCTCCTTCACGTGCCCGTTCCAGATCACTCGCAGGTAGACCGGATGATCGGGGTCGTCCACCAGCACCACGCGCAGCTTGGGAGTGCGTGCGACCACGACTCCGCCGTCGCCCGTGCAGAATGGACATTGCGTGGATGTCTTCATACCAGCACCCGTTCGATTCCGCCGGTGTTGGCACGTGCGATGAAATTCGCCATCCAATTGTCGCCGAGCAGATGCCGCGCCAGCTCCACCACGATGTAGTCTGCCTGCACGTTGCTCGTTTCCTCGAAGCGGCTCAAGCCCTGCAGGCAGGCCGGGCAGGAGGTGAGCACGCGCACGGCGCCGTCGAAGCCGCCTGCGCGCAACCGCTCGGCGTCGCTCTGCAGCTCGGCTTCCTTGCGCATTCGCACCTGCGTGGCAATGTCGGCGCGTGCGATCGCCAGAGTTCCGGCTTCGCCGCAGCAGCGGTCGGTGCGCTCGATTCGCGTGCCATCGGCCGTGCCGAGCAGACCGTTCACGGTTCGCATCGGATGGACCTTCAGCGGGCTGTGGCAGGGATCGTGGTACACGTAGCGCACGCCCTGCACGCCGTCGGCCCGAACGCCCTTTTCGAGCAGGAACTCGTGGATGTCGACGATGCGGCAGCCGGGGAAGATCTCGTCGAAACGGTAGCCCTGCAGCTGGTCGTAGCAGGTGCCGCACGAGACGATCACCGTGCGGATGTCCAGGTAGTTCAGCGTGTTGGCGACGCGGTGGAACAGCACGCGGTTGTCGGTCGTGATCTTCTCGGCCAGCGCCGCCTGCCCGGCTCCGCGCTGCGGATAGCCGCAGCACAGGTACCCCGGCGGCAGGACCGTCTGCACCCCGACGTGCCACAGCATCGCCTGTGTGGCCAGTCCCACCTGCGAGAACAGCCGTTCCGAACCGCAGCCGGGAAAATAAAACACCGCCTCGGTATCGACCACGCTTCTGGCCGGATCGCGGATGATCGGGACAAAGCGCGCGTCCTCGATGTCCAGCAGCGCGCGCCCGGTTCGTGTCGGCAAACCTCCGGGGAGCTTGCGGTTCACGAAGTGCACGATCTGTTGGCGCACCGCGGGCTGGCCGGTGGTGGCCGGAGGGCGGCGACGCTGCGCGGCTGCCGGCAGCGCGAGCACCCGGTGCGCGAGGCGCTGCAGCCGGTAGCCCCAGTCGACCACCAGCTTGCGGGCGAGCTTTACGTGTTCGGGACGCGTGGCGTTCAGTAGCATCATCGCAACGGCGGTGGCAGGCGCGAAGCGCTTGCGGCCGATCCGGCGCAGCAGGTCGCGCATCGCCATCGACACGTCGCCAAAGTCGATGTCCACTGGGCAGGGCGCCGCGCACTTGTGGCAGATCGTGCAGTGGTCGGCCACGTCCGAGAACTCGTCCCAGTGCTTCAGTGACACGCCGCGGCGCGTCTGCTCCTCGTACAGGAACGCTTCGATCAGCAGCGACGTGGCTAAGATCTTGTTGCGCGGTGAGTACAGCAGGTTGGCCGCGGGTTCGTGCGTGGCGCACACCGGCTTGCACTTGCCGCAGCGCAGGCAGTCTTTTATCGCGTCCGACACGCTCTTGATGTCGCTTTGCTGCATGATCAGCGATTCGTGCCCGAGCAGGTTAAAACTGGGCGTGTACGCGCGCGAAAGGTCCGCTCCGGGCAGGAACTTGCCGCTGTTGAAGCGCTCGTGCGGATCGACCCGGCGGCGGTAGGCGCGGAACGGGATCAGCTCCTCCTCTCGCAGGAACTGCAGCTTGGTGATGCCGATGCCGTGCTCGCCCGAGATCACGCCATTCAGTTCACGCGCGATCCGCATGATGCGTTCCACCGCCGCACTCGCCTCCTGCAGCATCGCGTAGTTGTCGGAGTTCACCGGGATGTTCGTGTGCACGTTGCCGTCGCCCGCGTGCATGTGCAGCGCAACCACCACCCGCGCCTTCAACACCTCGGCGTGAACGCGGTCCACCTCGGCCAGCAGCGGCGCGAATACGCTGCCGCCGAACAGGCGCTCCAGCGGAGCTCGCACTTCGTCTTTCCACGAGACTCGGACGCGCCGCTGCTGCAGCAAGTCGAACACGCGCGTCACCGGTCCTTCGGCCGCGTCCATCCCTACCAGCTGCTGCCAGTCCTGCGCGGGCGCGTCGATCTGCTGCATCAAGCCGGACCAGCGCTCGCGCGCCTCGGAGATCAGCTCCAGCGCGCGCTCGACACGGTCGCCGATGATCTCCTCGCGCGACAGCCGCTCGGCCTCCGGATCGGCGCCCCGTCCGAGCGGGAAGCGCGTGCCGAGAAGTTCCTGCACCGCGTCGAGCATGGCGAGCTTGTTCGCGGTGGAACGCTCGATGTTGATCCGTTCGATTGCGTCGGTGTACTCGCCCAGCCGCGCCAGCGGGATCACGACGTCCTCGTTGATCTTGAACGCGTTGGTGTGGCGTGCAATCGCGGCGGTGCGCGCGCGATCGAGCCAGAACGTACGGCGCGCCTCTTCACTGATCGCGATGAACCCTTCGCCTGCGCGCGCGTTGGCGATATGAACCACTTGCGAGGTCGCTCGCGCTACCGCGTCGGCATCGTCGCCGACGATGTCGCCCAGCAGCACCATCTTGGGCAGCGTGCCGCGATGCGACTTGGTGGCGTAGCCGACCGCACGCAGATAGCGCTCGTCCAGGTGCTCGAATCCGGCCAGCCGCGCGCCGTCCGGCCGCGTGTCCAGGTAGCTCTTGATCTCGAGGATGGACGGAATCGCGGTGCGCGCCTGGCCGAAGAACTCCAGGCAGAAGCTGCGGATATGTGCCGGCATCCGGTGCACGATCCAGCGTGCGCAGGTGATCAGGCCGTCGCAGCCTTCCTTCTGCACCCCCGGCAGCCCTCCCAGGAACTTGTCGGTCACGTCCTTGCCCAGGCCGATGCGGCGAAACTGCGCGCCCGGGATAGAAAGTTGCTCGCGCCGCAGTTCGCGCGCCCGCGCCGCCGGCTGGCGTCCGTCCCTCCACACGAGCTCGAAGCGCGCAACCGGTGCGTCGTGGATGCGTCCGAGGTTGTGCTCCAGACGCGAGACCTCGAGCCAATTTCCATCGGCGTCGACCATCCGCCACCAGGCCAGGTTGTCTACCGCGGTTCCCCACAGCACCGCCTTCTTGCCGCCGGCGTTCATCGCGATGTTGCCGCCCACGCACGAGGCATCGGCCGAGGTCGGATCGACCGCGAAGACATGGCCCGCGCGCTCGGCCGCCAGTGCCACCCGCCGCGTGACGACGCCCGCTTCGGTCAGCAGCGTGGGCACCGGCGAGTCGACCCCGGGCAGCGCAACGCGTTCCACGATGCCGCAGCGCTCGAGCTTTTCCGTGTTCACGACCGCCGACAGAGGTGTCAAGGGCACTGCGCCGCCGGTGTAGCCGGTTCCGCCTCCGCGCGCGACGATCGTCAGCCCCAGCTCCGCACAGGCGCGCACCAGGCCCGGGATCTCGTCCTCCGCATCCGGACACAACACCACGAACGGGTACTCGACGCGCCAGTCGGTTGCATCGGTGACGTGCGAAACGCGTGCGAACGGGTCGAAACAGATGTTGTCCTCGCGCGTATGACGCCGCAGCAGGCGCTGCGCCCGCCGGCGCAGGTCCCGCGCCTGGTCGAAGCCCGCTTCGAAGCGAGCCACCGCGCCGCGCGCGGCGTGCAGCAGCTGCGCCACGCGCTGATCGCGCCCGCCGTCGGCTCGTTCCTGCCGGCGCTTTTCGATTTCGCCCAGCCGGTGGTTCAGGGCTTCGATCAGCAGCCTGCGCCGCTTCGGGTTGTCGAGCAGATCCTCCTGCAGGTAGGGATTGCGATCGACCACCCAGATGTCGCCGAGCACCTCGAACAGCATCCGGGCGCTGCGCCCGGTGCGCCGCTCCCGGCGCAGCGATCCGAGCACGTCCCAGGCGGGTGGCCCGAGCAGTCGGATCACGATCTCGCGGTCCGACAGCGAGGTGTAGTTGTACGGGATCTCGCGCAGGCGCGCCGGCGGTTCGGCGGCGCCGATCGCCGGTTCGCCGGGCAGCAGCGTGTCCATCTGGATTCGTCTGGGCGTGCTTCGGCGCTCAGTGTATCCGGCCGTGGCCAGGTGGCTGGGCGGGCCGGCAGGCCGTCAGAAGACCCGCGGGCGCACGGTTCGGTCCAAGCGTAGCGCTACGATTCGAACCGCGGAAATGGGAGGCGCCGGATGAGCGATCTTCCTGAGGGCCATGTTGCGCTGGAGTGCACGATCGGCAAGGTGACCTATCGAGGAAGTTACCGCGTGGACGAATCCGCGAACGAGATTCACGTATTCAGCGAATTCGGCCACAACAGCACGCAGGCACTGCGCGATACGCCCCAACGGGAGCGCGATCAGGCCAATCGGCGCACGGCCGAGTGGCTCTTCAAGGCGATGATTCAAGCCTGGCTGGCGTGCTGACCGGTAAGGTGTCGCGCCGTTGAGCTCGCACCCCGGTGGCCGCATCCCTTGAAGCGCCACCGTCCCTACACCGCTAGCGCCGGCTCCTGCATAGCGGCGATCTGCTCGCGCAGTTCCAGGATCCGCGCCTCCCAGTAGCGCGGCGACTCGAACCATGGGAACGCCGCCGGGAAAGCCGGGTCGTGCCAGCGCCGGGCGATCCAGGCGGAGTAGTGGATCAGCCGCAGCGTGCGCAGCGCTTCGACCAGCTCCAGTTCTCTCGAATCGAATTCGAGAAAGTCCTCGTAGCCCGCGAGCAGGTCGGAGAGCTGGTGCTCCATCTCGTGGCGGCTGCCGGACAGCAGCATCCATAGATCCTGTGCGGCCGGCCCGAGCCGGCTGTCGTCGAAGTCGACGAAATGCGGTCCGGGCTGTGGGCCCGCGTCGCTCCACAGCAGGTTGCCCTCGTGGCAATCACCGTGCAGGCGCAAGCTGCGGAACCGGCCTGCGCGCTCGAACGCCCGGTGCGCCTCCGCGATCGCATCGCGCACCACGCCGCGGTACACCTCGGCCAGCTCCGGCGGGATCCAGCCCGCCTCGAGGAGGTAGGCGCTCGGTTCGACCGCAAAGCTTTCGACGTCCAGCGTCGGCCGGTGCCGGTATGGGGCGCGCTGCCCCACCGCGTGCAGGCGTCCCAGAAAGCGGCCGATCCGCTCCAGCACCGAACGGTCGGACAGTTCCGGCGCCCGCCCGCCGCGGCGCGCGAACACCGCGAAGCGGAAACCTTCGTACGGGTGCAGCGTGCGCCCCCGGACCGAGCGCGGCGGCACTGCCGGCACCTCGGCATCGGCAAGCTCGATCAGGAAAGCGTGCTCCTCCTGGATCTGCTCATCGGTCCAGCGGTTCGGCCGGTAGAACTTCACCACGACCTGGGTCGCCGATGCACCGCCCGCCTCGTCCAGGCCGACCTGGAAGACGCGGTTCTCGTAGCTGTTCAGCGCCAGCAGCTGCCCGGAGGTCGAAAGCCCGATCGAGTCGACCGCGTTCAGGATCAGATCCGGGGTGAGGCGGGCAAACGGCGGGGCAAGAGGCGAGGCATCCGGAGCTTCGGGCGCGAGCGGATCCCGCGGCGAAAAACGCCCGTCGGGGCTGGCGGCATCCGTGGTCATCGCGATCCGATGCTGGACGTGGTAAAAGCGATCCTCATGCAAACTCGGGTGCAACGGCCTTCGCTGCTGCGCGAACTGTACGCCGGCTTCGTGCGGGCGCGCGGCATCTCGCGCCATTTCCGTCGTTTCACGCTGTTCGAGTCGCTGCTGCGCGACACCGCGAAGCGGGAAGCCCTGCCGCCGCTGGCCGACGCGCTGCTGAAGGCATCGAGGACCAATCCCGAGGAACTGCTGGCCTCGCTCGGCAGCCACCCCAATGGGCTGACCGAATCGCAGGCGGCCGACGTCCGGATGCGGGTGGGGCTGAACGAGGTCGGCCACGAGAAGCCGCTGCCCTGGAACGTGCACCTTTGGCACTGCTACCGCAACCCGTTCAACCTGCTGTTGACGGTGTTGGCGGCGATCTCGTATTTCCTCGAAGACGATCTGCGGGCGACGATCGTGATCGGCTCGATGGTGCTGCTGTCCACGCTGATCCGGTTCTTCGAGGAGACGCGATCGAACCGCGCGGCCGACCGCCTGAAGGAAATGGTCAGCACCACGGCTACGGTGCTGCGGCGGGATTCGGCCGAGATCGCGGCCGAGGAGGCGCGCCGCTATTTCCAGGCGGTGTTGCGTCCCAAGCCGCCGCGTCGGATGGAGATCGCGCTGAAGAAGCTGGTTCCGGGCGACGTGGTCCTGCTGTCGGCCGGCGACATGATCCCGGCCGACATCCGGCTGCTCTCGGCCAAGGACCTGTTCGTCAGCCAGTCGGCGATGACCGGCGAGTCGCTGCCGGTGGAGAAGTTCGCCGAGCACCGCGGGTCGGCGACGACCAATCCGATGGAGCTCGACAACGTCGCGTTCATGGGCACCAACGTGGTCAGCGGCTCGGCCGCAGGCGTGGTGGTGACCACCGCGAACCAGACCTACTTCGGGGCGCTTGCGCAGAGGGTCACTGCGGCGGCACCGGCGACGACCGCGTTCCAGACCGGCGTGAACAAGGTGAGCTGGCTTTTGATCCGCTTCATGATGGTGATGACGCCCATCGTGCTGCTGATCAACGGCTTCACGAAGGGCAACACGCTCGATGCGTGGAAGGATGCGCTCCTGTTCGCGCTGTCGGTAGCAGTGGGCCTGACCCCGGAAATGCTGCCGATGATCGTCACCTCGACGCTGGCCAAGGGCGCCGTGTACCTGTCGCGCAAGAAGGTGATCATCAAGCGGCTGGACGCGATCCAGAACTTCGGCGCGATGGACGTGCTGTGCACCGACAAGACCGGAACGCTGACGCAAGACAAGATCTTCCTGTCGCGGCATTGCGGGGCGTTCGGCGAGGACTTCGATACGGTGCTGGAGTACGCCTACCTGAACAGCTACTACCAGACAGGGCTGAAGAATCTGCTCGATGTGGCCGTGCTGGAGCACGTCGAAGTGCATCGGGAACTGGACGTCGCCACCGTGTTCCGCAAGGTCGACGAGATCCCGTTCGACTTCAACCGTCGCCGCATGAGCGTGGTGGTGGCGGAGCAGGATCAGCACCACCTGCTGATCTGCAAGGGTGCCGTCGAGGAGATCCTTTCGGTCTGCACGCGCGTGCAGCACGCTGGAGCGACCGAGCCGATCACCAGCGAGACGCTCGCCAGGATGCGCGAGCTCACGGCGGATCTGAACGAGGAAGGCCTGCGCGTGGTCGCGGTCGCGATCAAGGAAATGCCTCCGGTTCGGGAGACCTATGGTCAGGCCGACGAAAGCGGCCTGACGCTGGTCGGGTATATCGCGTTCCTGGATCCACCCAAGGAGTCGACCGCGCCGGCGTTGAAGGCTCTGGCCGACCATGGAGTCGCGGTGAAGGTCCTGACCGGCGACAACCACCTGGTGACGCGCAAGATCTGCAAGGAAGTCGGCCTGGAGAACCGCGGCATCGTGCTGGGGGCCGAGATCGAGACGATGAGCGACGAACAGCTCGCGACGGCCGCGGAGCAGAACAATGTGTTTGCCCGTCTGACGCCCACCCACAAGGATCGGATCGTGCGCGCGCTGCGCGCGCGCGGCCACATCGTCGGGTTCCTGGGCGACGGCATCAACGATGCACCGGCGATCCGCACCGCCGATATCGGCATCTCGGTCGACAGCGCGGTCGACATCGCCAAGGAGGCGGCCGACATCATCCTGCTCGAAAAGAGCCTGCTGGTGCTGGAGCAGGGCGTGCAGGAGGGGCGGCGCACGTTCGCCAACATCATCAAGTACATCAAGATGACGGCCAGCTCGAACTTCGGCAACGTGTTCTCCGTGGTGGTGGCGAGTGCCCGCCTGCCGTTCCTGCCGATGCTGCCGCTGCAGCTGCTGGTGCAGAACCTGCTGTACGACATCTCGCAGACCGCGATCCCGTTCGACAACGTCGATCCCGAGCTGGTGCAGCAACCGCAACGCTGGCGGCCGGATGACATCTTCCGTTTCATGATCGTGTTCGGGCCGGTGAGCTCGGTCTTCGACATCCTTACGTTCGCGCTGATGTGGTACGTGTTCGCCGCGAACACCGAAGCGCTGTCGCCGCTGTTCCAGGCCGGCTGGTTCGTCGAGGGCCTGGCCACGCAGACGCTGATCGTGCACATGATCCGCACCCAGAAGCTGCCGTTCGTTCAGAGTCGCGCGGCCCCGGCACTGATGGCCACTACGATTGCCGTCGTTGCGTTCGGGATGCTGATCGCGGTGGGGCCGATGGCGCATGTGTTCCGCTTCGCGCCGCTTCCGCTGGCGTATTTCCCGTGGTGGTTTGCGATCGTCTGCGGTTACGTGATGCTGACGCAGGTGGTCAAGAAGTGGTACCTGCGCCGCTTCGGCTGGCAGTAGGAACGCTCCCGATGGCAGGACCCGCCTTCTGGTCGGCGCCGGATTCGCCACCAATTTCGTCGGTTTGATCGTCACCGCGCCGCTGGTCGGACACGCGACCTGGCACGCCTATCGCGAGCTGGTCGGGGAGGATGAGCGATGAAACTGGGCACGGGCGAGCCGTGAATGCCCCGCCGACCAGTACGGCCGATCCTTGCGCGGGCTGACGCTGAATCTACCGGACGAGGAACCGGGGGATGCTGCGGAGCAGTGCTGCGGCAAACGACGGGCGCGGGACAGGAACGGGGCGGCGGGTTGGTACGTCAGGCGCAACTACGGGGCGGCTGGCGGAAACGCATGGATGCACCGGGTGCGATGTGGCTTTAGCGCAGACGGTCTCGAGCCAGGCGATCACCCCGGCCCAGTGCGCGATCTGGCGACGAGCCAGTTCGGAGGGGAAGTCGAAGACCGTGAGTCCATGCTCGAGACAGCGGCTGTAGATGCGCGCGGAGGGGATGGCCCCGAGGTAAGCTACGCCAAGATTCCGCAGCATCGTCTCGAGCAGGGCGTGATCGTTTGATCTCGGGTCGATGCGCGTACCGACGCAAGCGATCACGCAGTTTCCCTTGACGACCCGAGGAGCCGCCTGGAGCATGCGCACGGTGCTCTCCAGCGCGCGCCGGTCGAAAAACGAAAAGGCGGTAGGAACGAGCACGGCATCGGCGTACATCATGACGCGCAAGTAGGCCAGGCCCTGGAAGTTACTGGGCGTGTCGATAAAGACATGCCGCGCATCTGTGGGGAGGTGCGTGAACGAATTTGCCAAGCTGTGGCCCCGGATCTTCGGGGAGTTCACCGGACGCTGCCTTAGCCAGAACTCGGTTGACTTTTGCGGGTCCAGGTCACACAAGGCGATGTCGGGACCGCGCATGGCGCGATACGCCGCGAGGTGGGAGACGACCGTGGACTTTCCGGCGCCCCCTTTGCTGTTAATTACGGCAATTACGGCCATGGCGCGCGCTAGTGACCCCGATGCGTAGCGCTTTTATGCTGGTACGCCATGTCGTCCACTATAGATTCGATATGAGATAAGGGTTCGGCCGTTTACGGTCCACGCCCTCACCCGAATCGGATCGCCCGTTTGGCGCAAGCGGGAAGCCGGGATCGTACCGGCGAGGGTTGCCGTCCTAGACGCGAGATGAGCCCAGGATTTCCGGTGAATTATTTCGTTTGGCACCGGCCCAAAGCTGCGCACTCAAGCCCGCTTTCACCCGCCGCCTCGTTCCAACAGCGTTCGGATCGCGCGAACGCGACCGGGGTCCAGGCACTCCTCGCGATCGGATCCCGTGCACAAGGCCCCGCGAAAACCCAGATAGTCCGGTCCGAGTGCCGCCAGCGGGCGCACGTCACCTTCGCGCAGCGAGCCGGCCAGGCCCACCAGCAGCCCGGCGGTGCGTGCTTCGTTCACGAATTCGGCGAGCCAGACCTCGTCGGTCCAGTCGCGCAGGCTGCCGGCGCCCTTGTCGGCCGTATCCAGCATCACGCCGTGCCAGCCGGCGGTCGCCAGTTCGATCGCGCTGTGCCTGGGCGGCGAGCGGTCGGCGAACAGCACCGCAACCAGCGGCACTCCTGTGGCGGCGGGCAGCGCACGCAATCCTGCTGCATCGAACGGCTGCTCGAACAGGCCAATTTTCACGATATCAGCACCGCAGTCGGCATTGGACCGGATCGCCGGCAGCAGCCGTTCCGGTTCAAGGGGCAGGTCTCCCACAGTGGCGCTGACCGGACGCCGCCCGCCGACCGCGGAGACGATCGCGCGCAACATCTCCGGCGGCACCGCGCCCAGGATGCCGTCGAACGGCTCTTTGGCATCGATCAGATCGGCCCCGGCCTGCAGCGCGAACAGCGCCTCCTCCGCCGAGCGCACGCTGGCGAGCATGCGAACGCGGGGAGAGCGGTTCATCGCGCGGCGGCGCGGCGTTCGCGGTGTGCGGCGATCGCCTCCATCAGCCAGCCCCAGGCTTGCAGTTCCGCTTCGCCGGCGGTTTTGTCGATGGCGATCTTAAGATATTCGAGCTCGGCCTCGAGTTTGCCGGCAGGCAGGATCGACAGCCGGCTCACCAGCACGGCCGCCTCGATTACGGCCGCCTGCGCGCGGTTGAAGCCGCGGAAGGGCGAATGCGTTTCCCGGTGCACCGAGCGGCAACGCAACTGCGGCCGCTGCGGGTCGTCGACGAATTCGGCCAGCTCGACTTCCTCGTGAGCCAGGCACGTTGCCAGCCGCACGCCGTCGATCCGCGTCGCGGCCGTGAGCGGCCAGTCGCGCCGGCCGACGATGCAGCCGGCGAACACGCGCACGTCGTCGGTGTAGTTGATCACGGCCACGCGCGACTGCAGCAGCAGCTCCAGCGTCAGCGATGGCTTGAACGGCGCCAGCACCACCAAATCGCCCTGCTGGCGGATGCCGAGTGGAGTGATCTGGGTGCGGTCGCCGGCCCGCACGGTAACGATGGTCTCGAAGATCCGGTTCATCTGCGCGCGGCGCGTTTGCGGCGCGCCGTCAGCGTCGGTCCCGGCGCCCGCTGCACCATCCGGTCTTCGGGCGGACGCTCGTAGGCGCAACCCCAGGTTAGCTCCTCGTCCTGTGCGTAGCGCTTGCCCAGCTGCCACGCAATCTGCGCGCGCGCCAGCTCCACTCCGAGGTAGAAGGCGTGCGCACCGTCGTCTTCGACGTCGAGGTGCGGGTACAGCTCGTACGGATCGGTCGCGACCGACAGACCGTCGCGGTTGAAGACGTGGACGCCTTGCTCGGACACCTGGACCCGGAAGTTGGGGTCGCGCACCTCGGCCGCGAGCTGCGCGATCTCTTCGCTCGAGTACGGGAAGGGGCGGCGCTCGTGCACGGTGAGCAGCGTATCGGTCAGGTCGCGCGGCAGCGACTGCGACTGGCGCGCCGCGTACATCATCCGGCGCGCACAGTCGGCCTCGCGCACTGCGCGCCGGCAGTGCGGGCTGACTTGCGTGGTCAGGATCGCGTTCAGCCGCAGCTCGACCGCCACCCCGAGCAGGACCGCAGTGGTGCCGCTCGTATCGGCGTCGGTGAGCTCGGTGACGTTTCCGGTGCCCATTAAGATCTGCACTTCGGGTTCGGCCTCGCGCAGAGCCTGGTAGCGCAGCAGCGAGCGCGTGAAGCCGAACTGGATCGGCTCCAGGATCGGGTCGGCCAGGAACGGCCTGCCGCGGCTTCGCATCGAATCGATCGCGCGCCGCAGCGAGTCCAGCTCGCCGGGCTCCGACGGGATCAGCACCGGAGTGGATTGGACCTCGTCAAGGATGTCGATCGTCTCGGCCTTCAGGCTCAGCAGATAATCGGCGCCAGCGCGGCCACCGGCGAGCAGATCCTCGCGTTCCAGCGAGTCCACGCTGACGCGGAAGCCCGCTTGCCGCAGTGCCCTGACGGAATCGGCCAGATGCGGGAACGGCGTGTCGGGAAGGCACCCCAGATCGATCACGTCCGCGCCGTCGCCGCGGTAGGCGTGCGCGCGCGCCACGATCTGCTCGACGGTCAGGTTCGGCGCGTCGACGATCTCGGCGAAGATCAGCACGTCGTGCGCCGACAGATCGACGCCTTTGTGCTGCCGGCCGAAGTGCTCCGGCAGGTCGCGCAGCTCGTCCGGTCCGCGTTCGAACCTCGCGCCCAGCGAATGGCCCAGCGCATCCAGGTCCCCGCGGCAGCGCCCCGGGACGATCACCCGTTGAGCCTTCTCGGGCGCAGTGAAATGCCGGCCGATGAAGTCGGCCGTCATCAGCCCGGCCACGTTGATAGGAAGGCGCACCACTTCGTACGTGAACTCCTGCGGCGCCAGGTCCTCGAGCACCCCGTGCAGGCTGCGCTCGGCGAGTTTGCCGGTCAGGAAGACGATGTGTTCTGGCATGGCGTCGAACCTGCATTTCCGGCCCACTACTCGGGCGCACCCCCCGATTGCGGCAGCCGAAACAGGGCAGGCGCCAGTGTAAAGAACCGCGCGCACGGGGCCCAAGCTCAGTAAGATGCCGCATTTGCCCGCCGGGCGCACCGTTTTCGCGATGTTCAGCCTTCCCCCAGGAACCCGCGCACTGCTGTTGATCAACGTGGCGGTGTTCGCGCTGCAGCTTTCCGGCGTCGACCTCGATACCTTCATGCTGTGGCCGCTGGGCGCTTCGTCGCCGGATTCACTCGGCTTCGCGCCCTGGCAGCTGCTGACGTACAGCTTCATGCATGGCAGCCCGCTGCACCTGGCGTCGAACATGTTCGCGCTCTGGATGTTCGGATCCGATGTCGAGCGGGTCTGGGGGCGCAACCGCTTCCTGACCTACTACTTCACCTGCGTGGTGTCGGCTGCGGTCACGCAGCTTCTGGTCGGCTGGTGGACGGGTGCGAGCGCGCCGACGATCGGTGCTTCCGGCGGCATATTCGGCGTTTTGCTGGCGTTCGGCATGATGTTCCCGCACCGGACGATCCTGCTGATCTTCCCGCCGATCCCGATGCCGGCCTGGCTGCTGGTGACGCTGTACGGCGCCTTCGAGCTGTATGCCGGGGTCACCGGTGCGATGGGCGACGTTGCGCATTTCGCCCACCTGGGTGGCATGCTGGGCGGATATCTGATGATCCGCTACGGCCGCCGCTGGCGCCGGTAGAACTGCTGTCCGCCTGATCACGACCTTGCGACCTTGCCCGGGCACGCGTCCCGGGCAAGGAGGTCGTCATCTGGCGAAAAGGGCCTTGCTTCAGCCCATCTTGGGCTTCCACAGCGCGAGCACGGCGCCGGTCGGATCCTGGATGATGCTGAAGTGTCCCGCTCCCGGCACCTCGGTGACATCCTTGATCACGGTCGCTCCAAGGGACTTGGCCTTGCCGGTCGCGGCAGCGATGTCGTTCACGTGCACGTAGGCGAGCCACGTGGAAGGCGCTCCCGGCATCGGGTGCTTGAGCATTCCGCCGCCGGTGCCTTCACCGACCTTGATCATCGTGTACGTGAAGTCTCCCATCGGAACGTCTTCCAGCTTCCAGTCGAAGAGCTTGCCGTAGAACTCCTTCGCCTTGGCCGGATCCGTCGTGTTCAGTTCCACATGAACGAAAGGGTTTGCCATCGGAAGATCTCCTGCGGAAGAGATAGGAGCGCGGATCGTACGTTGGCTATGTGTCCGCGTTCTGAGACGCCGGTGGGGTCTCCTGAGGCTGCCGCCACCCGCAGCGCGCGTGCAATCCAGCCCGGAACTTCTCGCGCTCCTCGGCAGTCATCGCCTCCATTCGTTCGGCCAGGCGCGCACGCCAGTGCAGATGACGGCCTGCATGCCCACGCATCCCGCCGATCAGCAGACGGCACAGAACCAGCAAACCCACGGCCTGCCCGAAGTTCAGCGTGTGCCAGCCGAACACATCCGGCGCCAGCCAGTTCCACAGGTACATCACCGCGAGGCCGCCCACAATGACGGCCAGCACGATGAACAGCAGCAATCTCAAGCCCCACCGAAAATAGTTGTGCCTCATCGCTCGTTTCCTTCCCGTTTGTTTCCTTCCGACAGTTCGAATTCCAGATAGATCTGCCGCAGCCGCTCGCGCAGATGCAGGACCGCGTAGCGCTTGCGCGACAGCAGCGTGTTGATGCTCAGCCCCGTCCGCGCCGCCAGCTCGCGGAAGCTTGCGCCTTCCAGCTCGTGCGCCACGAATACGTCGCGCTGTTCGGCCGGCAGCTCATCCAGCGCGGCGTCGAGCTGCTCCACGAGCACGCGCCGCGCGTATTGCGCATCCGGGCCCGCCTGCGGCGACGGCAGCAGCTCTGACAGCACATCGAGCTCGTCCCCATCGACCGGATCCGGCAGCGCCGCTTTCTCGATCGATCGGCGCCGGAACCGGTCGATGATTCGATTGCGTGCGACCTGGAACAGCCACGCTCCGATCTGCTCGATCGGCCGCAGCAAGCGGACTGATTCCACCAGTTCGCCGAACACCTCCTGCAGGATGTCCTCGGCATCCGCCGGATCCGCCACGCGCCGCCGGATGAAACCGCTCAGGCGCTTGCGCTCGCGAGCGACGACCTCGGCGATCCTCTTGTCCTGGTCGGTCATCACCTGGTCCAGGGGTGGAGCGGCATCCATGTCCGGGAAGACGTTCCGTGGGGCAGAATATTGCATGTTCCGGTCCCCCAAAATCCTCTCGCGTCTGGTGGCGGCTGCGGTGATGGCGCTGGCTGCCTCGCAAGGCATCGCTGCCGGCGCGGCGGAGCAGATCGGGCCCGCCGAGGTTCGCGAAATCCGCGCCGTGATTGAGGGGCAGCTAAAAGCCTTCGCAGCGAACGACGCGGCCCTCGCGTTCTCGTACGCGTCGGCCTCGGTCCGGATGCAATTCGGTGACGCGCAAAGCTTCATGACGATGGTGCGGCAGGGCTACCCGATGCTGATTCAACCGTCGGAGACGTTGTTTGCTTCGCCGGACACGGTGGCCGACGGCGTCATCCAGACGGTCCACCTGCGAGACCGGGATGGACGCGCCTGGCAGGCCAGCTATCACATGCTGCGGCAGCCGGACGGGAGTTGGCGGATCAACGGCTGTGTGGTCGATCCGGACCGGGACGACACCTCTACGTAAGGCCCGACAGGCACCGCCCCTACGAGGCGTGGCGCAGCGGGCAGGTCTCAACCGCTCACATCGCAGACGAGGAGGCTCTCTCCTTCGGGCGTTGTGCCGAGCTGAACCTTGATGTCGCCGTGCACGTCGGTGTGCGTAGCCGGAGCTGACGCGACCCAGCCCTTCAATTGCCGCAGCTGCTCCGGTTTCAGCGAGCCGAGCTCGAGGCCCCAGACCGCAAGGGGACAGTCGAGCTCGCAGGTCGATGCATACATCGCCCGCACCGGGATGCCCGCGATCGATATTCCGCCGCGCAGCTTGGCGGTCACGGTCGCGTAGTCATGATCGCGCTCGATCTGCAGGGACGACACAATCTGTGCATGCTCCGCCTCGAATGTCTTGCGAGTGGCAGGGTCGGAGATCGTGCGCATCAGCGCTCCGGCGAGCGGATCGCCATACAGGCCGACGCACGTCCGGAAGGCCGATTCCAGGGACCGGTCCTGCGTCGTGCTCGCCTGGCCCGCCCACGCAAGCGTTCCGGCCACCCCCGGAACGACGGCGGGGCCGATCAGCAAGCCGGCAAGCGCTGCGACTCTGCGCAGGATGACGGTTCGTAGCTTCATTTCGTCGATCATAGTGGGGGTTGCCGATCAGCGCCGCCCTACCGCCGGCGGCGTTGCCTCCAGATACAGATTTCTGTACGATGCCGGCGTGAAGACGACCCTCGACATCGACGACGAGCTGTTGGTGAAAGCGAAGGCCACCTCGGCCCGCGAACGCAAGAGCCTGACTGCGATCATCGAGGAGGGTTTGCGCCTGCGCTTGCGCGGCGGGCGTTCGAACGGTCGGAGTTCCTCGAAGCCCCTCGCGATCCACCGTGGTAAGGGCGGGCTGTTGGCGGGCGTCAATCCCCTTTCGAATCGCTCGCTGCTGGATGCGGCGGACGATGGCACCTGACCTGAACGTCCTGCTTGCCGCATCGCGCACCGATCATCCCCACCATCGCCCGGCGCTCGACTGGCTGAAAGCTGCGATCGCCAAGTGTGAAAGCGGCGGCAGCATCGAGATTCTGCCGATGGTGGTTGCCGGGTTGCTCCGTCTCGCGACGAACCCGAAGGTTTTTGTAGTGCCGACGCCAATTGACGCGGCTATCGGGTTCATCGACTCGCTGCTTGTGATCCCAGGTGTCGAGCTGGTGGAGCTCGGTCGCGAATGGCCAACGCTACGGCAATTAAGCCGCGATCACGGCCTCACCGCAAATGCGATCACGGATGCATGGATCGCGGCGGCGGTGAGAACGCTCGGCGGCCACCTGGTCACGTTCGATCGCGACTTCGCCCGCCTTCTCGGGCGCGCAGAACTTATGTTGCTGGGGCCGGCGTAGAAACGGACTCGAGGCTTACGCAATCATCCCGGCCGCAACGGTGTCGAAGCTGGCCGCGTCGATCAGAATGAAGCTTCCGGTGGCGCGCATCGTCTCGTAGCGATCGGCGGCGATCGGGTGCTGGGTGGCGATCGCCAGCCTGGCGATTCCGTTCGGCTCGACCGCATCGGCGCTTGCGCGCCAGGCGAGCGTCTCGATGTCCAGCTGGGCGGTGATTCTCTGGACCCGCACGCGCGTTTCGCGCGTTCCGTGGCGCAGCAGGTACTCGCGCCGCGGATCCAGCGGCTGCTGGCCCAGCCAGCACACGGTCGCCTCGAACGCGCTGCGCGGCTGCGCGGCGCTTGCGTCCGCCCGCGCGATTGTGTCGCCGCGCGAGATGTCGATGTCATCGGCCAGCACCACCAGCACGGATTCGCCGGCAACCGCCTGATTCACCTCGCGCTCGCCGAGCCGCACCGAAGTGACCCTGCTCGTTCGGCCGGACGGCAGCGCGACAATGGCGTCGCCCGGCGCGAGCGCTCCGCTTTCGATCCGCCCGGCGTAGCCGCGAAAATCGGACTGCGACGGGCGGCACACCCACTGTACCGGCAGTCGCATCGGAGCGGACGCGTCGGCCTCGTGCGACGGTGCTTGCTCGAGCAGCTCGATCAGCGTCGGGCCCGCGTACCACGCCAGGCGCGCGTCGCGCTCGACCACGTTGGCTCCTTCGAGCGCCGAGATGGGAATGTAGTCGGTGCGAACGTGCAGCGCCGGATGCTGCCGCAGCCAGGCGCGGAAATCGGACTCGATTGAATCGAATACCGCCTGGGAATACTCGACCAGGTCCATCTTGTTGACGGCAACGATCAAGTGGCGCACACCCAGCAGACCGGCGATGGTCGCGTGCCGGCGCGTCTGCGCGACGATGCCTTTGCGCGCATCCACCAGCAGCACCGCGCAATCGGCGGTCGAGGCGGCCGTCACCATGTTGCGGGTGTACTGCACGTGCCCCGGGCTGTCGGCAATGATGAACTTGCGGTGCGCGGTGGCGAAGTAGCGGTACGCCACGTCGATCGTGATGCCCTGCTCGCGTTCGGCCACCAGCCCGTCGGTGAGCAGCGATAGGTCCAGCGCCGACAGGCCGCGCCGCTCGGCGTGCCGTTCCAGCGTGGCCAGCGTGTCGCTCAACAGCGCCTTGGTGTCGTACAGCAGGCGGCCGATCAGCGTGCTCTTGCCGTCGTCGACGCTGCCGCAGGTAAGGAAGCGCAGAACGCCGCGGTCGGCGGCGGCACCGGGGTCCGGAATCTCCTCGCGACGCATCGAGTGGCTCGAGTGTCTTGTAGCAGTCAATTCGGCAAGCAAAGCATTAGAAGTAACCTTCGCGCTTGCGCTGCTCCATCGACGCTTCCGAGGTCTGATCGTCCATCCGGGTGGCGCCGCGCTCGGTCAGCGTCGCCTCCACCGTTTCGGCGACGATCTGCTCGCAGTTGGCCGCAGTCGATGCAACCGGGCAGGTGCACGAGATGTCGCCGACGGTGCGGAACCGAACGCGTACGGTCTCGACCGTCTCGCCCGGGCGCGGAGGCGTCAGATCGGTCACCGGCACCAGCGCGCCGCCGCGTCGCACGACCGCGCGGGCGTGCGAGAAATAAATGCTGGGAACCGCGAGGCGTTCGCGCGCGATGTATTGCCACACGTCCAGCTCGGTCCAGTTGCTGATCGGGAACACGCGCATGTGTTCGCCCGGAGCCACGCGCGCGTTGTACAGGTTCCACAGCTCCGGCCGCTGGTTCTTCGGGTCCCACTGGCCCCAGCCGTCGCGGAAGCTGAACACGCGCTCCTTGGCGCGCGCCTTTTCTTCGTCGCGCCGCGCGCCGCCGATGCAGGCGTCGAAACCGAACTCGGCGATCGCGTCCAACAGCGTTACCGACTGGTGCTTGTTGCGCGACTCGTCCGGCGTGCGCAGCACGACGCGCCCGGATGCGATCGACTGCTCGAGGCTGCGGACGATCAGCCGCTCGCCCAGCTCGGCGGCGCGGCGGTCGCGGAATTCGATCACCTCCGGGAAGTTGTGCCCGGTGTCGATGTGCATCAGCGGGAACGGAAAGTGCGCAGGGCGGAAGGCCTTGGTCGCCAGGTGCAGCAGGCAGATCGAATCCTTGCCGCCGGAGAACAGCAGCACCGGGCGCGCCGCCTGCCCGGCCACTTCGCGCAGGATGTGGATCGCCTCCGATTCCAGCCAGTCCAGATGCGACAGCGTGCGCGTGGTCGACCGCTGCCCGACCGTTGTTTCCTCTGCCACCGCTTTGGACTCCACTGTGCTTCGATCGTCCGCCGTCAGGCGACGGCGCGAACCGGCACCGCGACCGGACGCGAAGGATGCAGCCCGCATTCCTTGGTTTCGGGGTTTTCCCACCACCAGCGCCCCGCCCGCACGTCCTCGCCGACCGCGATCGCCCGCGTGCAGGGTGCGCAGCCGATGCTTGGATAGTGCCGATCGTGCAGGGCATTGTAGGGCACGCCGTTGGCGCGGATGTACTGCCACACCTGCTGCTCGCTCCAATCGTGCAGCGGATTGAATTTGTCGACCTGAAGGTCCTCGTCCCGCTCGCGCGCGGCCAGGTCGGTACGGGTGGCCGACTGCTGTGCGCGCCGGCCCGTGACCCAGGCGCGCCGGCCCGCAAGGGCGCGGCGCAGCGGCTCGACCTTGCGCACCTGGCAGCAGGCCTTGCGGTTCTCGATCGACTCGTAGAAGCCGTTGATTCCGCGCTCGCGAACGAGCGTCTGCACCGCGGACGTATCCGGGTAAAAAGTCTCGTAGCAGCGGCCGTAGACCTGTTCGACCTGCTGCATCAGCGCGTAGGTCTCCTCGGGCAGCCGTCCGGTGTCGAGCGTGAACACCGCGATCGGCAGGTCATGGCGCCGGAGCAGGTCCAGCAGCACCATGTCCTCCGCTCCGAAGCTGCACGAGAACGCGGCCGGCGCGAGCGCCGAGGCCTGACGCAGCAAAGCGAGCGCCGACTGGACGTGAGGCTCCGTGTCTCCGGTTTCGGAGCTCATCTTGCGGCAAAGGTGGCCGGATCGATCCTGCGGAACGCCGGCAGCTCAGGCTCGACCGACCCCTGGTACGAATCGGTGAAATCCGACAGCGATGCGAGCGCGTTCTCGGCGCTGCGGTCGGCGCGCAGCGCAAAACCGTCGAATCCAACCCGCTTCATGAAGTACAGCTGGTCGCGCAACACGTCGCCGATCGCGCGCAACTCGCCGCGCCAGCCGTGCCGGCGCCGCAGCAGCGCTGCCGTCGAAAAGCCGCGACCGTCGCCGAACTTCGGAAATTGCACCGCGATCAGCTCGATCGAACCGAACAGCGGAACTGCGTCGGCCGGCTCGTCGGTCGGCGCAAGCCACACCCCCGCAGGGGCGGCCGCTGTCAGGCGCTGCGGCTGCGCCAGCGCGGTCGCCAGCGGGATCACAGCGTAGGGCTCCCCGTTCCACGCTGCACCGTCCTCGAACAGCATCCACGCGTCCTCGACGATGCGGGCCTCGCCCTGCACCAGGCGGATGATCCGGCGTTCAGACATGTTCCACGCTCTCGGACTCGGCCACCGACATGCCGGGGCCCGTGTACGCGGCCGTCTTGAACGGCGCGACCCCGACACGCTTCAGTGTCTCGATGAAAATCTCCTCCGGCTGCCTCAGCACCACGTACATGTCGAGGATCGAAGCGATCGCGCCGGGCACCTGTTCGGCCGAGAACGACGGGCCGATCACGGTACCGACATGGGTGGAGGAGGGATCGGGTCCGACCTCGCCGCCGATCGTGATCTGGTAGAACTCGGCGCCCTGTTTGTCCACGCCCAGGATCCCGATGTTGCCCACATGGTGATGGCCGCACGAATTGATGCAGCCCGACATGTTGAGCGTCAGCTCGCCCAGGTCGTGCACGTAGTCGGCATCGTCGAAGCGCTCCTGGATCGCCTGCGCGATCGGCAGCGACTTGGCATTGGCGAGCGAGCAGAAATCGCCCCCCGGGCAGCACACGATGTC
>Ga0187846_10000464_pt1 | contig 23814 bp, 15 predicted proteins | sample TC_taG_FD_161473 | JGI IMG/M metagenome (GOLD analysis project Ga0187846, IMG submission 161473) | Biofilm microbial communities from the roof of an iron ore cave, State of Minas Gerais, Brazil - TC_06 Biofilm (v2) | ecosystem: Environmental > Terrestrial > Deep subsurface > Cave > Wall biofilm... | reverse complement strand
GCCGCTTTTGATCTAATGCGCGATCGCCTCGAGAGCGAGGCCACGGGTTCGAGGGCCGAACCCGCCGATCGTGATCACCACGATCAACATCGCGAAAGCGATGAAGGCGAAGACCGCATTGACCCCACCCAAATTGAGCAGAAAGGCGACAACCAGTCCGGATAATGCCGCCGAGAGCCGGCTCCACGAATATACAAAGCCGATCGCGCGCGAGCGGATGCGGGTCGGGAACAACTCCGCCTGGTAATTATGAAAGCTATACGATAAGAGATTGTTGCACAAAGTTACCGCGACGCCGAGCGCGATCAACGCCGCCGGCAGGGTGCTGCGCGCGAACAGCATGCCGAAGACACCAATACCGATCGCCCCCAGACAGACTTGCCACTTGCGCTCGATTTGGTCGGCGAACAGCAGGCACAGCAATGGCCCGATCGGGTTGGCGATCGCAATGATGAACGCGTATTCGAGGCTCGTCGTGACGGTAATGCCCTTTGCGATCAACAATGTCGGAACCCACGCGGCAAAGCCGTAATAGCCGAAGGTCTGGAAGAAATTGAAGACCGACAGAATGACTGCGCGTCGGTCATAGGGTGGCTGCCAGATCTCGGCGAAAGTTCCGTGGCCGGTTTCGGCGGGCACCGGCGGTCCAGGGGGTGGCAAGCTCGCGCCGGCTTGGGCAGCAACCCGCCGCTCGATACCCTGGACGACGCGCTCGGCGTCCGCAAGGCGGCCGCGACGCGCCAGCCAGCGCGGCGATTCGGGCAGCGCCAGGCGGATGAACCAGATCACGATCGCCCCAGCCGAGCCGATCAACACGACCCAGCGCCAGCCGTCGAGGCCGAGCGGCGCATGCGGAATCAGCAACCAGGCAAGAAACGCGACGATCGGCACCGCTAGAAACTGGAAGAACTGGTTGAAGGCGTAGGCCCGGCCGCGATGGCTGCGCGGCACCAGTTCCGACACATAGGTGTCGATGGTCACCAGCTCGACGCCGATGCCGACGCCGGCGATAAAGCGCCACAGATCGACACCAAAGCCGGAGGTCTGGAACGCCATGATCGCGGTGGTGATCGAATACCAGATCAAAGAGAAGGTGAAGACCGTCCGCCTCCCGTAGCTGTCGGCGAAATGGCCGAGAAAAATGGCGCCAACGAATAAACCGGCGAACAATGCGAAGACGAATGTTCCGACCCCGGCCACGCCGTAGGGGGCGAGAATGCTGAACGGCCCCAACGATTCGGGCGTGAAGAAATTGGCTTTGACAAGGCCCGGCGCGATGTAGGCGGTCAGGAACAGATCATAGAGCTCAAAGCCGCCGCCCAGCGAAATCAGAGTGACGAGCACCCAGATATGTCGGGTCATCGGCAACCGGTCGAGCCTTGCGGCGAGCTCCCCGGCGCTTGTAGTGGCCATCGGGCTGTCCTCCCATCAGTGTTCGTCTGGACGGATGATTTCTTTCGTCGATATGAGTTATCGACTCCGGGTCAGCTCGATATAGCCGAAGCCATCGATGCGGGCGTCGAAGAGTCGGGAGACGACGGTGGAGGTCTCGTCCTCAACGATGACGGCGGGGCCAGGGATCTGGGCACCCGGCCGCAGATCACGGCGCTTGTGGATCGCCACTTCGACAAATTCGCCGGTTTCCGAATCGAACACCGGGCGCGAGCCTTGGGGCTCCGGAGCATATCGCTCGGCTGCGCGTGCGACGGTCTCGTTCTCGGCGGGACGGGGGGCCGAAAGGAGCATGACCCAGCTCAACACCTCGACTTCGACACCGGGGATGACGCGGTGATAAAGGCGGCGATATTCGTCCTCGAACGCGCTGTGAAGCAGGGCCGCGTCCTCGTTGTGATAGAGGCGGCTCGGCAGCGGCACCGCGATCTCGTGGCCTTGGCCGCGGTAGCGCATAAAGGCGGAACGCGTCTCGGTCAGCGGCTGGTCTCCGGCGCCACGGCGGACAATCGGCTCGGCTTCGGCACGCATTGCGGCGTAGAGGCCATTGGCCGCGTCGGCATCGAACTGGTCCAAGCGCTGCAGCGCCGAGCGCACGATCTCGTAGGCGATCGGCGCGCGCAAAAAGCCGACCGCCGAGCCGACCCCGGCATAGGACGGCACCACGACGCGGTCGAGACCGAGCTTCTCGGCCATGCGCGCCGCATGCAACGGCGCCGCACCGCCAAAAGCCACCAGGATGCGGCCGCGCGCGTCCTTGCCGCTCTCGATTGCGTGGACGCGCGCGGCGTTCGCCATGTTCTCGTCGACGATTTCACTGACCCCGAGTGCGGCGAGCTCGACTGCCAGATCGAGCGGTTCGGCGACCTCGCGTCGCAGCGCCCGCTCCGCCGCTGCGCGATCGAGCGCCATCCGCCCCCCGGAGAAGCCGGCGGGATCGATGCGGCCGAGCACGAGATCGGCGTCTGTCACCGTGGGTGCGGCACCGCCGCGGCCGTAACAGGCGGGCCCAGGGTCCGCGCCCGAGCTGTCCGGCCCGACGGAGATCCGCTTCAGCCGATCTACCCGAGCGATCGAGCCGCCACCGGCGCCGATCTCGACCATCTCGATGACCGGGATTCTCAACGGCAGTCCGCTGCCCTTCTTGAAGCGATAGATGCGCGCGACCTCGAAGGCGCGGCTGGTCTGCGGTTTCAGCTCGTCGATCAGGCAGATCTTCGCGGTCGTTCCGCCCATGTCGTAGGACAGCACCTTGCCGAGCTGGCATTGCCGCGCGATCTCGACGGCGAAGATAGCACCCCCGGCTGGGCCCGATTCGACGAGCCGCACCGGGAAGCGGATCGCGGTTTCGACGGCGGTCAGCCCGCCACCCGACAGCATCAGAAACAACGGGCAAACAAAGCCTTCGTGCCGCAGCATCGTTTCGAGACCCGCGAGGTAGCGGCCGATCAGTGGCTGGACATACGCATTGGCGCAGGCGGTCGAAAAACGCTCGTATTCGCGCATCTCGGGCGAGACGTCGCTCGACAACGTGACCGCAACCCCGGGCAATCGCGCGGCAACGATTTCACCGGCGCAGCGCTCGTGTGTCGGGTTCGTGAAGCTATGAAGAAACCCGATCGCCACGCTCTCGATGCGCTCGGCGGCGAGGCGGTCGGACACTGCTGCCGTCGCCGCCTCGTCGAGCGGCACCAGCACACGCCCGCGAGCGTCGATGCGCTCGGGCACCGGAAAGCGTAGCCGACGAGGCACTAGCGGCGGCGGCAGGTCGATATTGACGTCGTATTGCTCGAACCGGTTTTCGTGCCGGATCTCGATCGTGTCGCGAAATCCCTCGGTCGTCAGCAGCGCGGTCTTGGCACCCTTGCGCTCGATGATCGCGTTGGTCGCCAAGGTCGTGCCGTGAATGATGATCGACAAATCGGCCGGGGCAAGCGCTGCCTCGCGCAATACCGTATCTATAGCCTGGAGGACGGCGCGCTCGGGGGCTTCCGGGGTCGTCAATATCTTTGCGCTGTAGCGCCTGCGCCCAACTTCGAGCGCGACATCAGTAAAAGTCCCGCCGATATCGACCCCCAGTCTTGCTTGCCTCACGATCCACCGCCTCTCGCCCACCGGAGGCGAGAGTGTTTCGCGGCGCCGGCCGCGGTGTCAACGAACCCGCAACGCGAAGAAGCCGCCGAGCTTCGACCCGGCGGCTTCCGGCGCGGCGTTAAGCAGGTTCAGGCGCGATGGTGCAGACCGTGATGGTGGGCGCCAACCAACTCGTTTGCCATTTGCTGCTGCTCCGGAGACAAGCTGGCATAGAGCGGCTTGAACGCCGTCAGCAGGCGGGCATCGTTTTCGGCGCGGACCTTCGCGAATTGCTCACGCATGGTTAAGCGCTGAACCGCATCCATTGTCCCATGCTGCTGCCGGGCGGTGCTGATCGCCTGGTCGAGCGCATTCGCGTTCTCGCGCATTGCCGTGGCAACTTGCTGCCATTGCGTCTCTTGCGCCGGTGCGATTTTCAGCTCGGCCTTCAAAAAGGCGATCCGGCCGTCCACCATTTGTCCGGGTAGCATCCGGGCATGGTGGCGCGCCTGGCTCTGCGCCGTGCCTGAATTTGCCGCCGGCGGCGTACTCTGTGCCAAGGCGGGACTGAGCCCGGGCACCGCGACGCTGGCGAACAACGCAGCAGCAAGAAGTGGTGTACGAAAAGTCATGACAGTTCACCTCGATGACAAACTGGGCTCTTGCCCTCGCTTATGATCTACGTGGCAGCAGATCGAAGCGTGCCTGCAAATCTTCGCATTACAGCGATTTAACTTTGCTTTCATCTGCCGAGCAGCGCGACCCTGCGCCTGCCAATGACTAAGAGTGGTGTTCACTGTACCCTCACCGGCTCCGCCGGCGGGAACGGGCTGAAGTTTAGCGGTGCGTTCTCTTCGATGCGCTCGCGGCTCGGCAGCTGCGTCGTATCCCATCCGCCGCCCAATGCCTGAATCAGCGCGGCGCTGGCAACGAGCCGGCTCTGCCGGATATTGACGGCCGTCTCGGCGTTGGCCAGCGCGGTCTGATCGGCGACAACAACATTGGTATAAGCGACGGTGCCGGCCAGATACTGGTTGTTGATAATCCGCGCGGCCTCAAATGCTGCGGCCACCGCCTTGTCTTGGACCTCGGCCTGCTGGGCGAGAATCCGTAGCGCCGCGAGCTGGTCCTCGACCTGCTGAAACGCGGTCAGCACCGTCTGCCGGTAATTAGCGATGGTCTGGTCGAAGGCGGCTCGCGTCTCTTCTACGATGGCGGCGCGCGCGCCGGCGTCGAATATTGTCTGCACGAGGTTCGAGCCAAATGCCCAGAAACGGCTCGTGGTGGCCAACAGGCGGTTCAAGGTCACCGCCGACGTCCCGTAATCGCCCGAAAGGGTGATATTGGGATAAAACGCCGCCACCGCGACGCCGATCTGGGCATTGGTCGACGCCATCTGGCGCTCTGAGGCCGCAATGTCCGGGCGGCGCTCCAAAAGCGCGGACGGCATCTCTGCCGGTATCACCGGCACCGAAATCATCGCTTCCGTTGGCGGGATCGAAAATTCGGCAGGCGGCTTGCCGATCAGAACCGCGATAGCGTGCTCGAGCTGTGCGCGGGTCACGCCGACTGCGATCGCCTGCGCCTGTGTGCTTTCGAGTTGCGTCTCAGCCTGGGAGACCGCCGACTGGTCAGTAGTGCCGCTCTGATATTGGTTGCGGGTGATGCGCAGCGATTCAGCATAGTACGAGGCCGCCGCGTCGAACAGGCGCTTCAGCTCGTCCGACATCCTCAGCTGCAGATAGTCGCTGGCTAGCGTGCCCTGAGCCGACAGGCGTGCACTGGCGAGATCGCCGGCGCTCGCTTGGGCGCTCGCCACATCGCCCTCGACGGTACGGCGGATCTTACCCCAGAGGTCCGGCACCCAGCTCGCCGACGCGGAGGTGCTGAACAAGCTGCTGAGGAACCCGGATCGGCCGGCGCCCGTGGTACTGATGGAGCCGCCGCCGGTTCGCGAACGCTGCGCGCTCGCATTCAGATCAAGGGTCGGGAAAAAACCGGCGCGAGCCTGCGCGACGATCCATTCTGCCTGCTGGAACGCCGCTTCGGCGGCCTTGAGGTTCTGGTTGGAGATATCGATCTGCTTTTCGAGGTCGTCGAGCAGCGGATCCTTGTAGACCGACCACCAGGCGCCGCGGTCGATCGCGTCAAGCGGCTCACCAACTTTCCAGCCCGCTTCCTTGTACTGGGCCGGCACCGGAGCATCGAGCCGTTGATAATCGGGCCCTACGGTGCAAGCAGAAACGATAACGACAACAGCGCACGAGCCCTTCAGAACTGACCCTCTCATCCCCCCTCACAGGTCTCATTCGCCGGGTTCGGGAAGATGGCCGAGAGCAAAACGCGGATGGCGAATCCGCCAGCGACGTTGCGCGCGCAGTCGGAATCGATCGAGATAGAGATAGATCACCGGCGTCGTGTAGAGGGTCAGCATCTGGCTGACGAGCAACCCGCCGACGATCGAAATGCCGAGTGGACGGCGCAGTTCGGCGCCCTCGCCGAACCCGATCGCCAACGGCAGGGCCCCGAGCATCGCCGCCATCGTTGTCATCATGATCGGCCGAAAGCGTTTTAGACACGCCTGATAGATCGCCTCGCGCGAGTTCAGACCCTCGCTGCGCTCGACATCCAGGGCGAAGTCGATCATCATGATCGCGTTCTTCTTGACGATGCCGATCAACAGGATGACGCCGATCAGCGCCATGATGTCGAACTCGCCACCTGTGACCTTCAGCGCCAGCACCGCGCCGACCCCGGCCGAGGGCAAGGTCGACAGGATCGTGATCGGATGAACATAGCTCTCGTAGAGAACGCCGAGCACGATGTAGACGGCGAGCAGTGCTGCGGCGACGAGCCATTTTTCATTCGCGACCGATTCTTCAAAGACCTTGGCCGTGCCCTGAAAGCTGCCATGTATCGAGGCCGGCATGCCGATCTGGCGCATCTGTTCCTCGATCGCTGCCGTCGCCTGGCTCAGCGATACGCCGGGCGCGAGATTGAACGAGATCGTCGACGAGACGAACAGATTTTGGTGATTGACCGCGAGCGGCGTGTTGCCTGGACCGAAATGGGCAAAGGCCGAGAGTGGCACCATCGTCTCTGAAGAAGTGCTGACCGGTGCGCCCGTCGAGGTAGCGCCGTGACCCGTGTTGGCGAGGGCATTATTGGCTAAGTTGCGCGCTGTATCACTGGCGATTTGCGCGGTTGTAGTCGACGCAGTGGCGCTTTTTGCGGCCGGCACTTTAGCCAACACGGTGCCGGCGAGTGCGTTGGTCGATTGCGTGCCGCCGACCACACCGCCGCTGGTGCTGACATAGATTTGGTTGAGGGTGTCCGGATTCTGCCAGAATTCGGGCGCCACCTCCATGATCACATGGTATTGGTTTTGCGCAGCGTAGATCACCGACACCTGACGTTGGCCGAACGCATCGTAAAGGGTGTTGTCGATTTGGCTCACCGTTAGCCCAAGGCGGGAGGCGGTGGCGCGGTCGATGACCAGATCGGTCTCGAGCCCCTTTTGCTGCTGGTCGAGATTGACATCGGTCAACAGCGGCACTTTCTGCAACGCCGTTTCAAGCTTAGGCGCCCATTCGTAGATGTCGTTGGCGTCGTCGCCCAGCAGGGTGTACTGGTATTGCGCCAAGGTCGCGCGGCCGCCAACCCGGATATCTGTTGCAGGCTGGAGAAAGAGCCGAGCGCCGGCGACCTCGTTGAACCTGGGCCGCAGCCGGCCCATGACCTGCTGCATCGAGACACCGCGCTCGGACAGCGGCTTCAACACGACAAACACGAAACCGCCATTGGTCTGGCCCCCGCCGGTAAAGGCGCTGACACTCTGGACCGCCGGATCATGCCGAATTATGTCGACGAACCTGGTCAGCTTCTTCTCCATCAGCTGGAACGAAATGCTCTGGTCGGCCTGAATGCCGCCAAACATCAGTCCGACGTCTTGAGTGGGAAAGAAGCCCTTCGGAATGACCTTGATGAGAATGGCACCCACGCACAATGTCGCCAGCAGGCTGATCATGACGAGGGAGGGCCACTGCAACGCCCGGCGCAACGTACGCTCGTACAATCCGAGGATCGCCGTGAAGGCGCGCTCGCTGGCCCAATATAGCCTGCCGACCTTCCGGTCGCGCGGGTTTCTGAGCAGATACGCGCACATCATAGGCGTCGTAGTCAGCGAGACACCCAACGAAATCATGATCGCGACCGACAAGGTCATCGCGAACTCGCGGAACAGCCGTCCTACGATCCCGCCCATCAACAGGATCGGCACAAAGACGGCGATCAGCGAGAGGCTCATCGACAGCACCGTGAAACCCACTTCGCCGGCGCCTTGCAGTGCCGCCTGCATCCTGGTCATACCGGCTTCGATGTGCCGGGTGACGTTCTCGAGCACGACGATCGCATCGTCGACAACGAAGCCGGTCGAAATCGTCAGCGCCATGAGCGACAGGTTGTCGAGGCTGTAGCCCAACAGATACATGACCCCAAAAGTGCCGATCAACGAGACCGGCACTGCTACGCTCGGGATCAGGGTCGCGCGCACATCGCGCAGGAATGCGAAGACGACGAGCACGACGAGAATGATCGCGATGATCAGGGTGCGTTCGACATCGTGCAGTGAAGTGCGAATCGTGACCGTCCGATCCAATGTCATCGCAACATTGATGGCACTCGGAATAGATGCCTCGAGTTGCGGCAGAATCGCTTTGACCCGATCGACCGTGTCGATGATGTTGGCGCCCGGTTGTTTGTAAAGAAACACCAGAACTGCCGGATTGCCGTTGGAAAGCCCCTGGTTGCGCAGATTTTCGACCGAATCCTTGACTTCGGCGACGTCGGTCAGACGCACCGGCGATCCATCGCGATAGGCGACCACCAGCGGACGGTAATCCGCGGCGTGATTCGCCTGGTCGTTCGTGTATATCTGGAACCGCTGGTCACCCTCTTCGATCATGCCCTTAGGGCTGTGCGCGTTGGCCGAGGCCAGTGCCGCGCGAACATCTTCAAGGCCGATTCCGTACTTGAACAGCGCCAGCGGATTAAGCTCGACGCGCACTGCCGGCAGCGAACTTCCGCTGATCACAACTTGCCCGATGCCGTCGATCTGCGACAATGCCTGCTGCACGACCGTCGAGGCCGCGTCATAGATCTGCCCTCGCGTAAGTGTTGCCGAGGTCATCGCCAGAATCGCGATCGGCGAATCGGCGGGGTTGACTTTTCGATAGGTCGGGTTGGTGCGCAGACTGCTTGGCAGATCCGCACGCGCAGCGTTGATCGCTGCCTGAACGTCGCGCGCCGCACCATCGATATTCCGGTTGAGGCTAAACTGCAGTGTAATCCGGGTCGTGCCTACGGTGCTTTGCGACGTCATCTCGGTGACGTCGGCAATGATGCCGAGATGGCGTTCGAGGGGCGTCGCTACCGTCGTTGCCATCGTGTCGGGACTGGCACCCGGCATCGTCGCGAACACCGAGATTGTCGGAAAATCGACCTGCGGCAACGGCGCCACCGGCAGTTTCAAATAGGCGAAAAACCCGGCCAGCGCGACGCCTAGGGTCAATAGTGTGGTCGCGACTGGCCGTCTGATAAACAGCGCCGACGGGTTCACGGGCGTGCGCCCTCCGGCCTTGTCTCACCCGTGCGGAAGTAGCCCCGGATCAGGCCGCCTAGCCTGTCGAAGCCGAGATAGATGACCGGCGTCGTAAACAAGGTCAGCAACTGGCTGAAGATGAGGCCGCCGACGATCGTCACTCCCAGCGGATGGCGCAGTTCCGAGCCGGTCCCGCTCCCGAGCATCAAAGGAAGCGCGGCAAAGAGCGCCGCCATCGTCGTCATCAGGATGGGCCGGAAGCGCAACAGGCAGGCCTGATAGATCGCCTCCCGCGGCGATTTGCCCTCGTCGCGTTGCGCGTCGAGGGCGAAGTCGACGATCATGATCGCGTTCTTTTTGACGATGCCGATCAACAGGATGATGCCGATGATCGCGATGACGCTGAGATCGCTGCCGTCGATCATCAGCGCCAAGAGCGCTCCGACACCGGCAGAAGGCAAAGTCGAGAGGATCGTAATCGGATGAATGAAGCTCTCGTAAAGAACTCCGAGCACGATGTACATCGTGATGATTGCAGCGATGATCAGCACGAGCTCGTTACCGAGGGCCGCCTGAAATGCCAAAGCGGCACCTTGGAACACGGTGATCATGCCGGCCGGCAAACCGATTTCCCGCTCGGACTGTTTGATCGCGTCGACCGCCTCGCCGAGTGATGCGCCTGGGGCCAAGTTGAACGATATGGTTGTCGACGGAAACTGGGCGAGATGATTGACCTCTAACGGTGCTGTCTGTTCTTGTACTTGAGCTATCGCGGAGAGTGGTACTTGGCCGTTCGTGGCGGTCGATGACGGTAGATAAAGAGACTCCAGTGAGCTCAACGACTTCTGCAAGGCCGGGTCGGCCTCGAGGATGACGCGGTACTGATTCGTCTGCGTGAAGATCGTCGAGACAATGCGCTGCCCGAACGAATCATAGAGCGCGTTATCGACGGTGGCCGGGGTGATTCCGAAGCGTCCGGCGGTCGGGCGGTCGATCAGGATATAGGCGGAAAGACCGTTTTCCGCGTAGTTGCTAGAGACGTCCTCGATCTCCGGGATCTGCTGCAGGCGCTCGAGCAATTTGGGGACCCATTTCGCAAACTCACTTGGATTGGCGTCTTCGAGCACGAATTGGTATTGCGAGCGGCTGACCGTGGCGTCGATCGTCAGGTCCTGGACCGGCTGCATGTAGAGGGTGATGCCCGAGACATTTTGTGTCTCGCGCTCGAGCCGGCGGATCACATCGCTGGCGGAGGCGCGGCGCTGGTCGCGCGGTTTGAGGTTGATCAAAAAGCGCCCGGTATTGAGAGTTGCGTTGGTGCCATCGACACCGATAAAGGAGGACAAACTGACGACATCGGGGTCCTTTAGGATGGCAGCCGCCAGTGCCTGCTGGCGCTCCGCCATCGCATCGAAGGAGACGGAGGGCGCAGCTTCCGAAATACCTTGAATAAGCCCCGTGTCTTGGACCGGAAAGAAGCCCTTGGGGATCACGATGTACAGGAACACGGTTAAGCCGAGGGTGCCGACCGCCACCAGCAGGGTCAATGGCTGGCGGTCGAGCACCCAGCTCAGCAGCCTTCCGTATTGCCCGATCAGCGCGTCGAACCATTGCTGGCTCCTGCGCGCTAAAGGCGACATTTCGTATGGAGGGCGGTGACGCAAAATCTTGGCGCACATCATAGGAACGAGCGTCAATGCGACCACCGCGGAGATGACGATCGCGACCGCAAGGGTAATGGCGAACTCGCGAAACAATCTGCCGACGACATCGGGCATAAACAGCAACGGGATCAATACCGCGATCAAGGACACCGTCAGCGAAATAATGGTAAAGCCGATCTGCTCGGATCCCTTCAATGCAGCCTGCAGCGGCGGATCGCCCGCCTCGATATAGCGCGAGATGTTCTCGATCATGACGATCGCGTCATCGACGACAAAGCCGGTCGCGATCGTCAGCGCCATCAACGACAGGTTGTTGAGGCTGAACCCAGCCAGGTACATAACGGCCAGCGTGCCGACCAGCGAAAGTGGCACGGACAGGCTCGGAATTAGCGTCGCCGAAGGGCTGCGCAGAAACACGAAGATTACGACCACGACGAGGACTACGGCGAGCCCCAGTTCGAATTCGACGTCGGCTACCGATGCGCGGATTGTCGTGGTGCGGTCGGTTAGGACTTCGACATCGATACCGGCTGGAAGCGCCGCCCTGAGTTGCGGCAAGAGTGCCTGAATACGGTCGACGACCTCGATAACATTGGCGCCCGGCTGTCTCTGGATGTTCAGGATGATCGCCTGGTCGGCGTTCATCCAAGCAGCTAGCTTGGTGTTCTCGGCGCCTTCTTTAGCCTGAGCGACGTCCGACAGCTTCACCGGGGCGCCGTTGCGATAGGCGACCACCAGATCATTGTAGTCCGAGGCCTTCCTGATCTGATCATTGGCGTTGATCGTGTAGGCCCTACTGGGCCCGTCGAAATTACCCTTGGGGGTGTTGACGTTGGCGTTGGCCAAGGTGGTACGAAGATCGTCGATGTTGAGGCCGTACGCGGCGAGCTGAGGGTAATTCGCCTGGATGCGCACTGCGGGGCGCTGACCGCCGCTGACGCTGACCAGACCGACGCCCGGCAATTGCGAGATTTTCTGCGCGAGCCGCGTGTCGGCGACGTCCTCCACCTGGGTCGGCGGCATCGTTTTCGAAGTCAATGCCAAGGTTAGGATCGGTGCGTCCGCGGGATTGACCTTGGCATAGATCGGCGGCGCCGGCAGGTCCGACGGCAAGAGGTTGCCGGCCGCGTTAATCGCCGCCTGGACCTCCTGCTCCGCCACATCGAGAGTGAGGTCGAGACTGAACTGCAAGGTGATAACCGAGGCACCCGCAGAACTCGTGGACGACATCTGGTTCAGCCCCGGCATCTGGCCGAACTGCACTTCGAGCGGCGCAGTGACCGACGAGGTCATCACGTCGGGGCTGGCGCCGGGATAGAAGGTCTGCACCTGGATGGTCGGATAATCGACCTCGGGCAAGGCCGAAAGCGGGAGGAACCGATAGGCGAAGATGCCGACGAGCATGATCGCCGCCATCAGCAGCGTCGTCGCTACCGGACGCAAAATGAACAGGCGAGAGGGGCTCATCTTAGATGCTGGGAAGGGTGGTGCCGCCTCCGCGGCGCTTTATTGAGTATCGCGGCGACGTCCCCGATCCTTGCCGTCGCCCTGCTGCTGAGCATGCGGCTGGGCCGATCGCCGGTCTGCTGGCGCTTGTGGGTCTACCGGCGGCGACGCGCCTTGCCCGGCTGCGGCCTGGGGCTGGCCTTTGTCCTGCTTTGGGTCAGGCGCAGTACCTGTCGGATTACCCGTCGCAGCCAAAGTGACCTTGGCCCCCTCACGCAGCCTGTCGGAGCCATCGACGACAACCTGTTCGCCCGGCTGCAGCCCATCGAGAACCGCGATGTGTTGGCCGTCGCCAGGACCGAGCTTCACTTGCTGCACCGCAGCAGTCTGGTCGGGCTTGACCACATAAACAAAAGCGCCGTTGGCGCCGTGCTGGATCGATGCAGTCGGCACGATATTGGTGTCGCTTAACGTGTCGACGAGCAGCTGCACGTTGACGAACTGATTGGGAAACAAAATCTCCTGGTCGTTGTCGAATATCGCTCGCAACTTGACCGTGCCCGTCGTCGTGTCGATCTGGTTGTCGACCGTTTCCAGGTGCCCTCTGCCGAGCTCTGTCGTGCCGGTACGGTCATACGCAGTAGCCGTGAGGCTCGCGCCGGCGTGCAACTGCTTTATAACGGCCGGCAGATTGTCCTCAGGCAAGGTGAAGATCACCGAGATCGGCTGCAGCTGGGTGACGATGACAATGCCGTTCGGGTCGCTCGTCTGCACGTAATTGCCCGCGTCGACCTGGCGCAGCCCGACCCGGCCAGTCACCGGCGAAACGATGTGGGCATAGATGAGGTTCAGTTTCTGCGCATCAACCTGCGCTTGATCGGTTTTGATGGCGGCTTGGTCTTGGGCGACCAGCGAGACCTGCGTGTCGCGAGTCTGCGTGGCGATCGAGTTTTGCGCGACCAAAGTGTTGTAGCGGACAAGGTCGAGCTGGGCGTTTTTCAGCAATGCCTGATCCTTGGCGAGTTGGCCTTCGGCTTGTTCTAGCGCGACTTGGTAGGGGCGCGGATCGATCTGAGCCAGAAAGTCGCCCTTCTTGACCATTTGACCTTCATGGAAGGCGACCTCAGTCAAATACCCGTTAATCTGAGTCTTCACCGTGACCGTCGCGAGCGGCGTAATGGTGCCCAACCCGGTCAGCGTGACCGGCATATTCCCCTTTTGCACCGTAGCAACTCCGACGGGAACCGGACCACCAAATTGGCTGCGGCCGGCAGTCTTCGGCTGGCTTTCAGGCCTCATGTAATACCAGACTACCGCGCCGATCATTGCCAGAACGAGCAGCACCCAAAAAAGCCACCACAGCCGCGACCGGCGCGGCGGCCTCGACACCACGTCTACAGGCCGGACGCCGGGGCGCTCGAATTCGAAGCGAGCGGCATCGCTATCGACCTCCGCTCGACCTCGAGGTGCCAGAATTTCGCTGCGCTGGTCGTCCATGATCCGTTATGAGTTACTCGCCGAACTCTCGAACCTAGCAGCTTTTTGCGCGCTCGTCTGTCCCGACCACTCGCAATCAGCAAGACTAGTACAATCAGAGTCAGCCGGTTATAGGACCTAGCCCGCCGAGACATCCGCACATCGCTTACCCTCTTCCGTCGGCCGGCCGCATCGTCTCAAATGGCCAACTGCTATAAGGTTCGAGGTGTATATGGCAACGAAGCAATCTCTTCTCAGCGGCGGCCAGCTCGTTGTTGCCGCGCTCCGCGCTCATCACGTCGAGATGGCCTTTAGTGTCGCGGGCGAAAGCTATCTCGAGGTTCTCGATGCGCTCTTCGATGCGCCCGATATCCGCCTTGTAACCTGCCGGCAGGAAGGCGGCGCAGCCTTCATGGCCGAGGCCTATGGCAAGCTCACCGGCAAGCCCGGAGTACTGCTCGTCACCCGCGGTCCCGGCGCGTGCAACGCTTCGATCGGCATCCACACCGCCTTCCAGGATTCGACGCCGATGGTCGTGCTGGTCGGCCAGGTGGCGCGCCATCAGCTCGACCGCGAGGCCTTCCAGGAAGTCGATTTCCGCAGGATGTTTGCGCCGCTGGCCAAGTGGGTTGCGCAGATCGACATGGCCGAGCGAGTCCCCGAGCTGATCAACCAAGCCTTCCAGATCGCCGCCTCCGGACGCCCAGGTCCGGTTGTCCTGGCGCTGCCCGAGGATATGCTGCGCGACCGCTGCGCCGCAACCGTCACCGGACCCTACCGAGCGGTGCGCGCCCACCCTGGAGCGGCCGATCTGGCCGAGTTGCGCCGCCTGCTCGCCGCTGCTGGAAGGCCGATGATGTTGGTCGGCGGCAGCGGGTGGAGCGACCAAGCATGTCGCGACATCGCCGGGTTTGCCCGGGGAAACGACCTGCCAGTCTGCTGCTCGTTTCGCCGCCAGGACATCGTCGACAACCGGCTTCCGTGGTTTGCCGGGGACCTCGGCACCGGCGCGAGCCCGTCGCTGGTGGCGCGCTTCAAGCAGGCCGACCTCTTGCTCGCGGTCGGCGCCCGAATCGGCGAGATCACCTCGCAATCCTATAGCCTTCTGGGTATCCCGGAGCCGGGTAAGGTGCTGATCCATGTGCACGCCGCTGCCGAGGAGCTGGGTCGCGTGTTTCGTCCGAACTTGGCCATCCAGGCAGGGATGCCCGAATTCGCTGCTGCCGTTGCGACGCTGGCGCCGGTGGCGGCGCCGCGCTGGTCGTCCTGGCGCGAAGCGGTCCGCGCAGACTATGAGGCCGGGCTTATTGCCCCTCCCTCCGGTGCTTCGCTCGATCTCGGCGAAATCATGCGATGGCTGCGGGATCGCCTCCCTGACGACGTGATCGTGACCAGCGATGCGGGCAATTTTAGCGGCTGGCCGAACCGCTTTCTGCAATACCGCCGGCCAGGACGCCAATTGGGGCCGACGAGCGGGGCGATGGGTTACGGCGTGCCCGCCGCGGTCGCGGCCAAGATCGTCGAGCCGGATCGCTTGGTCGTCGGCTTTTGCGGCGATGGCGGATTTATGATGACCGGTCAGGAACTGGCGACCGCAATGCTCGAAGGGACCGGACCGATCATTCTGGTGTTCAACAATTCGATGTACGGCACGATCCGCATGCACCAGGAGCGCCGTTTCCCGGGCCGCGTTGTCGGGACGGCGCTGAAGAACCCGGATTTTCTCGCCCTCGCCCGGGCCTATGGGGTGTTTGGCGCTTCGGTCACGCGCACCGCGGAGTTTGCGCCGGCCTTCGAGGCAGCCGCCTCCCGCAACCAGGCAGCGATCATCGAGCTCAAGATGGACCCGGAGAGGATAACGACGCGCGCGACATTGTCGGAGATCCGTCAGCAAGCCGAGGCGCGCCAGGCCGAACGGGCGGAGGCGTGAGCATGGCTCTGATTGCCGAGCAGTACTGGTCGGCTCGACGCTATGCCGAGACAGCGCATTTCGTCCCGGAGCTCGGCACGCCGGTGCTCGAGCTCCTCGCCCCCTCCACTGGGGAGTGGATTCTGGATCTCGGTTGCAGTGATGGCGCGCTGACCGAAAAAATCGTCGCAGCGGGAGCTGTCGCCGTTGCCGTTGATGCGGCGCCGGACATGATCGCCGCGGCGCGAGGCCGCGGCATCGATGCCCGGATAATGGCCGGGCAGAATCTCACTTTCGACCGCGAGTTCGACGCGGTGTTCTCGAACGCGGCGCTGCATTGGATGCGCCCATTGGATGCCGTCCTCGCCGGTGTCCGCGGGCACTTAAGCCCCAAGGACGTTTCGTCGGCGAGATGGGCGGCCATAACAACACCGCGGCGATCATCGTCGCGCTGAGCGCTGTTCTCGGCCGCCGCGGGCTCGACGCGCACGGGCTCAGCCCGTGGTACTTTCCGTCCGCCGCGGCCCTTCGCGGAAAACTTCTCGCGGCCGGCTTCACGGTCGAAGACATCCGCTTAGTCCCGCGGCCGACCGCGCTGCCGACCTCGATCGAGCCGTGGCTGGACACCTTTGGCGAAGCGTTCCTCGACGTCCTATCTGAACCGGACCGTTCATCCGCGCGTGCCGAGGTGGCCGAGTTGCTGCGGCCAGTGTTGGTGGACGAAACCGGAACCTGGATTGCAGATTATGTCCGCCTTCGCTTCCGGGCGACACGCCGCTCTTGTGAGGCGTCCTCTATCGCGCGGTAGTGAGGCGATCCAGCAGCATTGCGGCCGCCTTCGCCTCGGCGCTACGCTTCGACGAGGCGGTCGCACTGGCACGATCACCGTCCCCGACACTCGCCATCACGGTGAAGATCGGCGCATGATCCGGCCCGTTTAAGGCCACGAGATCGTAGGTTGGAAGGGCCAGGCCGCGCGCTTGAACCCACTCCTGCAACGCGGTCTTCGGGTCGCGCGGTGGTTCCTCCATTTCGTCCATCAGCGGCTCCCAGAACCGTCGGACAAAGGCTAAAGCGGCCTCAAAGCCGCCATCAAGGTAAATTGCGGCAATCAAGGCTTCGCAAGCATCGGCGAGAATTCCGGAGTTGCCAGCGGCCCCCGCGTCTGCCTCGGCCCGCGACATGACGAGATACTGTCCCAAGCCGATCGTTTCAGCGACCCGGACAAGCGCCTCGCGGCGTACGAGGTGGGTATGCCGGCGAGTAAGATCGCCTTCGGACTCGCCATCGAACCGTCGCCAGAGATAGTCGGCAACGACGAGACCGAGAACGCGATCCCCGAGGAATTCGAGGCGCTCGTAACTGCGCTTGGGGAGCGTCCGGCCCCGACGGTGACGACGTACGGGGAGGAGCGCGCTCGGATGGGTCAGTGCCTCCTCGAACAGTTCGCGGCGGGCGAACTGGTAACCGATGATGTACGGGAGGTCCTCCGCCGACAAAATCCCTCTCTGCCGACGCTTGGGTTAGCTCACGCCGTGGAACAGCCGGCTATAGCGAATCGCAAACGGCCATTTCCAGAACTCCCACAGCCGAGCCGACCCATCGGTCGAGAAAAAGATGAACTCGGCCCGTCCAATCAGGTTCTCGGCTGGGACGTAGCCGACGGCGGAAAGCACACGGCTATCCTGCGAATTGTCGCGATTGTCACCCATCATGAAGTATTCGCCAGGCGGTACGTCATAGACCTGAGTGTTATCGAGCGGACCGTTGTCGCCCATCTTGATGATCCGATGCAGTACGCCATTGGGCAGGGTTTCGATATATTGGGCGAGCGGGATCACCGCGCCGTTGCCTTCTTGATAGAGGAAATCATCAATGCGCTTGCGTGGACAAGGTTGTTCGTTGATGTAGAGGATACCGTTCTTCATCTGGATATGATCGCCCGGAAGGCCGATCACCCGCTTGATATAATCCGTCGAGTTGTCTGTCGGCAACTTGAACACCGCTACGTCGCCGCGCTCCGGTGAGTGGAACAATATTCGCCCCGAGAACAGCGGTAAGCCCAAGGGTAAGGAATAGCGGCTATATCCATAAGAGAACTTCGACACGAATAAATAGTCGCCGATCAGCAACGTCGGCACCATCGAGCCGGATGGAATATTAAAGGGCTCAAAAGCAATCGTGCGGACTACCAGAGCAATCAGAATAGCATAAACGACGGTCTTTATTGTGTCGACGATACCACCTGAAGATTTTCTCTTGGTGATGCCGGTGCGTGCAGAATTGGCTTTCATGGATTGCCTTGAGGACCTAGTTGGCTCAGGATCAAGCCGATCGCGATGCTGCGAGTCAAGGGCGCGCCCGCCAAAAAACTTCGTGGCTCAGCCGCCGCTGGCGGGCAAGGCGGTGATGATTACGACCGCCTGAGCGATGGGCGGCTCGTCAGTCAGCGTGATGTCGAGGCGGGCCGTCATCCCTGCCGGTGTGATCTCCTCGAGCCGGCGCAGTGCGCCGCCTGCTAATCGCATCGACGGCTTTCCCGAAGGCAGATTGACCACCCCCAGGTCGCGCCAGAAGACACCGCTGCGAAAGCCGGTACCGAGAGCCTTGGAACAGGCCTCCTTAGCAGCGAATCGGCGAGCATAGCTCGCTGCCCGATCGGCGCGCCGATCGCATTTTTGGCGCTCCGCGTTGGTAAAGATGCGATCCAGAAAACGATCTCCAAAACGCTCGATTGCCTGCTCGATGCGGCGAATGTCGATCAGATCGCTGCCAAGGCCGAGGATCATCGGGCGCGTCCACCGGCACAGGATTGCTTCCCTCCGGAACGGCTCGACAGGGCCGGCCGTTCCGGGGCCATCAGCCGCGCGCTCGTTCGACGGAGTTGATAACAGGGTTGGCGCGCAGCGCGGCGATGATCGTCGTCAGGTGCTTCACGTCGCCGACCTCAATATCGATCATAATCTCGAAGAAGTCCGGCGAGCGGTTGGTGATCTTCAAATTACTGATGTTGCCGCCTTGCTTACCGATGACCGTGGTCAGGCTGCCTAAATTGCCGGGCTCATTAGCGATTGTGACGCTGAGCCGACCGACATGGACGGCGTCGGCATCGCTGTTGCTCCAGGCCACGTCGAGCCAGCGCTCCGGGCTCTCGGCAAAGCTCTCCAGGGTGTCACAGTCGATCGTGTGGATCGTCACACCCCTGCCCGTCGTCACGATGCCGACAATGCGGTCCCCGGGAAGCGGGTGGCAGCAACCGGCAAAATGCAGCGCCATCCCGGGGATGAGGCCGCGGATCGGAATCGCCATTTCGTTACGTTTTGCCGCGCGGCGTGCCCGTGCCAGCGAAACGACCTTGGCCTTGACCTCCTGGGGTTGCGGAAAGGCAGCGTTTATGACCGCGCGTCCGGTGGCCAACCCTTGACCAACCGCGACATAGAGATCCTCTACAGCCGCGCAGTTAAAGTTCCTGAGCACGGCCTCGAGCGGTCGCTCTGAGAACTCCTGGCCTTCCTGACGGAACGCCTTTTGTACGATTGCCCGGCCGAGGTCGAGATACTGCGCGCGCTGCTGGGTGCGGACAAAGCGGCGGATGCGAGCGCGCGCCTTGCCGGTGACGACAAACCGTTCCCAGGTCGGCGAAGGCGTCTGCGCCCTCGAGGTGATGATCTCGACCTGGTCACCGTTGCCGAGCTGGGTGCGCAGCGGAACCATACGGCTGTTGATCTTCGCTCCGACGCACCTATCGCCGATCTCCGAATGGACCGCATAGGCGAAATCCACCGGCGTCGCGCCGCGCGGCAGCGCGATCAGATCACCCTTCGGGGTGAAGGCGAAGACCTGATCCTGGAACATCTCGAGCTTGGTGTGTTCGAGGAACTCCTCCGGCCCGGAGGCGTGATCGAGGATGTCCAGGAGCTCGCGCAACCAACGGTATTGCGGCCCTTCGGTCGTGCCAGCACCTTGCTTGTAGGTCCAATGCGCGGCAACGCCGAGCTCGGCAATTTCATGCATATCACGGGTGCGGATCTGCACCTCGATGCGCTGCTGCTCAGGGCCGATGACCCCGGTGTGCAGCGAACGATAATTGTTCGGCTTGGGGGTCGAGATGAAGTCTTTGAACCGGCCCGGGACCACATGATAAGCGGAATGGATGGTGCCGAGGGCGTGATAGCAATCGGCTATATCGTCGACGAGGATGCGAAACGCCATCACGTCCGAGAGCTGCTCGAAGGCGACATTCTTGCGCTGCATCTTGCGCCAGATCGAATAGGGCGATTTCTCGCGACCAGAGACAACCGCTCCGTTGAGCCCACCCTCAGCGAGTTTGCGATCGAGCTCGGCGAGGATGCGCGGCACGACACGGGCGCCCTTGTCACGCAGGAAATCAAGACGTGCCAGAATGCTGCTGCGCGCATCGCCCTGCAGCTCGGTGAACGCGAGGTCCTCGAGCAGATCCTTCATCCGATGCATGCCGAGCCGCTCCGCCAGCGGCGCGTAGATATCCATCGTCTCCCGAGCGATCCGGCGGCGCCTTTCATCGCTATTGATGAACGCCAACGTCTGCATGTTGTGCAGCCGGTCCGCGAGCTTGACGAGTAGCACGCGAATGTCCTCTGACATGGCGAGAACAAGCTTGCGGAAATTTTCGGCCTGCTTGGTCTGATCGGATTGCAGCTCAATCCGCGACAGCTTGGTCACACCGTCGACGAGCCGAGCGATCTCCGGACCGAACACCCGCTCGATGTCATCGAGGGTGGCAACCGTGTCTTCGACCGTATCATGCAGCAACCCGGTCACGATCGACGCGGTATCGAGCTTCATCTGAGCGAGGATGCCTGCGACCTCGACCGGATGGGAAAAGTATGGGTCGCCCGAATCGCGCAGCTGCGCGCCGTGCGCCTTCATAGAATAGACATAGGCACGGTTGAGCGCGTCTTCGTCGGCGCTGGGATCATAGCCCTTGACGAGCTCGACCAGCTCGAATTGCCGCATCATGATAACGGCTTCCGCATCTCGCCCAGGCGACCGCCGGGACGAAATCGCCGGGGCGGCATAAAGCTCATGAGCAACGCCGCCCGCCAGGCTCGACGCGCTGCCCGGGATCAGAGATCCTCGTCAAAATCACCCGGCAGATCGCGCGCTGGAACATCGGCGAGATCGGCGTCTTCCTCGGCCCCGAGGATGTCTACAGCAAGCTCTTCCTCCTCCAAGCCAGGTTCCTCCTCCCCGATGTCTTCTGTCCCGAGGCCGGCGTCCTCCTCAAGCAGCTCGCCACTCGGTGGGGGAACCCCGAACAGCGCCGGGTCGAGCTCGAGTTCGTGGGTCTCCTCGGGCTCGTCGATCTCCACATGTTTTTGCATGCCGCGCACCACCGAGCCTCTCAGATGCTCGAGCCCTACCGTCTCGTCGGCTATCTCGCGCAACGCGACGACCGGGTTCTTGTCGTCGTCTCGATCCAGCGTCAGGGGGGCGCCAGAGGTAATTTCACGCGCGCGCTGCGCGGCGAGCAGCACGAGCTCGAAACGGTTCGGGACCTTGAGAACACAGTCTTCAACGGTAACGCGCGCCATTCGATCACTCTTTAAGAGACGAGGAGATCAAGCAATATATGGGGCGTATCGGACGGCGGCAACAGCAAGCGCGTACGCTACGGACAGTCGGGGGGCGCCGTGCTTGACCCCCGTCGCAGCAGACGCCTATATGACGTGTCGCCGGCCGGATGGCAGAGTGGCTATGCAGAGGACTGCAAATCCTCGTACAGCGGTTCGATTCCGCTTCCGGCCTCCAGGGGGACTTGCGTCTGCGGCACCAGGCGCTCTGATCCCCGGTAGCTCAGTTGGTAGAGCGAGCGGCTGTTAACCGCTTGGTCGCTGGTTCGAGTCCGGCCCGGGGAGCCAATTCGATCAGAGGGTTAGATAACAAAATCTAATCCTCTGATCAGCCAAATCGACCAGCCCAGATACTTAGGACGCGATCGACACGACATCAGCCTGTATCCGGGCGTCACGCGTCCTCGGCGAGAGCAAGTAACAATCCCAGAGCTCGTATGCGCTGGCGCAACCGGCTGCAAAAATAATAAGAGTGACAAACGCCCGGGCGGCCGTTTTCATCGAAACTTCCTCAAGGTTTGGTCAATAAAGCGAGCCCAGCAAAGAGGCAGATAAAGAGCGCGAGCTGGACCAACGGCGCGTGCGACACGAGGCGATAAAATCCAAGCGGCGATGCTAGTTGGCCGATCGCAAGGAATCCGATCACCAATGGCGGTCTGTTACGCGGGCCGCTGGACTTGCCGGACTTCCTAGCTTCCGCCGGACGCCTGAGAAGAGCTCCCGCGACGGCCGCCCCGGGAGCGAATTGCCGGAGCAAGTGGGCACGCGGGCCGACCGGGTGATCTGGGTTACGAGCACGAACTGGACGCGCCGGCGATCCGGCTGTGGGGTGATGACCGTCATGTAGTAGTCATGTCGGAGCGATAAACAACGTGAGCCGATCGGATCTCGGGCAGCGAGGAGCGCGCAGGTGAAAGGACTGAGTGACATTACGTCTTCGGCGTCGTCAAGGTCGGAGGCCGCGACCGACCTTCTCATGCAATATGGTTGCGGCCCGGTCCAGTTTTCCGGCCACAACGACGCGCTCTACGAGCGGCATCTGCTGTTCGACGATGTCATCGATCCGCTGGCGGCCGGTGCACGCGAACGCTTCGAGGCCGCCGCCCGGTCGGTCAGGGACGTGATGTCGCAACGCTGGGTCAGGACCGAGCGAACCTATAATCGCCTGAATCCCAAGCGCATCTACTATTTGTCGATGGAGTTTCTGATCGGGCGCTCACTGACCAATAACGTGACGAATTTGCTCCTCGACCCGTATGTGCATCGCGCCGCGCAGGAAAGAGATCTCGATTGGCTCGGCCTCATCGAACAAGAACCCGATGCCGGTCTCGGAAACGGGGGGCTCGGGCGACTCGCGGCTTGCTTTCTCGATTCGATGGCGACGGTGCAGTTGCCGGCGATGGGTTACGGGCTGCGCTACGAATACGGCATGTTCAAACAATCCATCGAAGACGGCTGGCAACGCGAACAGCCCGACAACTGGCTGCGTCGCCAAGACCCATGGGAGGTCGCTCGTCCGAACGAGACCGTGGAGGTCAAGCTCGGCTGTTCGGTCGAGTTGCATGGCGGAAACTGGAACGTCGTACCCGACCGGGCCTCTACGCTGATCGGTATCCCGTTTGATCGGCCGGTGGTCGGCTATGGTGGCAAGACTGTCAACACGCTGCGGCTGTGGGGCGCGGCTGCGTCGGACTATTTCGACTTTCAGGAGTTCAGCAGCGGCGATTTTGTCGGAGCGTTGGCTGGTACTCTGGCCGCGGAATCTCTGACGCGCGTGCTTTACCCTGATGACTCTACGGAAAGAGGCCAGAGACTGCGCTTCGTGCAGGAATATTTTCTGGTCGCTTGCTCGCTGGCCGATCTCGTGCGGCGCTTCCGGCGGCGCAACGCCGATTGGGCCGCATTTCCCGAGAAGGTGGCGATTCAACTGAACGATACACACCCGACAATGGCGGTACCGGAACTGATGCGGATTCTGCTCGATGACGCGCACCTCGGGTGGGACCAAGCCTGGGAGATCACGCAGCGGACTTTAGCCTACACCAATCATACCTTGCTGCCCGAAGCTCTCGAAAAATGGCCGGTCCACTATTTTCAACAAGTGGTGCCGCGGCATTTGGAGATCATTTTCGAGATCAATCGCCGCTTTCTTGGTAATGCACGTGTCCGCTATCCGGGCGATGGGGGGCGGATCCAACGCCTCAGCCTAATCGAGGAGGGCCCGGAGGAAAAGATACGTATGGCGAACCTGGCCATTGTCGGATCGCATAGCACCAATGGTGTGGCGGCGATCCACTCCGAGCTGCTGCGCAAGATGACGGTCAAAGACCTGGCCGAGATGTTTCCGGAGCGTTTCAACAACAAGACCAATGGCGTCACTCCACGCCGATGGCTGCTCTTGGCAAATCCGGCGCTTGCCAGAACGATCTCCGACGCCATCGGCGACCGTTGGGTGACTGACCTCAGTCAATTGACCAAGCTCAAGCCCCTAGCTGGCGACAAGGCCTTTCGGGATGCGTTTCGCAAGGCAGCGCGGGAGACGAAGTCACACTTTGCCGATTGGCTCAAATCGACATCCAGTCA
>Ga0187846_10000463_pt1 | contig 23820 bp, 22 predicted proteins | sample TC_taG_FD_161473 | JGI IMG/M metagenome (GOLD analysis project Ga0187846, IMG submission 161473) | Biofilm microbial communities from the roof of an iron ore cave, State of Minas Gerais, Brazil - TC_06 Biofilm (v2) | ecosystem: Environmental > Terrestrial > Deep subsurface > Cave > Wall biofilm... | reverse complement strand
CGACCGCGTATTCCTCGAGCGCCGTTGCAAGCTGCTTGAGGTTGCCCTCACACGACGATGTCTGCGCCTCCGCGCGGGCGTGGAGGAAGTTCGGGATGAGGATCGCGGCCAAGATCGCGATGATCGCAATGACGATCATCAGCTCGATCAGCGTGAAGCCTTTCTGCGTATTCACCGATACACTGGACTTCCTAAGCGTCACGGCCATTACACCCCACGGCGGCTAGTGACAGCAGGCACAGCTGCCTCATCCCCCTATAATGCCCGTTCCGGAGCAATAGTCGATGTTCGGCGTGCCCGCTTTGCCGGGCAGATTCACAGTGGTCGTCGTGTCGTGGTTCCCGCCGTCCGTGATGACGTATGTGATCGGCTGCGTATTCGTGCAAGGCGCCGTCGCGGGGACCGCCAGCGCGTACGCCGCGCCGCCGGCCGGATCTCTTGGTATCACCTTGAGGTAGGCGCCGTTGTTGGCGGCAAGCAAATTCGCGAAGCTCGTGGGATAAAAGCCGTTATCCACCGCGTACTCTTCCAGCGCCGTTGCGAGGTTCCGCAAGTTGCCTTCGCACGACGCCGTCTGCGCCTCCGCGCGCGCGTGGAGGAAGTTCGGGATGAGGATCCCCGCCAAGATCGTGATGATCGCGATGACGATCATCAGCTCGATCAGCGTGAACCCTTTTTGGACTGTGTTCATATGCGCAGGCAGAGCTCTCCCACATATATGTGACTTCCCCGCAGCAGGCGCCCGTAGACGGCGTCCGCGGCGGCGAGTGATAGCAGCTACTCTTAGCGCTCGGCGGGTCCGAACAGCACGACGGCGACCGCGTCGGCCGGGCTACGGCGCTTTTGCTCATACGTGCCGAGGGCCAGCCGATGGGCCCGCAGCGTCGTGAAAACGGCTCGTTGCGGGTCGGGATAGTAGAACTGGTTCTCGACGTACCACACGCGCGACGTCGGACGGGCGCGCAGCCACGCGTCGAATGCCCGGACTGATTCGCTCGAGTCGACCCGGAAGGTCGCGTGGCCGCGAAACCCGTTCAGATCGTCGACGACATAATGCATGTAGCCTTGGTCGAGCACGATCGCGTCGCCGGCATGCTCCTGCGTGACGAGCAGTGCGGAAACGGCGTACCAATCGCTGCGCTGGTAGTATGGATCGAGCAGGAGATTCTGCAGTCCGACGACGTTGCATGCAAGCACCGCGAAGGCAACAGCCAAGCCGAAGAAACGCGTGCGCTGCGCGGCTGTGATCGCGCCGGTGCACACAGCGAATATCGGCTGCACATACAAGAGATAGCGCGGGTTGACGAAGTCCTTGCCGAGCAGCGCGCTGGCAGCGGCTTGCACGATCGCCGGCGCGACCATGAACGGCAGTGCGGTGCGCCTCCAGATCCACAGCGCCGCCGCAACGATCCAAAGCGCGAGCGCGGTGATGAGCCAATCAAACGTGGGCCGCGTCTGCGCCGCGGCCGTGGGCAAGTACGGCGCGAACAGATTGCGAGCGGCTCCGAGCCAATACACCTGGTTCGAAAGCACGAGCGATCCGCCGCGCGCGAATTGCTCGCGCATTCCCGGCAGCCACGCCAACAGCCCCGCGGCTGCCAGCGCGCACGCCCCAAGCGCGAGCCACGCCGTCCTTCGGCGTGCGAACGCATACGCAGCCTGACTCGCGACAACGAGCAGTCCGGCGTAATGCAACAACGGCACGCACGCTGCGATCACGACGTACGCGATCGCGAGCCACATCGGCGGCTTTGTTTGCGTCCGCTCGGCCACGAGCACGAGCAGCCACCACGATAGCACGCTGAGCGCGACAAACGGCGCGTACATGCGATACATGCGGTCCCAATCGACGAGCAGCGGCGACGTAGCGGTCAGGAGCGCCGCGACCGCCGCCGCGCGGTCTCCGAAGAGCCGCTGCGCCACGCCCCAGCTCGCCGCGATCGTGACGAGCCCGAACGGCGCGCAGAACCAGCGGTAGTCCCACGCATGCAGGTGCAGCCACCCGAGCGCGTGCGTGTAGAGATGGAAGAGCGGCGGGGAATTGTCGCTGCTCGCGACGAGCGCGAGCAATTGCGGCACCGGCTGTCCCCCGACCCACAGCGTGAACCCTTCGTCCAGGAACGGGCTCGCATCGGTCAACCGCCAAAAGATCGCGATCGCGCCGATGCACAGCGCGATCGCGAGCACGAGGATACGCCAGGCCGCGCTCACACGATGCGGCGCATCTTCTGCAGCGTGCGCGCCAAGATGCGCGACACTTGGCGCTGGGTCGAACCGACGCGCTGCGCGATCTCGGTCTGCGTCAGGTCCATGAAGAAGAACAGATAGACGATCTTGCGCTCGATCGTCGCCAGCTGATCCAGCGCGATGTCAAGCGTGACGCGATCCTCGATCGGCAACTGGAACGACACTTGCCGCGCGCTGCGAATGGCATCCAGCCGCACGTGCGCTTCCGGCGATTCTGCGTTGGCGGAAAGCGACATCAGATTGTACGAGGCGCGCAACTTGAGGATCTCTTCGACGCCCTGCACGGGCATGTTCATGCGCGTGGCGAGCTCTTCGACCGTCGGCTCGCGACCCAGCTCACCGAGGAGCCGTTCGCGCGTCTCGTGCAGCCGCCGGTTGAGGCTCCGGTACCATCGCGGCGGGCGCAGCACCGGCGCCAGGTCGCGCAAGTAGTGCGAGATCTCGCCCGCGATCATGGGCCGCGCATAGGCTTCGAACGGCACGCCGAGCTTGGGGTCGAAGTTCTCGACCGCCTTGATCAGCCCGACGTAGCCGACCTGCACGAGGTCGTCGCGCAAGTTCGGCTCGGTGGCGAAGTGGTTCGCGACCCGCTTGACGAGCGGCATGTGGCGGATGACCAGCTCGTCGCGCTGCGCGATCGAGCGGTCGCGCGCGTATGCCGCGAACTCCTCGTTCGACGCAGGGACCAGCGGGATCGCCATGGCCGTCCGCACGCTACTTGATGTTCCCGATGATCTGGTACAGCGGCAGGAACACCGAGATGACGATGAAGCCCACGATGAAACCCATGATCAAGATCAGCAACGGCTCCAGCAGCGACGTCAGCGAGGCGAGCATGTACTCGACCTCGGTGTCGTAGAAGTCTGAGATCTTAGCGAGCATGCCGTCGAGATTACCCGTCTCTTCGCCGACCGCGACCATCTGCGTGACGAGTGGCGGAAACAGGCCGGATAGCTGCAGCGGCACCGCGATTGATTCGCCTTCGCGCACCGATTCGCGGACTTTGATGACGGTCTCGGCGACCACTTCGTTGCCCGACGCCTTGCCGACGATCTCAAGCGCCTGCATGATCGGCACGCCGGACTGCAGCAGCGTGCCGAGCGTGCGGCAAAAGCGCGAGATCGCGACCTTGCGGATGAGCATGCCGAACACCGGCAGCTTGAGCTTGAAGGAGTCGTACTGCCTGCGGCCGCGCTGCGTGCTCGTATAACGGCGGAACATCAAGAATGCGATCACCAGGCCGATGATCGTCGGAATGAATACGTACGGGTTGCGCGCGCCGTTGGTGAACATGATGAGGATCTTGGTCGGCACGGGCAGCGTCATGTTCATGCCCCTGAACAGTTCCACAAACGTCGGCATGATGAACACGACAAGGAACAGCACGATCAAGACGGCCATGATGAGGATGACGCTCGGGTACGTCATGGCCGACTTGACCTTCTTCTTCAGGTTGAAGTCTTTCTCGAGGAAGGTCGCCAGCCGGTTGAGGACGTCGTCGAGGATACCGCCCAGCTCGCCCGCTCGCACCATGTTGATGAAGAGCGGCGAGAAGACTTTCGGATGTTTGCCGAGCGCCGCAGCCAGCGTCGAGCCGCCTTCGACTTCGCGGCGGATGGACGTGATGACCGGCTTGAGCACCGGATCTTCGGTCTGGATGCTGAGCACGTCGAGGCAGCGCACCATCGCCAAGCCGGCGTTGATCATGGTGGCGAATTGCCGCGCGAACACGACGAGCGCTTGCTCGCTCACGCCGCGGAACTGGCCCAAGTACTGACCGATGTCTGTGTTGAGTCCGCCGGTCTGCTTTTGGGTGATCCCGGTGACGTAATAGTTCATCTCGCGGAGCTTGGCGCGCAGCACGCGCTCGTTCTCAGCTTCGATGACTCCGTTGACCGATTTACCGGTCGCGTCTTTTGCCTGGTAGGCGAAACTTGGCATGAGCGTCCCTCGAAATGGTTACAGCTTGATCGCCTGGCCGACGAGCAAGATGACCAGCAGAATGAGCAGCCACCAGATGGATTGCATAGGTACTGAGCCCCCCTTCAGTCTATGCGCCCTCGATGAGCTTGCGCAGCTCTTCGGGATGCATCGAGGCGTTGAACGCCTCTTCGGCTGTGATCATATGTTTGCGCACGAGATCGCGCAGCGACATGTCGAACGTCTGCATGTGCAGCCCGCGGCTCGTGACGATGGAGTTGTGGATCTGGTGCGTCTTGTTCTCGCGGATAAGGTTGCGGATGGCCGGCGTCGCCACCATCACTTCGGCGGCAGGCACCCGGCCGACGCCTGATGCGTGCGGCAGCAGCCGCAGGCAGACGACGGCCTCGATGACCGACGCGACCTGGACGCGGATCTGCTGCTGCTGATGCGCAGGGAACACGTCGATGATGCGGTCGATCGTCTGCGCTGCGTCGGACGTGTGCAAGGTCGCGAACACGAGGTGACCGGTTTCGGCGATCGTCAACGTCACCGCGATCGTCTCCATGTCGCGCATTTCACCGACGAGCACGACGTCGGGGTCTTCGCGCAGCGCCGAGCGCAGCGCGTTGGGGAACGAATGCGTGTCTTGTCCGATCTCGCGCTGGTTGACGATCGACATCTTGTGGTAGTGCAGGTACTCGATCGGATCTTCCATCGTGATGATGTGACGCGCCATGCTCGCGTTGATGACGTCCAGCATCGAGGCGAGCGCCGTTGACTTGCCCGAGCCCGTCGGACCGGTCACGAGGATCAGGCCCTGCGGGCGCATGGTGAGATCCGACATGACGGTCGGCAGATTCAACGTCGAAAGCTGCGGCACGGTTGTCGGAATCGCTCGGAACGCGCCGCCGATGACGCCGCGCTGCCGGAACGCGTTGACGCGGAAGCGGCCGAAGCCTTTCAAGCCGTGCGAGAAGTCGAGCTCGAGGTTGCGCTCGAAGCGCTCTTTTTGGGCGTCGGTGAGGATGCTGTAGATGAGGCGCTTCGTGTCCTCGGGCGTGAGTTTTGGGAATTCAGTCGGTGCGAGCCGGCCGTCGATGCGCAGCGTTGGCGGCAGGCCAACGGAGAGATGCAAGTCCGAGGCGCCGCGCTCCACGGTCACGCGCATCAGTTCGTCCATCCGAAGTCCGAGCAGGTCGCTTACATTCGCAGCCATTGCACATCCATGGGTCGACGCAGAGCGGGCATGGCGAAAAGGGGCATATGCCGGCCCTTCATCTTATTGATATCGGCAGAGCGGCACCCGTTCGCCAGCCGGCTCGAGGCGCCATCCGGTACGCGCTATGTGTGAGCGCAGCCAACGCCGTCACGCGGTCCCGGCCTCGCCGCCCTCCCAGGACGGTCCGTATACCGCTATGACGACGGGCGCGGCGAGGAAGACGATCGTGAGGCCGACCAGCACAAACGCGGGAACGGCTGCCACGCCTTCGAGCGCGTACCGCAGCGGGATGAGCGCGCAAAACCACCACGCGTAGCTCGCCCATCTGCCACGCCCGGCGGCTGCCGGAGTCAGCATCAACAGGTACCACGGGTGGATGATCGGCGAGGCCCAAAAAAACGCGGTCAGCGTGCGCCAGAGATGCGCGAGGCGGCCGTCGCGCACGAAACGGCCGAACGAGATCGCCGCGATGACCAAGAAGACCGCCACGAAGATCAGTTGCACCAACCTCGGCCAGGCGAGCGTGCCGAGAAACGGCAACTGCACGGCGATGCCGAACGCGGGCGCGTTGCCCAAGCCGGCGCCGAAAAACGGCAGCGCCGCCAGCCACGTCGGAGACATGCCAAGGTCGTTGACGTGCCCGGCCGCTGCACCGAGCGCACCCGTGCCTAACCAAAACGGTTTGAAGCAGAGCGCCGGCACGGCGAGCGCGATGACGAGCGCGATGATGCCCGCGCTGCGCGAGCGCGCTGCGACGCGCCAGAGCAGGAACGGCAGCGCGACCACGGACAGGTACTTGATCGCGATCGACGCCCCCATGAGGAGCGCGGCGACGAGCGGCAGCTCGTCTGCGATCGCAAACGCCCACGCCGCCGGCGCGACCATGAGGATCTCGTTGTGCGCGCCGACCGCCGTCTCATACAGGAACAGAGGATGCAACCCCAGGCGGGCGACGCGGCGCGTTCGCTCAGGCGCAGGCAGTGAGCGCAGCGCGTAGGCAGTTCCGCCGAGCGTCGCGACACCCGCGAGCACCGCGAGCGCGCGGTACGACCAGACTTGCCAGAACAGCGTCAGGCTTGCAGTCAGCTTTGCGAAGACGCCGGCCAGCAGCGTCCACAGCGGCCCGTATGGATCGCTGTACGGCGGATTGCGCAGGTAACCGAGCGCTTGCGCGAGCGCGGTATCGCTGCTCACGTCGAGCGGCTTCACGAGATAGTACGGATTGAAGCCGTGAACGCCGTACACGCGTCCGAACGTCACGTAGTAGTAGACGTCCGCCGATTGGACGATGGCGCTGAAGCTCAAGGCGAGCGCAATCGCAATCGAGCATACGACTGCCGCGCTGACCGGGAGCGAAGCCGCCGCAAGCGCGCGCGAGAGCTGCCAGCCGCCGATCGCAAGAATCGCGAGACTCAGCCACACTGCAGCGAGCACGGGCCAGCCGGGATGCGCCGCTTGTACCAAGTGCACCGGCAGCGTGTAGCCATACGCCGCATCGTATTGATTGAGCGGATCGCGGAAGTACAGCGTGCGCGCCGCTGCCCACGCGGCCGCATACATGCCGAAGAGCGCGACGGCGAGCATAAGCGCAAGCCATCCAGCAACCGGTCTCATCGCGCCCGCTGCCCCATGATCTCATAAACGGCGACTCCGCCGCTCTGGTAAACGGCTGATAGCACGCCGCCTTTCACGTCATCGGCAAGTACGTCCCAGTTGACACCGGTGGGCGTGCGGTGCACGTACTCCGGCGTCGCGTTTACCAGGAGATAGCGGTAGCTGTGCGCGCGCAGCGACGAGTAGCGCTGCGCAGAAGGCAAGCTCCAGATCAGGCTCCATTCCTGCTGGTAGTACGGATTTGCCCACGCGATGCCGCCCCAGAAGTAGTACGTGCGCACATCGTCGAGCGAGATCACGCTCTGCCGCGTCGCGCCGTGCGCGCGCAGCCATTCGCTCGCGCCGAACGTTTCCAGCCGGCGCTCGAGATACGCGTTCGGCGACTCTCGCGCGGCGATGTAGGCGAAGCCGGGCACGATGCTGCTCGAGGCTTGATTGATCATCGCCGGCAGCCAATTCAACGCGACGCCCGCGGCTCCCAAGGTCAGCAGCAACGCGGCGCCTGCAGCTCGCAGCCGCTCGCCTGCGCCTGCTGTTCCCGCGGCGACGATCGCGGCATAGAGCACGAGCGCCGGCAAGAGAAAGCGCCACTGCTGGCTTCCGAAAAACCAAACGATCGTCAGCACAACAGCCGCGAGCGCCAGCGGCCGTAACCTGCGCACGACTGCGACGCCGAGGAACGCAAAAATCGCGCCGAGGCGCAGAGCGAAGCCCTGGTCGCCGCAGAACATCCAAGGCTGCGCGAGCAGACGCCATGGAAGCAAGACGAAATCCGCTGCGCTTGCCGGCGTGCCGCACCAGTGACGCGTCATCTCGAGGTAGCGCGCCGCGAACTCGGTCAGCGCCGCCGGAAATCCGAGCGCGCCGGTCAGGAATGGATAGACCGGGTCGCCGATCTGGGCGAAGTTGCGCGCGTACCAACCCACTGCGAGTACGACGAAACCAAATGCAAAGCCGCCGAACGCGAACGATCGCGGACGCGGTCCCAGCGCGATCAGCATTCCAAGCACGATGATCGCCGCGACGATCCCCGGATACTTCACAGCGGCGGCCGCGCCAGCCAGCGCGCCGCACAGCGCACCAGCCACCAGAGCGTGTGTAGCGGTCGAGTTTACTCGACCGGCGGACGGTCGAATAAATTCGACCGCTACATCTGCGTGCGCGGTGAGCAAGGGCGTCGCGATGGCCGCGACGACGAACAGCGCGAACGGCACATCCACATAGAACGATGGGCCCAGCCATAACCACAGTGCGGATGACGTCATCAGCGCGAATGCGAGCAATCCAGTCCCCGGAACCGCCCACCGCGCGAGTAGCGCACACAACAATGCGAGAGAAATGCCGGCGAAGAGCGTCGCCATCGCCGCTCCGGCGGACCCTGCGAGTGCGAAGGCGGGCAACGCGGCCGCTTCACCGAGTGCAGGAAACGCGCTTTGCACCATGCCGGGATCAAAGGCGAACGCACCCGACGCGAGCGCCGTCGCAGCGATCGGCAAGTGGTAGGCGATGGGATCCCACCAGACCGCCGGCAGGGCCGCCGCTGTCAAAGCCGTCACGAGCGCAAACGCGCTCACAAGCAGCGCCGCGCGATCGAGCGCCGTCGTGGTTCGCAGCCGATCGAGCGCGGCGCGGAAACGCCCCGGCACGCTGCGCGCGTGTGCAGCATAACTCGGCAGACGTACGATGGCGATGAGCGCGAGAAGCCCGACGCAAAAGCGCGGCGTCGCGGCATGGGCGAATCCGAGCAGCGCGATCAGCGATCCGATGAGCGCGTAGCCGAGCGGTGCTCCCAGTGCGGCGCGCACGACGCCGTCGCGCACCCCGCCTTGCAGCACTCGGTTGCCGAGTTCCGCCGCAACGCCCCACACGAAAACTGCTGCTGCAAGTCCGGCGACAAGCCGCGGGAGGAACGGGCTCGTGTCGAGGGGATGCACGTCGGCGCCGCGCATTCGCTGCACGCGAGCAACACTCCGCCAGGCGAAGTACGACGAGCGCCCGAAATCAATGCAACGCGTGTACAAGCGAGCCGCCTCCCATGCGCCTGGGGTACCCGCGACTTCCTTCGACGTCGTGCGCAGCCGCGCACCACTGCGCATCAGCTTTTGCGGCGGCGGCACCGACGTGCCGCCCTATCCCGAACAATTTGGCGGGTGCGTTCTGTCGTGCGCGATCGATAAGTATGCATTCGTCAGCCTGCGCGCGCGCAGCGACGACAGCATCCGCGTCCATAGCTCGGACCTCAATCGCGTCGCTGTCTTCCGGAGCGGCACGACGTCCCTGGACGGCAAGATCGATCTCGCGCAGACGATCTTCAACCGCTTCGGCACGCACTCGCTCGACTGTTACATGAACACCGACGCACCGCCGGGCAGCGGTCTCGGTTCGTCTTCGGCCATGATCGTGGCGTTGATCGCGGCGCTCGCGCGCAGCGAGGGCCGCCATCTCACGGATTACGAGATGGCCGAGCTGGCGTACGCGGTGGAGCGCACCGACTTGAACATCCAGGGCGGCATGCAGGACCAGTACGCGGCGACGTTCGGCGGCTTCAACTTCATCGAGTTCACGCGTGACGGCGTGCTCGTCAATCCGCTGCGCATCAGCGAGGATGCGCTCAACGAACTGCACTGCCAGCTCCTCCTGTGCTACACGGGCGAGACGCGCGCCTCGACGAACATCTTGCGCGAACAGACCGCCAACGTCGTTTCGCACAAACCCGACGTCATGGACAGTCTCGCGCAGCTCAAGACGCTCACGCTCGAACTCAAGCGCGCCCTACTACAGCACCGCTTCGCGGAATTCGGCGAGATCCTCGACCGCGCGTGGCATTTGAAGAAACGGCTCGCATCGGGCATCTCCAACGGCGGCATCGACGAGCTCTACGACATCGCCAAGCGCGCCGGCGCGACCGGGGGCAAACTGCTGGGCGCCGGCGGCGGCGGCTTCCTTTTGTTCTTCACGCCATTCACGCGCCGCGACAAGGTGCGCGAGCGGTTGGAATTCGCCGGCGGCAAGGTCGTCGAGTTCCAGTTCGATCCGCGCGGCGTGCGCACGTGGTTAGCCACCGCCGACACATGGGTCGAGCGGTCGGAAGCGTGAAACAGCCGATAGGAAATGACGCAAAAGAGCCGTTGGCGCTGTGCGCGCTTACGGCAGCTTGAGGTACGCGGCGTAGCGCTCGACCTCGACATGCTGCGCGTGCAGCCCACGCTCTGACCGCGCGGCGCGCAGCCGCAAGCGCATTGACTCCAGCCATGTCAGGACCGCCCGCAAAAGCGCGATGCGCGAGCATAGCGCGTTGACGACGACGAGGGCCCAGCCGAGCATCCACGCGCCATATTTGTCACGCATGGTCACCGCTGCTTCGCGCGACGCACCGGCATCGCCGCGCACCAACGCCTTGACGCTGATTTCCAGCAGCTTGACGCGGAGTTGGCGCTCTACTCCCTCGATCGCGCGGCGCCGGAGCGGCTCGGGAACCGCGTTTGCGGCGGCCGCGTTGTGGATCATCCTCTCGTAGCCGGGGATGACCGCGGCGGTTTCGCGACCAGAGTGCGATGCTGCATGGAAGATCCAGGCCGCGCATGGCTTGAACGACACGACGATCGGAAATCGGACGGCAGCGCGCAGCTCGTAGTCGAAATCAGCTCCGGGACCTGTCAGCGGATCGATCAGGCCGATCGAATCGATGAGAGAGCGCCTGAATAGGATGCCTGTCCACGTCAGATGGCGATTGTTCAGCATGAGCGGGACCGATTCGGCCGGCTGGTAGAGCCCTTCGCGCGGCCAGTACGTGCTCGGGGCGTAACGCAGCGTGCCCGCGTCGTCGAACTCAAGCGTCGAGCCCGCAAAGAACATGGCCTGCGGATGCTCTGCGAGCGCTGCGACGCCCGACGCAAAGAACTCGGGGAAAATCACGTCGTCGTCCGAAAGCAGCGAAAAGAACTCGCTTTCGACGTGGGCCATCGCATCGAGAAAATTCGTCAGGCCGTCCACGTGAACGGCGCGGCGTACGTAGCGCACGCGCGGATCCCGGGCCGCAGACTCGGCGACGACCTGCTCGGTCTCATCCGCGGACGCGTTATCGAACACCGCGACGATGCAATCACGATATGTCTGAGAGAGCACGCTCGCGATGGCGCGGCGCAAGAGCCGCGGCCGCCGAAAGGTCGGGATGACCGTGGTGACGGTGCCGCTCAAACGAAGAAGCTCAACACGCCGTCGATGACGCGCTCGACGAACTCCGGCCGCATGTTCGAGTGCAGCGGCAGCGTCACGACCTGGCCAGTGACGCGATCGGTCACGGGCATGTCGCTGCGCCGAGCCGCCGAGAAGTACGCGTGCTTGTGCACCGGCACGAAGTGGATACCCGTGTCGATATCGCGTTGGCGCAGGTGCGCGATGAGCGCCTCGCGCCTGCCGTCGAGCACGCGCAAGCAATAGATGAAGGGCGAGATGCCCACGAAATCCGTCGCCGGAACGCGCACGCCGCTGCAAGCGCCAAATGCCGCGTTGTAGGCCTGGCAGACACGCTGCCGGCTGGCGATGAACTCGTCGACGCGCTTGAGCTGCGAGATGCCGACGCTCGCCATGATATTGGTGAGGTGGTAGCGATACCCGTCGCTCACCACGTCGTACTCCCAGGCGCGCCGGTTCTTATAGCGCTCGGCCGTGTCTTTGTCGACGCCGAGAAGCCGTCGACGCCGCAGTCCTTCGCGCTCCGCCTGGCTGCCGGTGACGACGCAGCCGCCGTCGATCGACGTGACCACCTTCACGGGGTCGAAGCTGAACGCGGTGAGGTCGCCAAAGCTGCCGATCTTGTGGCCGCTCACGATGGTGCCGAATGCATGGCATGCGTCCTCGACAACGCGCAGACCGCTCGAACGCGCGAGCCGGTAGACGCTCTGGATGTCGCATGGCACGCCCGCGAAGTGGAGCGGGATGATCGCCTTTGTGCGCTTGCCCACCAGCTCGGCCGCCGATTCCACGTCGATGCCGAGGTCGTCGTCGCGGATGTCGCACATCACGACGTCCGCGCCGGTCATGTGCACGGCCTGATGGTCCGCCACGTAATTGAACGACGGCGTTATGACCTCGTCGCCGGGACCCACGCCGGCGGCGAGCAGCGCGATATGCAGCGCCGCGGTCCCCGTGTTCGTCGCGACAGCATGGCGGCCGTCGAGTCCCAAGAACGCGGCGATGCGGTCTTCGAATTCCTTCGTCGAGGCGCCCATGCCGAGCCAGCCGACGTCCAGCGCGGCGTCGATATGCGCTTTCGTGTCGGGGCCGATAGCAGGTGCGAATACAGGAATCGTTTCGATGGCCCCTTAGTCCTCGACGCAGCGCAAGTAGCCGTCGGGCGCGGTCGTCAGCAGCAGCTTCTCATGCATTTCACGGTCGACTTCGAACCTGCGGTTCTCGCGCAGGAACGCGTGAACCGCGGACTTGGGACTGTTGCCTGGTCCCCATGCCCGCCCCGCAAAAGATCCTTCCGGCATATCCTCGATGGCCGTGTCGAGCACGACCAGGTAGCTGCCCCGTTTCACGAGCGGCGAATACAGTCGCAATTCGCTCAAGACATGCTCGTGCGTGTGGTTCGAATCCAGCACGACCATGACGGATTTCTTGCCGCGCGCGCGCGCGAACACCTGCCCCACAACCGCTGGATCCGTTGACGAACCCTCGAGCATCGCGATGCGCGAGGCGAGCGGATGCGTTTCGATCGCGCTGCGATTGTGCGGCCGGACGTCGATGTCGATGCCGATGACAGCGCGATCGCCGCCGAGCAAGGTCAACAATGACGCATAGAACACGAGCGAGCCGCCATGGGCAATGCCGGTCTCGACGATGAGATCGGGCCGGCAGCGCCAGACAATCTCCTGCAGCGCCATCAGATCCTGGGGCAGTTGGATGATGGGGCGGCCCAGCCAAGAGAAATTGTACGAGTAGCGGTGATCGCGCAGCACGTCCATCATCGCTGCACAGATCTCGCGCACGTGCGGGTCCGCAGCGCTGCGCGCGATGCGCTCGCGATCGTACGGATCAACGTTCGCCATCGGCGCTCCTCGCCGCGATTCGTGCAGCCGACAGCGGCTTTGCCGGATTGCCCAAGACGCTCGAACCGGCCGCGACGTCGCCGAATACCGCCGCGCCGGCACCAACCACCGCACGCTCGCCGATGCGGATGCGCGGCAGCACCACCGCGCCCGCGCCCACGAACGCGCTGCGTCCGACGGTCACGCAGCCACACAGCACTGCGCCGGGGCCGATATGTACGCCGTCGCCGATGTTCGATTCGTGTCCGATACTTGCGCCGGCGTTGATGATGCAGCCAGTGCCGATCCGCGCCGCAGCCCCGACGTGGGCCAGCGCGTGGACTTGCGTGCCGGCTCCGATCGAAGCGCTGCGCGCGATCGCCGCAGAGGGATGCGCTACGGTGGCAGGCCGCAGCCCATGTCGTTCAAGCTCTGTTTGCAGTGCGAGACGCTCCTCGCCTCGATCGCCGCCCACCGCGATGAGAAACGCGTGCCCGGCTCGCGGCCCCTGCGCAAGCCACGTGCGCAGGCCGTCCTGCCCATGATAGATCGCGACGCCCGGGAACGGCGAGCCGACCGACGCGTCGTTGTCGAAGAGCGCGACGAGCGTGAAACCGGCGTCGCCGAGGAACTCGTTCAGATCCCGCGCAAGACCGCTCGCCCCCCACACAACGATCGGCGTGCTCATCGCTTCACGGCGACCGCGTAGATGACGTTGCAGTCCCCCGGACGTTCCTTACCGATCTCGTAGCACGCGCGGCAGAACTCCGCCTTCCAGTCCTTGCGTGGACCGCCGACGCGACCCCACCCGAAGCCGCCCTCTTCCCACAAGCCGTTGCGCAAGAACCAATCCATCTGCGCCAGCGACAACATCTTATAGAAGATTCCGCCGGTGGCGCGCACCTGCAGCCCGGCCGCGCGCATGTCGGCTTGCAGCGAATCGAGCGTGTACGAGCGGCGGTGCCCGGCGACGTTGATGTCGAACGGCGACAATTCTTCGCATGATTCGAGCGTGCCCATGAGCACCGCGATGCGGCGGTTGATGGCGAGCGCGTTCGGCACGTGTGCGATGAGCACGCCGTCGTCCCTGAGCAGGCTAGCGGCCTTGCACAGCGTCATGCTCGGATCGATGACATGTTCGAGGATGTTGAGCATGAAGATCGAGTCGAAGCGTTCGTTGGTCTGGAACTCTTCGATGAGGCTCTCGAAAAAGCGGCCTTTGGGCACGCGTTTCTTGGCTTCGGCGAGGTGTGCTGACGATGCGTCCACGCCGACCACTTCGGGGAAATGCTCCGCGAACATCGCCGTGAGCGTTCCGTCGCCGCACGGCAAATCGAGCACCTTGGGTCCGTGCGCAAACTCCAGACACGACTGCACTTGGTAGTAGCCGAGGATCGAGTTGTATTCGTTGTAGTCCACCGAGCGGCGCCACGGAAACGCCTCTTGCTTTTGCTTCTCGGCGCGCAGGGCGTCACCGTCGCTCATCGCGGCCCGTTTCGTCGTGCGAGTTTAAAGCTGAAGGTGCCATCGCCGGAATTGCTGGCGCTGCTCGAGCGTAAGAACTCCAGACACGGCCCGTTGCGCGCCGATTGGCGGTAGTGCGCGACGACCCTGCGCGCGCCGGAGCGCTGCGCCTCGCGCAGCACGGTCTCTAACATCCCTTGCTCCACTCCGCGTCCGAGCGCCCGGCAGCTCAGCAGAAAATCGGCGAGCACCGCGCTGTCGCCCTCCGCCTCGAAGCCGGCAAGACCGCAGAGGCCGTAGTCGCCGAAACGATCGGATACGCGAAAGGTCCAGCATTGCCGGCGGGGCGACGCCGCCCACTCCATGAGCTGCGCCTCGGTGAGCCGCCGCGTAGTGAGGTTCATCTGATTGGTCTTGTTGAGCAGTTGCGCAGCGCGTGGCGCATCGGCCGCGTCCAGCGGGCGGGCATCGATGCGCACAGCCAGTTCGCGTAACCAATCCTCATACGATATGGCCATGAGGCGCCGCTCATCGCGTTGCCGCTCGGCGCCCGCGTGTTGCGTGCGGCCGCGGTCTTCCTCGGTCAGCGCGGCCGCGTCGAAGCAGCGCAGATCGTCCAGCGCCGCGGGAAACTCGAGCGGATCCGATGGCCACTCGGGAACGAGGACATCCGGCAACGCCGTGCGCACGCGATCGCGCTCGGCCGGGCTATTGTCGACGAACACGACCGCATCCAGCCCGATGTTGAGCGCGCTCGTCAGATCCGCGACGTTCTTCGCCTTGTCCGACCAGTTGATGCGCCAGCCGGCAATCGCATCGCGCCGCAGCAGCATTTCAGGATGTTTCGCCAGCGCTTCCATGACCGCGGTTTCATCGTTCCGACTGACGATCCCAATCAAAATACCGCGCGCTGCGAGATTGAGCAGCCGGCGCTGGACGTCGAGATACGCTTCGCCGATGGGGTCGTGCCCACCGAGCCTGAGCTGCTGCCAACCCTCTTCTCCGACGAGACCGCCCCATAACGTATCGTCGGCATCGAGCAGCAGCAATTTGCGCGAGCGGCCCGACGCTGCAATGATGGCCGCCTTCACGTCGCGCACCGCTTCCTTGAACGCCTCGTCGCCGAATGGGATCTTGCCCAAATACCAGGCCTTAGTGGCAAAGGCGCGCCGTCCGGCGGCCAGCAACCAACCGGATGGGTCGAGCACTACGACGCTCGGGCGCTCGCGCAAGCGCACGCTGAGCTCCATATTCATCTCGCGCAATGCGTCTGCGGCGCCGCCGGCACGACCGCCGTACATGCCGCGTGTGACCGCCGGTGGCGACACCCACGCCGGCACGACCGTCAGCGCCGCGTGCTGCGCGAACTGCAGGAGCGCGTCGGCGTAGTCCGCCACATCGCCAAGCAGGGCCTCTCGCGCGACCGGTTCGCCCGAGATCAGCCGCGCGTACGCCGAAATAACGGCTTCCGGCCTCGTCCAGACCACGGCGATGTCGGGGCGTGCCCCGCGAGCACGCGCCACGTCGAGCAGCGTCGCGCGCACGTCGCCATAAGCCGCCGCGCTCGCTTCAACCTTCGGTTCGCCGGCATCGTTGGACAGATAACCGGCGAAAGCGCCGATCGTGAAATCGGAGACCACAGTGCAGTGGCGCTTCGTCACGGCCGTACCGCCGCCTCGTTCACGTACTGCGCGAGCGTCGCGATGCTGCGCAGCGGACCCGACGGATCGCCTGGGTTCGGCAGCGCGGTGAGATTGACCGGAAATCCCGCGTCTTCGAGGCGCCGCTCCGCCGCCAGCATGAAATTGAGGAAACCCAACGAGTCGAGCACGCTGTCGTCTCCGCATAGAATCGCATCGGTCGTCGCCACCAGCCGGCGGCCTTCCGGCAATTGCTCGTTGACGTCCACGACGGCTGCCAACAGCGCGTCAACCACGCTGTTCACAGCAGCGCTACCTTGGGGATCGGCACGACGAAGCGGCCGCCCCAAGTCTTCACGACGGCCATTTGCTCGGCGATCTCTTCCTTGATGTTCCACGGCAACACGAGCACGTAATCCGGCTTCGTCTCCAACAGCTTCGCGGGCGCCGCGATCGGCACGCGGACGCCTGGGACGTACTTGCCTTGTTTGTGCGGACTGCGATCGACGGTGTACGGCAGCTTTGCCGGACCGATGCCGCAATAATTGAGCAGCGTCGTCGCTTTCGCCGGCGCTCCATAGCCCGCTACCGTCCTGTTCTCGCTCTTGCATCGTTCGAAGAAGGCCAGCAGGTCGCGTTTGGTCGCCTCCGCTCTCGCAGCGAACCTGCGGTACGGCTCCATCGTCGTCAGCCCAGCCGCGCGCTCTTGCTCGATGATCGCGCTGGGCCGGGAACCCGCGGCGCGCCGTCCGCGATGCGCGGCGAGCACGCGCAAGGAGCCGCCATGCGTGGGCAACTCCTCGGCGTCGAACACCTCCAAGCCGTGCTCGCTCAGCAAGCGAGCGGCCGTCGCGAGCGAGAAATACGAGAAATGCTCGTGATAGATCGTGTCGAACTCGCCGCGTTCGAGCATGCGCAGCACGTGCGGGAACTCGAGCGAGATCACGCCGTCCGCTTTCAGCACGATGCGCAGCCCTTCGGCGAAATCGTGCGTGTCGGGCACGTGCGCTAGCACGTTGTTGCCGACCACGAGATCCGCTCGCGTGCCCGAGTCCGCGAGGCGAGTGGCCGTCGCCGAACCAAAAAACGCCACCTCGGTGGGGATGCCGGCTTGCGTCGCGGCTTCGGCGATATTGCGCGCCGGCTCGATCCCGAGCACGCCGATGCCGGCGTGCGCGAACGATCGCAGCAGGTGACCGTCGTTGCTCGCGATCTCGATGACGAGACTCGCACGCGACAGCGCGAAGCGCTCCATCGCCTCGCGGGCGAAGCGCGTGACGTGCTCGAGCCACGTCGTCGAATATGACGAGAAGTAGACATAATTGCCAAAGATGGTCTCGGGCGGTTGGACTTCTGGGACTTGGACGAGCCAGCATGTGCCGCACACGTACGCTCTCAAGGGATACGCGGGTTCCCGCTTGCCTGCGTCGCGTTCGTCGACGAGCGCGTTGGACAACGGCGTCTCGCCGAGGTCGATGAATGCCTCGTCGATGCGGGCGCGGCACAACCGGCAGATCATGCGCTCACGCTGCGACGAGCGAGCGGTAGCGTTCGATGTCGGCCAGCGTCAGCTCGCGCGCGTGGCGGCCCGCAGCGAATTGCTTGTACCAGCTAACCGTCCACGCGAGGCTCGTTTCGAGGTCCAGCGCCGGCGCCCAACCGAGCTTTGCCCGCGCGGCAGAACTATCGAGGCGCAGCGCCGGCGCCTCATACACCGATGCCGCCGTCCGTTTCCATGCCGCGCTCTCTCCCCACTCGCTTGCGACGCGGTCGGCAATCCACCCCACGCTGCGCTCGTGCGCCGCAGCCGGTCCGAAATTCCAGGCGCGCGCAAAGCCGGCGCGCTCGTATAAGACTTGCGCAAGCTCCAAGTATCCGTAGATCGGCTCGAGCACGTGCTGCCACGGGCGAATCGCGTCAGGGTGCCGCACGAGCGCTTCCTTGCCGGCGCGAAAAGCGTTGATAAGGTCCGGCACCAGTCTGTCCTTGGCCCAGTCACCGCCTCCGATCACGTTGCCGGCCCGCGCCGTCGCCACTTGCAAGGACGCGCTTTCTGAGCGCGCCTGCACAAACGGCGCGCGCATCCCCGCAACGACGTATTCCGCTGCGGCCTTGCTGGCAGAATACGGATCGCGCCCGCCGAGCGGATCTGACTCGGCGTAGCGAGCGGCCGGATCTCGCAGGCGGTAGCATTTGTCGCTCGTGATGACGACGAGGGCACGCGTGCGCTGGCAAGCGCGCACCACATCCACGATCGCCGCCGTGCCGGCGGCATTGATCGCGTACGTCTCGACCGGCTTCTCGTAGCCGACGGTCACCAGCGATTGCGCCGCCATGTGCACGACGACGTCTGCTTGCGATTCGAGCAGCGCCGATCGCAGCCGCTCGCGGTCGCGGATGTCACCGATCACCGAAGGCATCTCGCGGCCCAGGCCGGCGCTTTCGAAAAGGTTCGGTGATGTTGCCGGCGCCAAGGCGTAGCCGGTCACACGGGCGCCGAGCTGCGTCAGCACGAGCGCGCACCACGCTCCTTTGAATCCCGTGTGCCCCGTGAGAAAAACGCGCCTGTCATGCCAGAAGCGCGTGTTCACTTCCACTTCTTCCAAGGGGCCTTGCCAGAGTCCCATAATTCGCCGAGCATGGTCTTGTCGCGCAACGTGTCGAGCGGCTGCCAGAAACCCTTGTGTTTGAACGCGGACAGTTGATGCTCGCGCGCCAGACGTTCCATCGGCTCGCGTTCCCATGACGTAGCATCGCTTGCGATGTAGTCGAGTGCGGCGGGCTTCAGCACGAAGTACCCGCCGTTGATCCAACCGCCCTCTGCGCTCGGCTTTTCCTTGAACTCGGCGATGCGGTCGCCGGACATGGTGAGCACGCCGAAGCGCCCGGGCGGAGCGGTGGCGGTGACGGTCGCGAGCGTGCCCTGCGCGCGGTGAAACTCGATGAGCTTGGCGATATCCACATCGCTCACGCCGTCGCCGTAGGTCATGCAGAAATCCGAGTCGACGTAGCTCGCGATCCGCTTGAGCCTGCCGCCGGTCGCCGTCTGCTCGCCGGTGTCGATGAGCGTGACGGACCACGGCTCCGTGCTGCTCTGGTGGACGACGGTGGCGCTGCGCCGCATGTCGATGGTCACGTCCGACATATGGAGCGCGTAATTAGCGAAATACTCCTTGATCATGTAGCCTTTGTAACCCAGGCACACGATGAAGTCATTGATGCCGTAGGCTGAATAGGTCTTCATGATGTGCCAAAGGACCGGCCGCCCGCCGATCTCGACCATCGGCTTCGGGCGCACCAGGGTCTCCTCGCTGAGACGCGTGCCAAGCCCGCCGGCGAGTATGACCGCTTTCACATCAATAGTATCGGCCGGAGCGGACTCGCGCATGGCTTCCGGCCCGGAGCGCTGAAGTACGGTTGTGCGTAATGCTTGAGAAGATGCCGCACGCCACGCCTGCTTCCTGCTCGATCGGGGCTGACCAGGCCATCGCCATCGGCGTCATGGCATATAATGAAGAGCGCAACATCGCGCAACTGCTCGAGAGCCTGCTTGGGCAAAGCGCCAAACCGCGCATCGAAAAGATCTACATCGTGGCCAGCGGCTGCACCGATCGCACCTGCGACATCGTGCGCGCATATGCGGCGCGCGACCTGCGCATCAGGCTCGTCGCCGATCCGGATCGGCGAGGAAAAGTCCATGCGGTGAACCAGTTCATCTCGATGGCGACCCAACCGCTGTGCGTCCTGACCAGCGCGGACGTCGGTTTCCATCCGACCACCGTCGAGCGCATCATCGCCCCGTTCGCCGATCCGACTATCGGCGCAGTCGGCGCGCACGTCGTTCCGGTCAACACGCCCGATACGTTCACCGGTTTTGCGATCAATCTCATGTGGACGCTCCATAACGAGGTGTCGAGCATCAAACCGAAGATGGGCGAGATGCTGGCGTTCCGCAACGTCGTCAAGCCGCTCGACGCAGCGGTGCTCGCCGACGAAGTATCCATACTCTGCGAGGTCGAGAAGGCAGGGTACCGCGCTGTCTACGCGCCCGACGCACTCATCGAAAATTGCGGCCCGGGTAGGCTGAGTGACTTCGTCAAGCAGCGCACGCGCTGGATCGTGTGCAACTTGCAAGCCGAGCGCGACTACAACGTGCGGGTTTCGACCCTCGATCACGGACTCGTCATGCGCGCGACCATCAAGCATGTGCGGCAGAACTTCAAGCGCCTGCACTGGTTCGCCGGCGCCGCCCTGATCGAGCTCTACGCGCGCGCACGCGCGCGCATGACCTTTGCGACGATGCCGAGCCGGCGCCAGTTCCAATTGTGGGATCAGGCGGCCGGCACCAAGTCCATCGCTCGGAGCAAAACCAGAACCTAGCTCCCCCGCACAAACGCCGTGTGACGCCGGGGCTGTGGCATGGTCCGCCGGTGATGCGCATCACTCCGCGCCCCCTCGCTTGCCGCGGTTTGCCGATGCTTACTGTAGATGCCTCACGATATTCGTGCCTCGGCGCCGGCGGCGGATGCCATTGCCATCGGCGTCATGGCCTACAACGAAGAAGCCAACATCGGCCACCTGCTCGAGAGCCTCGTGCGCCAGAGCGTCGATTCGCGCATCACCAGCATCGTCGTCATGGCAAGCGGCTGCACCGACCGGACCTGCGACATCGCCGCCGAATGGGCGCGCCGCGACCCGCGCGTCCGGCTGGTCGCCGAGACCAAGCGCAGCGGCAAGGTCTTCGCGATCAATGCCTTCATCAAACTCGTGCGCGAGCCGCTGTGCATCATCACCAGCGCCGACGTGTCCTTCAACCCGACGACCGTCGAGCGCATCACGCGTCCGTTCGAAGATCCGCAGATCGGCGTCGTCGGCGCGCACGCCGTGCCGGTCAATACGCCTGATTCCTTCGTCGGGTTCACCGTCAACCTGATGTGGTCGCTGCATCACGACCTCGCCCTGGTCACCCCGAAGATGGGCGAGATGTGCGCGTTCCGCAACGTCATCGATGGCCTCGATCCTAACACGCTCTACGACGAGATGTCGGTGCTGTATGAAATCGAAAAGCGCGGCTATCGCGCGGCGTATGCTCCAGACGCGCTCATCGAGAACTGCGGACCGGGAAACCTGAGCGATTTCATCAAGCAGCGTACGCGCTGGATCGTCGCCAACCTGTCGCTCGAGCGCGACTATCGCATGTACGTCGCGACGATGAAGCCGTCGGCGGTGCTGCACGCAACGCTTGCATATGTGCGCCAGGATTGGCGCCGCATTCACTGGTTCGCAGCCGCGGCGTGCGTCGAGGCATGGGCGCGCCTGCGTGCGCGCTTCGAATATTCCGCGCTGCGCCGGCACCGCAAATTCCACGTGTGGGATAGAATCCCCACGACCAAGCAGGTCGTCAGAACCAAATAAACGAGCGCGCTCGCAGAGCCCTACCAATATGAACTCCGAGCTCGCTGCGCTCGCTCGGAACACTACATCAAGAAAATCTTAGCGGGCCAACCCGATGGCGCGCCGCATTTCGTCGAGCGGCGCCGGCTGGCCCGTCCACCAGGTGAAGCTGCGCGCGCCTTGATGCAGCAGCATCGGCAGGCCGTTGCTGCGCCTGACGCCGATCGTGGGCGGGATCGGCGTGCGCGTTGCGCTGTAGTTCACATCGACCACGAACGTGTTGCGGTCGGTGAAGCGCAGCACGTCATCAGGCACGGTGGCGTTGGACGGCAGCGTTGAGACCAGCAGGTCCACGGCGGCGTGCGGCGCCGGGCCGATGAATTTCGCGGTTTCGTCGTTGCGCGACCAGCAGGCGATTGCTCCCCCGCCCTCCTGGCGCAGACGATACGCGATCGCGCGTGCAGCCGGCCCGCTGCCGAGGATGAGCGCGCGCGCGCCGCGCGGCTTCCACTGCCAGAGCGATTCCAGCGCGTCGACGAATCCGGCGCCATCGGTGTTGTCGCCTTCGAAGCGCATGCCGGCGCGGCGCACGACGTTGACCGCGTTCACGGCCTTGGCTTCGTCGCTGACGCCGGCGAGCCGGCGCACGATCGCTTCCTTGAGCGGCGTCGTAACGTTGAACCCCGCGAAGTACTCCATTTCGGCGCGCATCAAGAACCCCTCAAGCTCCGTTTCCTGAACGCGGATCGCTTCGTACGTCGCGTCGATCTTGCACGCTTTGAACGCGGCGGTCATCATCTCCGGCGACAGCGAGTGCAGGACCGGGTCACCGATGACCGCATACCGGCCCCTCATCGCTGCGCCTTTGCGCGCGCGCGCGCCAGAAACGGCCGCTCCATCATGCGCATGAAGCGCGTCGTGAAGAACTCGCGCGCGGCGATGGGGCGCACGAGTATCGCCTTCATCCCGAGTAGCTTGCCTCCCAACACGTCCGTGAATAATTGATCGCCGATGACGGCGCTTTCTCCCGCCGGCACCGCCAGCGCCCCGAGCGCCTTGCGAAAGGCACGGGGAATGGGCTTGAGCGCCCCCGCCACCACCGGCACCGCGAGTTTCGCCGCGACCTCGCCGGTCTGATCTGAATAGTTGTTGGTCACCAGGCAGACGCGAAGGCCGGCAGCGAGCAGCCCGCCGACCCATGCCTGCACAGGCGGCGCGAGCTGGGTCGTGTGCCATGGCACGATCGTGTTGTCTAGGTCCAGGGCGATGCCGCGCACGTTCATAGCGCGCAAACGGTCGAGCGAGATGTCTTCGACACGCTCAACGATCGCGTCGGGCGTCAGAAGTCTGAACAAGGCTGGTCAGTGCGGCCGCAACCGGAACGGCTCAGCGCGCAGCCGGTGCACCGTCTCGATGAAACGCACCGTGCGCGACTGGCTGTTCATGAAGATCGAGTGCGTCCGCGCACCGTTGCCAAAAAAGCGCACGCCGCGGCAAAGGTCGCCGTCGGTGATGCCGGTGGCGACGAAGGTGACGTCATCCGTCTTGACAAGGTCGTCCATGTTGAGCACTTTGTCGACGTTATCGAACCCCATCGCTTTGGCGCGCTTCACTTCGTCTTCGTTGCGCGGCTTGAGCCGGCCCATGAACCCGCCGCCCAGGCAACGCAGCGCAGCAGCGGCGAGCACGCCTTCTGGCGCGCCGCCGATGCCCATCGCGACCTGGATGCCGGTGCCGTCGATCGCCGTCGCGATCGCGGCGTCCACGTCGCCGTCCGAGATGAGTTTGATCTTGGCGCCCGCGGCGCGCACTTCTTCGATCAATTCTTTGTGACGCGGGCGATCCAAGATGACGACGGTGACGTCGCCGATCGGCCGTTCCAACGCGTTGGCGACCATCTGCAAGTTTTCGGTCGCGCTGGCGTCGATGTGCACGTAGGGCGCGGCTTTCGGGCCGACCGCCAACTTCGCCATGTACGTATCGGGGGCGTTGAGCAGCCCGCCTTTCGCGGCAACAGCCAGCACTGCGATCGAGTTGGGCAATCCGTTGGCCACGAGGTTGGTCCCCTCGACCGGATCGACCGCGATGTCGACCTCAGTGCCGCCCGCGCCGACTTGCTCGCCGATGTAGAGCATCGGCGCTTCGTCGCGCTCGCCTTCCCCGATGACGATCTTGCCCTTGATGTCCATCTCGTTGAGGGTGGCGCGCATGTGCTCCACCGCCGCCAGATCCGCGGTGTCGCGCTCGCCGCGGCCCATCCAGCGCGACGCGGCAAGTGCCGCCGCTT
>Ga0187846_10000462_pt1 | contig 23838 bp, 23 predicted proteins | sample TC_taG_FD_161473 | JGI IMG/M metagenome (GOLD analysis project Ga0187846, IMG submission 161473) | Biofilm microbial communities from the roof of an iron ore cave, State of Minas Gerais, Brazil - TC_06 Biofilm (v2) | ecosystem: Environmental > Terrestrial > Deep subsurface > Cave > Wall biofilm... | reverse complement strand
GGTGATCGTCACGGGCTGCCTCGGTGCCCGTCGGGATACCGACGGCGGATCCCTGGTCAGCCGGATCCACCCGAGCGTGCTTCGCGTCACCGGGCCGGCGGCGACCGGCGAGGTGCTGCAGGCGGTGCACGAACACCTTCCACGTCCGCACGAGCCGTTCGTCGACCTTGTTCCACCTGCCGGCATCAAACTGACGCCGCGCCACTACGCATACGTGAAGATCGCCGAAGGCTGCAACCAGAGCTGCACGTTCTGCGTGATTCCATCGATGCGCGGCAAGCTCGTGTCGCGCCGGATCGGCGAAGTCGCAGGCGAAGCCGCGCGGCTGGTGTGGCAGGGCGTGCGCGAGCTCCTGATCGTCTCGCAGGACACCGGCGCATACGGGGTCGACCTGCGCAATCGGACCGATTTCGTCGAAGGCCGGCCGGTCCGCACCACCATTTACAACCTTGTGGTCGAGCTGGCCAGTCTCGGGGCCTGGGTGCGGCTGCATTACGTCTACCCGTATCCGCACATCGACGAGCTGGTCGCACGGATGGCAGAAGGGCGCCTGCTGCCATACCTGGACGTGCCGTTCCAGCATGCCCACCCCAGGATCCTGCGGCTGATGAAACGGCCGGCCAGCGCGGAACGCAACCTGGACCGCATCCGCGCCTGGCGTGCGACGTGCCCCGAGCTGGCGATTCGCAGCACCTTCATTACCGGGTTTCCCGGCGAAACGGAACAGGAATTCGAGACTTTGCTCCAATTCCTGCGCGAAGCGCAGCTCGACCGTGTCGGGTGCTTCGCCTACTCGCCAGTGCAGGGGGCCGCCGCTAACGACCTGCCCGATCCGGTTGCCGAACCGGTGCGGCAGGAGCGCAGGGCGCGGCTGATGCAGGTGCAGGCCGAGGTGTCGCGAGCACGGCTGCAGGCACGCGTCGGCAGCGTGGAGGACGTGCTGATCGATGAATCGACTCCCGAGGGCGGCGTCGGGCGGACGCGTTTCGAGGCGCCGGAGATCGACGGCGTGGTACGCGTCAGCGCCGGCCGGCCTCTTCCGCCTGGCGAGTTCTGCCGCGCGCGGATTGTGGCCAGCGACGAGCACGATCTGGAAGCCGTAGTGCCCGCAACTGTGATGAATGTGAAGGCCGCGGGGGGCGAAGGCGGGGTTTCGCGAAGCCCAGCTTCGCGCCGCCGGAGCCGGCTCGCCTTGCAAGGCGAGCCGTGGGAGCCGAGAGGGGGTCGCAGGGCCGAAGCTGATTTCTGAGTACGACGAACTGCTACTTGGAAGCGGGGTTGGATATGAAAGAAGTGGTCGTGGCAAGCGGTGCTCGCACCGCCATTGGAACGTTCGGTGGCAGCTTGAAGGACTTCGCGCCCGCGCAGCTCGGCGCGACCGTCGTGCGCGAGGCCCTTTCCAGGGCTGCCGTTCCCGGCGCCGAGGTCGGTCACGTCGTTTTCGGCAACGTGGTGCACACGGAGCCGCGCGACATGTATCTGGCGCGCGTTGCCGGGGTCGAGGGCGGAGTGCCGCACGCAACGCCCTGTCTGACGCTCAACCGGCTGTGTGGCAGCGGGCTGCAGGCGATCATCTCCGCTGCACAGACGATCTTGCTGGGTGACTCCGACATCGCGATCGGCGGTGGCGCCGAATGCATGTCGCGCGCTCCGTATGCGCTCCCCGCGGCGCGCTGGGGCCAGCGCATGGGCGACGCCAAGGTGATCGACATGATGGTGGCCGCGCTGCACGATCCGTTCCACTCGATCCACATGGGAGTCACCGCCGAGAACGTCGCAGCCCAGTTCGGCATCAGCCGCGCGCAGCAGGATCAGCTGGCGCTGGAGAGCCATCGCCGCGCGATCCGGGCAATCGACGAGGGGCGTTTCAAGCAGCAAATCGTTCCGATCGAGATCCGCGGCAAGAAGGGCACGGTCTCATTCGACACCGACGAGCACGCGCGGCGTGACGTCAGCATCGAGGACCTGAGCAAGCTCAAGCCGGTGTTCGCGAAGGAAAACGGCACCGTCACCGCGGGCAATTCGTCCGGCATCAACGACGGGGCCGGAGCGGTCGTGCTGATGGAGCGAGAGGTCGCGCGCCGCCGCGGGGTCAAGCCGCTGGCGCGGCTGGTCGCCTACGGACACGCAGGCGTGGATCCGAAGATCATGGGGATCGGTCCGGTTCCCGCCTCGCGCATCGCGCTGCAGCGGTCGGGTCTGACGCTGGCTCAAATGGACGTGATTGAAGCCAACGAGGCGTTCGCGGCGCAGGCCTGCGCGGTCACCCGCGAGCTTGGCGCCGATCCGGCCAAGGTTAACCCGAACGGCAGCGGCATCTCGCTCGGCCACCCGATCGGTGCCACTGGGGCGGTCATCGCAATCAAAGCGCTGTACGAGTTGCAGAGGATCGAGGGCCGCTATGCGCTGGTGACGATGTGCATCGGCGGCGGCCAGGGCATCGCTGCGATCTTCGAGCGGATCGCGGCTGCCTAAGCTCAGCAGCCGGACGTGGTCGTCGAGATGACCGGCTCCGTGTCGGCCACCGTCGGCGCCGTGTACGACACCGAGCAGCTCGCCGGAGTGGCCGCGCCGTTCACCTGGATCACCAGCGCACTGGCGCCGCCGCCGGTGAGGGTGATGGCATCGTTGTTGTTGGCCGACGTATCAAGTCCGGCCGCATCGACGATCCCGGTGGCGCCGTTGCCGGTCTGGATCGCACCCGGGTAGCCGTAGACGGTGCTGATCGACACACCGTCGACCGCGACCGTGCCGGTTGCACCGGTCTGGCTGCGCACCAGCGCGGCCGCACGAACGACCTGCGAAGCGGACCGCACCGCACCCAGGATCGCCTGTGCCTTCGCGGTGCGCGCATCGGCTCCCATGTTGATGAAGCGCGGCAGTGCCAGCGCCGACAGGATGCCGATGATCAAGATCACGATGACCAGCTCGACGAGCGTGAAGCCCAGCGATTTGCGGATATTGGTTGCGGCACCCATGGTTCGTCCTGTCACTTAGTTCGGGATCGGCCGACCTTACGGCTGGGAGCCAAAAAAAGGGACCGAGCGTGCGGCTCGCCACGGATGATGCCCAACGTCCCATATGTACGGTCGGCCAAATTGCACCCAGAACCGGGCGTACGCACACGTTTGGGGGCTGGGCGATGTAAACAGTTCGTATCAGGAATCGCCCGTAAAAGGTCCGTCGATGGAGCGGGCGCCGAACCATTCCAGCACCCCGTCCAGCCCGCTGTAATCGAGCCGGTAGGCCGCACCGCTGCGAACGCGCGGCTTGGCGTGGTAGGCGACACCGATTCCGGCGAGCTTCAACATCGGCAGGTCGTTGGCACCGTCGCCGATCGCGATCGCCTGGGCCGCCGCGCAGCCCGCGTCAGAGCAGGCCCGCTGCAGCGCGCGCGCCTTTCCTTGCGCATCGACGAGTGATCGGGGTTCGCGGGAATCGTCCGCCGGCGCGTGCACCTCTCCCGTAAGCCGGCCGTCGCGGATTTGCAGCTCATTGGCGCACACGGTGTCGATCCGAAGCCGACTGCGCAGGATCTGCGCAAAGAACGTGAATCCGCCGGTCACGAGCAGCGTGCGCAAGCCGGCCTTGCGCGCGGCATCCAACAGGCGCTCGGCGCCGGGCGAAAGCAGCATGCGTTCGCGCGCAACCTGCTCGAGCAGCGAGGCATCGAGCCCCGCGAGCAGGGCCACGCGCCGCCGCAAACTGGTTGCAAAGTCGGCGATCTGCCCGCGCATCGCCGCCTCGGTCATCGCAGTTACCTCGGCGCCGCGCCCCGCCAGCTTCGCAAGCTCGTCGATGCATTCGATCGCGATCAAGGTCGAATCCATGTCGAGCGCCAGCACACGATAATCGGCCAGAACCATCCCCGGCGCGACGAGCGTGGCGTCGCAATGCCATCGCTCAGACAACTGCGCCGCTTCCGAGGCAGCTTGCGGAGCCCTCCCGGCCGCTTCGAACCGCACAGAAGCGGCCTGCTCGCGCACCGGCGCGAGCGCGAACCGGTCGCGGAAAGCGGCGATCGCTGCTATCGACAAGTCCGGTCCCTGGACCACCAGGTCCGCCGGCGGGCCGGTCACGCGAGTTCCTTCAGCAGGCGGTGCAGCTCCAGCAACCGATTCTCGACCTGGGGCACCGCTGCGTTCAGCCGCAGCCGGTCGGGCGCGGTCAGGCGCAAGCGTTTGTCCTGCTGCATCAGGTGGATCACGCGCGTCGGATCGACCGGTGTGTCGGCCGAAAACTGCAGTCCGATCCACTCGCCTGAAGCGTCGATCTTGCGCACCCCCAGCCTCTCGGCGGCCAGTCGCAGGCGGTGCGTTTCCAGCAGCGCTCGTGCCGCCGGTGGCAGGCGGCCGAAGCGGTCGATCAGCTCCTCGCGCAGCGCCACCAGGCTGTCCTCGTCCTGACAGGAGGCGAGTTTCTTGTACAACGACAGCCGCTGCTGCACGTCGGCGACATAATCGGCCGGCAGCAGCGCCGGCGTGTGCAGATTGATTTCCGTCACCGCCGCCAGCGGCTGCAGCAGTTCGGGCTCGCGTCCGTTGCGCAATGAGCGCACCGCCGCGTTCAGCATCTGCGTGTACAAGTCGAAGCCGACCTCCTGCAGGTTGCCGGACTGCGACTCTCCGAGCACCTCGCCCGCGCCTCGGATCTCCAAATCGTGCATCGCCAAGTAGAAGCCGCTGCCGAGCTCCTCCAGGCTCTGGATCGCCTCGAGACGTTTCTCCGCGCTGCGGGTCAGTCCGTCCGAGGTGGGCACCATCAAGTACGCATACGCCTGGTGGTGCGAACGCCCGACCCGGCCGCGCAGCTGGTGCAGCTGAGCAAGCCCGAAGCGATCGGCGCGGTGGATCAGGATCGTGTTGGCGGTCGGAACATCGATCCCGGTCTCGATGATGGTCGTACACAGCAGCAGGTTGAACCGTTGCTGGTAGAAATCCCGCATCGCCTGCTCGAGCTCGCGTTCGGGCATCTGCCCATGCGCCACGCGAATGCGTGCCTCCGGAATCAGCTCGGACAGCAGGTGGCGGCGCTGCTCGATCGTCTCCACCGCATTGTGCAGGAAGTAGATCTGCCCACCGCGCTTCAGTTCGCGCAGGCACGCCTCGCGGATCAGCGCGCCGCTCTCCGGGCAAACGAAAGTCTTGATCGCGAGGCGCCGCTGCGGGGCCGTGGCAATCACGGAGAAATCCCGGATGCCTTCGAGCGACAAGGCCAGCGTGCGCGGAATCGGCGTAGCGGTCAGTGTCAGCACGTCGACCTCGGCGCGCAGCGCCTTCAGCCGCTCCTTCTGCCGCACTCCGAAGCGGTGTTCCTCGTCGATGATCACCAGCCCCAGGCGCGCGAATCGCACCTCCGGCGAGAGCAGCTTGTGCGTGCCGATCGCGATGTCGGTGCTGGCGTCGGCCAAACCCTGCAGGATGTGCGCAACTTCCCGCGCCGAACGGAAGCGCGACAGCTCACCGATCTGCACGGGCCACTGCGAGAAGCGGTCGCGGAATGTCTGAACGTGTTGTTCGGCCAGCAGTGTGGTCGGGCACAGCACGGCCACCTGGCGGCCGCCTGCCACGGCGGCGAACGCTGCGCGCAGGGCAACCTCGGTCTTGCCGAAGCCGACATCGCCGCACACCAGGCGGTCCATCGGGAACCCCGCGCGCATGTCCTTCAGGACGGCCTCGATGGCTGCGCGCTGGTCCGGCGTCTCCTCGAATGCGAAACCGTCCGCGAACGCCTCGTAGTCGCGGTCGGAAAACTGGAACGCATGACCCTTGCGGGCCGCTCGTGTCGCGTACAGGTTCAGCAGCTCTGCAGCGGTATCCCGCACCTGGCGGGCGGTGCGGCGCCGCGCCCGGTCCCAGTCGCCTGCTCCCAGCGCATGCAGCGGTGCAGCGTCCGGATCGGCACCGATGTAGCGGCCGATCAGGTGCAGCTGAGCGACGGGCACATACAGCTTGGCGTCGCCGGCGTACTGCAGGTGCAGGAACTCGGTCGGCCCCTCCCCGAGGTCGAGCGCCTCCAGGCCGAGGTAGCGGCCGATTCCGTGTTCCACGTGCACGACCGGATCACCCGGACGCAGCTCCGCCAGGTCGCGAACCACCGCATCGATGTTGGTCGTGCGATCGCGCTGCGTGCGGCGCTGGCGGCGCGGGCTCGCCGCGTAGAGTTCGGCCTCGGTCACCAGCGCCAGAGCGGCCGCAGCGGAGGCGAATCCCTGGTGCAGAGGCGCCGTGCCGAGCATGACCCGGCTGTCGGCCGCGAGGAACTGCTCGAAGCTTTCGCACGGCGCGAATGCCAGTCCGGACTCGGACAGCAGCTGCGAAATCGTGTCGCGGCGGCCGGCCGAATCGGCGGCGATCAGCACCCGGCCCGGAAACGAGTCGCACCACAGGCGCAGGCGCTGTAGCGGATCGGCGTTCTTTCGGTCGACGGCAAGCGGTGGCAGTGCCTCGAAATCGGGATGTTCCGATTCAGTCAGTGCAAGGCGCGCCAGCGGCTTGAACTGCAGGAACAGTTCCTCGACCGGCAGGTACAGGCTCGCCGGCGCCAGGCAGGGGCGTTGCGAGTCGCGCGAAAGGAACGCGTAGCGTTCGCTGGTTTCGTTCCAGAAGCGTCGCACCGACGCCTCGACCGGGCCGTGCAGCACGACGCGTGCCTCTGCGGGCAGGTATTCGGCCAAAGCGGCGGTCCGATCGAAGAACAGCGGCAGGTAGTATTCGATTCCCGGCGAAGCGACGCCGTTGCCGACGTCGCGATACAGCGGTGCACGCGCAGGATCGCCCTCGAACGCGTCGCGCCACCGCCCGCGGAAAGCCGTGCGCGCCGGCTCATCGAAAGGGAACTCGCGACCGGGAAGAAGCCGCACCTCCGGCACCGGATAGACGCTGCGCTGGCTGTCCGGATCGAACGCGCGGATCGTCTCGATCACATCGTCGAGCAAGTCCAGGCGCAGCGGCAGGGCCGATCCGGTCGGGTAGAAGTCGATCAGGCCACCCCGGATCGAGAACTCTCCGGGTCCCACTACCTGCGACACCGCGTGATAGCCGGCCAGGACGAGCTGGCCACGCAGTTGCTCGACTTCGATGCGCTCGCCCTGGCGCAGGCGGAACGTGCGCGCAGCGACGAACGACGGCGGCGCCAGCCGCTGCATTGCCGTTGTGGCGGCGACCAGCAGCACGTCCGTGCCGGGCGCCTCCATTCCGGGCTGGCGCGTCATCAGCCGGTACAGCGTCTCGATCCGCTCCGATACCAGGTCCGGGTGCGGCGACAAAATGTCGTACGGAAGCGTTTCCCAGTCCGGCAATGCGCGCACTGTCAGCGACGGCTCGAAGTACGGCAGCTCCTCGGACAGGCGACGAACGTCCAGTGCGTCGGCGCATACGATCACGACCGCGTGTTCCTGTGCGCGCTCGCGCACCGCGAGTCGGGCGAGTAGCAGGGCGTCGGCCGAACCGGCTGGTCTGCCGATTGCAAAGCGCTCGCCCGCCTTCAGTGCCGGCAGGCCGGTTTCGGCCGCGCGGGAAGGTTGGGACGAAATGCATTCGTTCATGGCATGCGAGAATCCGTCCGCAACGCCGCGGCCCTCGTTCGTCGCATCGGGCCAAACGGCTTCACGCACGATAACACCGCGTCCATATCCCTCTCGTGCCCATTCGATTCTTCGGTCTGATCCCGGCGGCCGGAACCGGTTCCCGAATGGGATCGGACGTTCCGAAACAGTATCTGCGATTGGGAGGGCGCACGTTGCTCGAGCATTCCGTCGCAGCGCTGATGTCGGATGCGCGTGTCGGTTCCGTCCTCGTGGTGCTGGCGCCGGACGATCGGCACTACCCCGCGTTGAAGCTTCCGCCCACCGTGCGGGCTGCGCCGGTCGGCGGCGCATCGCGCGCCGAGAGCGTGCGCAACGGCCTGCGGGCGCTGGCTTCGGAGGCACGCGAAAGCGATCGCGTGCTGGTGCACGATGCTGCGCGGCCGTGCCTGTCGCCGCGGGACCTCGCGGCGTTGATCGACGCGGCGGGCGCGGACGATGCCGGCGGATTGCTTGCCGCGACGCTTTCCGACACGCTCAAGCGCGCCGAGGGTCGGACCGTGAGCGCAACGATCGACCGCGCCGGGCTGTGGCGGGCGCAGACGCCACAGCTCTTTCCTTTCGGTATCCTGCTGCGCGCGCTGGAGGGTTGTGAGGATCTGCACAGCGTAACGGACGAGTCCAGCGCGGTGGAGCACCTCGGGTTGCGGCCGCGCCTGGTCGATTCGATCGATGCCAATCCGAAGTTGACGACACCGTCCGATTGGCCTGTAGCGGAAGCCATACTGCGTGCGGGTGGGCGATGGTAGGAAAGTTTCGAATTGGACAGGGGTTCGACGTGCACGCACTGGTGCCGGGCCGGCGCCTGCTCCTCGGTGGCGTGCCGATCGAGCACGCGCAGGGCCTGCTCGGGCACTCCGACGCCGACGTTCTGCTGCATGCGATCGCCGACGCGCTGCTGGGTGCGGCCGGACTGGGTGATATCGGGCGGCTGTTTTCGGACAGCGAAGCGCGCCATCGCGATGCCGACAGCCGCATTTTGCTGTCGGAAGTCGTTCAGCGCGTGCACCGGGCTGGCTGGCGTGTCGGAAACATCGACTGTGTGGTGATCGCACAGGAACCGCGCATCGCGCCGCACGTCGATGCGATACGCGCCTCGATCGCTGCTGTGTTGGGTGTCGAGACCTCTTGCGTCGGCGTCAAGGGAAAGTCCACCGAGCGACTGGGGTTCGTGGGACGGGGCGAAGCCGTCATGGCCACTGCGGTCGTGCTGTTGCTCGCCGAATGAGTCTTCCCGCGTCGCAGGGCGGCGTCCTGCTGGAGGCGATCCGGCTGCAGTGCGAGCGTGGTCACCGTCGCCTGTTCGAGGGCCTCTCGTTCCGCCTCGAGGCGAGGCAGTGCATGCACATCGTCGGCGACAACGGCGCCGGCAAGACCAGCCTGCTGCGGATTCTGTGCGGCCTGCTGCAACCGACCGCGGGAGAGGTCCGCTGGTGCGGATGTGGGATCCGACAGGCCAGGGACGAATACGGTGCCGACCTGGTCTACGTCGGACACCTGAACGGCGTGAAGGACGATCTGACCGCCGCCGAAAACGTGCATGTCTGGGCGGCCATCGCCGGCCTCCGGGCCGGGGCGAACGCGGTTGCGCAGGCGCTCGATCTGTTGGCGATCGATCGCTTCGCGCACTGGCGGGCGGGACAGCTGTCGCAGGGGCAGAAGCGGCGCATCGCGCTGGCGCGACTCGCGCTGGGCGCAATGGCGCGCGTCTGGATCCTCGATGAGCCGTTCACCGCGCTGGACTGGCGCGGGGTGGAGATCCTGAACCGGTTGATCGAGCGGCACATCGGGCAGGGCGGAGCGGTCGTGTTGACGACCCACCAGACGTGGCAGCCGCCGGTGCCGGTGACGCGGCTGCAACTGGGAACCGAGGCGGCGGTCGCATAGTGAGTCCGCGATTCGACAGTGTCGCGCTAGGATGAAACGCGCATGATCCGGACGCTGCTGGCGGTTGCGCGTCGCGATCTTCTGCTCGCGGTGCGTCAGCGTGGCGACGTCGCCAACGTGTTGCTGTTCTTCGTGATCGTGGTCACGATGGTTCCGCTCGGAGTCGGACCCGACAAGGAGACGTTGCGCGCGATCGCACCAGGAGTGGTCTGGGTCGCGGCGCTGCTGTCGGCCATCCTGTCTCTGGGCCGGATGTTCGCGTTGGACTACGCCGACGGCACACTCGAGCAGATCCTGCTGTCGAGCCAGCCGCTGTCGCTCGCGGTGCTGGGCAAGATCGCGGCGCACTGGCTGGTGACCGGCGCGCCGATTACCGCCTTGTCGTTCCTGCTGGCGGCGATGTTCGACATGGCCGCTGCACCGTCGGCCACGCTGGCCGCGTCGCTGCTGCTGGGTACGCCGAGCCTGAGCCTGATCGGTGCCATCGGTGCCGCGCTGACACTGGGCCTGCGCGGCGCAGGAGTGCTGGTCACGCTGCTGGTGCTGCCGCTGTACGTTCCGGTGCTCGTGTTCGGGGCGGGAGCGGTCGACGCGTCGGCTGGCGGCCTTTCGCCGGCCTCGCACCTGATGTTGCTTGGCGGACTGTCGCTTGCGGCGGCCGCGCTCGCCCCATGGGCAATCGCTGCGGCGCTACGGATTTCGGTCGAGTGAACTTTCCGAGGAATTTGAAATAATCGGGGGATATGCAGATCGAAGCGGTCCGACCCTCGAAATTCGGCTTCCATCGCTTTGCGGCGCCCCCGGAGTTCTACCGGTTGGCCGGCCGCCTGATTCCGTGGTTCGCATCGGCAGCGGCGGCGCTGGCTGCGTTCGGTCTGTACCTGGGATTCTTCGTGGCGCCGACCGACTTTCAGCAGGGCGAGGTGTACCGGATCATCTTCATCCACGTGCCGGCGTCCTGGATGGCGATGTTCATCTACGCGGTAATGGCTTTCTGGGCCGGATTCGGCATCGCATTTAATACGCGCATGTCTTCGATGTGGGCATGCGCGATGGCGCCCACCGGCGCGCTGATGGCCTTCCTGGCGTTGTGGACCGGCGCCCTTTGGGGCCGGCCGACGTGGGGCGCATACTGGGTGTGGGATGCGCGGATGACCTCGACGTTGATCCTGCTGTTTCTGTACATCGGGTTCATCGCGCTGCACGGTGCGATCGAGGATCCGCGCCGCGCCGATCGGGCCGCCGGGGTGCTTGCGGTCGTCGGCGTCGTGAACCTGCCGATCATCTATTTCTCGGTGCAGTGGTGGAACACGCTGCACCAGGGCGCGAGCATCAGTCCGATGCGCGCCCCGACGATGGCCGCGACGATGCTGGAGACGATGTTCGTGATGCTGTTCGCCTTCTGGTCCTACGCGATCGCCGCTTCGCTGGCGCGCGTGCGGGCGATCCTTCTGGAGCGCGAAAAGCGCTCGACGTGGGTGCAGGCGGTGACCACCTGACCGGGATTGAAAACCATATGCATTGGTCGAGTTGGAGCGAATTCTGGGCGATGGGTGGATCGGCGCCTTTCGTATGGGGCGCGTACGGGGTCGTCGCCCTGGCGTTCACCGCGGAGATCGTGCTGTTGCGTGTGCGCTGGAAGCGGGCGCGCGAGGCGGCGCGTCGCGGCGCGGACTGGTCCGACAGCGGGTCCGGCAACGCGGGGCAGCCATGAAGCCGAGGCATCGGCGCGCGGTGCTGATCGTTGCGGTCGTGGTCGTGTTCGGCGCGGCCACGGCGCTGGTGCTGTCGGCATTCCGGCAGAACATGGTGTTTTTCTACTCGCCGAGCGATGTGGCTGCCAACAAGGCGCCGGTCGGTCACACGTTCCGGATCGGTGGGTTGGTCGAAAAGGGAAGCCTGCAGCGCGATGGCGTGCAGGTAAGCTTTGCGGTCACCGACACCGCGAAGACCATCACAGTCACCTATAACGGCATCCTGCCCGACCTGTTCAAGGAGGGCAAAGGCGTCGTGGCGGAAGGGCGCCTCGATCAGTCCGGGGTCTTCCACGCCTCGCAGGTTCTTGCCAAGCACGACGAGAACTACATGCCACCCGAGGCGGGCCGCGCGTTGGAGCAGGCCGAGAAGGCACGCAAGACGCTGAAGATGCCGGCGAGTTGAGATCCCTGGGGATATTTGTGACTACTAACAGATTCCTGTGGTTCTTCGCAATGCTTGGCGCCAGTCTTGCGTTTGCTGCCGAACCGGTGCGCGAGTTTTCTCCGTTGAGTCAGTCCAATGTCGTTCCTGGCGGGACATCCGGCGTCCCCCACATCACTTTCGAAGGTCATGAATACAGACTTGCATATGCGGATGTGAAGGGACAGACGGTCACAAATGAATACCTAATCGATGGGGAATCACTCTCTGCTTGGAAAACACTAATTGGTGTTCGTCACTTTCGCGAATCCAAAGAGGTTAAGGATGTGCTTCCACCTTATCTAAAGCAGATGCAGCCCCATTTTGCGATCAAAGCCGAGGTAGTTCAGAAGAAAGACTCGAGCTTCCCGATGGACGTTGCTCTGATCATGTGGCTCATCGCGCCGGACAAGTCCTACTACGAATACAACCTGCATCGTTTCGTGCAAACGCCAAATGGGGTCATGGCCTACCAGTTTGCGGAGAGATTGCCGTTTTCGGCGAGGCTTGACGTGAGCGCAACGATGAAGATGCAAAGCGCGCGATTGGCGGAGCTTTTCGGTTTATCTGCCGTTACCTACGAATCTGTGGAATCTGCGGCAAGGTAGGCACTCGAACAGGGCGTCGGCCACGGGCATCTTGCTGAGACTTGGGTCGAGCTTTCTACCCGACCGCAGGAATCCGCAATTCGGCGCACAACCCGGATGGCGAATTGGCGCTCAATTGCAGCCGGCCGTGGTGCGCACGGGCAATGCGGTCGACGATCGCCAGGCCGAGTCCGGCTCCGCCGGAGCCCGAGCGGGAAGCATCGCCGCGTTCGAACGGCCGCAGCAGCCGCTCGATCTGATCCGGGTCGATTCCGGGGCCGCTGTCGCAGATGGCCACGACCGCATCGGGCCCGTCGCGGCGCACGTTCAGCCGAAGACGCAGGTCACCCGCTGCATTGCGCCCGTACTGCACCGCGTTGTTGAAAAGGTTGTCCAATGCACGCGACAGATCGGTGGCGTAACCCATTACCCGGACGCCGACCTCCACTTGCTGCTCGACCCGGCATTGCGCCGCCGCGCCGATCCTGCTGCGCGGCAGTGCGTCGAGCGCGAGTGCGCTCAGGTCGAGCGACTGCTCCGGGCGCGCCGCCATCGGCCGCGCGTAATCCAGAAACTGGCGAACGATCGAGTCGAGCTGTTCCAGGTCGCCGATCATCGCTGCGCGATCGGAGTCCGGCAGCTCGTTCATTTCCAGTTCGAGACGCAGGCGGGTCAGAGGGGTGCGCAGGTCGTGCGAGATTCCGGCCAGCAGGATCGCACGGTCGCGTTCGAGGCGGTCGAGGCCCTCAACCATCCGATTGAAGCTGCGGTTGACCATCCGGATTTCGGGCGGCCCATGGTCGGGCAGGTTGCGCGGCGTGCGCCCGGCACCGAGCTCAGCGGCGGCGCGCGACAGTTCGGCCAGCGGCCGGTTCACCAGGCCCGCGATGAGGGCCGCGGTCAGCAGGGAAATGATCGCGGCCAAGCCTGCCCACGCCACCCACTCGTGGCCGCCGCCCTCCGCGAAAAGATCCCTGTCGATGAATGCCCAATAGGCGTCCTCGTCGATCGAAAAACTGATCCAGACGCCCGGCACGCCGTTGACCTCGGAAGCCAGCCGCGTGTTCGGCCCGAGCTTGTTGCGCACGTTGCGTGAGACCGGACCCGCCAGAGGACTGTCAGGCAGCGGCATGACCTCATCGCCCTGCTCCAGCGGCACGACGCGGATCCCTTCGTTCTCGGCCAGGTCGCCCAGCAGGTAACGGCGCCGCTGCGGATCGGAATAGACGAGCGCGCTTCGGGTGATGTTGACGATCGATACGACCTGCTGGGCAATCTGCCGCGCGCGAGGTTCGCGCTCGATCACCCGCACCGTCGGCCACCACGCTGCCAGGCACGCGACGAACAGCAGCAGGATCAGCAGGAACGTGCGCCAGAACAGCGGCGGCGACCGCAGCCTCAAGCCATTCCGTCCGGAATGAAGACGTAACCCAGGCCCCAAACGGTCTGGATGAAGCGAGGCTTGGACGGATCCAGCTCGATCAGCTTGCGCAACCGCGAAATCTGCACGTCCAGACTTCGGTCGAACGCCTCGTATTCGCGGCCGCGTGCCATCTCCATCAGCTTCTCGCGTGACAACGGGACCTTCGGAAAGCGTGCGAACACCTTCAGCACGGCAAACTCCCCGGTCGTCAAAGCCACAGGCTCGCCAGCTCGGGTCAGCGTACGGGTAGCAAGGTCGAGCACGAAATCACCGAACACGACGCTGCTGGGCTCCTGCGAGGGCGCTCCCGGCGCCTCGGCCGGGGCCTTGCGGCGGAAGATCGCGTTGATTCGGGCCAGAAGCTCGCGCGGATTGAAAGGCTTCGGCAGGTAGTCGTCGGCACCCATTTCCAGGCCGACGATTCGATCGACGTCCTCGCCCTTTGCGGTCAGCATCAGAATCGGCGTCGGATCGTTGCCGCCGCGCAGCCGGCGGAGCACGGAAAGGCCGTCTTCGCCGGGCATCATCAGGTCCAGGATCAGCAGGTCGAAACGCTCGCGCATCCACAGCTTGTTCATCGCGGCGGCGCCGTCTGCCGTGTACACGGTGAAGCCGTTCTCGGTCAGGTAGCGGCGCAGCAAATCGCGCAGGCGTTGATCGTCATCGACGACCAGGATCTTCTGCGGGGACGATTTGGACATATGCAGGATTCGCGGAGCGCGCCGATCGTATCGCCGCGTCCGGAATGTACCCAGATGAGGCCACAAAGTGTTACAGAATTTACGCGCCTTCGGCCCACTTTTCGAGGAGCACGCTGGCGCCGGCGGGCGTCGAATGACAAGATTGGTGGACGCGCACTCACGGAATAGCGGCGCTTGCGGCGCACGTTCGATGAAAATCCGGGCATTCGCTTTCGTTGCGGCATTGGTGTGCTGCGGCTCTGCCGTGGCGCAGGCAAGCCCGCAGCCGCCGCTGCTTGCACAGGTCGCTCCGCCGCAGGCCGCGCCGCGTTCGGACCCGACCGTCGACATCTGGAGCCACATGAGTGTCGAGCAGCGCCGCCAGTTGTGGCAGCAGTTGACCCCCGAGGAGCGTGCTTCCATCTGGAACAGGTTGCCGCCGGAGCAGCGCGGTGCGATCCGCGAACGCCTGCAACAGGGACGCGAGTTCCGCGACAAAAACCCGGGTGCGGCAGCGCCGCCCGCAGCACCGCCGCCCGCGGTGCCGCGTGAAGGGGCGGCGCCGCGCGAGGCGCCCGTGCCGGGCAGGCCACCGGGCTTTCGGCTCAGTCCCGAAGAGCGACGCCAGCTCCGGGAGCAGATCCGGGAAGCCCACCGCGAGATGCGCCGGGGCCGTGGCCGACCCTAGTGGCATGTAATTCCTGGTCCGGTAGCACCTACAATGCGCCTTCGTGCGCATACTTGCTATTGAGACTTCGGCCGAAGCGTGTTCGGTTGCCCTGGCGCACGCCGCTGGGGTGGTGCAGCACCAGTGGGCCGCGGGGGGCCGCGTTGCGGAACAAGCGCTCACGCTGGTTGCGCAGCTGCTGGCCGAGCAGGCGATCGTTCTGAAGGATGTCGACGCATTGGCGTTCGGCAGCGGACCCGGCGCCTTCACCGGTCTGCGCGTGGCCTGCGCGTTGGCACAGGGACTGGCGTTCGGCGCTGATCGCCCCGTCGTGGCAATCGGCAGCCTGCGGGCGCTGGCGTATGGTGCCGCCCGCGGCCACGGCAGCGAGGATCCCGCCTCGCCGCTGCGTGTGATGGCGGCTGCCGATGCCCGCATGGGCCAACTGTATTGGGCGGTGTTCGAGGGACCGGCGGCCGAGCGCACGCTGGCGCCGCCCGCGCTGGCCGAGCCAGACGAAATGGCAGATCAGCTGGCGCGCTGGCGACCGCACATCGTCGCTGGCAATGCGTTGCGGGTGTTCGAACAGGCATGGCCGACGCGCTTCGGTGCCATCCGGATGCCGCATCTTGCGGCCGACGCTTCGATGGTGGCGGAGCTGGCGCGCATCGAGCTGGCCGCCGGCCGCACGATCGCGCCGCGCGACGCCGCGCCCGAGTACGTCCGCGACCAGGTAGCGCTGACGGTCGCGCAACGCGCCGCCGCGAGGGCGATCCCATGAAGCGAATGGCTCCCGCGCGTCAGCGCGAATCGTTCGGGTTTTTTTGGACCTAACTTCATGAGCGCGGTGCGCCGGCCCGACGAGCCCGTCCTGCGGCCCCTGATGCCGGCGGATCTGAATCAGGTCATTCGGATCGAATACGACGTGTACCCGTTTCCCTGGACCCGAGGCAATTTCGAGGACGCGCTGCGCGCGGGCTACACGGCCTGGGCGATGTCCGATGGCGGCGATGCGATGATCGCGTACGCCATTGCGATGCTCGCGGTGGATGAGGCGCACCTGCTGAACTTGAGCGTGGCGCGCGGCTACCAGCGCCAGGGATACGGCTGGAGGATGCTCGAGTGGATCGCGCAGTGCACGCGCGACTATGGCGCACGCAGCCTGCTGCTCGAAGTGCGGCCAACCAACGAGGCTGCGCTGCGGCTGTACCAGCGATACGGCTTCGAGCGCATCGGCGTGCGTCCCGGCTACTACCCGGCGGTAGGTGGCAGGGAGGACGCGGTCGTGATGCGAGTGCCGCTTTGAGCGCTCCAATGAACTGCGCTCACGCGCGCTTGTGGAGCCTGCTCGGGCTGGGGCCGTTGTGGACCGAGCGCGCGGCCGGCCCGGGCGGCGGCATCGATGCAGCGGCCGATGGCGCGGCCTCGGCCGGCACATCGGTCGAGAAAATGGGTTGGGATGAATTGGCGCGGACCGTCGCCGGTTGCACGGCATGCGCCTTATGCAAGGGGCGCACGCGTACCGTTTTCGGGGTGGGCAGCCGCGATTCTGAGTGGATGGTGATCGGTGAGGGGCCGGGCGCCGAGGAGGATCTCAGGGGAGAGCCTTTCGTCGGCCAGGCGGGGCGCCTGCTCGACAGCATCCTCGGCGCCGCGGGGCTTGGGCGCAACGCCAGCGGACCCGCGGGCGTCTACATTGCGAATGTCGTGAAGTGCCGTCCGCCGGGCAATCGCAACCCCGAGCCGGACGAAGTGGCGCGCTGCGAGCCTTACCTGAGGCGGCAGATCGAGCTGCTGCAGCCGAGAATCGTCCTGCTGCTGGGGCGGGTGGCGGCCCAGGCGATCATCGGGACCGACGCCACCATCGCGTCGCTGCGCGGCCGCGTCCATCGGCTCGAAGTGGGCGGCGCCTCGGTCCCGGCGATCGTCACCTATCACCCGGCGTATCTGCTGCGCAACCTGGCCGACAAGGCCAAGGTCTGGGCCGATCTTTGCATGGCGCGGGAGGTCTTCGAGCGTTCGTCAAGCTGAGCGCGGGCACGGCGCCCGCCGCCGCCATCAGAATCCGTGCCGGGTATCGCCGATCTGCGAGAGCGAGTCTTCGCGGCGCTGATTGGCCAGGTGCTTCAGCATCACCAGCAGCATCGCGACGGCCACGAAGACCCCGATCAGCTGCATCGTGATCGCCGCCGACAGGTTCGCCGCGATCAACAGCGCGTACACGCCCAGCATCAACAGCACGCCGAGGTTCTCGTTGAAGTTCTGCACGGCGATCGAATGGCCGGCGGACAGCAGCACATAGCCGCGGTGCTGCAGCAGCGCGTTCATCGGGACGACGAAATAACCCGCCATCGCACCGATCAGGACCAGCGCCGAGCCCGATGCCAGCAGCGCCCATGGCAGGGGGTGGCCCCATAGCGATGGGCCCGAGCGCGGCAGCAGCGTGAAATCGAGCGACGCCAGCACGAACACGACGATGCCCATTGCCATTCCTACGGGCAGCACGCTGAGCGAGCGCTTCAGCGAAACACGCGCGGCCGCCAGCGCTGCGCCGATCGGGACGCCCGCGGCGGTCAACGCCTGCAAAACAGCCCCTTGCGAAAGGTCCATTCCGAACACATCGTTGGACCAGCGCAGCACGATGAATTGCAGCGTCGCGCCCGCTCCCCAGAACAGTGTCGTGACCGCGAGCGAGATCTGCGCCAACGGATCCTTCCAGAGCGTTGTCACGCAGTGTCCGAAGTCGGCCAGCAGTCGACCGAACGTGTGCTCCTGCGCGCGGTATCGGACATGGGTGTCGGGCACCCAGAGGTTGATCACGGCGGCAGCCGCGTACACGCCGCAGATCACCGCGATCGCGGCCTCGCCGACATTGTTCGGACGAGGCTCGACGTGCGGAACGTTGATCGCCAGAAGAATGGCGCTCACCGACGGCGAAACGAGCACGCCCCCGAGCACGAACCCCAGGATGATCGACGCAACCGTCAGGCCCTCGATCCATCCGTTTGCCGCCACCAGGCGATCCGGCGGCAGCAGTTCGGTCACGATTCCGTACTTGGCCGGCGAGTAGGCCGCGGCGCCGAAGCCCACCACCGCGTAGGCGACCAGGGGATGGGTGCCGGCCAGCATCAGCAAGGCGCCGGCGAGTTTGATGCCATTGGTGATCAGCATCACTCGCGCCTTTGGCATCGAATCGGCGAACGCACCGACGAAGGCCGCCAGCAAGATATATGAGACGAAGAAGAACAGCTTGAGCATCGGAGTCATCCACGGCGGTGCGTGGATCTGCGCGAGCAACGAGATCGCAGCGATCAGCAGGGCGTTGTCCGCCAGGGACGAGCAGAACTGCGCAGCCATCACCAGGAAGAAGGCACGAGAGGCGATGGCGACCGGAGCAGGGGACGGTGTCAAGAACGGTGGCAGGTGGGGCGGCGCGGGTTTATAGCACGATGCCCGTCCCCGGATGCGACTGGCCAGACGGTATTCTTGCAGTACACGCCGCGCGCCAAGAACGGATTGCTTCGACCACGTGCCCAGACCGCTGATCGCCCGCATCGATGGCCATGCGTTGCGCCATAACCTGGCCGCTGCGCGGGCGCGCGCGGGGCGGCGCCGGATCTGGGCCGTGGCGAAGGCCAACGCGTACGGGCACGGGCTGGAGCGCGCGGTGCACGCGTTCGGCGAAGCCGACGGCCTGGCGCTGCTCGAGTTGGACGAAGCGCAGCACGCACGCGCACTCGGATGGACGAAACCGATCCTGCTGCTGGAGGGAGTGTTCGATCCGCGCGAGCTCAAAGAGGCCGCACGCCTGGATCTGACGTGCGTGGTCCACTGCTTGGAGCAGGTCGAGATGATCGAGCGAAGGGCCGAACGCGTCCCGCTTAGCGTGTACCTGAAACTCGACACGGGTATGAATCGACTCGGATTTGCGCCCGACGATGCGGCAGCGGCGCGCGAACGTCTGCAAGCGGTCGCCGGAGTCCAGGTGGCCGCGCTGATGAGCCATCTGGCCAATGCGGACCGGCGTCGGACAGTGGCCTGCAGCGTGCAGGAGCAACGCCGCCTGTTCGGGCGCCTCAGCCGTGGCAGCCGTGGCGCGCAGGTGGACACGAGCCTGTGCAATTCAGCGGCGCTGTTCCTGCACCCGGATCTGGGAGATCAATGGGTGAGGCCGGGGATTGCGCTCTACGGAGCGTCGCCCGCAACCACGGCGAGCGCCGAGGCGCTCGGTTTGCGTCCGGCGATGGCCCTGAATTCGGAGCTGATCGCGGTCCGGACGGTTCCCGCGGGAGGACGTGTTGGCTATGGCAGCCGCTGGGTGGCGGCGCAGTCGACACGGGTTGGGATCGTCGCTTGCGGATACGCCGACGGTTACCCGCGCAGCGCCCCGGATGGGACTCCAGTCTGGGTGGCTGGCCGGCGTGCACCACTGGCCGGGCGCGTGTCGATGGACATGCTCTCGGTTGATCTGACCGGGATCGACGATGCAGGCGCGGGAAGCCCCGTCCAGTTGTGGGGCGACCATGTGGGCATCGACGAGATCGCGCGACAGTCGGAGCGGCTCGCGTACGAATTGATGTGCGGGCTCAATCCCCGGGTCCGCGTTGGCGACGCCGACTGACGCGCGCAAAGTGGCAGCGCCCCGCACCCATTTCGTCTGCAATGCATGCGGCGGCTCCACCGCCAAATGGCAGGGTCAGTGCCCGCACTGCGGCGCATGGAACGCGCTGATGGAGACGCGCCAGGACACGGCTGCGCAGAAACGGCGCGCCTCGTCGGCCGCCGCCGAAGGTGCAGTTGCGATCGGCGCCGTCACCGCCGCCGAACCTAGGCGACTGTCCAGCGGGATCGAGGAGTTCGACCGCGTTCTCGGCGGCGGCCTGGTCGACGGCGCAGTGGTGCTGATCGGGGGCGACCCGGGGATCGGCAAGTCGACGCTGCTGTTGCAGGCGCTGGCCAGGCTCGCGAGCGAGGAACCTGTGCTGTACGTGAGCGCCGAGGAATCGGCGGCGCAGGTGGCGCTGCGGGCGCAACGACTGGCGATCGATGCGGCCGCGCTGCCGCGCCTGCAACTCCTCGCCGAGGTCGAGCTCGAGATCACCCTCGCGGCGATCGAGGCGCACAAGCCGCGCGTCGTCGTGGTCGATTCGATCCAGACTCTGTACACCGGCGCGCTGGCTTCGGCGCCTGGCTCGGTCTCGCAGGTGCGCGAGTGCGCCGCCGCACTGACCCGCCTTGCCAAGCGAAGCGGCACCGTAGTGATCCTGGTCGGCCACGTCACGAAGGACGGCTCCCTGGCGGGGCCGCGTGTGCTCGAGCACATCGTCGACACCGTGCTGTACTTCGAGGGCGACACGCACAGCGCCTATCGACTGGTGCGCGCGTTCAAGAACCGCTTCGGCGCGGTGCACGAGTTGGGTGTGTTCGCGATGACCGATCGAGGTCTGCGCGGCGTAAGCAATCCGTCGGCGTTGTTCCTGTCGCAGCAGGGCGACGGCAAGGGAGGGCTGGTCGCGGGTTCCTGCGTGATGGTCACGCAGGAGGGCAGCCGTCCGATACTGGTCGAGATCCAGGCGCTGGTCGACGCGGCGCACGTACCGAATCCGCGGCGGCTATGTGTCGGCGTCGATGCGCAGCGGCTCGCGATGCTGCTGGCCGTCCTGAACCGGCACAGCGGCGTGGCCACGCACGAGCAGGACGTGTTCGTCAATGCGGTCGGCGGCGTGCGAATCGAGGAGCCCGCATCCGACCTCGCAGTCGCGTTGGCGGTCCTGTCCTCGATCCGCGACCGGCCGCTGCCACGCGGCCTGGTTGTCTTCGGCGAGGTCGGGCTGGCCGGCGAGATTCGCCCGGCCGCGCGCGGCCAGGAGCGCCTGCGCGAGGCGGCCAAGATCGGTTTCTCGAGCGCGTTGATCCCGAAGGCGAACGCGCCGCGCAAGCCGATCGAGGGGCTGGAAGTCATCACGGTCGAGTCGCTGGCGCAAGCCGTTCATCACTTGCGACTAGCGTAGTTCCCCCTTCCTCCGCATCACCGCCGGCATCGCCGCGAGAGAAGCGGCGCACAGTGCCAGCGGGACGAAGGCCAGAGACGGAGCGCCGGTCAGATCCCATGCAGCGCCGCTGACCAATGCAACGCCAACGGCGCCGCCGTAGCTGAGCGTGAACACACCTGCCGACGTTCGCGCGACATCTTCCGGCTGGCACAAGTACGGCGGCAAGGTCAGGGCGAGGATCAACGCTCCGGCGTCGGAAAAGCCGAGCAGCGCAGCGCATACGATGGTCATCGGGCCGGTCAAGTAGACGATCCCGGCGATGCTTACGAGCGAAAGAAGGCCCGATGCGATGTACGGCCAAGCACGCCGCTCCAGCTTGCCTGCAACCGCCAGCAACAGCAGCGACGCCGGGACCTGACCCAGATTCAGCGCCAGCAGAGCGCCGCCGATCAGGTCGGAGCGGCCTTTGCTCGCAAAGTAGATCGGGATGAACGCGTTGGCAGCGAAATAGATCGCATTGATGCAACAGAAAAGGGCCCCCAGCCGCCAGACAAGACCCAGATGCCAGTCCGGAACCCAGCGGCGAGGCGCGATGGCCTGTGCCGCCTGAGAAGTGCGTGCGCGAGGCGCAAACGCGTAGACGGCGGCCGCGATCATCGCGATCGGCAACGACCAGGCCACGAGCGACAAGCGCCAACTGCCGCCGACCAGCGGCAAGACCACCGGAATCGTCACCAGAACCGCAATAACCTCCCCGACCAGAAGCCCGTTGGTATAGACGGCGGTGCCCAGGCCGATCCGGCTCGGCAGCCACTGCCGGACAGTGGTTGGCATGATCGGCTGCATGATGGCAACGCCGGCCGACATGGCGACGGTTGTCGCGAGCAGCACGACGTAGTTCCCGCTCAAACCGCGCAGCGCGGAGCCGGCCGCGACCAGGGCAAGGCTGCCCGCCAGTGCCTCGGCCACGCCGAGTCGCGCGACGAGCAACGAGCCCGCGAGGGCGGCGACCGCGAACATCGCCGGGGGGATGCTGCTGAGCAAGCCAACCTCGGTCGCGCTCAGGCGCAGATCGTCGCGAATCGCCACCAGGACGGGTGGGACCGCGAGAATGGTCAGACGAAGCCCGTTTCCGGCGAGCCAGAGCAGCACAAGAGGCCTCCAGGCTGTGGTCCGAACGGGGGTGCCGGCTCCGTTGCTTGCCGAGTCCAGTCGCTGCTCCACTACTGACAGCGGGTCGCGTCGGACCACGCGAGGCGCGCCGCCTCCAGGCCGGACCGGACCGAGCCCTCCAGCGTCGACGGGAACGGGCTGGCCGCGATGTCGCCCGCCAGGTACAGACCCTCGACCGGCAGTTGTGCCGGCGGCCGCCGCAAGCCGACCGAGGCGAACAGCGTGGCGCGGCGCTCGATCACCACGTTGGATCCGAGCGCCGGCGGCAGACCGAAATCGTCCGCCAGTTGCCGCTCAACCGCGCAGCACAGCGAATCGCGGTCGCGTTCAACTTGCAGCGCCGGGGCTCCGACGACGACGCTCACGATTCCACGCAGCGCCGGATCGATGCGCCCCCGGTCGAACACCCACTGTCCCAGGCGGCCCGAGGGTGGATCATCCAGCAACGCGTAGACGGGTTGCGGCAGCCGCAGCGCATCCGGGTAGCGCAGATAGACCGTCGCGATCGGCGCGTAAGCGAGTCCTTGCAAGTCGGTGATCGCCGTGCGCAGCGCCTCGACTTCGGCCGACTCGAGCAGGCGTACCGCCGAGTCCGCGGCCAGCGCGAGCACGACCCGTTCGGCCGCCAGCCGGCGGTCGCGCAGAACCACCTCCCATGTTTGGCCGTGGCGCGCGAGCGCAACGGCCGGCTGGCGCACCAGGATGGTGGCGCCCGAGCGCTCCAGGTAAGCGGACGCTGCTTCCGGCATCGTCGCCGAAAGATCGCGTCGCGCGATCAGCAGACGGCTGTCGGCTTCGCCGGCACCGAGGCTCAGCCGCAGCATGTTCAGAAACATCTCGGCCGAGGCATGTTGCGGTTCTGTATTCATCGCGGCGATGCACAGCGGGCGCCACAGGCGGCGCATCAGCTGGTCGGACTGCGATTGCAGCAGCGCCGTCACCGGGCGATCGCCGGCCACACGCCATCCGTTGCGCCGTTGCGCGTTCACCCACGCCGCCAATGCCACGCGGTCCCGCCACGGCAAGCGGCGCGCCAGCAGCAGCCCCAGCCCCAGGTGCAAGGGTGCCGGCAGCGGCGCCGCTGCCAGGCGCCAGCCGTCCGCGTACTGAAGCGCGAATGGCCGCGACAGCAGCACCCGAGCCGGGTCGACCCCGAGCGTGCGCATCAACTCGATCGTGTGGGTGCAGGCGCCGAGCAGCAGATGCTGACCGTTGTCGAGCGCGAATTGCCGATCGCCGATCCGTAGATCGACCCGGCGTGCGCGTCCTCCGATCGCCGGAGCGGCATCGACCAGCGTAACGGCCGCGCCCTGTCGGACGGCCTCAACCGCGCAGGCAAGGCCCGACCAGCCTGCTCCGACCACGACACAGCGGACCTGCGCGGGGGCGCCGGTCATCGTGTTATCGCGCCATCGCGCCGCCGCGCGGCGGGCCGAAGACCCACGTACGCCACGCGATCAGCAGCTTTCTGACCGGCGTCAAGGCGATTCGCTGGTGCAGCACGCGGAAACGGCTGTGCTGCAACTCGTCCAGCAAGGCCTCGTACAGGGTTCCCAGGATGATGCCGGGTGCCTGCGCGCGCCGTTGCGACGATGACAGCTGCGCGACCGCGGCGCGCAACGCCGCGCGCGCGCGCGCGGCTTGCCGGCCGGCCAGCGCCTCGAA
>Ga0187846_10000461_pt1 | contig 23854 bp, 21 predicted proteins | sample TC_taG_FD_161473 | JGI IMG/M metagenome (GOLD analysis project Ga0187846, IMG submission 161473) | Biofilm microbial communities from the roof of an iron ore cave, State of Minas Gerais, Brazil - TC_06 Biofilm (v2) | ecosystem: Environmental > Terrestrial > Deep subsurface > Cave > Wall biofilm... | reverse complement strand
GCTCATTTTTTCACCCTTCGCATCGCGCACCAGGCCATGCAGGTAGATGGTGTGAAAAGGGATCATGCCCAGAAAGTGAATTCCGGCCATCGCCATTCGCGCCACCCAGAAGAAAATGATGTCGTAGCCGGTCTCCATTACGGAGGTTGGATAATAGCGCAACAGATCAGGCGTCACTTCGGGCCAGCCTAGCGTACTGAATGGCCATAGCCACGAGCTGAACCAGGTGTCCAACACGTCCTCATCCTGGTGTATGCCGGTGCTATCGCAATGTGGGCAAACAGTTATATCCTCGCGGCTGACCGTCATCTGGCCGCAGTTATCGCAGTACCAGACGGGAATGCGATGCCCCCACCAGAGCTGGCGCGAGATGCACCAGTCATGGATATTTTCCAACCAGTCCATATAGACTTTGTTGAAACGCTCCGGCACGATCTTCATCTGACCGTACCTTACCGCGCCCATGGCTGGCGTTGCCAGCGGCATCATCTTGACGAACCACTGCTCCGAAATCAATGGCTCTACGATGGTATCGCAGCGCTGGCAGTGACCGAGCGGCACCACGTAGTCTTCAGTTTTCACAATCAGACCAAGCCGGTTCAGTTCTTCCACCAGGTTTTTACGAGCTTCAAAGCGATCTTGCCCGGCATAAGGGCCAGCCTCTGCGGTCATCTTCGCATCGAAGCCGATGACCTGCACGCGCGGGAGATTGTGACGCACGCCGATCTCGAAGTCTATGGGATCATGGGCAGGCGTCACTTTTACCGCGCCAGTGCCGAAGCTGAGGTGCACAGCCTCGTCTGCAATAACCGGTATTTCGCGGCCAATTACAGGCAAAATGGCTATTCGCCCAACCATCTCTTTGTAGCGCGGGTCTTTAGGATTAACGGCCACAGCAGTATCACCCAGGATTGTCTCCGGGCGAGTGGTGGCAACGGTAATATACTCGATAGGCTCACTGGCGGGTGCAATAACTTCGGCCTCTACAGGCTTCAAAGGATAGCGTACATACGTGAGGGTACCCAGGGTATCGACATGATCCACCTCCAGGTCGGAGATGGCGCTCATACAGCGCGGGCACCAGTTAATGATGCGCTCGCCACGGTAGATAAAATCCTCTTCATAGAGGCGCACAAAAACTTCGCGCACCGCTTTCGATAAGCCTTCGTCCAGGGTGAAGCGTTCGCGAGACCAGTCGCAGGAAGCTCCCAGGCGGCGATGCTGATCTTGTATGCGACTCTTGTACTGGTTAACCCATTGCCAGACACGCTCGAGAAAGGCTTCGCGACCAATCGCATGGCGATCTGTTCCCTCCTGCGCAAGCAGCCGCTCTACTACCGTTTGTGTAGCAATCCCGGCATGATCCTCGCCTGGAACCCAGAGTGTCTCATCGCCTTTCATACGATGATAGCGAATGAGAATGTCTTCTATGGTGGCAGTAATGGCATGACCAAGATGTAACGCGCCGGTCACGTTGGGCGGCGGCATGCTAATCACAAACGTCGGGCCGCTGGCACCCTCACGCGGCTTGAAGTAGCCACCTTCTTCCCAGAAACGATACCATTTGCCTTCAACCGCCTGCGGTTCGTAGGTTTTGGGTAAGGATGACAGGGCACCTGCAAAGGATGCCCCTACATTATGCTCGATCATTTCCCCTCCTGAACATATCTATCCAAACAAAAAGCCTCTCCCGTCAAGGACGAGAGAGGGCATTGCATTGCTCGTGGTACCACCCTGTTTCGATCAATTCAACCTGGAAAATTGATCCTCAAGTGGCGCGTTAACGGGCGCTTCCGTAGAAATTGCAGTTTCCAGACTCACAGGCGACATTCCGCGTATCTGCTCCGGGGAAGACTCCCAGCCTTTTTGATCTTCCCTCTCTCACGGAGTATTGAAACAAGTTGCAGAAAATGTGGACAAATATAGACATTTGTGGACATGTATGACAGCTTCTTCATCGTTCTGCATGCTCCTTGACAATCTGTTCTAGCTTCCGCTATACTTCCGCACAGAGCACTTTGACAACTCAATCGTGTTTCAGAGGTTCCGTCGTCAAACGCTCCGACGGGTAAAAGCACGAGCGTCGTGGGAGGGTTTCCCACGGGACGGATCATGCTCATCTCCGCTGCACACGTTGTGCAGGAGCCTGACCTGTCCTCTCGCTCGAGTGCAGACCATTAGCTTCGATGGCGAGCACGCCGGTTGGCCGTAGTCCAACCGCCCGCCCAGTTGGTTCGTCAACGGGCGTAGGTGAACGTGAGAAACGTGGGCAGATGTCTCATTTGTCTACATTTTTAGCAACTATACGCTTGCTCCTCCTGCTCACCGTCACCTATAGGTTTTATTTGCTGGTTACATTCTAGTGAGTAACCAGAAAGATGTCAAGCTTTTTAGCATGGACGCATCTCCGATCACTTCTTGATTACAGCCAGTGATAACATCTTGTCAGCGGCCATATTGCCTTCAAAGCTAAAGGGCTTCAAGCCTTTAATAGCGCTGGTATCAATCGTGATCTGCACAGTAGGAATGTAGCCGCCTTGCTTCTGTACAAGTATCGAATAAGGCGACTGACCAGGAATATGCTTCACTTCATGTGGCACATACCATTGAAGTGTGATCGTCGAGCTACAATTCTTGGGAGTCAATGTCAAACCACCCCACATGGCGCGTCCAGGCAAGTCGCTGCTAAGTGCTGTAGGAGGGCCTAGACTGTCAACAGGCCAGTTGGAATAGTTGCTGTAATAAACATAACCACTCTGACCAAGTGAGTAGTTACCATCGGGACAATAACGACCATTATCTGGAAAATAGTTATTATATACAGCGCAGGGATCATTGCCGGGCTTACCACCAGGGGGAGGGTTCCCGTTACCGCCAGTGGGCCTCGGGCCTGTTGTACAACACGTATTGCCACCGGTGCCAGTGCCCTCAGTACCCGTTGGTGGGGAAGATAGACATTGCCCGCTATCAAAACCATCGCCACCGAGGAATTGGGCGTTCGCAGGAGCGTAGACACGGATATAGTCCGCGTAAGTATTGTATCCGTAGACCGGCCCTGTTTGGTTATAATCCAGTGTGATAGTCAAGGTATGCGTGGCACCACCCTGTGCATCTAATACGATATCATCCTGTTCGGTTGTATGCACGTACTGGCTCGCTTTGCTGATGCTGATATTCGCCTGTACGACCATGAAACCATCCTGCTTGGTAAAAGTATCCATCGCGCCGCTATAACTATGCTGCACCAGCCAGGCTTCGGCAAGAGGGTTGGTGAAGTATATCTCCAGGTCACGCGACTGGATATCCTTGGTAGCATTTTGCATGATCGTCAAGAATTGCTTCACTTGCAAGTGGCGTACTTTATCAAATAGGAGCCTGCCAAGGAGATTAGTAAATGTTTTGCGAGTGGCGGCATTGTTCGTACCGCTTTTCTCCCTCTGTAACGCTATAGCAGCCGGATCCTGTTGATAATAGTGGAGTTTATCTTCCAGATTCCTGGAGGTAATAGTTTCGTTATATTGTGGCACCTTTATTGGTCCAGTCACATCGAGAATGTGACTGATAAATGTTGGAGTGAATGAAATATCGCCATCAACAGGTCCGCCTCCTTCTTCCTGGAAGACCTGCATACCCAGCCGAGCAGAGGTGGGATAGTCTCCAGAGAGGTTGGCGTCTCGCAGCCCCCAGAATCCATACTTCATCCAATTGCGATATTCTGGAGGAGCCTCGCGGCCCAGTTCCATGCCGTTCCCTGCGTAGTCGAGTTCGGTAACATCTTGTAAAGAAAATGGTGCCATACGTCCATCTTGAATCTGAAGTACGGCATACTGCCCGGTAAAGCCACCGCTGGGCCGGAGTTCGGCACGATCCATCGTCTGCACCAGGAAGCGACGTGCTTGTCCAACGCCAAGTAACCATGAGACGATATCTATTAATCCCTGCCCTTGTATAATCATATCTTGCACTTTGGGCAATAAGGCCAGCATAGAGGTGAGCTGCTTTTTCTGCGTATCACTGATTACCGGTAGATTCTTTATCGAAACCTGGCTCATCTGCGCGCGTATGTCATTAATGTAGTAAAGGGCATGTACCATTACTCCCTCGGCTTTTGAAACATCTGTGACAGTGATAAGCGGTTTGGTGGAGCTACTGGCAAGTGGCGAACTATGAAGAATGCTGGCACCAAGAAGCGCAACACCTGTCACTTCATCTCCCATGCGCGATACGTCTATGCCGACCTGGATCAGGTGTTGAGCCATGCCAAGCTGATTGCTGTACTGGGGAGCAAATTGCTCAATTGTGTATTGTACATCCGGGCGGTTCACCAGTTGCTGCAACTGTACGAAATCACTTTCCGCCTTGCTAAACTCACCCTGGGCTTGTTGTAACTTTGCAGTATCAAGCGCTTCTAAAAGATCGCTTTTAGAGATAGGTAAGAGGCTTTTCACTGTGAGAAGGCGGTTGACACCGTCCAGGGCAACGCCGCGAAAAGTGGTATAGGCGCTATACGCCGCCAGGCCAGTACCAAGGGGTAACACAAACACAAACAACAAAGCAGCCACTACAGCGCTGGCTACTATACGACGGAAACGCTTCTGCCTGCGCTGATTCTGCACCTTCCGTATCCAGCGCTTGCGTATCGAACGCCGGGTCTGCGCTAGTTTGTTTACATCAATGTGCTTCCGTCGCTTACGGGAAAGCGGTAAAACTGCAGGAACCAGCCTTTCGCGGACAATAAGTTGCGTGCTGGACCTGGCCGGTGTCGGAGCAACGAGCGGCTCTCGTATGGCAGAGCCGGCTGTAACGGTTTCTTTCTCTGCTAAAGGTGCTTCTTCCTCTACGTCGGGGGAATGTACCTCTTCCTGTTCCTTTTCTACAATAGTCGTTACTGGCTCAGCAGCTTCATCTGCTGGATCTGCCGCCTCTTCTACGACAACTTCCTTCTCTACATCCGCAACTGCTGTATCCAACTCCCCGGAAACATTTGCTTCATGTTTGACATCATCGCTTAAGGAGTCAGGAGATAGTATATCACCAGGTTCGCTAGCAGGAGAATTTTTGATAGCAAGACGTTTTGCAGTATCCTCGTCATCTTCAATGAACTCATCATTACCAGGTATTGATTGGTCAGGCGCGGGGGATTCCAGTATCTCTTCTTCTGCAATCTCTTCTACTTTAGAGGAAGGTGGAGGAGAATGGTCAATAACAGTCACACCTGGTACCAGAGCACGAAAGCCCCACGGCGTTCCATCCTCGTGCTGCATTAAACATTGCTCAGCCAGCTCCAGCAGAAACTCTTCTGTGAGGTGGTACCGCAGCGTTATTTCGTCTATGGTATCGTCAGTGGTAAAGTAGTCTTTAATTGCGTATTTACGTTTAAAATAACGTTTTCTTCCTCTCGCATTTAGCTTGCTGATATCTGCCTGGACCCATGACGAAATATCGTATTTGCGGGTAGTCATAGCCGGAGAAGTGTCCTCTCGTACCCTGGACAAGGTTCACCTCCGTTGAGTAAACTCAGAAATCGAAGAATTCAGGACATCCGCCAAAACGCACATGAAGCCATTCTCATGTACAGGCTATGGTGTTTTCGCATCTCCTCCAGATGCAGCATAACTTTTGTAAGTCTATCCCCTAATTGTTTTAGCCTATATTCCTGCCCAAAGTCAAGTCAAATACTTCACATATGGTTTCTTCCCCTAGGATAAATGACGTATCAGGTGCTAAATTCGTTGCAAGCAAACCGTGAAATAGTCATATGTATATATTACGCCTGTGGCAATCAATTTATTACGGACGACCTGGCATAGCATCTGCGTAAATACTTCGCTTGATCCTGGTAAGTTGCTTTCCTCAACCTCTAATCTGGCAGATAAGGTACATGATATGCTAGAGTATAAGAGTATAATGAGACGAAAGGTGTTTCGATGGCTAGAAAAACAGCAAGAATAAACAGGTTTTCGCAAATGGTGCGCTTCCTGCGTGTCTCGCGCCTGCTGCTCTGGACAATCTGGATCATTTATCGCGAGCGCCGTCGTGTCATACGTGCGCATGAAAAAGGCAACTATGATGTCCAGCCAAACATCGAAGTATTGATCAAGGTGCTGGTCGCTTTCCGCCAAACAGCGATTAAGCTCGGTGTGCTGATGATTAAGCTTGGACAGTTCCTCAGTTCGCGTGCTGACCTGCTACCGGAACAGGCATTGGCGGTGCTCACCTCGCTCCAGGACGAGGTACCAGCCGCGCCTTTCAGTCATGTTGTTTCCGTCATCGAAGCTGAACTTGGCAAGCCGGTCGAGCAGATTTTCAGCGTGCTTGAGCGTAAAGCTACCGCCGCTGCTTCTCTCGGCCAGGTGCATAAGGCCACTCTCGCCTCCACAGGTGAAGAGGTTGCAGTCAAAGTTCAACGGCCCAATATTGATCAGCTTGTACGTATGGATTTAAATTCGCTCAAGTTCGTGATCCGGGTGCTTATGCGCCTGGTTGATACACGCAAGTTTATTGACCTGATGGCTGTCTATCGCGAATTTGAGCGCACCGTCAATGAAGAGATTGACTATATTGCCGAAGCAGCCAACGCTAAACGCTTCAAAGAGATGTTCAAGGATGACCCAACCATCTATATCCCACAAGTGTATGAAGAGTATACATCGCGCCGTGTCCTGGTACTGGAATGGATCTATGGCATCAAAATCAACGATTATGCCGCGCTAGATGCCGAAGGAATTGACCGCATGGAGGTAGCGAAACGAACTGTTCAGACATACTTTTACCAGTTCTTCGAAGAAGGTTTTTTCCATGCAGACCCGCACCCGGGGAACATCTTCATTAAAAACGGACCGCCGGGTAACGGTCCGATCATCGAATTTGTCGATTTCGGTATGGTTGGCTCCCTCACGCAAAGCATACAGAAAGCGATGAAAGACCTGTTTTTGAGTATTTTAACGCGCGATCCAGAGTCGATGGTACTGGCATTGTCACGCCTGGGGTTTATTGGTGAGGGAGCTAATAATGCCGCTATCGAGAAGGCTTTGAAAATCATGCTCGATGAGTATTACGGTATGACACTGGGGGAGGCTCGTGAGCTGGATATCCCTGATGTGACCGAGGATGTGGGGAGATTGCTGTATGGTCAACCCTTTCAGATACCAGCCCAGTTCGCATTCGTAGGACGGGCCATCGGCACACTGGTGGGCGTCGCGACCGGACTTGCGCCCGATTTTAACTTCGTCGATGTCGCAGCACCCTATGCGCGCAAGTTCATGAGGATCGACACAGAGGCCATTGGACGGACAATCCAGCAACTGCTCCGCCAGTTAATAGAAACAATGAACACGCTCATGAAAATGCCGGGCACACTAGAAGGCATCCTTACCAAGCTTGAAGCAGGGCAGTTCGTGATTAACCTCGGTGGAGATATCGGTCTCGGTGCAACAGCCTTTCGCAGGCGTGAAAGGACTAATGGAAACAACGCATTCCCCTTTGCTCTAGCCTTGATGTTTTTGGGATGTCTGGCTGCAGCCGCCTTCTTCCTTCAAGATCACTTTCCAATCCTGACAGTCGTTGCCCTCGGCCTTGCAGCATTCCTGGGTTTAAGGTTATTTTTCAGGTTATGACGATGTCAACTCAAGATCAATGGGCACAATGGCTCTTAGAGCGACGTCACGGCGGTGATGCTGAGCAGCAGAAAGCTATGTTGAAAACCTTGTTTCCGGTGCGCGACAAGGTACTGCAGAACGCCAGGCTGGCCGAAGGTGACGTGTTGCTCGATGTCGGCTGTGGCGATGGACTGATTGCCTTTGGCGCTCTTCCGCTGGTAGGTGAACATGGACGAGTGATCTTTAGTGATATTTCCCAGGATTTGCTTGATCATTGCCAGTCCCTCGCACGCCAGATGAAGGTGCTCGATCGCTGCCAATTCGTCCAGGCCTCTGCCGGAGACCTGAGCGCGATTGAGAAGAACTCAGTCGACGCGGTAACGACCCGTTCTGTATTGATCTACGTGGCAGCGAAGCAGCAGGCCTTTAATGAATTCTATCGCGTCCTTATGCCTGGCGGACGACTTTCGATTTTTGAACCGATCAATCGATTCGCCTACCCTGAGCCGCTGCATCGCTTTGGCGGATATGACGTAACACCGATCATACACATCATTGGCAAAATAATTGCTGCCTACGCGCGCTGTCAATCCTCAGCGCCTACAATGATAAACTTTGATGAGCGTGATTTACTTACATTTGCGGAGAAGGCAGGATTTACAGAGGTGCATTTAGAATTGCAGGTTGAGATCGTACCCGGAAAGTTCGAGAAAGAGGCTGGGACCGAGAAACCGAGCTGGGAAGCTTTTGTGAGATCATCCCCCAATCCTCTAGCGCCAACACTCGAAGAAATCATGCATCAAGATCTAACACACGCTGAAGCTGAGCAATTTATAGCCTATCTCCGTCCCCTCGTTGAGACCAGACAATACGTCAGACGGTCAGCCGTTGCCTATCTCTGGGCTGTGAAGCACTAGCACACCACGGTCGCGTTCATGCACATTAACACAATCATGCGGTCATCAGTAGGGGCCGATTTATCGCGCCCACCGCCGATTTATCGGCCTTCGCTGGATGTTCCAATATCCCGCATAATTTTGTTAAAATCCATTATCGCGCCCACCGCCGATGATGAACTTTAACGACCAAAGCCGATACTGTCATGCTGAGCGTAGCGAAGCATCTCGGTGCCCATCGAGCCAGATCCTTCGCGGAGTTTACCCTGAGCGCAGCGAATGGGCTCAGCATGACAACACATTGCCGATCTTGAATGTTACACATCATTATCGGCTTTCGATAGATGTTCTGCATAATCTGGCAGTTACGCCGTTGGTAAACTCAACTCCCACCTCCCATCCTCCAACCGCTCGACCAATCCCTCGCGTTCCAGTTTAATGAGGTGCGCCTCCACAGTCCACGCCGCTATAGGATGCAGCTTCGGATCTACATCCTGGTAGATCAGCGGAACCATTTCAGGGATAGTCGCACCAGGGGATAACTCTTCTAATGCCTCCATTACCTGCTGCTCGCGCAGCATACGATGGTCGATGTACTCCGCGATTTTCGCCTGCGCATCAGCAATCACCGGGCCATGAGCGGGAACAATCTCGGCTATCTCCACCTCCTGCAAACGCTTGAGCGAGTTCACGTAGTCAAGCATATCACCGTCTGGCGGCGCGATCACATTGGTCGTGATGCCTGAGATGAGGTCGCCAGCAAATAGCGTGCGTTGTCTTTGTAAAAGAAAGCAGAGATGATCAAAGCGATGGCCGGGCGTATGTATGGCTTGCAAAGTGTCATTCCCTGCGGGAAGGGTTGTGCCGTCGGCCAATTCTTCATCTGCGAGCGGTACACCATGCCGGCTAAAGGCATAGATATGTACGCCAAGGCGATCTCGCAGTGCAGCGGCGCCCCCGATGTGGTCGGGATGCCCGTGCGTGATAAGGATACGCCGGATGCCACCACGTTCCAGTCCAGCTTGCACAATAGCATCAAGGTAGGAATGATCATCAACTGCGGGATCAATTACCAACGCGCCCGCAAGACCACCGCCAAGAACGATGGTATTTGTGCCCGGCCCCGTCATAATCGAAGGATTAGGTGCAAGGATGATTGTGTATGGTTGTTGCATGCTCATTTCTCCCCTACAACCTAGTCATATGCTCAGGCACCTCCCAGGTGTTGGCAGCGTCTTCTTGAAGAAAGACGCGAGTTTTGCCTTCATCCTGGATCAGCTTTGGAATACGGGTAGGTACATGCTTCGTAGCCGTGGTCTCCAGGGCTTCTTTCACACTACCGAAAGCAGCCAGTTCGCGCAACTGGTAAATGGTGGCAAAGACAAGCGGAAATTCTTTGCGTTCGAAACGTGCCAGGGCGTCTGCCGGTGCAATCCAGATGCCTTCGCTTGTCTCCAGGTGATCGTGGTCAGCTTGCTGTTCGGCTGGAGCAGTCGTCAGAAAGAAATGGGTGTCAAAACGTTTGGGCATACCTTCAGGCGTGATCCAATGCGCGAAATAACTCAACCGATCAGTTGCCAGCAGAAGATCTTCCGCTCGTGCCATCGTTACCAGCGAACCATGTCGTTGATGAAACCCCTGGCGATATGCATCGAAGTGTGCAGCATTTTCGTCATTGATAGGGAGCATTCCCTCATCATGATAGGCTAACAGGATACCAGCTTCTTCAAATAGCTCACGAATAGCAGCCGCCCTGACGCCCTTGCCGAGGGCAGTATAACCTTCGGGATCAGCGAGAGAAAGCGCAACAGGCGGTGCGCACACATCCTCTGCTAGCTCGGTGGTACGGTCATCTTGCGCGACGGAACCACCGGGAAAGACGTATACATTGGGCATAAAATCGCTCTGGATGACACGCCGTACCATAAACACTTCCATTGCTTGCCCTGGATCGGTATCGCGTAATAACATAATTGCTGAGGCCAGGCGAGGCTCAACTGCCATAGGGTTCATCTCCGTTCCTAATCTTTCCTGAAACCGCATCTTCCCTTGCGGCTGCCAGGAGTTGTGCGTACTATAGTATACTACCATATAGTTACTCTTCGTAAACAGAGCATGTAAACCTGATTCATAAACGAAGGAGGCCTGCATGAAACTTGCCAGCTTTTCCACCGCTGATATTCCTAAAACACGCGTAGGCATTGTCCAGGGCGGCGAGATCGTCGATGTCGACCTGGCTGCTCGTGCACTGAATATTATTCCGCACGAGCAAATGCTCGATTTACTTGACCACCACGAGCAGGGCAGGCACGAACTGAACGCCATTCTGGATAAAGCGGCCAACCGCCCCTTCAGCGAAGTCAGAACATTCACTGAAATAGGCGCAGTGCATAGCTTGGCTGATGTGCAGCTTGCTGCCCCTATACCGCGCCCTCGTAAAAATATCATATGTCTTGGCCAGAATTATGCCGAACACGCCAGGGAAGCTGCACAGGCACGCGGCTACAGAATGGATGAACCGGAAGCCCCCATATTTTTCACCAAAGCGCCCACTACCGTCAACGGCCCGTATGGCATCATCGTTATCGACCCATCAGTCTCGGTAGAGGTCGACTGGGAGGCAGAACTGGCAGTGATTATCGGGAAAGGCGGTAAGAACATCCGCGAGGAAGACGCATTGTCTCATGTTTTTGGCTATACGGTACTGAACGATGTGTCAGCCCGCGACCTTCAGTGGCGCCATAAGCAGTACTTCAAAGGGAAGAGCATTGACGGCTACTGCCCCATCGGACCCTGGATTGTCACCGCTGATGAGATCCCAGATCCACAACAGCTTACGATAAGACTGCGCGTGAACGGTATCACAAAGCAAGAAAGCAACACGAGCATGATGATTTTTCCTGTTCGCGCCATCATCCCCATACTTTCTCAAGGGATGACGTTAGAGCCAGGCGATATCATTGCTACCGGCACACCCAGCGGCGTGGGATTTGCACGCAATCCGCCCGAATATCTCAAGGGTGGAGATGTGATGGAAACCGAGATCGAGGGCATCGGCACCCTCAGAAACGTCGTAGTGAACCATGATTCCTACGGCCATCTGTAGGGGCCGATTTATCCCGCCCACAGCCGATTTATCGGCCTTCGATGGATATTCGGGGCGCTATCCCGCATTATTCATTAACGTTCCTTACAAAGAAGGACCTCTAACTCACACCCGTACTTCTTCAGCCACCCAGCCTGGCATGGCACCCCAGAGGTTCAGCGCGGTGGGGCGTGAGTGCCAGAGGCGCGGAGGTGTCGTCGCATCGCGGTCATAGTATTGTTGAAGCTCAGCCGATAGTTCAATCTGCAGGCTTTCAGCATCGGCAAAGCGCAAGAACAAGTCGTTACCCGCACCGTGACGACCAGGTCCCCAGAGGATTGGCGTCTGCTGGCGGCTCAAATAATCGGCCCACACCAGCAATTCCGAGCCAGCCGGGATGCTATAGCCGGTGTGATCAATGTCCGGGTTCCCCTGCATGAGTATGAGGGTGTGATGGTCGTTGTTACAGCGGAGCCAGGCACATTCACGCAAGAGCCAGTCAGAGATATCGAAACCAAGGGCCTCGGTATAAAAATCGACCATAGCCTCTATGCGTAACGTGCGGATCGCCAGGTGCTGCAAAGCGTGTGGATGGAGGCGCGTTCGCCGTCCCTCACTGCTGGCAGGAGGGAGTGCCAGCGAATCATCAGGGGTGACCGATATTTCGATGCGGTTCCCATCAGGATCAGTAAACCAGAGGGTATCACCAATCTCTGGATTGCCGTCTCGAGGCTCCAACGCCAGCTCGATACCGGACTGGTTGAGGCGAGCCGCAAGGGCAGCGAGTTCAGCATCTGTGTCAACTTCGTAGGCGATATGGTGAAGGCGGGTGCGCTGTACCGGGCTACGTCCATTGCCAGTAGCCGGTCGTGTATCGCTAAAGAGAGCTAAGCTATGGTGTTCATCACCCAGGGACAGAAAAGTATTGGCATCTTCAAATTCAAGGTCCTCGTCAGTCGAATTAATTTCCGTGGCACGCAGATTAAAACCCAGTACCTGGCGATAAAACCGTGTCTGGGTTGCTACATCCGTCGCCCACAGGCCAACATGGGCCAATCTTTTCACTCGAACCTTCTGGATCTGTTGCTCACTCATCGTTGCCTCCGGTACACACTATGCTTACCAATTGTTCACTTAAATTCCTTTCTGGAGGCCCGTCCCCTTTCAGAGGATCGGGAGGAAAGAAAGACGCCCGCAGGCAGACTCGCTTGACTTTTCCGAGCATTCGTTCTATACTCTTCGTGTAGGCTTAGGCACTCTAGTTCGCTAGAGAGAGACGGTTCGCCTGCATGGTACCTTTCCAACTGAACGGTCGGGTTCCAGGCAAGAACCCCGTGCCTGGGTAAAACGTTCTCGGTCGATGATAACGCTGCTGACTCGGCATGCTGAGCCAGCACGGGTACCTTGTCAGGGTGCCCTGATGTGTCAGCCGTTGAAGCCAAAGCAGTGGACTCACCAGAGTCTTCTGAGTTGCGGTCGAGGCTAGACACAAGCTCATCCTCTTTCAGGGGAGCGAGTTCCTGACATAAATTAATGTGTATCATACACAGCCGTGCCACAGTGGTCAACGAAATTACCCGAAGGTCATATACTTTACTCTTCTTCGATCCTTTCTATATCTACTCTTAATTTGTTGTCTTGTAGCACATCTGCAGCAGCGCTATGGGCAGGCGGGTCCCACTCGAAAGAAATCTTCTGGCGTTTAATTGGTACATCAGCATGGAGTTTGTCCCAGTGATCTTCACGAGCCATGTGTACCTGTACATGCTGTTCATCCACCTCGAGGCGGCGCGAGATGACGGTAAGCAGATCGGCCTTAATCTGTTCGAGTAACTCAGGATTTACTTTGATGCGATCATGCGATAGAACGACTTTCAAGCGTTCTTTTGCCACCTCTCCGGGGGTAGGTTTCTTACGACCTGTTATGAACTGAAATACACCCATAATTACGCCTGCCTTTTCAGGTTCGCTAAGAACGTACACGCTTCTCAGTCATTGCAGGACCAAATCCAACCAGGCGTCTCAAGCGCTCCAAAAGCGTTGGGGCTTCCACAAATTCATCAAGGGGAACTTCCTCACCTATGATGCGCTGAGCAGCATTGATGAATGCACGTCCGGCACGCGAGTGTTTGTCGTAAACAATTGGTTCGCCTTTATTAATTGCTACAATGATCATGTCATCATCTGGAACGACTCCCAATAGATCGATGCCCAGTACTTCTATGACATCGGCAACATCCATCATATCTCCCCGTTTCACCATCTCGGGACGCAGTCGATTGAGTACAAGGCGTGGCTCTGGCTTCCCCGCAGCCTCAACCAATCCAATTATGCGATCTGAATCACGTACAGAGGCCATTTCAGGGTTTGCAACAATGATAATTTCATCAGCGCCAACAATCGCATTGCGGAATCCCTGCTCGATACCTGCAGGAGAATCAATCAGGACAAAATCGAAATCCTGGCGTAATTGCTGGCACAGTTGCTGCATCTGGATGCTATTGATGGCGTTCTTGTCGCGTGTCTGGGCCGCGGGCAGTAAATAGAGTTCAGGCAGGCGCTTGTCTCTGATCAGTGCCTGCCGTAAACGGCACTGTCCCTCTACAACATCGACAAGATCATAGACAATGCGATTCTCTAGCCCCAGCACTGCATCGAGGTTACGCAGGCCAATATCTGAGTCCACAACTGCGACCCTTTTCCCCTGCATTGCAAGAGCAGTTCCCAGATTAGCCGTGGACGTCGTTTTGCCAACACCGCCTTTCCCCGAAGTGATCGTAAGCACGCGACTACCCATAAATGTCTCCATGATATGCAACTATTCAACATTTCGTCTCTACAATGTGTAAACGTCTTTCCTGTTATTTTCGCGGTGGCCGGCCACTGACCCATGCTTCGACAACGATCTGTCCATTTCTGATTGCTGCAAACTCTGGACGTGGTCGTGCCTCGAATCCCTCCGGCGGGCGTGAGAGCAGGTGGGCAATGCGTAACTGCACCGGCGCGAGCGATAATGAGCATACAATGGCATGCTCGTTACCGGGATACCCCGCATGCACCATGCCGCGCAAGACTCCCCACACCATGATATCCCCGCCAGCGACAATCTCAGCGCCAGGATTCACATCACCCAGGACAACTATATTGCTGGGGTGGTGGATAGCCTGGCCAGAACGCACGGTACGTCCCAAAAAGAGCGTATCAGCTGAATCGCGCGGATCCTGCTGAGATACTTGTTCACTCGTATTCTGGGTAGCAAGAAATGAGTCAGCATCATTAGAGGGAGAAGAAATAACCTCTTGCTCGCCAGGTATCGCTGTCAAGGCCTGGTCCAGCGAAGCCACAGACATCTGGTAATCCGCCAGCAAGGCCTCAAGCTGACTACGCTCACTCACGTGCAGTTCACGCCGAGTGGTATCAAGGGCCAGCGAAGCACCCCGGAAGAAAGCAGGAGCTTCTGAAAGTCGTTGGGAAAGGGCGTTGAGTAATTCACTAAAGGGGGTTTCTGGCTCCAGAGTTAAAAGCAGACCATTGCGCGTGCCTTTGATCGCTATATATCCTTGCACCGGCTGCTTCTCCTCCCTTTCCAGTTTGCTTTGCGCTCCGGCCAAATTCCTTTCCGAAGTGTCCTCCATACCCATATTCTGATCATCCATACCATTACTGGATTAAGGGCCTATATAAAAGCTAACAAATAAGCGTCTTGCATCAACATCAAGTATAAGCTTCCAGGCACTAAAACGCAATAGCATTAGGTATTCTGTCCCAAATTTTCAAAACCTCTGTTCCAACTTTGCACTCGTCTCTAAATGCGCATACAATATCGCCAGGTTACCTGTACGAGATAACATCAAGGCTCTCCAACCTCCCAGGGGAAATACCATTTCCGTAGGGGCGAGGGCGGCGTAGGGGCCCGATTATGCAGATTACCAATTTAATCCAGCCATCTGTAGGGGCCGATTTATCGCGCCCATCGCCGATTTATCGGCCCTCGCTGGATTTTCTGCTATCCAGATGAAAAAGTTAAAAACCATTATCGCGCCCTGGGGTGGGCCTTTCTGGTCGCCCGCCGTCCCCCACAGGATAGAGAGCCAATATCAACTGAATAGATAGGTAGTCATGTCATGGCTGATTTTATGAAATTTCCTACACCACGCGAACGAGTCTTAACCTCTGGAAATACGACTGTTGGCGTGATTCCCGATATCTGCCTCGTTACGCATTTTCAGGTTGGTTCCTGGCAGGTACTCTATCGACCCATGGAGACCGGCAATGTTAAACGCTGGGGCTTGCCGCTGATGATTCCCAACTTCTCCCGGCTTAAGCATGGCATTTTCATTGATAAAGGGACGACCCTCCCCATCCATGGCTTTGGACGCAACCTGCCATGGACACTGGTCGAGATGGACAGCACACACCTTGCGATCCAGTTAAGTAGTAGCGAAGTGACACTTCCAGACTATCCATTTGAGTTTATATTCACAGCGAACATCACAGTTAGCGAGGAAGCGCTGACCTATACACTGGCGATGGAAAACCGTAGTAACGAAGACATGCCTCTCGCCCCCGGCTTTCATCCGTATTTCGCTGTAGCTCAGTCAGAGAAAGCGAATGTAGTAACCGGTGGCCCACCAGGATTCGATGTACATGCCTTTGATTGGGTCGAGCATATACCTGACAATCCTTATCCATTCCCACATCATGTCACTGTCCAATTTCCTGAAAATGGGACAGTGATAATTACAGAGCTGTCTCAGGACGGCAAGTACGCACTGGCAAATATGCAAGTCTGGTCTGAGCCACCAGGCAAACCCGATCACGATTTTATCTGTTTTGAGCCAACAGTAGGGAGTGAAGATGCGCTCAATCGCCCCGCTGACCGCCTGACCATTGAACCACAAAGCACGAGACAGATCATACTACAATTGCAAGCCAGACCCTTGTAGGGGCCCGATTTATCGCGCCCAAGAGGTGGAGGGTCCATGCGCACGGGCCCGATAATGGAGATTAACACAATACCACGGCCATCCGTAGGGGCCCGATTTATCGCGCCCTGGGGTGGGGAATTTATCCCGCATGCCCATCTTAATTTCTCAACCCGATTTATTGGCCTTCGATGGGTGTTCCCTATCCCGTTTTAAAAGGTGACCCGCTTAATCGGCCCCCCCTTACAACTTCCGTGCAATTCAAACGTCTATACAGTATAATAAAAGCGTTAACGAATGATGGCCCACATTCCCTCTTTTTTCAGTAGAGGACAACTTAAGCAAATCCGCCGTGTACTTTGAGGGTCAGAAAGCAAGGTGCATCTTTGATCAATAAAAAGCCTGCCAGCATGCATTGGCTGCAAAACAATAACAATATGCCTCAGCGTCAACAAAATCAGCTTCGTCCAGGACCCGGCACTCGCCCAAATGGGCAGCAACCCCGCAGGGGCATCTCGCCTCTTAACCGGTGGCTGCTCATAATTGTGCTTGTGATGCTAGGAATATTCCTCTACCAGTTTTTAAATAACAATAACAATTCCAATACGCCACAACGCGCTGAGCTGAGCTACAGTGACTTTTACAATCAGATCAAAGCAGGCAATGTCAAATCTGTAACAATTATTGGCTCGAGCGATATCACTGGATACCTTTGCCAACCAATACCAAATGGGTCGTCTAACCAGTTCCATGTGTACCAGCTGCCAAATGGGGATCCAAATCTTATTCCAACCCTCACCGACTCCCAGAACAAGAATTACCAGAAACCCACCTGCGCAACCAGCACAACCGTGATTACGCAGGCGCCTACGGATAATAGTTTCTGGCTAAATATACTGATTACGTTTCTTCCCTGGATCTTCTTGATTGGGCTCTTTATCTTCATCAGTCGCCGCGCAACACAAGGGCAGCAAGGCATCTTCAGTTTCGGTAAGAGCCGCGCCAAGCTTATTCTTGAAGATCGACCCAGCACAACCTTTGCAGATGTCGCAGGTGTAGACGAAGCCAAGTTTGATCTGCAAGAAGTGGTCGAGTTCTTGAAGACGCCAGGGAAGTACCAGCGCCTGGGTGGCAAAATACCGCGCGGCATACTGCTTGTAGGCCCTCCAGGTACAGGTAAGACCTTGCTGGCAAGAGCTGTTGCCGGTGAGGCCGGTGTCCCGTTCTTCTCGATGTCTGGCTCAGAGTTTGTCGAAGTGCTGGTTGGCGTCGGTGCCAGTCGCGTGCGCGACCTGTTCGACCAGGCGAAGAAAGCAGCGCCCAGTATCATTTTCATCGACGAGATCGACGCGGTAGGACGACAGCGCGGCATAAACATTAACACCAACGATGAGCGCGAACAGACGCTGAACCAGTTGCTGGTAGAGATGGATGGGTTCGATACTCGCCAGGCCGTCGTGGTCATAGGTGCCACCAACCGCCCGGATGGGCTCGACATAGCGCTATTGCGTCCAGGCCGCTTCGACCGGCGTGTGACGGTGGATCGACCCGATTGGAATGGCCGCTTAGCCATTCTCAAAATTCATGCGCGTAATATTCCTCTGGGTCCTGATGTAAACCTTGTTACCATCGCACGATCTACAGTGGGTATGGTTGGAGCCGACCTGGCAAACCTGGTGAATGAGTCCGCGCTGCTGGCAGCACGCCGTAACCTGGATTATGTGACACAAAAGTGCTTTGAGGAGGCATTAGACAAAATTCTCCTCGGTGCTGAGCGTCCATTAGTCCTCAGCGATGATGACCTCATGGTCATCGCGTATCACGAAGGTGGGCACGCGTTAACAGCCCTGCTCTCGGAGAACGCTGATCCAGTAAACAAGGTTACAATTGTACCACGAGGTCAGACACTCGGTGTCACCATGTCCACACCCATAGACGATCGCTATAACTACTCGAAAGATTACCTGATTACACAGATTGTCATAGCCCTCGGAGGGAGAGCGGCTGAACAGATAGCTATTGGTCGTATCACGACGGGCGCTGAGAATGATCTACAAAAAGTGACAGTTCTTGCACGACAGATGGTCACACGCTGGGGCATGAGCGAACGCCTGGGCGCAGTCTCATTCAGCGAGCGCCCAAGCCCATTCCTGGGAGGGGTAGAGGCCGGCGTCCCTGCTGACTATAGCGAGACAACCGCCGAGATCATCGATGATGAAGTCGATCGTATGGTGCGCGCTTGCTACAATCGTGCGCTAGAGCTTCTGAGCACGCATCGCGCAACACTTGACCGGATTGCACAGGAACTCCGCCGCCAGGAAACGATCGATGCGCAGCAACTGCGGCAGATTTTAGAGGAAACTGGAGTCACCATGGCGACGGCGAGCACCACCCCTACGAGTGTACCACGGGAAATCGTGCCACCGCCGCCAACCGGGCCTGTTGTACCACCAGAAAATCAATAATTCGTCCATACACATAACCGCACTCATCCGGCCATCCGTAGGGGCCGATTTATCGCGCCCACCGCCGATTTATCGGCCCTCACTGGATTTCTCGCTACCCTGATCAAAAAAAGTTAAAGAGCCTCTACGAATTCTTTGGTTCAAAGAAGTATCTCATATCTGGATAATCCCTCATAATTGTATCCAGCGTATCGGGAGCAAGAGGCAAAAACGTCCCGTGCGCTTCTGCCAGAATAACGCTCTCGTCATCAGCCAGTGTCAGCTCACCGGAAGCCTGGAGCATACGCCTCCGCTCCTCATCCAACCTGGCCCGTACCCTTAAAAGGGGTCCATATGGCACATAGCGCCGATATCGCACCTCCAGGCGACCTGTCATAGTCCAGCCCGGGTTGTTGCTCAACAGCGCAGTGCGTTCGAGAGCTTCATCAAGCACAGCAGCTACGATGCCGCCATGAATGATCCCTGGGAAGCCTTGATGTTCTTCACTGGGCTGAAAGTCGGCAACGACGGTGTTTTGATCGAGTTGAAAGACGAGGCGCAGGCCATGGGGATTACGTTGTCCGCATACAAAGCAGCGTTGATAGTCGGTCGTGTCGTTCAATTCCATACGCAATATTTCCAAATGTGATGTACTATCCCCGCACCCCGCACCCAGTTGTGGCGCTGGCAGGGGTACAAGAAAACGCTCAAAAGTAAACGAGTAGTAAGGATTCTAACAAAAGGAGGACTTCAGCTGCAAGCTTTCACTCAAAGTGATAGAGGATAACCTCGCTGGCATATAGCCATCTCACGAATTTTAGAGTATATTGTAAGTGGGACATCAAACATTCACCGCTGGCATCGAACTGGTTCTGCCACCAATCGGGGGTCAAGCATATATGACCAACCGAGTAGGGGCGGGAGAGGTGTGGACGTGGGGAGGGGGCGCTTGCGCCGCCCTTAATCATCTTAGTTCCCGATTCCTGGTGGACCCCACCGGGCCTTGAGATAAAAATCATTGCTAGTGTGTGACTGTATTTGAGCCTATCCCTAAATTTCAGTAAGTGGCATACCACAGCCACCAATCCACGTAGAGTGAGGTAAGTATTATGGCAAAAAAGGCAAGCGACGATTCATCCTCCGCTGTTTCCACCGGTGAGACAAAGAAACAGCAGAAGAAGCAAGCCAAACGAGAAGCTAAAGCAATGCTGGCAGTCGAAGAAGGCAAAGCGTCTGTGCAGAAGGCCGAGAAGAAACTTGCGAAAGCTCAGGCACGACTCGATGCGCGAACTGCAAGTCTACAAAACCTCGAAGCACACTTAGCCGAACTTCGCGCTTCACACGAGGAACTTGAAGTGAGCGCACCCGATATCGGCTTTGACCATCAGACAGGACAGCCTGAGATGGAATATGAAACGGCTGGCTCTAATCAACCAGGGCAGGGAGCCCCATCTGAGCTTTATCAGGAAACAGAAGCAGCAAGCGATACAGAGTTCGAGGAAGAGTATCCCCAGGATTGACACGATGCCGTAGGGACAAGGGGTGGTGGAGCGGTGTAGTGGGGGACTTGTACTTGTCCTTATGGCTCAACCCTGTTGAGAACTTCCTGCCTTTCGCCTCACATATTTATGATGAAAATGCCTGGCCCTTTTGCCGCTTGGCGCAAGCACGCCTTTCCCTTTTAAATCTAGATAAATCCATAAGGAGATACCAAGCAAAATCCCGCTAATGAGGTAGGCTCCTAATACGTCACTCGCCCAGTGATCGCCCAGGTAGATACGCGAAGGACCAACCAGCACGATAAATAACCCGGAAATAATCAGCAGCGCGGTACGCCACCAGTGACGGCCTTTGAAGAGGATGATACACAAAGAGAACAGTAGCCCCCAGAATGCAACATAGGACATTACATGACCGCTGGGAAAGCTATTTCCGCCAGCAGCCTGGATTATATCGACCAGGTTTGCTGTAGGACGAGGGCGCGCCACGATGATCTTAATCAAGTCGTTGAGTAAGGCGCTCACAGCAGAAACTACCACCACCAGAATGGCTTCTAAACGCAGGTCTACAATCCAAAAGAGTATGGCAGCCAGGGCAACCAGTCCTATGGAAAGAGCCTGGACATTGCCAATATAGCTGACAGCTATCATGATTGAACTCAGCCACGGGGCCCGATTTTCTTGAAAATCGTGAGTAATCGTGACATCAATGGGTAAGACCGGGTGATAGTACACCCACCAGGCAAGTAGCGCAAAGAGAGCAAGTAATATGGCATATACAGCTAGCAGTACTCGCCCCCACCTTACGCTCTGATACCACGGCCTGCGAGCGGCTGCTACCTCCTCCTGAGCCTCCTCGACGAGACCCTCCACACTTTCTTCGATTTCTTCCCCGATTGATTCTCTGACGGGAGGGTTTTCTTTAGCACGCTGCTCTTTTTCGTCTTCGTTCTTCTGTCTTTGCTGCATAAATTTGCTCCTGCTTATCCAATCAAATAATTGGATAATGCACATTAACACACTGATCCAACCACCCGTAGGGCCCGATTATGCAGATTAACTATTTAATCCAGCCATCTGTAGGGGCCGATTTATCGCGCCCATCGCCGATTTATCGGCCCTCGCGGGATGTTCCCTATGCAGATAATTTTGTTAATAGTCATTATCCAAAAGGATACCACAAATACATTCCTGAGGCACCTATCGTTGCCGATTGACCAGGGCGATTTAAACGGTGGGAGCAATAGTCACGTACAGACAGGGGTGATAGCATAGAGCCAAGAACACCTCGTCAGGGGGAAGCGAGTATGCGAACGAAGAAGTTGTATCCGCCAACGATCAAACACATCTATCGTCCCGCAATCACCCATTGTTTGAGCTGTCAAACGCGCTTGCGGCGCTGCCTGACCATTTCGCAACGCACCGTGGTCACCTTGCAGCAGGTGGTGCGGGTCATTCACTGTGCCTACCGCTGTCCCACCAGCACCTGCCCTGACCACCAGCGCCTCTACCGCAGTGCGCAGGCGGATGAGTTAGCCTTGCCCGCCTTTACGTTTGGCCTGGACATCCTCTTGTGGGTGGGGCACCTGCCGCTGCGTGAACACAAGACCGTCGATGAGATCCATCTCGTGCTCACGCAGCGACTAGCCCCCCTTGCTCAAAGCATCTCACGTCGAGAAATCCTGTTTCTCTTTGAGGCTTACACGGCCTTATGACGTGCCGGAACCGAGGTGCACCAGGATGAGACGTGGAAAGCGCAGGTGCGAAAGAACAAGGGCTTGGTGCTTTCCATCGATGGTATTCAACCGGATCGAGGCAATGAACCAATTTACCTGGTGTGCGATGTCCTCACTGGACGCATCGTGACAGCAGACAATGTCACCCAGAGTACGCAAGCGCGTTTGAAACAGGTCTTAGCCCTGGGTTTGCCGGTGAGCGGCGTGATCAGTGATGCGCAATCCACCGCATTGCAAGCCGTGGCCGACTTGTGGCCAGGAACCCCGCATCAAATCTGTCAGTTCCATGCGCTGCGTGAAGCAGGGCGGTTGATTTTTGTCTTGGACCAGCGGACCAAGACTGCGATGCGGGTCAGATTACAGCAAAAAACGCACGAATATCGGCAAAATCTTCACACACGCATGCAAGAAGCCAGGGCAACGAAGCAAGCCAGGGAGGAAGAACTGCCTCAATTGGCCGTGCTGGAGGAATATGCGGCGATGGGCGAAGCCGCCTTAAACGTCGAGAGTCTCGCCCCTTTCGACTATGGAGGACTGCCCATGCAAGAGGCATGAACCCACATGCAAACGAGCCTGGAGCGGCTCGAAAAAAAGGGGCGGCAGTCAACCACACGTGCAAGAAGCGACTCAAGAAAATTGTGAGCCTGCAGGAGGAGAAGCGAGACGTGCTGGCGCACATCAGAGCCATGCGGGAATGGGTCATGCAGGTGGAGCATAGCTTTGATGGGTCCTGGGCCAGCCGGCCAGAAGCGCTTAGCAATGCCGAAGTGGGGCGGCGACTGGATGACTGGTTGCATCGGCTCTCCACGTTCCTGGAGAGCGCTCAGCGCACCGAGGACGCGCAGCTCCGCTTGGGGCATCTGCTCCACGTGATGACGCATGTGAGACCAGGATTGGTCCAATGCTACGATCGGGAAGGACTTCGGCGCACGAACAACGACCTGGAACGACCGATCCGTGCCATCAAAATGCACTATCGCCCCATCAGTGGCCGTAAGAACTGGAACAGCTATTTACTGCGCTATGGCAGGTGTGTCGCCTACCACGAATGGTGGCAGCAGCAACCGGAGGGCGCTGCCTGTTTGCAGACTCGCTTAAAACATGTGGCTCCTGCGGCATTTCGGCAGGTTCGGCAAGAAACTCGTGATCGCCATCAAGAACAGCTCAACCGCTATCGCTTCCGCCAGTGGCCACTGGCCTACCTCCAGACGCTCGAAGTCCGGTGGGAGCGAGCCACATGTAGGAGTATTGCCCCCACAGGTTAAATAGCCCTGTCTTCCTCCAGGATGCGCTGTATCGTTTCGGCTGCCTGTGGTACACTGGTCATAGGTTCTCCTTCTTCCTTCAGGAAACGTGTCAAGTTTTGTTTCCATGATAGAAGATGGAGCCCCTCTGTGTCACCTCCTTAACTTAATGCGTATGGGGGCCGATTTATCGCGCCCACCGCCGATGATGAACCTTAACAAAATAGTTGGAGGAAACGAAAGGGGATGGCAGATCGTCTTCCTTTGCGAGAAGAAAGGAGAGATCCATGCCCAAACGCTTACGTTTCGACTTGACCAAAGAGCAACAGCAGGAATTGCTGTGGCATCGGGATCATGATAGCAAACCCTATCTGCGGGAGCGCAGTGCAGCCGTCTTGCTGCTCGCGCAAGGGGTGGCAGCTTGCGA
>Ga0187846_10000460_pt1 | contig 23894 bp, 17 predicted proteins | sample TC_taG_FD_161473 | JGI IMG/M metagenome (GOLD analysis project Ga0187846, IMG submission 161473) | Biofilm microbial communities from the roof of an iron ore cave, State of Minas Gerais, Brazil - TC_06 Biofilm (v2) | ecosystem: Environmental > Terrestrial > Deep subsurface > Cave > Wall biofilm... | reverse complement strand
ATCTGTCCTGTCTACCCGCAACCGTTATCGCATTCGACGGCTCGGTTGAGCTGCGCCTTGCTCCACCTAAAAATAAAAGCCGGGTATGAGAAATCCGGGCTAGAGCGGTGGCGAGACCCGCTTCGCACCAAGTGGCGATCCGCCGAGCCGTCCGGTCCGAAGTCAACCGAGAGACTGCGGAGGGGGCGCTCTCGTCCTGGTCGATTAACGCCGACACATTGTCCTGTTACGCGCTTCTCTGTGCACGTCGATCGTCTTCGAACACTTCGGAGCCCGAACTAGGGGCAAATTTCAATCGTGGAGAAGAAGAAAGCGATCTCTTGAGAGGCATTCTCGAGAGAATCGGAACCATGCACCGAATTCGCCTCGATCGATTCGGCAAAATCCTTACGAATTGTCTCTGGAGCGGCCTCCGCGGGGTTGGTCGCCCCCATGACCTCTCGATTGAGCGCCACTGCGTTCTCTCCTTCGAGCACCTGAACGATGATTGGACCCGAGGTCATGAACGCCACGAGACCTCTATAGAAGGAACGCTCGGCATGCACCTCGTAGAAACGTTCGGCTTGCACCTCGCTGAGCCGAATCCTTTTCTGCGCAACGATACGCAGCCCTCGCCTCTCAAAGCGGTCGTTGATCGTCCCGGTCAGATTGCGGCGCGTCGCATCCGGTTTGATAATCGACAGTGTCCGTTCGATGGCCATCATAATTTCTCGCTCGGCGGACAGCTCCGCGTGTGTCCATCGCATACCCGAGCCGCAATATCCGAGGAGCGATCCTCGCTCACGACTTTTGCTCCCAACCGGACGTGGTCTGCTGCCAATAGGTCAACGCATGACCAGCGTCGCGGGCGCGGCGCCAGCGAGCCCGGGCGGTCTCGAGCGATCCCGCATCGTTGCCGTCGAAAAGATCTGTGCATCGTGCATAGGAAGCGACGTCCCCGGGTTCCACTCCGTCAACGACTATCAGCAGCGAGGCGCCGTTGGGATTCTCGCCGCGGTGAGTGAGCCAGATCGGCTGCGTTGCGGCATTCCCGTCGCGTAGTGAGCCGTGCGGCAAAAACGACGCCTCCTCATAAGTCCACAATATAGTGTTTAGATGTTCGACGCGTTCGGGCGAAGCTGTCCTGACCACGATCCGGTAGCCTTGTATCCATGCCCGCTCAAGGATCTTGGGCAGCGACTGCTCGAGCGATATCAACGAAAGGTGGTAGAAGGCGATCTCTGTCAAGGGGGGGTATGCCCTACTCCCTCTCGTAATACTGCGCGACGAACTGATCGAGGAGTCGAACGCCGAATGCGGTGGCACCCTTTGGCACGGTCGCGCTGTCCTTGTTCGACCATGCCATCCCCGCAATATCCAGATGCGCCCAAGGGACATCGTTAACGAAGCGCTGGAGAAACTGGGCGCCGAGGATGCTTCCGCCGGCTCGGCCGCTGCCGATATTTTTCACATCGGCCGCGTCGCTGTCGATCTCTCGGTCGTAGCTCTCGTCGAGAGGCAGCCGCCAAACTTCTTCGCCGACCGCTTCGCCCGCCGCGATCAGTCGGCCCGCAAGCTCATCATTATTCGAGAAGAGACCGGCACGATGATGGCCTAGGGCGACGACAACCGCGCCGGTCAAGGTCGCCAAATCGATCATCAACCGCGGTTTATAGCGATCTTGGCAATACCATAGCGCATCCGCCAGTACGAGCCGGCCTTCGGCATCGGTGTTCAAGATCTCGATTGTCTGGCCCGACATCGAGGTGACGATGTCGCCTGGGCGTTGCGCCGTGCCGGAGGGCATGTTTTCGACGAGGCCAACTACCCCGACCGCGTTGACCTTGGCTTTGCGGGCTGCAAGCAGCTGCATCAAGCCGATGACCACCGCGGAGCCCGCCATGTCCCATTTCATGTCCCCCATCCCAGCGGCGGGCTTGATCGAAATGCCGCCTGTATCGAAAGTGACACCTTTTCCGATAAACGCTAGAGGCGAACTGCGATTATCACTGCCGCCGGCCGTGCTGCCGTGCCACTCCATCACCACGAGACGCGGCGGTCGGGTGCTGCCCTGCCCCACCCCGAGTAACGCATTCATGCCGAGTTTCTGCATCTTTTTCTCGTCGAGAATTTCGATCGCCACCCCGAGACTGGCGAGCGTCCCGGCCTGCGCCGCAAGAGTCTCCGGGTAGATTACGTTAGGTGGTTCCGAGACCAGATCGCGGCTGAAGAAAACGGCGCTTGCCGTCTTGTCGAGCGGCTCGTAAGCCAGCTTCGCCGCGTCCGGGGCAGCGGTCGCCACGGTCAAGTGATCGAGCGACGCTTTCTCCTCTGGCTTCTGTTTTGTCTTGTACTTGTCGAAACGATAAGCCCTGAGCCGAGCGCCGAAGGCGAGCTGGACTGCGACCTCGGTTTGATCGATCGGTACGCCCTCGTCGACATCAATCGCAATGGTCGCTTCCCTCTCCCCGGCACTGTTCAGATGCGCGACGAGGTTGCCGCCGAGTTGTTGGAACAGCCGGGCATTGGCTAGATCCGATTTGCCGAGCCCGGCGAGGACAACGCGGCTCACCGCCAGATTGGCGGGGCCGACGATCGGTAGCAGCTCATCTTTCTTGCCCTTGAACCGGGGGGCTGCAGAAAGAGCGCGCATGATCGCACCATCCGTCGTCTCGTCGAGGCGTCTGGCGGCAGGCGTCAGCACCGCCTCCTCCCACACCCCGACGATCACGGCACCGGAGCGGGGTTGGCCAGGCTTGGCAAAACTGATTCTCATCGCGCGACCTCGAGAAATGGTGACGGGGGCGGCCGGAACACGCTCGGCAATTGAACCAAGGTTTCGCGATAGATCCAACAGTGCAGCAAGTCAACGTCGGAGATCCGCAACCCTCGGCTCCGGAAATGTAGTCTGGCCCGGTCGAAGCGGGTTCCCTATGATCCGCCGTCAATGGCTAGCCTCGACCGCTACATTCTGCGCCAATGCTTTGGTGTCATGATCTTTGTGACTGCCGCACTCAGCGCGGCAATCTGGCTTGCCCAATCTCTTCGGCTGATCGATTTGATTGTCAACCGTGGCCTGTCGATCGAGATATTTCTCTACCTCGCATTGCTGATCCTGCCTCGTTTTCTCGACATCGTGTTGCCGATCGGCATCTTTATCGCCGTGCTGTTTACTTTCAATCGGTTGACCGCCGACAGCGAGCTCGTCGTGATGCGATCAGTTGGATTGAGCCATCTTGCTCTTGCCAGGCCAGTATTGGTCCTGGCAGGGATTGCCGTCGTCATTCTAATGAGCCTGTCCGTCTATTTTCTCCCGGCATCGAATCGCGCGTTCAAAGACCTGCATTTCGAAATCCGCAACCGCTTTGTGTCGAGCTTGCTCCAGGAGGGCACCTTCACGACAATCACGGACAAACTCACGATCTATATCCGCAGCCGGGACGAGAGGGGTGAAGCCGTCGGATTGATGATCAATGACAACCGCGAGCCGCATCGGCCCGTCACGATCCTTGCGGAACGGGGGGTCTTTGCCGATACCCCGGGAGGATCCCGCATTGTCATGGTCAACGGCAATCGCCAGCAATTCGATCCGGAGACTCGCAAGCTTTCGCTCCTGACCTTCGATCGTTATACACTCGATCTCGACAGCTTGCATGATGCCCCGCTCGTTCGCTTTCGCGAGGCTGAGGAGCGCTTCCTCGGCGAGCTGTTCTCTCCGCCCGCGGACGCCGACCCCGCGATGCGCCTCGGTTTTACCATCGAGGCGCATCGCCGCATTCTGATCCCGCTTTCCGCGTTGAGTTTCTCTTTGATCCCTCTCGCCTGCCTATTGCCCGGGGAATTTAACCGCCGTGGACAATTCAAACGTATTCTAGTAGCGATCGTAATCGCTTTCCTATTCGAGCTGCTCGATATCGGCGTGAACGACTTGGCTGCACGCTCTGCGGCTGCGATTCCGCTAATGTACGTCACCGACCTTTTGCCGTTCATTCTGGGGTTGGGAATCCTTTTGCGCGGAAACACAAGGTTCGGCTTCCGGCGGCCAAGGGTAGCCGCCATTGTTACTCCCTAAACAGGCTGCGGTCGGTGCAATTCACGAAGACTCTGTCTTCTTACATCGCCCGCCAATTTTTCGCGTGGTTTTGCGGCGTCTTCATGGCGATGGTGATCGTTACCTTCCTGCTCGACTACATCGAGCTGATCCGCCGCAGCGCGACAAGAACACAGGCCACTCTATGGGTGCTATTGGAGTTGGCGGCGTTGAAGCTACCGCATACCGCACAAGAGGTGCTGCCCTTCGCAGTCCTGTTCGGAACGATGCTTGCTTTCTGGCGATTGACTCGCAACCACGAACTCGTCATCGCCCGGGCGGCTGGCGTTTCAGTGTGGCAGTTCCTGACGCCTGCTGTACTCGTGGCGTTGCTTGTCGGGATCGTCGCCGTGACAGTATTCAACCCGGTCGCCTCCCAGATGGAGGCAGCGTATGAGAAGCTTGAAAGTCACATCCTGCGGCAAAATTCCGATCAATTGTCGCTCTCCGACTCGGGACTGTGGCTCCGGCAAAGCGACCAGGCAGGTAACCAGATTATTATTCACGCTGAAAAGTTCGCTCCCGGGCACTTGATCCTCGATACGGTGACTCTGTTTTTCTTCAATGATCAGATGCGCTTTACCTCACGCATCGACGCACAAACGGCAAGGCTCACGTCAAACGATTGGGTGATCGAAAACGGCACGCGTTGGCTACCGAACGAACCGGCCGAGCCCTTCACCGAATTGCGTCTGCCGACGACGCTGACGCCGCGCAAGATCGAGGAGAGCTTTGCCTCCCCGGATACCATGTCCTTCTGGGATTTGCCGGGCTTCATAACTTTGCTCGAGCAGTCGGGGTTTCCGGCGCAGCGCCATCGGCTGCACTTCAATGTTCTGCTTGCCCGGCCATTTCTGCTGTGCGCGATGGTCCTAGTCGCTGCAACTTTCAGTCTGCGCATGCAGCGGCGCGGTGGCGCAACGTTGATGATCGTGGGCGGTGTGGCCAGCGGATTTCTGCTTTACTTTCTATCGGACGTCGTCTTCGCCTTCGGGCTTTCCGCCAAGGTGCCGGTGACCCTTGCCGCCTGGACGCCGACCGGGGTGAGCCTGATCTTTGGCGCCTCGATGCTGCTTCATCTGGAAGACGGCTGATGGCGGATCGCCTCAGCTTTGCTTGGCGGCGGGTCTGCGGTGCGATCGTCGGAACATTATGGGCGACACTGCTAGTTGGCGCACTAACTCCCGCTGCCGCGCAATTCAGCTTGGGCGGCGGTTCACGGCAGGAGCAGAACGCTCCGATTGTCTTTCGCGCTGACGAGGTTGAATACGACGAACAGCTTGCGCTGACCGTTGCGCGTGGTCACGTAGAAATCTCACAGAGCGGGCGGATCCTGCTCGCAGACACGGTCTCCTACAATCAGCGCAGCGACACTGTTACCGCATCGGGGAATGTCAGCTTTTCGCAGCCGACCGGTGAGATCGTCTTTGCCGATTTCATGGAGTTGCGGGATTCGATGAGCGAAGGCTTTGCGAAGAACGTCCGGATGCTGCTCGCCGATCGGTCTCGGCTCGCCGCAAACACCGCGCGCCGTACAAACGGCAATCGCACTGAACTGCGGCGGGGTGTCTACTCACCTTGCGACCTTTGCAAAAATGACCCGAGCGCACCGCCGGCCTGGCAGATCAAAGCGCGCGAAATTGACCACGACAAGGAGCTGCAGCTGATCGAGTTTCGTTACGCCACGATGGAGATCGACGGCTGGCCTGTCTTCTATTCGCCTTACATTTCCGCTCCCGACCCGTCGGTAAAGCGCGCAAGCGGCTTTCTTATCCCTTCGATCGGCGGCTCCAATACGCTCGGCGCAAATGTCACGATCCCCTATTACTGGGTGCTCGGACCGGATAAGGATCTGACGCTGACGCCGCGCTTTATGACGCAGGCGGGGGCGCTGCTCACCGCTGACTACCGCGAGCGCTTTGGCAACGGGATCCTCGACGCCCTCGTCAGCGGCAATCACAGCAATGTCGGTTCCGGCAGTAGCTCGTCGAACGAGGGAGAGCAATGGCGCGGACAAATCAACGAGCACAGCGTGTTCGATCTCGATCAGACCTACCGGACCGGTCTCGACGTGCAACGTGTTTCTGATCAGACCTTCTTGACCCGCTTCGGGTTTGGCAACCCGCTACTGAATGCGATGACCAGCCGTGGATATCTCGAGGGCTTCGAGGAGCGCGCGTCCACCGACATCAACACCTATGCTTTCCAGCCGCTGCTTCCTGGCATCGGGGATTCGACCCAGCCGATCGTCTTGCCGGTTGCCAACCGCAACTGGCAGAGTCAGCCGGACGCGCTCGGCGGACGGTGGAACCTTAACGCTAATCTTCTCGACATTGTCCGCGAGGTGGGCACCCAGACGCGACGGCTGTCGCTCGGCTCGGAATGGAACCGAGAGTTTCGTGACGGGATCGGCGGGCAGTACAACTTCTCAGCGGGTCTGCGCGGCGACGGCTACTCGATCAACAATCTTAGCTCCGTCTCTAATCCCGATCTGCCGACGGCTTTCTTCTCGGTCGACAAACAGCCGGCGGCGGCGCCCACCGCCACTAATTTCACCACTGGCAGGGCGTTTCCGCAAGTCGGCCTCGTGTGGAGCTACCCTTTGATCCATCGTGGTGAGGAAATGACCGAACTGGTTGAGCCGATTGCCGGCGGCTTCGCCGGTCCATCGAGTGGCAACCGGCGAAATATCCCGGACGAAGACAGCCTCTCCTTCAATTTTAGCGACTCCGACTTGTTCCGCCGCGATCGTCTGGCGGGCTATGATATACTCGACACCGGCCAGCGGGTCGATTACGGGACTAAGCTTGGGCTCTATGACAAGGACGGCGGCAGCTATCGGCTGCTGATCGGCCAGAGTTACCGCGCCCAGCCCAATACGTTTTTGCCGCTGGGCTCGGGCGCCGAAAACAGGCTTTCGGATGTCGTCGGGCGAGTGGTGCTGTCGCCCATTTCATATCTTGATTTGATCTATCGCTTTCGTTTCGACACGAGCCCGTTTGCCGATCGTGTGCAGCAGGTCGGGGTGAACGCCGGACCGCCAAGCCTGCGCGTCTCCGGCTCGTATATCTACCTGCCTGCACAACTCCAGAGCCAGGTCGTGACCAACCCCGCCACGGGTCAAAACGTCCTGTACGGCAAACGCGAACAGTTAGTCTTTACCGCTACAGCGAAGCTGACTCACTATTGGTCTGTGCAAGGGACTCAGACGGTCAACTTGACCAACAGTACCACTTTGGTCAACGGCGTGGCCACGCCGTCAGCCTCGAGCGCCAGCCTTTACGCTTCCTTGTCGGCGATTTACCAAGACGAATGCATGGCCTTTATCGGATCAGTAACGCAATCAGGGATTCGCAACGGCGATGTCACCCCCGGCGTCTCTGTGACGTTCAGCGTCGTCTTCAAGAACCTTGGTGAGATTGGCGGCACCGTCGCATCAACCACCGGCAACATTCTGCCTTGATTAAGGACTGCCCGCATTTTCGCGTCGCCATCTCCCTGCCGTCCAAAAGCGTTGACCGCCCGTTCTCGGTGGGCAACCCGAATTGCTGAGCTTGACACACACGACCTCACACTGTGGTCGGGGCGGGCGACCTCCACGGCCACGTTACCGACGGAAACTTCTCCTCCGCCGAGTTGCCGGATTCGGTAATCATCCGACCTCCCCAATTCACGCGTACCCTGCGCTCCAGAGAACGAAGCTCTTTGGACGCCAGCAGGTCTTCGATGATCCACGATTTTGAAACAATGCCATTTCGCAGCAATTTCAGGTATTGATCTCGCTCGGCGATATCGGGCTCTCTCAATAGGATTGCCCGATATGCCTCTTCAATGAGCGCCGTCTCATCCAACTCGAGCGGCAGCTCGACCTCGCATGGCCACTGTAGAAGAAATTCTTCGAAGGACATTCGGCTACTGGGCCACCCGAGATCAGGGTACGGGTTCAGTCGTGCAAGGGATAGAGTGGGCCTCAGGCGCTCGGCGATCGCCAACAGCTCTGCTCTCGATCGCGGCTCGCGGCGAGCCGGAGATGGACGACTCAGCCGACGCCCCGCCGTCCATACAGCCTGGGCTAACAACGCGCTTTTAGTCCCTAGCCAACGCTGATCGGTTAACAAGCGCTTCAGAACATCTCCAAATGCCGAGGAGCTGGCTTCATTGGCGAATTTTGTGCCGGCCAATACTTCCGATATTAGCTGAACAACCGCATCATGTCGGCCCTGTTGCAGCAAATGGGTTACAACCGGCTCGACCGCGCGCCAGCAAAACTCCGGACAATATAACAAACGTAAAACCGCTGACAGCGATGACCAATAGCCCGCTTTGGTGATTTTCCCGAACAGTGAGCTCAGCGAAGATAAGCGGCATGGTTCTGCGACCACGCAATACATCAGCAGCGGAATAGCGGTCCGATCCGGCATGGTCTCTGCGGCGCAGCGCAAGCCGTCTAATAACTCACCACGAGGCCGATCGAACTCCAACTCGGGAAACTCGTCGTAAGCACGGTCCAAGCCCTCTAAAGCATCGATCAGCTCGTCTGCGCCGAGCGAACTGATCCGTTCTCGAACAGCGTCAATATAGGCTTGAGCAAGAGACAACGACCCGAACTCGTTTTTTGATCTCCGACCGAGGGCCGAATCGGCGCTTCGAGCTCTTGGATCCATGCGGTCCTAGGACTACCGGCGATTCAGCGACCCTGCGCCATAGTCAATTCTTCCCATGCCGCTCCCGGCGCAGCGCAAGCTGGATTCTGCCTCTGGTCCACCCTAGACCTTTGAGCTCTAAAGTCGCATGGTCCAGCGCCGGATCAAGAACAAGAGCACGAAGATAGGCGGCACTAGCCTCAATTTTCCGACCTTGGATTTTCAGCGCATGACCAAGCTGCAAATGGGTGTCCGCGACATCGGCATCGAGCTCTAGCGATTTTCGGTAGGCGTTTTCAGCCTCGCTGAGGTTCCCGGACTCCTTCAAAGCGTGGCCGTATTGAACCCATATCGGGGAATTGTTCGGCTCTTGATCAAGCGCCTTTCGATAATACCGCGCTGCCGACACCCAATCCCTAGAATCTCGCGCTCGGTCCGCCCGGGAAATGAACCGCGAACCGAACCCGTGGAGCAAACTGGGCGCTCTTTTCACCTCCGGCGGACGTCTTCCGTCCGGCGGCTTGATAATCTCCGCAGACCTTCGGGCGGCAGCGGCGCTACCGCGCCAACTCGCCGCTCTTCGTTCAAGAAACTTTTGCACTGCCGGGAAATTTTCGCCGTCCAATAAACTCGAGCCGCTTTGTGTTCGCATCTCGTGTTTCGGCGATGGCACCGTCTCCGACCCGGCCTGCTCAGGGGTCCGTAGCTCAACGCCATGAGCATCCTCGAAACAGCCTTGGATGATATTCGATATGCGAGCCGCCTGCGCGGCCCAGCTGTTAGCTCGCACCCAATCTTGTTGGCGCTGCAGGATCTCCGTCTTGCGGTCTTCGTTGTCGAGCAAGGAGAGGATTCCCTCGGCGATCTCCCTGGCTTCGATCCCGGGGAGTTGATAAACTATCTCGGATAGGTCTGAAAAAATTGACAAAGGCGTCGTCAGTACTGGGCGTCCCGCCGCGAGCCCGAGGCGCACTGCGCCGCTCGCCGACTCCTCCGATCGTTGATAAGGGAATACAATCGCATCGCACGCGCTCAGAAGGAACAGAGTTTCCTCGATGTCGAGGAATTCGTTTATCAACCTCAGGTGACCTTCTAATTCGAGCAGGCGAACCAGTGCCAGACAACGCTCGCGTTGCTCCTGCGACTCCACGTTCGGGTAGTCGGCGTTCAACATCAATAAATACGCGGCTGGGTAAGCTCGCAGCATCAGAGCAAAGCTATGAATGAGCTCCGTCAGACCCTTGCCTGGAAGCAAGAACCCAAATGTGCCTATCACCGGGCTGAAATCCGACAGACCGAGCAGGCTACGAACTGCATCCATGTTCGAAGCCGGACGATCGATCACTCCATGAGCCAGCAAGACAACATTTTCAGTCACGCCAAACCGCCGCAGGCGATTGACGTCTTCGAGGCCGTGCACAACAATCCGGGTGCAGCTTTGCAATGCTTCCTTAATCTTCTGTTGCGAAACCAGCGAACGATAATTTTCCAGGTCTCTAGTCCTATGGAATATTATGAAAGTATTGATACCAGCATTCGACAATTCGATTAGAGTATCCGAGAAATCGCTGAGATCGAAAAAGGCAAAATTGTACTGAAAGACGGCAGCATCGAACCGGTTGGTTATTAGATAGGTTCTGATGCGCGCGAGTCCGCCGCTACCCTTGCTCCACAATCGGACAATGTTGTCCGGATCCGCCCCGATCGCCTCCTGATCGTCGGCAAGAATGGTGATCTCAAACACGCTCTTGTCAAAGAATTCGAGCAAGTGTTCGGAATAGGTAGCGATCCCGCACCGCGCATTGTAAGTCGAAACCCAACCGAGGCTGAGTTTTCTTCTCATTACCGGCCTCTTCTCAAGATATTCGATAAAGCCGTCGATCCTTTCGGCGACGTCACGCCATCGCAACCGCAACGCGGCGGCGCGGCCCCGTGAGGCTCGGGAAGCCGTTACCGTATCTGGTAAGCGACCGTCTCGGTACGCTGTTTTCAGCGCCCGGACAAGGTGCTCGATCGATGGGCGCGCCCAATAGGAATTCGGTATTTTCAAGTGGCTGGTGGAAAAATCGTAGACGCAATCTATCAAGAACGAATTTTCGTCAGTGCAGAAGTCCAAATGCCCGCTATGCCGCGTAACGATCACCGGGAGGCCGCGGGCCATTCCTTCCGCGGCGGGAAGATTGAAGCCCTCTCCCCGGGTAGGAAGTACGAGAGCATCGGCAACCTGGTAGAGAAAGTCCATTTGCTGCTGGTCGAGTTCTTCGGAAACGACCTGGATCGCGGGGGCAAACTTGGCGCGGCTGGTGGGCTGCTCGAGCCAGGTGTCGATCGTATTGGTCGGGTTCTCGAACGTCTTGATGACAAGAAGTACGGGGTCACGGCGCGAGAAGGCGAGACAATAGGCGGTGATCAGCTCCTCGATTCCCTTGCGCGCGAGGCCGGAAGATATGTGCAGGAACGTGAACGGCATGGCATGCATCACCGGCCCGCGCTTGGACCGATCGCCGATTACCCGCGGGAGGTCGCCCGAATGATCGGTCCCGTGCCCGATGACGGCGATCGGCACTCGCACTCCGCTATTCCGGATCATGCGCTTACTATAGGTTGACGGTACGAGGACCCCATCGAGGTGAAGGTTCAGCAGCGCAGCAAGAGCATCGGGGATCGCGCTCTCCTCCCACGCCAGGTGAAGCAGCCGCGTATCCCCGAGCATGCCGTTGGGGCGCGGTGGATAGGTGTTGCGGATCGTGATGATTCGTTCCGCGGCTACCGGCGCCGGCCGCACCAGTCTCTGAATTTCCATGGGTAGTTTACCTGCGGCGGTCGAGTCGACCGAATAGTCTTCCGCGCCCTCAGTCGGCTCGATATGGGAAGCGCACTCCTCTCTTCGGTCGAGAGCGAGGGCGATATTGCGGTTCACAACAGCGAGGCTATAGGAGGTCTCGAAGGGCCCTTCAATGATGTAATCGGTGCGGCGCGAAAGCCGCGGAGGGCCATCGATTTGGGCGTCGAGACCGGGATCGTCGGTTGCGCCGTCACAGGCACCCACGCCAATCAGCCAGCGGCGCAATTCGCTCTCGATCCGCCGTCGACTAAATCGCAGTAGGCGCTGGCGCTGGGAACGGATAATTTGACCCCGCAACCGCCGGTCCTCGTGCAAGCGGATCAACGGTTCGACTATCCTCGCCGGATCCTTATCGGAAACCGTAATCCCGGCGTCTCCCAGGGTCTCGACGATCGCCGCCGACGCATAAGCGATGACGGGAAGATCGAATGCCATAGCCTCGACGAGCGGCATGCCAAACCCCTCGTGTTCACTTAACGAAACATAGACGCTGGCGGCTCTATACCAGCCAAAGAGCTCTTGATCCGTCACCTGGCCGGTGATTTTGACGTGCTGGCCGAGCCCGGATCTACAAATCAGTGCGTCCAGGTGTGATTTGTAACCGGTTGCGACATCGAATTTACCGACCAGGACTAGATCAAGCGGAACACGTCCGATCGACCTGACCTTATCAACAAACTCAATCAGCTCATGTTGGCATTTGTGCGGCACGAGCCTTCCGACAAACAAAAGGCGGAAAACGGCCGCCTCGTCATAAAAAGGCGTCTTCGAATGCCTAGCGTATCTTATCGCGGCGAAATCCTTGAGCAGCGGGATAACCGCCACGTTGTCAAAGCCGCGCCGTTCCAGCTGCCTCGCATTGAATGTTGAGACGGCGATAGCGGATTCGACGATATCGCGGAACTGAGAAAGTTGGGAATATCCTTTCAGTACATAGGAGTGAGTAGGATCACTCTCTTCGAAGAATTGAGGAGGAGTAATATTGTGATATACGAAAAACTTGCGGCAGCGCAGATCGGCGAGCCGAGCGAACGCGTCGTGCCCCATCGAATGGTGGATCAACAGGAGATCGCTCTTGGCGACCCGCAACTCTTCCAACTGTCTGATCCGCCCCGACAGCGCCGGATCGACGTGCTCGACAAAAATATCTGACTCAAAGCCAAAATCTCGTAACATCGATTGCATAAAGAACATGCAATTCGTGACAGCATCAACAACCGACGAACCTGAATGAAATTGATGGATTTTGATTTTGTCTTGACGAGCCATTGCTATGTTGACCGTGCCGAGCTCTTTGACGTACTCGGCGCGGTGCACTCTGTCGCGGCCAGCACCTGATCCGCTCGGATGCTATCGCTTCGAGTTGCCGACGTCGAGGATAGGATCGGGGAGGGGCAGGGGAACCGAGTATCGGCCGGTGACCGTAGCGGGAAGCCGCGCGGTTAGCGCCCAATCTCCCGCTGCTCTGCCGAGTTTGGAAGGGAATAAGTGTCGCGGCCGCGAGGCGGCCGCGACACTGAGGGAATCTGAGTTAGCGCTTATCCGCTCAAGCGGCGCGCGGCGAAGCTATTGCGCACTGAATACCGCGATGCATCCCTGCGTGCAGTTGTTGTTGAGCGAGTCGGTGTAATCGGTGTTCGCCGGCAACGGCACGTATACGTGGTTGCTTTGAGCACTCGCGGCTATCGAATGCACGGTCCCGGCGCTGGGTGGCTTGCCGGGCGTCAACTGCGGAACGGGAGGCAGCGTCGGCACTTGTTGGTTAAAGGTGTTGACCACCGAGGCAACGACGGCGAATGAGGGACCGACAGGGTTATTTCCCGCGGTTATGTAATAGTTTCCGTCACCCGGGTTGAACCAGGCTTCGTCGCCGCCGCCCGGCCCGGACACGGATACGAGGGACGGTCCGGTGCAGCCTCTTGACGGGTTGCAGACCACGACCTGGGGACGAGCGATTCCCGTACATGTCGCCGGTACCCCGACGGGCTTCGATTGTGAGCCCGGGACCACCGTGGTGCACACCTTTCCCGTTGCGTCGAAGACGTTGGTGCATTGGACGAGCAGATCGTCGTTGGGGCCGAGGGCTAGGCCCGAGGGCTGGCAAAAGTTGATCGGAAAGAACGTTGCGATTGCGCCGCTCGTGGTGATCCCCGCGACCCCACCGTTTGGACCGCCCCCTCCGGGGCCATTTATTTCCGGTATCGAGATATAGAACATGTTGGTTGTCGGGTCCCATACCGGTTGTTCGGCCCCGTTGGTCGCGTTGATGCCGTTGGCTCCGGTAAAAATGACGTACTTTAGTGGAGAGAGCGCGCAAGACGACGACACTTTGATCAAGGTGCCGTAGGGCGGGGTATCCGCGTTGTTAACCACAAAGAGCAGGTTGTCCTTTGGGTCGAAGGCCATCTCGTCCGCGCGAAACAGGCCGCCCGTGCTGACCGCGCTGACCGCGGTTGTGAAGCTAACGGAGTAGTTGAACGAGACCACGCGGCTGGGGCTGTCCCCCGCGAAGATGCAAGGTATATTTGGCGCGATGGCGACGCCGTTTGGACCCGAGGTCGCGGTGGTACCCGTGTCACCGGCAAATCCCGGTGTAAAGCCGGGGTTGGCGCCGATCTGGCCGTACAATGTATCCGGGGTGCCGGTAAACTTTCCCGTCGTGTCGACGATGTCGAGCGCCGCGTTGGAACGGTCCCCCAAAACGTAGAGACCGCTTGTCGGGTCCCAGAAACTGATGTCGAAGGAAAACATCCTGGTCGCCGGATTTCCGGCGGTCCCATCGATCGGGATGATCCTAAAAAGGCGGAGAGCCGGAGCATTAGGGTCGGCTCCCTGTTCCTGGGCCGAGGTCGCGCTCCCGAGGAGCAGCAGCGCGGCTCCGGCCGCCAACGCCAAGGCCGATGATCGCCAACATTTTTTGGCTGAAGTGCACAGAGAACCGCTTCTTGCGCGCATCCCATCCTCCCACGTCCCGGTTTCCGACTCGAACAGTAGATCATACCATCCGGTTGGGGACCATACCATGCCGTCACGGCACGTCAACACCTGGCCGCCGTCGTCTCTCGATAAATTTTACCTGATGCCGTGTTGTTTGCCGGCCGGCAGCCTCCTGGGCAGCATCACGTCGAGGTTGCAATGATGTCGATGTGGTCGATGCCGCTACGTGAGTACGCCCCCATCACACCGTCGACATCGTCCCCGAAACCGTTTTCGGACCCGTCTTGCTCAATAACGCCGATCCGGTATCCTTTCGCGATCAGGAAGCGGAGGTATTCGGGCCCGCTGGAGTGGGATATGCCGGTCAATGCGCCGGGGCTAAACTCGCTCACGATCACCGGATGGTCGCGATCGATTGTCTCCGATAGACCGATCAGCGCGTTGAGTTCGGCCCCCTCCGTGTCGACTTTGATCAAATTGATCCGTCGATCTTTGGGAAGGATGCGATCAAGCGCAACACACGAGACAGGGTGCGAGGCAAAGATTGCATCCACATCATCCGACAATTCTCCTGTAATACCGTTGGAATAGGAAACGTTAAGTCTCAGAAGACCAGTCTGGCGGCCGGCGGCGGCTTGAATGATCAGGACGTGGTCAAAGCCGTTCAGGCGGCGACTCGCCTCGAGCAATTTGATGTTCTCCGGGTTCGGCTCTACTGCCACAACGAGGCCGGACGGCTCGACAAGCGACGCCAAAAGCATTGTGAAGTATCCGATATTTGCACCGATATCGACAACCGCCATGCCGGGTTTGACGAAACGCGTGAGTACCCCGGCAACCCCTGGCTCATAGGTGCCGCCGCAGATGTGATGCCCCACCGCGAGATCCTCATTCGACGCGAATAGAGAAAACCTCGGCAGGCGCACCAACTCAACCTGATCACGATATGTCTTGTTCAACAGACCGCGGTCAGCAAACTCTCGGCAAGTGACATAGCTGCTGACGACGTTTTCGAGATCCTCGCCGACTCGGGAGGAATGTCCCGGCCATTCTTCCGGGTTCGGGTTCCTTCCAAGCAACAAGCGAAAACAATAAAAGATATCCTCATGGGTTGCCGTCTTCGTATGTTCCGCCTGTAGCGGATTTCGCTCGGTCTGCGCCGCGGCGAGCGCGGTCAACGCATTGTCGCGCTGGGCGATCGCCGCGTCCCGTTGATCGAGCAGACCTCGCACGATAGGGAGGCGACGTGCCACGGTCTCTGCGAGGGTTCTCACGCTCCGCTTGCCGGGATGCCTTCCGGGCAAGATAGCAGATAGAAGGGGGGTGGTCTTCGCCGCTGTGCCGATCCGGCTTATTATGACGCGGATTCACAGCGCCTTTATCGTTGACACCCCCGACTACACCCAGATTCTCGGTGCCGCAATCGCTTGGAAGCTAAAGTGAAATGCTCGCTTGCCGCAAACCATGATAGACTCTGAGCAGGAAGCTATCATCTATCGTGCATCGTTGCGGCGGGAACGGGTCGCCATTCTGCGGCGTCGCCGGGCGATTGCTGAGCTCGGGCGGCAAATCGATTTTGAGATGATGTGGGCCGACCCGCGCCGGCGCGCCGTCTGTGACCGTCGACGACGAATATTTTATCAGCATAGGCCGCACCTCTACGAACCGATCCCGAAACCGATCGGGCGGCGGGCGCTACTCGCGAGCCTCGGAACGCTGCTGGCAACACCGGTGTTGGCGCAGGCAGATGAATTTTCCTGCCTGAACCAATCCTATAAACGCGCCAAAACCGATGCGGCTGACCAAACCGGATCGCGTGTCGACGTTCGGAATTTCAGCACGGATGCTCATCCTTACAGGGGCGGGAGCGATGATGCCGTACCTATCCAGGCGGCGATCAACTATGCGGCATCGATCGGCGGTGCGATGGTATACCTCGGCCCGGGACCGATCTGCCTTACCGGTTCGCAAGGTATCGAGAGACCGGCGGTGTCGTGGAGCGCGCCCGGCGTCGTACTCAAAGGCGACGGTCCCGGCGGATCCGTCATTACGGTGAGGTATAATCCGACCGTCGACGTAATTTCCCTTGGCTCTGTGGCCAGCAACCTGAACGCCGCGCAAGCCGGCATCAGAGATCTCGGGATCGGCCTCGGAACAGGCCAGACGCAGTCCGCCGGTGCGGCTATACATAGTTTAAACGGTCAGAAGCACCAATTTGACAATATTCATACCTTCGGCGGCTTCTATGCCCATTTCTGGATCACGGGAGGACCCAGTCAATATGTCGTCCGCCTGTCCCGGTGCCTGGTCGATGCCGCGACCGGAACCCAGCAAGCGATCATCGTCGGTGATGCCACCCCGAATTTCCCACAGGAGACGATCATTTTAGATCTCGAATCGGGAGGCAACCGTGCGGGACGCAACTGCATCGCGGTGTTCAACTCCAGTGGCCTCACGATAACCAACGCCGATATCATCGATTATGCTGAGAATGCCTTTAGGATTTTTCCCGGCCCCGGCCAGGCGGTGGTCAATTCGTTCATTCACAATTTGGAGTGTGATACCTGCGGCGATGATGGCGCCCTAATCGCGCTGGGCGCAAACACTGGTAGAGTGCAAAACGCGCGATGTTCGCTTTCATGGTTTTCGAGCAATGCGGGGGCCGGATTACATATAAATGGTGCCGCCGGCAATCCGATCGACGGCGTCCATCTGTCAAATTGTACTGCCGGCGGCAACGTGCGGCACGGAATTTGGGTCGACTCGAACTGCAAGAACATTGATATCGACAACGTAACGGCTGCCGGCAATTCCTCGGCAGTTAATGACTTTTCCAGGAAGCTGTCCGGGACGATCAACACCTACAGCGGCGTCATGGTAGACGACGGAAACAATATCGGCGTGTCGATCGTCGGCGGGCGGTCCGGCGCCGCCGGCGTTTGGGACGGGGCGGCGCCAACCCAAAAGTATGGATACGCGTTTGGATCGACCACGGATTATTGCGGGCTCTTCGGCGCAACGGCGAGTGGTCCTACGGGACCCGCGCGTAACGCCACCGCCGGCTTGCTGAATGCCAGCACCGGGATACACAATCAGATAAATCCACCGATCGGTTAGCCGCTCGTCGTCGGCTCCTCCTGGTACTAGAGTCTGCGCGACGACCCCGAGGGGTATGCCAGGAAGTGCTATAACCAACGGGCTGGGGCCGCCCACAAGAGCTACGGGAGGAGCTACGTGTCTCAAGATCCTTACCCAACTTCGCAATACGTTCTGTGGGCATACAGACTGCTCCTGGGTCGTGAGCCGGAGAATCCCCAGGCTGTCGAACTTTATCCGCAAACTAGCCGACGTCAGATTGTTGAAAGATTCATCTCTTCATCGGAGTTTCTAGTCAATCAAGCAGGGAATGTCTATTCGCCCTATCGTCGTTACATGGTAGAGCTTGATAATGGCCTTAGGTTTTGGGTCATGTCTGGTGATGAGTATGTATCACCCGCTATGGCAGTCGGGAATTACGAAAGCATCGAGACAGCTTTTGTGAGGCGGCATGTCAGGCGAGGGATGGCCGCTCTCGACATCGGTGCGAACCTAACAGGATGCGGAAAAAGTCGGCTGACCGTCGTTTCGCTGCCAACCACGGACCTCAGCTTGTCCGTAACCCATTGATTTCGCGTGATCGGAATTGGGGCCTGGAGCCTGATCCATGTCTGTTTTCCCGAAATCGCGACTTTTTCCGCAGCCTGCTAGGTTGGTACACTGTTCATCTCAGTCTGTTTGTCGGAGCGGAGGGAAGGGTAGACGCATTCGAACCGCGCTCAGATTTGATGGACCTCCTAACCAAGACGTTAGCCGAGAACCGGCTCACCAACGTCACCGTACACAACTTCGCCTTAGGATCTCAAATTGCTGATGGTCAAGTGATCTGGGATCCGCAGGATGTTAATCCAGGCGGCACACATCTGACGCTGCCAGATTTCGCAAGCTCAGGGATAATATCACAGCCCGTGCTTATAAAAACTCTTGACTCGTGTGTTTCGCACTCCATTGACTTTATCAAAATCGATGTTGAAGGATTGGAATTTTTAGTGTTCAAAGGAGCTGAGCGGATACTCACCAAAGACAGGCCCGTAATTCTAATCGAAATAAATCCAGCCAACCTTCTACGAACATCGGGTATCTCTGCCGAAGAATTTGGGCAATATTTAACAACATTGAACTATCGACTATTTGAGATTGGCGCCGATGGAAGTTGTGCAAAACAAATTCAAACCTTTGAGTTATCGACAATTAAAAATCTTATGAATGTGACGATGTTACCCGCAGAGCAGACTCAGTCCAAGGTTGCGATCTATTGTAGCCTGCTCCGATATTTTGCTGCTTCGCGCGGCTTGTCAAAACGTCAATACGTCTACAAAAAGCGCTACCCAATCTACGGTAGTTCGTGGGCCGCCAGGGAGTGAGGCGCGATAGCGAAAACGGCGGGTATAGTTAAATCATTCCATACCAATCGTCACCTCGACCACTTTTTGGTGCGGTTATCTTTGGATGACAGCAACAGACGACGGGGTATGTATTTCCGGCTGCCATGGATTGTCGTTGGCGCATCGCTCGATGTGAGCCCAAATCCGAAATTGTGAAGGCGCTGATAAAAGACTAAAAGGCAACGTCACCATATTCCAAACCGGGTTGACGCTTGGGTCTGCTAGCATGGCCGCTCCCCAACGAGCCTCCATTACCGCGCGCTCTGCTACGTGACGGGCGCTCTTTTCTGGATCCAGAAGATCGAGGCCGCGCGTTTTGGATTCATGATGGTACAACGTTATCTCGGGGGTCCAAAGGATCTTAAATCCCGCGCCGCGCAGCTTCAGTGCATAGTCAATGTCGCTATACGATACTGCTAGATTGAGCTCGTCAAACCCGTGTTGAGCAAGAAATACATCTCGGCGCGTGGCTAAAAAAGCTCCCGTCACTGCCCCGACCGCGCGACTAACATGCCAGCGACCGGCGGGGCCTGGCTCTAGACAGCTCCGATGAAGACCGTCATGGATCACTGCTCCTTTCCAGCCGAACAGAACCCCGGCATGCTGCACAGTGTCGTCGTGATATAACAGGCGCGCACCGACGGCGCCGATCTCGGGGCGCTCAAGAAGGCCGCGTACGCGCTCATCCCATTTTTCGGACAGCATAAGCATGTCGTCATTGGCAAAGACCAGCAACGGAGTATCGGCTGCTTTGACGGCATGGTTATTGAGTCGGGACCAATTGAAGGGCTCGTCCAATACTAGAATTTGTGCCAGTCTCGTCTCTTCCAATTCGGCGAGGGCCTTGTGCGTTTCAGCCTCTCGGCTGCCATTATCGACGACTAGGATACGTAGCGCATCGGGGATCGCAGCCTTCACCCTTAAACTATCGACGAATTGCGCAACGTCTGGACCATTGTCGCGGGTTGGAATAATGAGCGTAATCGATCTATCGGGATCCCGTGGGCGCCAAAGGATCGACAGGCGCGGCAAGGACCCGCTTGGCGGACCGATGTCGATGCATTCCCCGAGAGAAGCCTGCACCAAATGGGTCCGAACCGCCTCCTCATGTGCGGCGGCAACCGTCTCCGAACCTGTCGTGTTCTCGCCATCGCGGCTAACGAGCGGATACGGGAGGTGACCGACTTGACTATCGCGTGCGAGAGCCAATAAGAGCGAGCTACGGGCCGCAGCGACAGAGGTCGTCAGTATCTTCTGCGCCACCGCGGCATATGACGCCAGCGAGATCGCCAACGTCTCGCCGCAAGTGTTCATTTCAAGAAGGGTATCGTAATCGACGGCTTGACGAAATTGGGGGGACGATCGGCGAACACCGCCATGCTCGCGAGTACACGTTTCCTCGTCAGTGATGAAGGCAGTGGCGGCGTATCGCCCGGCAAGCGATGCAAACCACTCTATCGCTCGGGGGTGGAGCAGCGCCCTTTGTGCGAGCAGAATGATCCAATCAACTCCGCTTGCCAGCGCGATCCGTCGTTCCGCTTCCGCCGACGTTTCTTCCGACATTTTGTCCGCCCAATGGATACGGGTGTCGCTAGCCGCTGCCCTTTCGGTGATCCGCTTTCGCGCGGGATCGGATCCGATTACCCACAGCGTCCATCCCTCGTACGTTTGGGACTTGATTGCCGCGAGTTGGGCGAAAAGTGTTTCGAGCGGCTCCCTATCGGCCATCACCAGAACTCCGAAACTGCGAGAAGCCGGCGTTCGGGGTGGGCTCGGCACGTCGAAAAATGCGCGAAAACTGTGATAACAGCTAACGGGAAAGGCCATTTGCGCTTGGATGTCCGGTAGAGACACAGCCAACTGGTTCAGCGTTGTGCGCAACTCAAGTATTTGTTGTGTGATTACCGTTAGCGCCTCGACACCCGCCAGCCGTTGAGCCTCAAAAAAGTATTCTCGAGTTAGGAGCTGTCCCGTATGAGCCAAAGTGGATGCCCGCAAATACGCCTCTAAGGCGGACGGGCGCTTACCTTGCAGCTTTAAGCAGTGCCCAAGCTGCAAGTAAATGTCCGCATCGTCAGGCCTTACAGTCAGCGCAGACCGGTAGACTGATTCAGCTTCGGCCAGCCGACCGGAGTCTTTCAACATGTTGCCGTATTGAACTCGAATATCGGTCCGCGTGGGGTCGAGCCTTAGCGCTCGAGAATATAACTTTGCAGCCTTTGAATGAGCCCCCGCGTCGCGGTCCTTGTCAGCGCGACGGATCAGTCGTGCCGCAGCGAGCCTGGGTCCGAACAGGACTGCCGAAAGGTTCACAACGAAAGGCCTGCTGCGGTCTCGATGACAGCCGATCCGGTCTCGGCGAGCACCGCTCCGTCTGTCGTCAAGCTGGCCCCAACCACCGCAACAGTGCCGTCGAAAGCCGCACGCTGGGTTGACAGGCGGATTGCGATCGGATGATCCGTCGCGGCCTCCAGCGTAAAGCCGAGATTGACCTCAAAAGCGCCTTCGGCTTGCGGCCGGATCATGCGGGACGCCACCTGCCGGTCGGCGACCACCTCCAATAGAAAATCGTGCTCGGTAGTCTCCCGGGAAAAGAGCAACTTCAGCGATAGCGACCACGATCCTGGCGGGAGCATTATATGGGGACCATCCAATAGGCGGCGTGCACGTCCGGTGACGTCTATGATCCCGGTCGCCCGCTCGCTCGGCCGATCACCGAGGAAAAACAGCTCGCGCTCCCAGGTTATCGTCGGGAGATGGCCGGTTGCGAGGTAGTTAACGAACGGACCGATCGCCCCGTCCAGGACCCGCTGTTGCTCAACGCCGAGGCCGCGCCACTGCGCAGCCCTGTCGTTTCGCTCAAATGTCAGACCTGCGTCTGCCAGATCGCTAACGATCTCGACAATATCGGCATCGCTAACACTGAGAGTCAAATGGTGCGCAATTGCTCGTGCAGCGGTCACCGGGTTGCTGCCGTCACGGTCTCGAAACAGGGCGAGCGCTCCGGGCGTAGACACATAGCGCGTGATCCCGGCGCAACTGCTCGCCACGAGCTGTGCTGCGGCGGCCAGGTCGTTCGGGCGTCTCTGAACGGCTTCCGTGAGAGCTGTCCGTGGATCTTCGACCACCACGAGGAAGGTTCGGCCGGCTTCGACAAGAGCGGACCGAAGGCGACCGCCGGGTTGCCGCGAAGCCACCACCCCTCGCGACGCGCCGGTGCGCATCATCCAAAGCGAAATCTCTTCCAGCGTATCGGCGCGGACCAATTCGGTTGGCCCCAGTGCCCGCCTAGCAATCTCCGCGCTCGCAGCATCGCACCATTCGGTAAAGCGGCCCGGTAACCCAATGACGAAATAGAGCATGTGCTCCGTTCATCCACGACTGCCCCTTGCGGTATATGTATCCGACCGCGCATCGAGATGTCGACCAGGCCGCGGAATGCAGGCGTATCCCAGGCGGTCTCCCGACGCTAAGCTCAGGCTGGGATCGGCAGAAGATTAGACGCTAAAGGTCGAGCACCATCCTGAAATCATCCTGCGGTCCAGCGACAACATCGGGCTGCCGCATCGCCAAAGGTCGAAGAATGACTTGGCCGAATGCGAGCTGCCCCCGGGCATTGTCGCTTGAGACGAACACACGAATTTCAAGCCCCAGGCCGCTTGGTTCGTCGAGCGAGAAGTCGATATCTAGCGTGTACACTCCGGCTTTCATCGGCTGAAAGCTCCGCTCGGCAAGCGCGCGTTGCCCCCCCGAATAGGCGTCGACATAAAAAGTGTGTCCGGCCGCTTCAGGTGAGAACCCCAGAACCACCCGTGCCATCCACGACCCCGCGGGAAGATGGATATACGGTCCGAAGATTAGGATTCGGGCCCCACCCTGTACGTCGAGGGCTTCGGTCGGCCCGTGTTCGGAACCACCGTTAACGGCGAAGAGCTCGCGCGGCCAGACAATCTGGGCCAAATCGCCGCCGGCAAACCACTCGGCATAGGCGGTCAGCGCGCCCACAACCACTTTGTGAGTCTTTATCGGATCCTCACAGACTGCTACCGGTGCGTAATGGAGGCCGCGCGCCGCCAATTCGTCGACGATGCGCTGCGCCTCACCGTCGTTTAGGTTGAATTCGAAGTGGCGGGCGACGGCCGAAACAGCTTCTAATGCATCGAGTCCTGCTTGATACCCACGGATCGTGATTGCGCCGGGCGAAGATGCGCATCGCATCACAAAAGGACAGCTATTGGCTATCGCTCGCGTTACGGCCTTCAGATCGCCGTTAGTGCTGGCCAATATATCAGACACAGCAGACCTGGGATCATCGAGCGCTACGACGAACCGCGCTTTCATAGCGACGAGAGCGGCGCGCAGCCGTTCATCCGGTTGTCTGGCCCCGATGATGAGATGCGTGGTGTCGGTCCCAATAAGGGAAAGAGCGACTTGATCTAGCACAGCCGCAACTTCATGGTACCCGATCATGTTGGCTAATGGCGGCCACGTAATGAGGGTCACCCGATCTCCGAAGCGACTCACGAGGTCGGCTAAAACGGCATCGCACCATTCCGCGAGCCGGCCGGGGAGCCCAAGGGAAAAGAGAATCACATGCCCTCCTAATTGAGCATCGCGTGCGTGGATATCTACGGTCCGAAGCTTTGTTTGTCGAGCACCAGCGGTCGCGAAGGAAATTGGATTGATTGGTATTGGAACTCGTGCTACCTCCGATCGCTGGTGTGCGCGGCGGATGGGCCTAATAGCGAGATCTGGGCCTTCCCTGCGGGATCTTGTGGGCGGACGAGTGAGGCTGGAATCTGACGAGATGAGGTTTACCCGGTGAGGCGGCGGCCGGGAGCGATCACGATGCAGACAGCGGGGGTGAGCAGGCGAGGGTGGTTCGAGGTCATTTGAGACGGCATGATGGAGACCGGTGA
>Ga0187846_10000459_pt1 | contig 23902 bp, 16 predicted proteins | sample TC_taG_FD_161473 | JGI IMG/M metagenome (GOLD analysis project Ga0187846, IMG submission 161473) | Biofilm microbial communities from the roof of an iron ore cave, State of Minas Gerais, Brazil - TC_06 Biofilm (v2) | ecosystem: Environmental > Terrestrial > Deep subsurface > Cave > Wall biofilm... | reverse complement strand
TGCCAGCAGGCGCGCTCGATGGCGATCGCAAACTGCGGCGCGGACTTGATGCCTTTGAGATGTCCGAGCACCGCGACCCAGGGCGTGCAGTATTGCGCCACCGCGCGGCCGTCGAACGCGCCGATCACCCCCGGTGCTTTCAGTGCCGGCGACAGATCGAGCCGCTTGAGCCGGGCGTGCGCGTACGGGCTGCGGAAGAACGCGACGTGCGCGAGACGCGGAAAGCGCAGATCGTCGACAAAAGCGCCGCGCCCCTGCAGCAGGCGCTGCGCATTCGGGCGCGGGACGCTCTGCCCGATGTAGCCCTTGTCGACCTGGGTCCCGGGTGCGTGCAGCGGCAGCTCGGCGCGGGCGTTCATGCCGTGCCTCCCTGGCGGCGGCTCGCGAGCACTTGCTCGACGGCGTCGACGATCGCCTGGTAGCCGGTGCAGCGGCAGTAGTTGCCGGACAGGTGGGCGCGGATCTCCGCGCGCGTCGCCTGCCGCTCGGCCCGCAGCAGATCCTGCGCCGCCAGCAGCATGCCGGGGGTGCAAAAACCGCACTGCAGGGCGTTGTGCTGGTGGAACGCGCGCTGCAGATCGGCGATCTCCTGGGAGTCCGACAGGCCTTCGATCGTGTCGACCCGACGGCCGTTCGCCTGCACCGCGAGCATGAGGCAACCGCGGACGATCTTGCCGTCGACCCGCACCGTGCAGGCGCCGCACACGCCGTGCTCGCAGCCGACGTGCGAGCCGGTGAGGCCCAGCTCCTCGCGCAGAAAGTCGATCAGATGCACGCGCGCCTGGATGCGGCGTTTGACCGTTGTGCCGTTCACGGTAAGGGTGGTTTCGAGTTCGTGTTCCATGTCTGCCAAGTCAGGCCGCGAGCGATGCGAGCGCCCGTCCGGTGAGCACGCGCGCGAGGTGCAGCTTGGCCGCGCTCGAGGTGTACAGGTCGGCCGGTGGGTCGAGATCCTTCGCGAGCGCCGCCTGGGCGGCGGCGACGATGTCCGGCGCGAGCGCCCTACCCTCGACCGCGGCGGCCGCGTTGGTCGCCAGCACCGGCCGCACGCCAGCGCCGAGGAACGCGAGCCGCACGTCGGTGAGCTTGCCGCCGGCGACCCGAGCATGCGCGCCGACGCCGACGATCGCGTAGTCGCCGTGGCGCCGAGTGAGCTCGAGGAACGCCGAGCGGTACCCCGCGCCGGATGCAGGAAACTCGGCGGCGATCAGGACTTCACCCGCCGCCAGATCAGTCTGGTATAGCCCCTTGAAGAACTCGCGCGCCCGGGCGCGCCGCTCGCCGCGTTTACTCGCGATGACGAGCGTCGCATCGAGCGCGACGGCGCACGCCGGATATTCCGCCGCGGGGTCGCCGAGCGCGAGGCTGCCGCCGAGCGTGCCGACGTTGCGGATCGCGACATGGGCGATGTGCGGCACCGCTTGCGCGAGGAGCGGCGCATGCTCGGCGATCTCGCCCGAGCGCCCGATCTCGGCGTGCGTGGCCAGCGCGCCGATGCGCACCGCTGCGCCGTGCAGGCGGATCCCGGCGAGCTGAGCAATGCCGGTGATGTCGATCAGCAGCGCCGGCGAAGAAAGGCGCATGTTCAGCGCCGGGATCAGGCTCTGGCCGCCGGCGAGTAGCTGCGCGTCCGCGCCGTGGCGTTCGAGCAGGTCGAAGACCTCGCCGAGCGCAGCGGGCTTCACGTAGGCAAAGGCTGGGGCTTTCACGCGCCGTCTTCCTCCGATTCGGCAGGCGGTCGAGGGCGTCGCCTGCCAGCGCCCCGGCCCGCCGCCGGGGCGACGCACCGCCGTCTAGCGCATCTTCGAATAGCTAGTCGGGCTCAGGATGCAGTTGCTTATGTACTGGATGATCGGGCCGTCCTTTTCCGACTCCGCCCGTTTCGCGATCCACTCCGGATCGTTCATGAACGCATTCCAGCGCTGCTCGCGCTCGGCGAGATTTTGCCACTCGAGCAGATAGTACAGATCGTTGTTGGTCTCGCCGATGGCGACGGTCCAGAAGCCGACTTGCCTGATGCCGTGCTTCTCCCACAGTTTGAGCGTCGTGGTCTCGAAGCGCTTGTTGAGGGCCGGGAGCCTGCCCGGCAGGCAGCGGTAGATGCGCAGCTCGTGGATCATGGTGTCGTCTTTCCTCGCGGTGGTTACTTCAGGTGCAATTCGATGTCGCGCAACACCGGGTCGGACTCGCGCGCGACCTCGTTCTCGATCAATGCGCCGCAGCCCGGGCAAAAGAATTGCCGGAACACCGGCCGGTCGTCGATGTAGCGGCGCCAGTCACCGATAGTCGGGTTGGCCGCGCCGATGTCGTGCTCCTCGACCACGCAGGCGTCCTTGTAGTTGTCGCGGATCGAGCCGAGATCGGCAGCGCACTTCGCGCACGCCGCGTGCAACCCATCTCGCTCGCGGCGGGCGCTCAAGTTGTCGGTGATGCGCGCGGCCTCCTTGCCGGCGAGGCGCTTCACCGCGCCGTCTTTGCGCCGTCGTGCGTCGCGCCGCTCGGCACGCAATGCGCGGGTCGCCGCGGCCTCGAGCGTGCCGTCGTCGCCGATCACGACGCCGTAGATCGCGCGCGCCGCGGCGATCGATACGGCGCGGTGATCGACGACGTCGGTGCGCACCCGCTCCGGATCGCGCTCGAACGGGTCGCCGAAGCCGCCCGCCCCCGACCACACGACCGCGTACACGTCGGCCGGATGCTGCTGAAAGTTCTCCTGCCGCAGTTGCAAGGTCACCTCGTCGCCGCGGATCTCCGCGATGTCGGTCGGGATGCGCCGTTCGCCGAGCCGCGCCTCGATGTCGGTGTTGCGCTTGAACTTGTACACGTTCACCGCGCCGGGATACCCGCCCATCATCCCGGGCGAGGTCGGCGTGGCGTTGCCCGACGACAGCGTGTCCTGGGTGATGACTTCGGTCCGATGCGGAATGAAGCACGACTCCCCCGACAGCCCGCCGCGCCACTTGCCGGCGCCGCCCGAGTCGACCACCTCCTTGCGGTACAGGAACAGCAACGGGAACGTTTGCTCGGTATGCTCGACGTTCGGCAGCTTGCAGATCGGCGTGCGCGACTGGCCGCCGGTGTTGATGCCGTCGCCGGTCGAAAAGGCGCCGATCGCGCCGCCGATCGGATCGACCAAGAGATAGCCGTAGCGCTCGCCCCATTGGTCGATGCCGCGGAAGATCGTCGCCGGCCACTGGCTGGTGCCGCCGATGCACATCGCGTCCCGCCGCATCTCGGGATCGCTGAAGGTCATCTTCGAGAGCACGTTGTAGGCCGGGTACAGCGAGATTTCCATCGCCTGCACCGGCGCGGTCGAGACCGATGCCGGGAAGTTCGCGCAGTTGAAAGTCCCCGGCGTCGGATCGAACTCGACGTGCCGCAGCGCCCCGCCGATGCAGAAGTACTGGTCCCAGCACAGCAGCTGGTTGAGCGCGACCATGATCGAGCCGCGCCAGCCGGAAAACGTCGCGTTCATCGCGCCGTCCTGCGGCGCCGTGCCCTCGTTCTCGAACACCAGCTTCGCGCCCTGCTTGCGCGCGGTGAGGCAGACGCGGTGCGTGCGCCGGTCCCCGGGCCGGCAGCACTCGACGTAGGTGCGCTCGCGCCAGATGCCGTCCGGCAGCCGCTTCAGCTTGTCGAGAAACGCGCGCTCCGCATTGTCGATGATGCGCTTCATCACGCCCTTCACGACTTCGGCGCCGTAGCGCCGGATGAGCGCGAGCACCCGGTCGCGCGCGGTGATGTTGCCGGCGAGCTGGGCGCGGAAATCCAGCGCCACCGCCTCGGGCTTGCGCGACGCGCGCAAGTACACCTCCTCGATATCGCGCCGGATCTGGTTCGCCTCGATGATCTTCACCGGCGGGATGCAGATGCCCTCCTCGAACGCGTCCTCGGCCGAGCCGCAGAACGACGACGGCGTGATGCCGCCGATGTCGTACTGGTGCAGACAGTTGGTGACCCAGCAGAAGAGCTCGCCCTTCCAGAACACCGGGCAGATCAGCATCACGTCCTGCTGATGCGCGGCGCCGACCCACGGGTCATTCGCGAGGAACATGTCGCCGTCGCGGATGCCGGGGTTGTCGCTGCGGTACTCGAGGATCCATTTCACCTGCGTGTCGGTGACGCCGGACATGTATTGCATGTACGGACCGAAGTACACGAACTCGCCGTCCTCGGTGAGGATCGAGGGGTTGAGGTCCAGCGCGTACATCGCCACCGGCGAGCCGGACAGGCGCTGGATGGTCGCGCCATGCTCCTCGTTCACGTTCCACAGCGCGTGGCGCACGACCTCGTAGGTGATCGGGTCGATGCGCTTCGCGCGCCGCGCGTGGAGCTTCAGCTGCTTCGCGATGGTGAGCTGCTTCGGCGGCACGTAGCCCGTGCGCTTGCCGTCGAACAGCGCCGTCGCCATCTCGCTCACTTTTTGCATCCGCCCTCCTAGTCGCGCCCGAACGAGAGTTCGAAGTTGCCCCACCGGTCGACGCGCAGCGCCCGGCCCGGATGGACGACCACGGTCGTGTCGGTCGTCTCGACCACGGCCGGGCCACGCAATCGGTTGCCCGGCCGCAGGTAGGCGCCATCGTAGATCGGCGTCGTCGCCGCGCGCTTCAAGTCGGCCCAATAGATCTTGCGCGCCGGGCGCTTCGCCTCCTTGACGATCAGGGCCGTCAGTCGACTCGCTTTGGACAGTTTCGGACGCGGCGTCTCCGCGCTCGCGCGCAGACGCAAGGTTACGATCTCCAGCCGCGCGTCGCGATACGACGAGTCGCGCCCGTACAGCTGCTCGTAGCGCCGGTAGAAGCGCTCGCCCAGCGCCTCGAGCAGGGCGCGCTGCAGGCGCTCCTCGGGTAGCATGACCTCGACCTCGTGGATCTGCCCGCGGTGACGCATGTCGAGTGAGAACTGGAAGCGCCGCCGGCGGCGCTCGATGCGGTCCTGGTCGAGCTGCGCGTGCGCGCGCGCTTGGAGCTCGTCGAGCGCGCGGTTCACGCGCGCCGGGTCGAACGGCGAGGCCTGGATGTCGACCTGCTCGTGGATGTGCAGGAGGTCGGCCGAGGCGGCGCCGAACGCGCACCAAGTCGAGGCGATCTCCTTTTGCGGGATCACCACCTTGCGCACGCCGAGCTCGGCGCCGAAGACCCCCGCGTGCACCGGTCCCGCGCCGCCGAACGCGAACAGCACGAAGTCGCGCGGGTCGAAGCCTTTCTCGACCGTCATCTTGCGGATGAGGTCGGCCATCTTGAACTCCGCGATGCGCGCGATGCCGCTCGCCGCCTCGGTGAGCGATAGCCCCAGCTCGTCGGCCACCTTTTGCACCGCCTGGACCGCTTTCGCCCGGTCGAGTTTGATGCGCCCGCCGAGAAAATTGTCGGGGTTGAGGTAGCCGAGCACCAGTCCGGCGTCGGTGACGGTCGCCACGGTGCCGCCTTTCCCGTAGCACGCCGGGCCAGGCTCCGCGCCCGCGGACTCGGGGCCGACGCGGAGCGTCTGCGCGCGCGCATCGACGCGCGCCAGGCTGCCGCCGCCGGAGCCGATGGCTTGGATGTCCACCTTGGGCAGGAAGTATTCGTACTGCGCGACGTTGGACACGAACGAGTACGCGGGCTGCCCATCGAAGATGATGCCGACGTCGAACGAGGTGCCGCCCATGTCGGTGGTGATGATGTTCGGCAACCGCATCAATCGGCCCAGATGGAGCGAGCCGGTCACGCCGGAGACCGGGCCCGAGTCGAGCGTGAGCAACGGCGATTCGATCGCCTTCTCGACCGAGATCGAGCCGCCGCCGCACTGCGTGATCTGCAGCGGGTTGCGGTAGCCCGATTCCCGCAGCCGCTGGTCGAGGCGGTCGAGGTACCGCGCCATCACCGGACCGACATAGGCGTTCAGCGCCGTTGCGGTGGTGCGTTCGTACTCGCCCCACTTGGGCGCGATATCGACCGAGCAGGACACGAACAGCCCCGGCGCGAGGTCGCGCGCCATCTCCTGCACGCGCCGCTCGTGGCGCGGGTGCTTGAACGACCACAGGAAGCACACGCCGATCGCCTCGCAGCCGGCATCGACCAGGCGCCGGATCGCCGCTTCGGCGTCGCGCTCGTTTAGCGGCACGACGATCTCGCCGAAGCAGTCGACCCGCTCCGAAACGCCTTCGATCAAGCGCTTGGGAACAATCGGCACCGGCTTCTGACTTTCCGGGAAGTGCACGACCTGCGCGAGGTCGCGCGAGGTGACCCCGCGCGAGCCGCGCATGATGTGGATCGCGTCTTCGTGGCCCCGGGTGGTAATCAGCCCGACGCGTGCGCCGCGGCGCTGGATCAGCGTATTCGTGCCGACGGTCGTGCCGTGAGTGAGGACCGCGATCGCGGCGCAGAAGCGCTCGAACGGCAGGCGCAGCCGCTCGGCGGCCACGCGCATCGCATTGATCATCCCGGCAGCGAAGTCGCCCGGCGTGGACGGCGCCTTGGTGGCCGTGATGTGTCCGAGCCGGTCGATCACCACGCAGTCGGTGAAGGTCCCGCCGATGTCGACACCGACCAAATAGGGGCCGGAGAGGCTGGCCACTCACTCCTCCTTGGATTGTTATTCGCGCGCGAGCGCAGAATGATAGACGATCGGGGATGCAATCATGCCCAGTCCGCTCACCATTTACCTCGGCGAGGCGCTCGCCCGATACGGGTTTCCCGACGACCATCCGCTTGGCATCGACCGCCAAGGGGCGTTCTGGGCCGAAGCGCTCGCGCGCGGGCTGGATCGGCGGGTCATCGTCGCCGCGCCCCGTCTCGCGACGCGCGAGGAGCTGCAACGGTTCCACACCGAGGCGCATGTAAGCTGGGTCCGGCTGTGCTCCGAGGCGGGCGACGGCTATCTCGACTACGGCGACACGCCCGCATTCCCCGGCGTCTACGAGCGCGGCGCCGCGGTCGTCGGCGCCGCGCTCGATGGGCTCGAGCGGATCATGGCCGGGGCGGCGCGGCGCACCTTTCAGCCGATCGGCGGGCTGCACCACGCCCGACGCGGCCGGGCCGCCGGGTTCTGCGTCTTCAACGACCTCGGCGTGGTGATCGACACGTTGCGCACCCGCTTCGGCGTGCGGCGCGTCGGCTACCTCGACATCGACGTGCACCACGGCGACGGCATCTACTACCCCTACGAAGCCGACCCCGAGCTGATCGTCGCCGACGTGCACGAAGACGGCCGCTACCTCTACCCCGGCACCGGACACGGGGGAGAAACGGGGCGCGGCCCGGCGGCCGGCACCAAGCTCAACCTGCCGCTCGCGCCCGGGGCCGGTGACCGCGAGTTCTTCGCGGCCTGGGCGAGCGCGCTCGCGCATGTGCGCCGGCACCGGCCCGAGTTTCTCCTCCTCCAGTGCGGCGCCGACGGGCTGGCCGGCGATCCGCTCGCCGATCTGCGCTACTCGCCGGCGGTGCACCGGCGCGTCGCGCGCGACCTGCGTGCGCTCGCGGACGAGATGTGTCAGGGGCGGCTGATGGCGTTTGGCGGCGGCGGCTACGACCTCGCCAATCTCGCGGCCGCCTGGGCGAGCGTCGCCGAAGTGCTCAGCGAGTGAGCTTCGCGAGCAGCTCGTCCAGATGCTCGTGGTTCATGTAGTTCAGCACCAGCTTCCCGGCGCCCTGCTTGCCCGGCTTGATCTCGACCGTCGTGCCGAGTCGCTCGGAGGTCTCTTCTTCGAGTCGCTGGACGTCGCGGCTCGCGCGCGCCCGCGGGCGGGGCGTTTTGCCCCGGGGATGGACAATGTCGTTCACCAGCTGTTCGGTCTCGCGCACCGAGAGGCCGCGGTGCGCGACCTTGTTCGCGGTGCTGACCTGGGACTCGCCTTCGAGCGCGAGCAGCGCGCGGGCGTGGCCCATTTCGAGCTTGCCGTCCAACACCAGCGCCTGCACCGCCGGCGCGAGGTGGAGCAGGCGCAGCAGATTGGTGGTGGCCGCGCGCGAGCGGCCGATCGCGTCCGCCGCTTCCTGATGCGTCAGCTTGAATTCGTTCACCAGGCGCTGCACGCCTTGCGCCTCCTCCAGCGGGTTGAGGTCCTCGCGCTGGATGTTCTCGATCAGCGCCATCGCGAGCGCGGCCTGATCGCGCACGTCGCGCACGACGACCGGCACTACGCCGAGGCCGGCGATGCGCGCGGCGCGCCAGCGCCGCTCGCCGGCGATGATCTCGTAGCCGTCCGCGTCCGCGGTGCGCACGAGGATCGGCTGCATCAGCCCCTGCGCCTTGATCGACGCCGCCAGCTCGTCGAGCGAGCCCTGGTCCATCTTCGTTCGCGGCTGATAGCGGCCCGGGCGCAGCCGATCGACCGCGACCGTCGCGAGCGAGTCGCCGGCCGGCGGCGCGGCGGCGTCGGTATCGAGTAGCGCGTCCAGTCCGCGCCCCAGCCCCTTCAGCTTCATCATGTGTCGTCCTCCTCCTGCTCCGCTGCGGGTGTTGCAACCGTCTCGGCGCGGTGTCCGGGGCGCCCGAGGATCTCGTCGGTGAGCGCGAGATACGCTTGCGATCCCTTGCACACGGGATCGAACTTGATCGCTGGCATGCCGTAGCTCGGTGCCTCGGCGAGGCGGATGTTGCGCGGGATGATCGTCGCGTACACCTTCTCGCCAAAGTGCTGCTCGAGTTGCGCCGACACCTGTTGCGCGAGCGTGTTGCGCGGGTCGAACATGGTGCGCAGCAAGCCCTCGATCTGGATCTGCGCATTCAGATGCTGGCGCACCTTCTTGATGGTGTTGATCAGGTCCGACAGCCCCTCGAGCGCGTAGTACTCGCATTGCATCGGGATGATGACCCCGTCGGCCGCGACTAGCCCGTTCAGCGTGAGCAGGTTGAGCGAGGGTGGACAGTCGATGACGATCAAGTCGTAGCGATCGGCAATCGGAGCGAGCGCGCTCTTTAGCCGCAGCTCGCGCCGTTCGAGCCCGACCATCTCCACCTCGGCGCCGGCCAGCTCGCGGTTCGCCGGCAGCAGATCGTAGCCGCCGCGCTCCGCGCGCACGCGTACGTTCTCGGCCCTGCTCAAGCCGAGCAGCACCTGATAGATCGTCTGCCTCAGCGCGCGCTTATCGATGCCCGAGCCCATGGTCGCGCTGCCCTGCGGATCGAGGTCGGCGAGCAGCACCTGCTGACCCGCTTGCGCGAGCCCGGCGGCGAGGTTCACGGTGGTGGTGGTCTTGCCGACGCCGCCCTTCTGGTTCGCCACCGCCAGCACGCGCGTCACGCGGCGACCTCGATCAGCACCAGGTGCCGGGCGGCATCGAGCTGCGGCACCGCGAGCGCGACTACCTTTCGCACGCGGCATCCGGCCGGCAGGCGGTCGATCTCGTCATACGGATGCACGCCCTTCATCGCGGCGAACACGCCGCGCGGCGCGAGCAAGTGCCGAGCCCCCGCCGCGAACTCGCCGAGCTCAGCGAACGCGCGCGACACGATGGTGTCGAACCGCGCTTGCGTCTGCCAGGACTCGACGCGCTCGGCGCACACCGCCGCGTTGGCCAGGCCGAGCTCGGCGATCACCTGCCGCAGAAAGGCGGCCTTCTTGTGGTTGGCGTCGAGCAGCGTCACCGCGAGCTGCGGCTGCGCGATGGCGAGCGGCACGCCCGGCAAGCCGGCGCCGCTGCCGACGTCGAGCACGCGCGGCCCGCGCACGTGCGGCAGGATCGAGAGCGAATCGAGCACGTGGTGGCTCACCATGCGGTCGCGCTCGCGGATCGCGGTGAGGTTGTAGACGCGATTCCATTTCTCGAGCAGCGTGAGGTAGCCCTCGAGTTGCTCGACCTGCGCTTCGCGCAGGGGCACTGCGAGCGTAGCGAGGCCACGCTCGAGTGCGGTGGCGACCATCATGCGGCCGTTTTTTCCGGCGGGGCCGCGCCGCCGAGCGCGGCGCGCTTCTTGAGGTGCACCGACAAGAGCGAGATCGCGGCCGGCGTCACCCCGGAGATGCGGGACGCCTGGCCGACGGTCTGCGGCCGCTGCGCGCTCAGCCTCTGCTGCACCTCGAACGACAGTCCACGCACCGCGCGATAGTCGAGATCGATCGGCAGCGGCGTCGACTCGTACGCCGCGTTGCGCGCCACCTCGTCCTGCTGGCGCGCGATGTAGCCCGCATATTTCGCTTGAATCTCGACCTGCTCGGCGACCGCCGGATCGCTCGCCCCCGGACCGACGCCGGCAAGCGTCATGAGGCGCGCGTAGCGCACGTCTGGCCGTCGGAGCAGATCGAGCGCGGCGTGGGGGCGCTCGAGGGGCTGGCCGAGCACCCGTTGCGCGTCTTCGGCGGCGACGAGCCGCGGATTCACCCAGGTCGATTTGAGGCGTTCCTGCTCCCGCGCGATCGCGTCGCGCTTGCGGCAGCTCGCCTCCCAGCGCGCGTCGTCCACCGCACCCAGTTCGCGGCCGATCGCGGTCAGCCGCAGGTCCGCGTTGTCTTCGCGCAGCATCAACCGATATTCGGCGCGGCTGGTGAACATGCGATACGGCTCGCTCACTCCCCGGGTGACCAAGTCATCGACCAGCACGCCGAGATAGGCCTCGTCGCGCCGCGGGCACCAGGGTTCGCGTTCCTGGACCAACCGCGCGGCGTTGATTCCAGCGAGGAGGCCCTGGGCGGCTGCCTCTTCGTATCCGGTCGTGCCGTTGATCTGGCCGGCAAAGAAGAGATTGCCGATCGCCTTGGTCTCGAGCGAGCTCTTCAGGCCGCGCGGATCAAAGTAGTCATACTCGATCGCATAGCCCGGCCGAAGCAGGTGTGCTCTCTCTAAGCCTTTGATTGAATGCACTAACGCGAGTTGAACATCGAACGGCAGGCTGGTCGAGATGCCATTCGGGTAGACCTCGTGCGTGGACAGGCCTTCCGGCTCGAGGAAGATCTGGTGGCTGAGTTTGCCGGCAAAGCGATGAATCTTGTCCTCGATCGACGGGCAGTAGCGCGGCCCGACGCCTTCGATCTTGCCGGTGTACATCGGGGAACGGTTGAGCCCGGCCCGGATGAGGGCGTGGGTGTGCTCGTTGGTATGGGTGACCCAGCAGGGACGTTGCGGCGGGTGCAAATCCCGGGTGCCCATGAATGAAAATACGGGCGGCGGATCGTCACCCGGCTGGACCTCCAGCACCGAAAAATCGATCGTCCGACCATCCAGGCGTGGCGGCGTGCCGGTCTTTAGTCGGCCGACGGGCAGCTTGAGCTCGCGCAGCCGTGCCGCCAGGCTGATCGACGGCGGGTCTCCGGCCCGACCGGCTTGATAGTTTTGCAGGCCGACATGAATCACCCCAGCAAGAAAAGTCCCGGCGGTCAAGACTACCGCTCGGGCACCGAACCGGACGCCGAGCTGCGTGACGACCCCTGTCACTCGGTCGCCGTCGAGGACGAGATCGTCAACGGCCTGCTGAAACAGGGTCAGCTGCGGCTGATTTTCGAGGCGGGCCCGGATCGCCTGCTTGTAGAGCACTCGATCGGCCTGGGCGCGGGTCGCTCGAACGGCCGGCCCTTTGCTCGAATTCAGGATCCGGAACTGAATTCCCGCCTCGTCCGTCGCGAGCGCCATCGCGCCGCCTAGCGCATCGACTTCCTTGACGAGATGGCCCTTGCCGATGCCGCCGATCGATGGGTTGCAGGACATCTGACCCAGGGTTTCGATGCTGTGGGTGAGCAGCAGCGTCTTGCAACCCATCCGTGACGCGGCGAGCGCCGCTTCGGTGCCGGCGTGCCCGCCGCCGACGACGATCACGTCTAACCGAGAGGGAAATTCCATGATTCCGCGGCATGGCCAGTTGGCCGCGAATGATACGCCTAAACCCGGGGTCCGATAAGCGACGTTCCACCTGAAACCTTGGGTCCCCGGCGGCCGTCCGCGGCCAGCCAGCGCAGCCCGTGTTCCACGTGAAACACCGGGGAACGGGTAGCCCGTCTACGTGGTTTCCTAAGCAAGCCAGCCAGTGGCGGCACCAAAAACAAAGGCCGCCCTCAGGCGGCCTTTGCAGGAACGGCGGTGCTACCCCAGCGTGCGCCCCAGGACCTCGCGCCGTTGCTGCAGCGCGCGCGGCAGTCGCGGCGCCAACTTGTTGAAGAGCTCGTCATGCTGCGCCAGTTCGGCCTGCCACTCTGCTTTGCCGATCGACATGACGGCGGCGAAGTGTTCGGGCGAAAACTTCTCGAGCCCAGTCCATTCCAGATCTTCGTGCGCGGGCGCCCAGCCGATCGGGGTCTCCACCGCGTGCGCGCGACCCTCGCAGCGTCCGACCATCCACTTGAGGACGCGCATGTTCTCGCCGAAGCCGGGCCAGATGAACTTGCCCTGCGAATCGGTGCGGAACCAATTGACGAGAAACAGGTGCGGCGGCTGGGAGAGGCGCGACCCGACCCGCAGCCAGTGATTGAAATAGTCGGCCATGTGGTAGCCGACGAACGGGATCATCGCCATCGGGTCGCGCCGCACGACCCCGACCTTGCCGGTGGCCGCGGCGGTCGTCTCCGAGCCCATGGTCGCGCCGATGTACACCCCGGACTCCCAGTTGAACGCCTCGACGGCAAGCGGCACCGTGTTCGAGCGCCGGCCACCGAAAATCATCGCGCCGATCGGTACGCCGTTCGGATTCTCCCAGTCCGGATCGAGGGAGGGCAGCTGCTTCACGGACACCGTGAATCGCGAGTTGGGATGCGCCGCCTTCCGCCCCGATGCCGGCGTCCACGGCTGACCCAACCAGTCGGTGAGGTGCGGCGGCGGCTCTTCGGTCATGCCCTCCCACCAGACGTCGCCGTCCGGGGTCAGGGCGACGTTGGTGAAGATCGTGTCGTGACCGATCGCCTTCATGCAATTCGGGTTCGTCTTCTCGGAGGTGCCCGGTGCGACGCCGAACAGCCCGGCCTCTGGGTTGATCGCGTACAGCCGGCCATCCTTGCCGGGTTTGATCCAAGCGATGTCCTCGCCGACGGTGCTTACCGTCCACCCCTTAAACGCGGGCGGCGGGACAAACATGGCGAAGTTGGTCTTACCGCAGGCGCTCGGAAACGCGCCGGTAACGTAAGTCTTCCGACCCGAGGGCGATGTCACCCCGAGGATCAGCATGTGCTCGGCGAGCCAGCCCTCGGCCCGGCCCATGATTGATGCAATGCGCAGCGAGAAGCATTTCTTGCCCAGTAGCGCGTTGCCCCCATAACCGGACCCGAATGACCAGATCTCGCGCGACTCGGGGAAATGCACGATGTACTTGTGGTCCTTGTTGCATGGCCACACGGTGTCTTTCTCGCCCTGGGCGAGCGGTGCACCAACCGAGTGCACGCCGGGCACGAACTCGCCGTCGCGGGCGAGCAGATCCCAGACTTCCTTGAGCACCCGGGTCATGACGTGCATGCTCACGACCACATACGGCGAATCGGTGATCTCGATGCCGATCTGGGAGATGTGCGATCCGAGCGGCCCCATCGAGTAGGGCACCACGTAGAGCGTGCGTCCGCGCATGCAGCCGTCGAAGAGCTTGGCGAGCGTGGCCCGCATTTCCGCCGGGTCGATCCAGTTGTTGGTCGGGCCGGCGTCATCCTTCGACTTTGCGCAAATGAACGTCCGGTCCTCCATCCGCGCCACGTCCGTCGGACTCGAGCGGGCGAGAAAGCTGTTCGGCCGCAGCTTGGCGTTCAGGCGAATCAGCGTCCCGGTCCGCTCCATCTCCCCGCACAAGCGGTCGTACTCGGCCTTCGACCCGTCGCACCAATAGATGCGATCCGGTTTGGTGAGCGCCGCGATCCTCGCCACCCACTCGATGGCGCGCGGGTTGCGCACGTGATCGGGGACGGGGAGGTGCGGGACGTAAGGTTGGTTCATCTAGCAGGGCCCTTTGCGAGTGGAAATAGAGGTAACTAAATCCCTGGCAGAAGTATGGTTATCGGTAGGGAGGCCTGCGGTAGGTGCCGGGGACGCGCGATGGCACCAAACTTTAGCAGAAAAGCGCTGCGCACCGTAATCGGGCGCGTACCGTTTCCGTGAACGGCGCCTCGCCACCTCGGGAGCGGCCGCGCGTGAGTGGGTCACCTTGGCCGGATGAACCCCCGCATCAGCCGGAAGATTGGGGCCGTGGTCGTGACCAGGATGATGACGCGCGCGACATGGGCCCCGGTGACGAGCGGCACGCCGAGCTGCAGCGCCTGCGCGGTGATGCACATCTCCGCGATGCCGCCCGGTGCCGTCGCGAGCACCATCGTCGCGACCGCGACGCCACCCCAGTAGGCGAGCGCCGCACCGAACAGCGCGGAGATGAGAATCCCGACCACGATGCTCAATCCGACTACGAACACAAAACGCGGCGCGCTGCGAACGAAGCTGTGCTCGACGCGCGAGCCGAGATTGCACCCGAGCAGGACCTGCGCGGCATTGACCAAGGGCACCGGAACCGAGGACCAGTGAATGTCGGCGACGCTCAGTCCGATCGCGACGAAGAGCGGACCGAGCATGAACGGATTGGGTGAGCCGACGAACCACAGCGCGAACCCGGCCGCGACCGCGCCGGCGAGCAACGCCGCAAGCCCCGGCGCGCTCAGCGGGGTGACACTGCCCGCGTAGGCGTCGGTGCCGTGCGCGCCGGACCACGTCATCGCGAACGGCACGATCACCACGACCAGCAAGATGCGCAGGCTCTGCGCCACCGCGATGCGGTCGATGCGCGCGCCGAAGCGCTCGCCGAGGTTCGCCATCTCTGCCGCGCCGCCCGGCACGCTCGCGAACAGCGCGGTCACCCGATCGGTGTCGGTCCACCGCGACAGCACCCACGCGCCAATGTACGCGAGCAGGGTCGCGAACAATGCCGCCGCGAGGATGAGCTCCCAATGGCCGAGCACTTGATTGGCGACCCCGGGCGTGAAATACAGCCCGAGCGTGGTCGCGATGATGATCTGTCCCGTCTGGCGCGCGAATCGGGGCGAGGCGAGCTCCAGCCCGATGAACTTGAGCGCCGCCATCATCAGCAACGAACCGATCATCCACGGCAGCGGCGTGTGGAGCGCACGGCAGATCGCGCCGCCGACGCTGCACGCTACCAGCGCGGACAGCGCCGGCATGCGGACGACCAGCGCGCGCAGCCCGTTCACCCGCCGCTGCGGTGCATCCGGGGCGACGGCGAGGGCGCGACGAGCACCGGGTCATCGAGTAGCAAGGTCTCCGGCGGGGAAGGAATTCCGCCGGCCTCGTTGTCCCGTGTTTTTACACCGCCGCGGCCCACAGCAGCCATTCGGGGATAATAGTTCAAGCGGCGGCGCGGCACCGAACGTGTTTAGCAGTCGGCAACGGAGCGACGTGGTCGACCGGTGTTCCCGCGATCGCTCGCTTTTACCCGTGGCCCCACCATGAATTCTGATACCGTTGATTCCGGATGCGGCGCGTTCTGCCCACCGCGCATGCGATAGGGACGCTTGCCGCATGCGCGCTCATCGGCGATCGGTACCGGATCGACGCCATCTCGCAGCGAGACGGCGTCGACTACCAACCTCGCAGGCCGCTGCGACGCGCCGCACCGCGCGGCGTTCGACACCGAACACATGCGCGCGCAATTCAAGGTAGGTTACGACCGAGCGTCAAAAGGCTATCCGTGGGACACGTTGCCGTCGGGAATGTGAACACCACAGGGTGCTCGAGGTGCTCGCGCATGCTGGCCCCCGTTTTTTTCAAGGAGACGATATGAAACGACCGATCGGGACCGTACTTTGTGCTTTCGCCCTCGCCCTCGCCGCCGGCGCCGTGGCCGCGCAGGATAAGTCCGCGGACGCGAACATGCAGATCCTCCGCGACAAGGTCAACGCGGACAAGAAGCTGGTCGTCGCGACGAACATGCAGCTCACCGATGCCGAAGCCAAGGGCTTCTGGCCGATGTACGACGCCTACCAGAAGGACCTCCAGGCGATCAACGAGCGGCTCGTCAAGGTGATTCTCGCCTATGCCGACGGCTACAAGAACAACACGCTCACCGACGAGCAGGCGCTGAAGCTCACCGCCGACGTGCTCGCGATCGAGGCGTCCGAGACGACGCTTCGCAAGTCGTATGCGGACAAGCTTACCAAGGTGCTGCCCGGGAAGAAGGTCGCGCGGTATCTCCAGATCGAGGGCAAGATCCGCGCGATCGTCCGCTACGAGTTAGCCGCCAACATCCCGCTCGTCGAGTAGTGCGAGCCGGACGATCGGGTGATGGGGAGGCGGCGCGGCGGCACCGCGATCCGGGGTCGCCGCGCAGCAGTGGCCGCTCCCCCGAGGGCGCAACGTCCGGACGCCTCCCGCCCACTTTTTCTGGGGAAGGCCCGCTCGCATCACGATCGGCGCTGCGGCGCTCGCGCTCGCATTCGCGCCGCTGCTCGCGGGGGCCATTGCGACCCGGATCTTCTCCGAAGGGGCATCGCTGATGGATTTCGGGGTGCAGCTCGGCGTGGTGCTCCCGTTCCTCCTCCTGACGCCACGCCCTCGGCCACCAGGACTACCGCGCAATCGTAGGTGAAAGTAACGAGCGCACGCCCGGCTTCAACGAGCCGAAAGCTTCGCGCCGGGCGCGGGCCACCGTTCGGGACCAGTCGAATCAACCCGGATCGAGAAACGTCGCGGAGCAGAACGCCCGGGTAGCGAGGGGTGCGTCTCTCGTTCGACTTTGAAGGGAAGGGCAACCGCCAGGGCCGCCTTTGCTATCCGCGTGCCCTTTGCAGGCCTCACGCGAGACGGGGAGCATCCGGGCCTGCGACACACCTGGGCGAGCGGGCATGCACAGCGGGGAACGCCGTGCATGTCCGCTTGCTTCCCTGCGACAACCGCAACGCAGCACGGCAATGCGCCGGTCGCGTCGCGTGTCATTCGTCAGCGCACACGTAGCTCGAAGCAACGTTGATGTCGCCGCCGATGAAGGTTGCCTTCTTGGGATAGAGACAGATGGGTCTCGACTTGGCCACCGGGAATGTCGCTGTGACAGCGGAGGAAATGTCGATCCGCGTCGGGGCGATACCCCTTTCGACCCAGTCCGTCAGCACGCCGTAGAGCTGCGTCATGCCTGAGGCGGCGTTGGCCGGGAGCGGCGGATTGGCGTTCGGGTTCGTCGTCCCGTTGCCCAAGCCGTGCGTCATTCCGGGCACCAGGAAGAAGCGGTAGAACTTCTGAACCGCTCTCAAATCACCCATCTCCCTCACCACCCGATTGTAGTAGTTGATCGATCCCTGCGGCATGATCAGGACGTCAGCCAGGCCGTGGTAGAGCAGCATCTTTCCACCTGCGTCCCGGAACGGCTTGAGGTCGGGATGGTCGGTGTTGATGTCGGCAAAGCTCGGCTGCAGCGCCACCCCGTCATCGTAGGCGGCGGCCAACTGCGCGTAAGACAGGTTCTTCCAGCCATTGGCGCCGTTGCCGGTCGGATTGATGAACGAGGGCGTCGCCAGGGTCGGATGCTGAGTTTCCAGCGCCACCATGTCGGTCGAGATGGTGAATGGACTGGGACCCGCCAGTCCCCCCACGTTCGTACCCCGGGTAAGCCCGTACCAGAGCTGATTGCCGTTGATGGTCAGCGACCAGCTATTGTCTAGCACCGGCGGGGGAGCGGTACCGTCCTTGGTCTGCCCATACCAGATCTTGTTCATCGCCTCGGCTTGCACCGACGTCACGCAGTTCGCGGTCGTATTGGTTCCGCCGCTCGCCGCGCACAGCACGCTCGCGTCGCCTGTCGGGTCGTAGCGGCACTCCGACGGGTCCGGGATGTAGCCGAGATGCTGGTTATTCACCAGGTCGCAGACATTGATCGCGGCGTTGCCGAGCAGCGCGATCTGGCCCGCGGTGAACGGGACGCCATCCAGGTCGCGCTGGTACACGATCTGCGGATACAGCTCGTTGGTGATGAATCGTGTCCAGTTGATGGCCGGTGCCCCGGCGAGGATCCCGTCGAAGTCGGTCGGATGCACCTGCGCTTCCTTGTGGCCTTGTCGACCGCCGGTGGAGAAGCCGTCCCAATAGGCGAATTTCGCACGCCTGCCGTAGTAGGCTTTGGTGAGCGCCTTCGTCTTCACGGCCATTTGATGGATGCCCCGCTGCGCGAAGTCGTTCCACAACACCGTGTTGATCGTGCCATCCGGATTCATGGCGAACGATCCGCCGTTCGCGGTGTTGGTATGACCCGTGTCCACGGACGCCGAGACGGCGCCTTCGACCGTCGCGGCGATCATAGGCGTGGAGGTCGGGCCGCCCACGCCTCCCGCGCCGGCCAGGAGCGTCACTGACGATTGCACGCCGCCCGCCCAGCCGCCGCCGCCGATCACGTGAATCCGATGGTTCCAGTTCGCCGGCGCGGGCAGCCACACTTCGATGCCAATACCGGCCGAGGTGGACGGGGCACCCGCCGGACCCGGATTTCCCGGTCCCACCAGCAGCTTCACGACGCAGACGTCGTTTGCCGCCGTCGGCGGCGGCGGTGTTGCCGGCGTGCCTGAAAGCGCGAGTGCGTCGCCCTTCTTGAACGCCTTGACCAGCAGCACGGTGGTGAGCGAGTCGGGTTCGAACTCGGTCTTCAGCGTGTCGTCGCACACCAGCAGCTTGTGTTTGTCGCTGTCTTGGTCCTGGTCTCTGTCCCGCTCTCGGTCCGCCTTAGCGTCGTGGTTCTTCATATCATCGGCCAGGGCGTGAACCGGAACACAGGCAAGGGCCGCCGCCGCGAGCATTGCCAGCAGCAGAACTTTCTTCGCTCCGATGCTCCCCTCGACTGAAAGACTCAACTGCTTGATCTCAGTATTCACCACACACCTCCTTCTCGTTCTATTGGCGCTGCAGAATGGGAACCATTCAATGTTCAGTCGTGCTGTCTCCGTTATAGTAGTGTCTCTCCGGTCCCAGGGTTTGATCAGCTCACGTAACCTGAGCAGGCTTTAGTGCCGGCCGCGGGATGGCCCGGGTCCGTGAGGCGGTGGCGTATTGGCCGGTGACGGCATGGCCAGTGACCGCCGCCGCAAGCGCCGAGTCGGAGATGACGCCGGCATAGCCGCCACCGCCCTCGGCCTGGAAGCGATGGTTCCAGTTTGCCCGCGGTGGGAGCCAGACCTCAATGTGGATCTGGGGCTCCACCGTGATCTGCACGCGGCAGAAGGCAACCGGCACGGGCGGCCCAGGGGGGAAGCCCGGAAACGGTGGTAGGTGGCGAGAACGTGTTCCGAGCAATTGACGTCGCCGTGATCTAGGTGACCTCCGGGCTCTAGGTTCGATAAGTTGCTGCATGTGTCTGCCAGGGCAGGTGTGGCGAACAAGGCCGTGGCGGCCACTGGGAGGCGCCCCCCGCCGCAATTTGACGATAGGTTGCTCGTGGCCTCATTTGCTTCGTCCCCCCTGGTGCATCGACCCTTAAGTCATGTTACGCGCGCATGCGGCTGAGAACTTCCTGCCGTAGTACCCAAAGCGTATGATAAGCAAGCAACGCAAAGGTAGATGGCGTTGCCGCAAAGATTGGCGATAAGTGAAATCTACGCATGTCGATTTCGGTTATAGCCAGCGGAGATGGGAGGTCGCGCATGATGGATCGCCAGCCCACGGAACCCTCGGCTTTCAGTCACTTTCTCGCGACAAATGATCCGACAGAGCCCGATTACGTCGTGCACGGCCCAGGTGGCGACGTGATCGCTGCCAAGTGGCATCGCCCAGCGTCGCGTAGCGCAACCCACGTTGTGTTAGCGCAACACACGTTGATGTATCACGTCGGAGGGTCGACCTCGGTCGCAAAGTTCGTAGAAGGTCGTTGCGTGGGCACACGCTCCCAGCACGGCTCACTGAGCTTCAGCCCGAGAGACGAGCCCAATGAATGGGTCCGGGGCGGCGTCTGCGAGGTTATGCACGTCTACATCGCGCCGTCGCTCATACAACGATACGCCGACGAGAATTTCGCCCGCTCGGCCGCGCTCGAGATCGATCCCATATTCGCCGTCCATGATCCTTGGCTGCAGAGCTATTTCATGATGCTGCAGAGCGAATTCGAAACATTTGGTGGAGGCGGGAAGCACCCCGACGCGCTGCTCCTGACGCAATCGATGGAGCTGTTGATACGACATCTGGCGTGTTGGCATTCGAACGTGTCGCAGAATGGCCGAAGACGAGCGGTGGCGTCGGCTGCACCACATCCCCTGGCGCCGCGACACCTGACGCGAGTCCTCGCCTACATCGACGCCAATATCGGCCGCGACATCGCACTGGCCGATCTCGCGCAGCTTGTCGGCGTTTCCAAAGATCATTTCATTCGCAGCTTTCGCGCCGCTACTCAGCGAACGCCTTATGCTTGTCTGGTCGAGCGCCGCCTCGCCCGCGCCGTCGACGCGCTGAGGCATAGCACGATGTCAATCGAGCGAATCGCGCGCGATGCGGGCTTCAAGAGCGCACCCGGATTTTCCAACGTATTCAAAAAGCACTATGGAATGTCGCCAAGCGAGTTCAGAGCCCGGTCACACTGAACGGCGCTCGATCTAGCTATGTCCTTTGGCCGAGGCGGCGTTGTTTGCTCGCTGCGCCCGCGCCGTTAGTCCGAACCCGCGGCGATCGATCGCCGCCCGGCGCTTGCGCCATAGTGATCTGAGCGCGTGCGGAGGCCTTCGACCGAGGCTGTGGAAACGCCGTGAGCGATCGGCTGTGAGCGCCACTGGAAGTCGGCGTTGGTCGCCGGAGCGAGCCCGTCTGTTCGGTTGGTGCGAGGGTGAGAGTCCCCGTTTGGGCGCTCATCAGCCACGTGATGGTCGTTTTTCGTCCTCTCCCGAGACATTCTCCTATGCAACGCTCATTCCCAGGTGCTCTCTCAGTCGATCGAAGAAGGACACATTTCGATAGGGCGAAGGCTGGTGAGGCGGGTGGGCGGCTCGCTTCGAATGACGGCTCTTCGCCCCAAGGTTGACCTTCACGGTTGGCGCTGTGCCCATAAAACGGGCCGGGGGTGCCCGTCCCGTTTTAGCGTTCGATACGTATGGTGTTGCCGAAAGATATCGGAAGCGCCGCGCTTTTTGATCAGGCTACGCTGATGAATCCGAGTTGCTGCAGGGCTGTCACGCCGTCGTCCAAGCCGATTTCTTCAACGATCTTACTGTCTTTTAGCCGGAGCACGGTCGTGCCGGTGAAGCGCATCTTTCGGCCGGTCGCAGCCGGCAGCGATCCAACGAGGAAATCGCTGAAAGCCGGACCGGTATGTGTGCCGCCACCCTCCCAACGGCCGACTACATAGTCGCCTTCGGCGATGAGGTCGGCAGCGCCCCAGAAGTTGAGGTCCGGGAAGGCTTCGCGGAAATCGGTCATGAATGCCTTGATGTCCTCGCGGCCGCGGCGCGGCTCGTGCAGCGAGTAGTGCAGCAGCATATCGGGAGCAGCAAGCTCATCGACGATGGCGAGGTTGCAAGTCTTGCCCCAGAAATCGGTGAACCAGCGGCCTACGATCGCCTTATTGTCGTCTTCTTTAGACACGGTGAATTCCTCAGTATCTGTGGTTGAAATAGAGAAGCGCGATCGCCCCTCTCTGCCTGAACAATATCGACGCTAACCGTTAGCAGCACTCCGTTTCTTGCGGCGATACTCGAAGAATCGCCAAGCGGCTTGTGGTGACGATGGTCACTACGGCTCTCGCTTCACGCTCTTGCAGCCCAACGCGGCGATGGGCTGCGCCCCGAACTTCTCGCCTTGTTCGAACGCCATGCCAGATCAGAGACTAGCCTGGCTGCCGTCATGGAACCTGTCGAAACAGAGCCCCTTTATCAGGTTGTAGACGTCGTTCCCGAAGACCCTGTGAAGAAGTACGGGGCCGACGAGTCATCGGCGAACGTCTATGCTGCCGCGAAAGCAGTAGGAAAGGAGTTCTGAGCGACTCAAACGGGTCGCGTCCCGCCCTTCGACCGACGGGCACCTCGCGGCCATTTCCGGTCCTTGGAGGAGCATCTCGAAATTCGCCGTAAGCGGACACGCGCGAATATCTGTCAGATTCGCGCGGCGGTTCTAGACCGGCGATGGGATTGGGGAATCATCGTCGTCCAGACCGCCCGGTCGTCCTCCACCTCCGCGGCGATCATGCGCCCCGATTCGATTATCGAGCCGCGCAATTGCTACGCGGCGATTCACGCACCGTCCTGAGAAATCAGCGCACAAGGCTGCCGTCGCGACGGAGGCCGACTCGCTGGTCAGGCGCAAGCGCTCCTGGAACGGTCCGCCGGGTGCAGAAAAGAGTTCACCCGTCGGGGCATCGCGGCCGATGTGCGTCGATAGTGCCGTCCGACCCAGCGCGGTCGCTCCGACGATGAGCTGGGCGAGAGCGCCACCGCGTTTGGCTTCCACCTCGCGAAACACCCTGCGATGAACTCGATGACGAGACGCGCGCGCTGAATCCGCCGCTGAATCGGCCGATACAAGAGGTCCACCAGCGGGGATTCCTTTGCCTCCCAATCCAGAAGCACGGGTACGAGCCGCCCGGTGCGCCGCCGCCGACAGGCTGCGCTCCTCGGCGGCAATAGCGAAGTATTGCAGGGCGCGCAGCTTGTCCATGCCCCTTCTCCTCCTCCCTGAAGGACGCTGCCGTTATGCGTGAACCAACGCTTCACACCACGGTTGCATGGCAGGATATTCCCTTCTGGGCCGCCGCCGGCGTAGAGTGTCCGCGTCAAGGTCCAGATCGTTGCGGCGCTGAATCAATCGCTCGATACGACTAGAGGAGACGCCAACCTTAGGAGGCACTATGCGACCGCTGGTAAATATCCCCCGGCAAAGCCGGGGGCCTTAATGTGTGAGCCGCTCAAAGCGGCTTGAACGGGCCGCTAACGCGGCCCGCGCTCTTTGAGCCACCTAAAGGTGGCTCCCCTACTGCCAAAGCTTCAGTTGATCCAACCGCTTGTCCTCTTCTTCCTGGTTCCTGATGTACTCACGAATCAGCGCCTCGTCTCGACCCACCGTCGACACAAAATAGCCCCGAGCCCAAAAATGCTGACCCACAAAATTGCGCTTCCTCTCCGCGTACACCCGCGCTAAATGGATCGCGCTTTTTGCCCTTGATATACCCAATCACCTGCGACACCGCATACTTCGGCGGAATCGCAATCATCATGTGCACGTGATCGGACATCAAATGCCCCTCTTCGATTCGGCTCTTAGGCTTTCGTACTCGTCCATCCGCGGAACTCCCTCTTCGTGCGCTTTGGCGGCTCACGATTGGAAGTCTCCGCGGGCGGGCGGACTCCTTCAAATGTCAAACCTCTACTGCCACCCCGGCAGAGCCGGGGGGCCTCCCTTTGGTAGCTAGACAGGTTATCGCTTAACGTGGGGCGCGTCGTGGCCTGTGGGATCCGCAGCATTATGGCGGTCATTGCCACCGCCTTCACTCTCCTCGCCGTGGCGGCCGATGACTACCCCAATAGGCCGATCCGGCTCATGGTTCCCGGACCGGCGGGCGTCGGCATCGACCTCGACGCGCGGCCGATCGCACAGAAGATGGCCGAGTTGCTGGGCCAGCCGGTCGTGATCGAGAACCGGCCCGCCGCGGGTGGGATCGTCGCCTACGAAACGGTGGCCAAGGCCGCGCCGGACGGTTACACGTTGGTCATCGGCGGTTTCGGGCTCGCGGCCTTTCCGTCTTTGCACCGGAACCTCTCGTACGACCCCGATCGCGATTTCGTTCCGATCAGCCTGATGCAGACGCTGCCCGCGGTGCTGACGGTGCACCCATCGCTCGGCGTGAACTCGGTTCAGGAGCTGATCGCGTTAGCGAAGGCCCGCCCGGGCACGATCACGTTCGCATCGCAGGGCAACGGCACGTTCGTGCATCTGGCAGGCGAGCTCTTCAAAGAGGTGACGGCAACCGACCTCAAGCATATCCCGTACGGTGCGCAGAGTCCGTTTAACGATCTCGCGGGTGGCCATATCATGGCGATGTTCAGCGGTATCTCGCCGGTGAT
>Ga0187846_10000458_pt1 | contig 23973 bp, 20 predicted proteins | sample TC_taG_FD_161473 | JGI IMG/M metagenome (GOLD analysis project Ga0187846, IMG submission 161473) | Biofilm microbial communities from the roof of an iron ore cave, State of Minas Gerais, Brazil - TC_06 Biofilm (v2) | ecosystem: Environmental > Terrestrial > Deep subsurface > Cave > Wall biofilm... | reverse complement strand
GTTCTATTTCGTGAGGTCGACAATTGTGTAACAGCCCCCCTGGGCTTTCGCGCTGGTGTAACGGCCTGTGGCATCAAATCTAACGCCACGATCAAAGACCTGGCTATCCTGGCCTCGGATGTGCCTTGCGTGGCTGCAGGCATGTTCACAACAAGCCACACACGTGCAGCGCCTGTTATTGTTTGCCAGCAACGCCTGCGCAGTGATATGGCACAGGCGGTAATCGTCAATAGCGGCAATGCCAACTGCGCTACAGGCGATCCTGGTTTGCTCAACGCCTACCGCATGACTGAATTTGTCGCGCAGCGCCTGAAACTGGAGAGCGAGCTGGTGCTGTGCTCCTCGACTGGCATCATTGGTCGCCAGCTTCCAATCGAGAAGATTCAGGCAGGCGTGGAGGACATAATACTGAGTACAGATCAGGGGAATGCCTTCTCAGAGGCGATCCTGACAACCGATACACGTCCTAAACGTATCGCGCTGGAATTTCAGATAGAGGGACGCACAGTCCGCCTGGGTGGTGTGACCAAGGGCGCGGGTATGATCTTCCCAAACATGGCAACGATGCTCTCTTACTTGACGACCGATGCCGCAATAGAGCATGGATGGATGAAAGCAGAGTTGCAGGCAGCAGTAGCGGACTCGTTCAACATGGTTGCAATGGACGGTGACATGTCCACCAATGATACCTGCATTCTCTTTGCCAATGGATTAGCCGGGAATGCTCCCATCAATGCCCGGCACCCTGAGGCAGGAACGTTCCGCGAAGCTCTACAGCGCGTGACGCAATACCTGGCACGAGAGATGGCCCGCGACGGCGAAGGGGCGACAAAATTGATGATGGTACACGTACAGGGAGCACGTGATAAGGTCGACGCGGGAAAAGCTGCCCGCGCTATTACAGTCTCCCCGCTCTGGCAGTGCGCGCTGGCAGGTGGCGATCCCAACTGGGGCCGTATCGTTGCTGCACTTGGTGCCAGCGGCTGCGAACTCGACCCAGGCACATACGATATTTACATTGGCGATGTGCAGGTAGTGCATCAGGGTACGGCCGCGCAATATGATCTAAATGCTGCTCGTGCAGCCATGGCAGGTAATGAAGTCACTATTTCTATCGACCTTCACCTCGGTGAGGGTAAAGCGACAGCCTGGGGCTGCGATTTGACGCATGGTTACATCGACGAGAACACGCTCTACACACGCTAATAGTTTCAAATGAAACAGGCAAAAAAAATAATTTCTGTTTCACAATGAAACAGACTTGAAACATATTTCTATAAAGCTACTGTAGGGGCCGATTCATCGCGCCCACCGCCGATTTATCGGCTGTAGGGGCCGATTTGTCGCCCTCAAAAAGGAGAAAACAGGCATGACCACAACTGATGTGAATAAACGCGACTGGGTTGCGCTAGAACACAAGTATTACCAGGGAACATTCAAACGGCAGCCCGTGACGTTCGTGCATGGTAAAGGCACGCGTGTGTGGGATAGCGATGGCAAGGTCTATCTTGACCTGGTAGCAGGCATCGCCGTCAATGTGCTCGGACATTGTCACCCGGCCATTGTGGAGGCAGTACAACACCAGGTGACGCAATTGATCCACGTCTCCAACCTCTACTATAATACACGCCAGATCGAACTCGCTGAACAGCTTGGAATACTGAGCAATGGTATGCGCTCATTCTACTCAAATAGCGGTGCAGAGGCCAATGAAGGAGCGATCAAACTGGCGCGGAAATTTGGACGCGTCCATAAAGATGGCGCCTATGAAATTATCAGTATGGAGCGCAGTTTCCACGGGCGTACCCTGGCAACAACCGCCGCCACGGGACAGGCATTTTACCAGGCAACTTGGGTACCCCTCCCTAATGGCTTTAAGCAAGTACCATATGGTGATTTACAAGCGTTGAAAGAAGCCACCAGCGAGAAAACGGTGGGCATTCTGCTCGAATCAGTTCAGGGCGAGGGCGGCATCTGGCTGGCTACCCAGGAGTTTATGCGAGGAGTGCGCGAGTGGTGTGACGAACGCAACCTGGTGATGATCTGCGACGAGGTGCAGGCTGGCATGGGCCGTACCGGGAAGTTCTTCGGTTGGGAACACTATGGTATCGTTCCTGATATTGTGACGATGGCAAAGGGCCTTGCGGGTGGCATACCCATCGGGGCAATGTTGACCGGGCCAAGAACCGACTTATTTGCCCCAGGCGACCATGGCACAACTTTCGGCGGTAATCCTATTGCCTGTGCTGCTGCAATTGCCACAATCAAAACCATACTCGATGAGAACCTGTTGGAAAATGCCGCAAAGATGGGTGCGTACGTCCATAGCAAGTTTGCAGGCTTCTGCGAGAAATATGACTGCATCGACAGTCCTCGCGGTATAGGTTTGATGCAGGCGGTGAATGTCAAACATGACCTTGCTCCCACCATCGTACAGCAGGCGCTTGAGCACGGCTTGCTGCTCAACGCCCTTGGGACAGCTACACTACGTGTAGTCCCACCGCTGAACATTTCTGCTGAGGAGGTTGACGAAGCCGCCGAACTCCTGGACAGGGCGCTGGCAGACGTTGCACAGATGCCAATTGCAAAGGCCTAAGCTATCAGGGGCCTTAGCTTGCCTTGGTAACATAAAGGAGCGCCTCCTGGGCCAGTTCGAGCCACCTGGAGGCGTGCTCGGCTGGTACATCGACCCACTCCTTCATAGGTCGTCCACCCATTGGATCAAACAATCGCGACCCTGAGAGCTCCAGCGCCTTGGCGTGACTGGCGCCACCAAGCTTGAAGACCATCGTGCCATTGTAGAACCCGGCAAATGCCTTACCATTGTTCTTGAGACAGGGCATGCCAAACATCATCCCGCTGATCGCGGGGGAAGAAGCCTTTATCTCAGTGACGACTGCATCATACTCTGCGCGTGGATCTGAAGACATGTCAATTTCTCCTTAAAACTTGCAGCCTGCGCACATTACTCAACAATTTAGAGTGTAGCATTGCCGAGTTGGAATCGCAAGGACAGCGCAAGCAGAGGTGCGTTTCGCAATTTTTGCGTTGAGAGTTGACCTGAGCACCCACAAGGAGCGACAGCACACTCGCTGGGCACGCAAGTGGCTCGTGCAGTGTAGTGGCAGGGCTTGCCCCTGCCAGGTTCACCCTCGAAATTGCGCTCTAAGCAACCCCTGTTTAGATAAGCTCAGCGCGAACGCGCTGCACGCCCTGGCCAATGGTTTCCGCTCTGGTGATCCGAAAGCGTCCCATACCGGCAGTATGCTCCACATGCGGGCCACCGCAGACTTCCATCGAGTAATCTCCAATCCTGTAGACTTTAACCAGGTCGCCGTAGCGCTCACCGAAGAAAGCCAGTGCCCCCTGATCGACCGCCTGCTGCAGGGGCATCACCTCTATCTTGGTCTGAAGGTCGCGCTGAATCTGATAGTTCACAATCTCCTCGACGCGCTGGATCTCTTCAGCGGTCAACCGCTTTGGATGCGAGAAGTCAAAGCGCAGCCGCTCCGGTGTAATGTTGCTCCCCAACTGCCGCACATGCGTCCCCAGCACATCGCGCAGTGCCTGGTGAAGCAGGTGTGTCGCAGTATGCAGTTGTGTTGTACGCTCGCTATGGTCGGCCAGCCCGCCCGCAAACTTTTTCTGGCTGGCCTGGCGCGAACGCTCCTGATGGTGCTTGAAGAGAGCGTTAAAGCCCTCCAGATCGACGTTCAACCCGTATTCTTGTGCAAGTTCTGCCGTCAGGGTTGGTGGGAAGCCAAAGGTATCAAAGAGCCGGAAGACTGCCTGGCCCTCCAGCATCGTCTCGCCCCGTTGGCGCAATCCCTCCTCCAGCTTCTGGAACTCACGCAGCCCACGCGCCAGCGTTTGACGAAAGCGTTCTTCCTCGTGCATCAATTCGCTCAAGATGGTTGCCTGGTGCTGTTCCAGTTCTGGATAGATCACCCTATTGCGGGTGATCACTGCCCTCGCCACTTCAGCAGAGAAGGTACCTGGCATGCCCAGTTCATATCCACAGCGCACCGCGCGGCGAATCAAGCGCCGGCAGATGTAGCCCTGCTCCACGTTGCTGGGCAATACGCCATCGCCAATGATAAACGTCGCCGCCCGCAGGTGATCGGCGATAATCCGTATGAGCCTCTGCTCCTGTTCTGGAGCAAGAACTGGCTTGCTCTCCTGGCGCTGGAGCAGTTCGCTGATACGTTGCACAATAGGTGTGAAAAGATCGGTAGTATAGACATCCTGTGTCCCCTGGAGCACACAGAGGGTGCGTTCCAGGCCAAGCCCCACATCAATATTGCGCTGCCTGAACGGTTCGAACGTGCCCTCCGCCGTTTTGTAGTAGTGCAAGAAGACGTTGTTGCCGATTTCAATATACTTGCCACAGTTGCAGCCAGGCCGGCAATCGGGACCGTGCTCCGGGAGGCCTGTATCGTAGAAGAGTTCGGAGTCTGGGCCGCAAAGGCCTGTCTTGCCAACAGGTCCCCACCAGTTGTCCTCTTTAGGCAGGTAGTAAATGCGCTCCTGGGGAATGCCCAGGTCCAGCCACACTTGAACCGCTTCATCGTCACGTGGGGCATCGCTGTCGCCCGCAAAGACGGTCACAGAGATGCGCTCCTGCTCTAACCCTAGCACGCGAGTAAACCATTCCAACGTCCAGCGCTGAGAATCCTGCTTCCAGTAGTCTCCTAGAGACCAGAACCCTAGCATCTCAAAGAAGGTGTTATGGCTGATGTCGCCGACTTCCTCAATGTCATCGGTTCGCAGGCACTTTTGTACATTTACCAGGCGTCGCCCCTTGGGATGGCTTTCACCCAGCAGATAGGGCACAAGCGGTTGCATGCCAGCGCTGATAAACAGCGCGGTCGGATCGTTTTCCGGCACGAGCGGAGCCGAGGGAATTAGCGCGTGCCCACGCTCCCCGAAAAAGTTCAAGAAGGATTGCCGCAGTTCGTCTCCTGTCATCGATTGTTCCTTTCTTAATAGGCCGTTATACAAACAAAAAGCCCGCCCCGATAGTTGTTCGGGGCGGGCTTGATCTTTTTAAATAATGCCCGTGGTACCACCCTGCTTGGAACTTGACCGTGTCAATCAGCTGAGCACGGACAGTCTTCCCACTCTACAAGCACGGAACGCATTTGAGGTAGGGGCCCGATTTATCGCGCCTGAGTGCCACGCCATAATATCCGGCATAGCTCGTTAAATCTCATTAATCGGCATACGTTCGATGCCCTGCCCTCAGCTAACGGTGGGCTTCCGGCAAGAATTACTTACTACTCAATAAGAGTAGCGTTCGTTCCGCATCGCGGTCTCATGGATTCTTTAAAATCAGACCAGAGGGTGGCTTTCCACGTGGCGCCAGGTGCCAGGCTCTCACCATTCCCGGCTCGCTTTTACTCCTACCAGCATGGATTTCGTCCCTCGCGACGACTTGTATATGCGATATGTCAAGTATACCCATTGATGGGGAGAGTTGTCAACAAGCTAGAACATACCCCACAACCTCATAGCCGCGCCCCAATTTACCCGCCTCAGCTAAATCGGTAATCCATTCCCATTGTGCCTCTTCCAATACGGTAAAATCGCTACGCACAAGATCGAAGAATATTCGTGGAACCAGCGGTATCGTACGACGATGCTCCGCGTCATTCCCGGCGCTGTAGCCATCAAACACGAAGCCTTGCACATCACAGATCAACGCAACCAGGCCACCCACATCCACCAGTTCGCGCAAGAGATGCAAGTGTGCCTGGATTACACGTACGCGAAAGGCCTCTGCCGCCTCCCGGTAACGGCGATGGCGCTCCTGCTCTCCCAGGTAGCCGGGAGCGATGCGCAGTACATGGTCGAGTATGTCCAGTAGAGGATAGCTGAAGAGTTGTGAGAGCACGAGCGAACTGACGACTACACCAGATTCACCTGCGTGTAAGCCCTTAATCTCTGGAGGATCTGGCACGGGACATTGGTCTAAGCAGCGAGCAGCAGCATCGAAAATGGTCTGGGCTCCCTTTGAAACAAGCTTATCCCACGGCTGCTGCTCGATCAAGCGATTAAGGCTGGCGCTTACCCCGCCACTGACATCGCATGCCAATAGACGGATCCGTTTACGTAGTGCAGGAGATGGTAGCTCGTCTCGCCCTTGCCGCATAGAGGAAAGATCAAAGTCAGCGAGCACAACTTCATCCGAATCACGGGCTAGCTCAGCCAGGGGAACTTCCGTACAGGCTCCTGCGCCCAGGACGAGCGTGCTACGCGAGGCGCTCTGTTGGCGTTTTTGCAGCGCGTCTAACGTCAGCGCTGCACAGTGTTGAAGATGTTGTGGACTATGCTGGCGCAGCCAGGCTCGTCGTTGCGCCCCCTGTGTCTGGATATTATTGTAGGTCAGGGTGTCGATGCGCACCCATCCTACCTCCCTTTATATTTGGGTGGCCGCTTCTGTAAAAACGCTGTGACGGCGTTTTGATGATCTTCCGTCTCGATAGCTATATCTTGCAGTTCACCTTCAAGCCGCAGCGAAGTTTGCAAGTCAGATTCAGCCGATGTATAAATCAGCTTTTTGATAAGCCCATAGGCGCAGGTGGGGCCATTCGCCAATCTCTGGGCAAAAGCTCGGGTTGCCTCTTCAAACTCTTCCACAGATATGCACTTGTTGACCAGCCCAATTCGCTCAGCTTCCGGTCCGCTCACCTCGTCTGCAAGCATCGCCAGCTCCATGGCTTTCCCCACACCTACAAGACGGGGTAGGAAATAGCCACCTCCTCCATCGGGGATAAGTCCAATCCTGGCAAAGGCTTCGATGAAGCGAGCATCCTCCGAGGCAATACGCATATCACAGGCCAACGCTATGTTGCATGATATGCCCGCCGCTACACCGCGAACCGCAGCTATCACAGGCTTTTGCATATTGCGAATTGCAAGGACGACTCGATGATATTTTTGCACGTGTCTGCTCACTGTGCCTATTGCACCACTACTACGTCCCTCGACCAGGCTGCGCAAGTCTTGCCCCGAGCCAAATGCCCTGCCAGCGCCAGTGAGAACGACACAGCGTACAGTTTCGTCCTGCGCAACTGCTTCAACAGCTTCAGTCAGTTCTGCCAGCATGGTGTCGTTGAAGGCATTTAGCACCTCAGGCCGGTTCATAGTGATAGTGAGTACGCCGCCGTCCTCTTGAATGAGCAGGTGTTGGAAATCGGTTCGCATTTAAGGCTCCTTTTAAGCTGCAATTTAGGCGGCATATGTCGCCTCAAAAGTGGTCAACAAGGGTCGACTGATATCGGGCAAGGGAAACTCCTCCAGGTAGAGCTCGGTAGCTTCTTTCAGATTAGCGATAGCTTCTTCGACAGTGCGTCCTTGACTGACAGTTCCAACCTCTGGACAATCAGCAACGTATAGATCATCCTCTTTATGTATAACTGCTGTAAACGTTCGTACAGCCACATCAACACCTCCTGATTACCTTATCGTCGGCAGGTCAAGCATCAAAACCTCCAGCGCAACACGTGTATTGACATTTTGCTCAAGTGCTTCCAAAGTACCTAAAATTGCGCGCACCACGCGCTGGGATTCAGCCGCGCCAAGCTTTGCCGCCTGTTTCTGGAGAAGCCCTTGCATGTCCACATTGACGATCAAATCAAGGCAATTATTGGCCGCCAGCACCATATCACGCCACCAGAGCAACCACAACTCAAGTATACCACGTACTTTATCGCTATCGGCACTAAGACGCTGCGCGACTTCAAAACGTTCTACTATGCCTGCCCCAGGCAGCTTCGTTAAAGTTTCCAGTTGTACCTGGCGTTCTGCAAGCATATCCTCATCTTCCACAGCTTGCACGGCCCAACCCATACGCCCTGCTGCCAACGCCGCGATTAACGTAGCTTCCTCAGACTCAACCTGCCAGCGCTGCTCAAGGGCAGTCTTTATCTGTATTGTAGTCAGTAACTGCATAGGAACCTGTTGCACGCGCGAAAGGATGGTTGGTAAAAGCAAACGTGGATCAGTTGCTGTGAGCAACAACACTACATCTGGCTCCGGCTCTTCAAGTGTCTTCAAAAAGCAGTTCGCGGCCTGCACGTTCATCTCGTGCATACCCTGGATAATAAAGATGTTGCGCCGTCCCTCCAATGTTTTGCGAGCTGCATCGCTTTGCAGCGCACGTATCTGCTCGATCAAGATGAACTGTTTCTCGGGCGGCCTGGCGATATAATGCACATCTGGATGATTGCCATGCATAACCTTGCGGCAAGAAAGGCAAGCATTGCAGGGATTTTGCGGGGCAACGTATGGATCTGGTCCACCTGTACACAGCAATGCCTGCGCAAAACGCTGGGCTAACAATGTTTTACCAATATGCTCAGGGCCAGTAAATAAATAGGCATGCCGCACTCGTTGTGCTGCCAGGGCACGGCGCATGATGTTGATGGAGTGTTCGTGGCCCACGATATTCCAGTCGTGCGCTGTTGTTTGAAGAGATGCTTTGCTCATGGAGTCATGGTATCAGAAACAATGAACAAAGGCAAGAAAGGTGATATACTATACTGCGCAGTGAGAAAGTTTGTTGATCTCTTTAGAAACTGCGGAATTATAGCGGCTTATCACAACTTATTCGCATCGCATTTTAGAACCAGGTAATGAAACTGTTCTGTTCGTATGACGGGCACTTGCCTCCCGGACATGGGAAAATACTCCTTGTAAATGTTGAATGTACCACAGTATTCACTGTATAAATATGTTATGCTACATTAGAAAAATGATAAATGGTTATGCGTTCTGGCGCTACTGATACTGCTGGCGAAGTCCTCCGTATCTTAGTAAGGGCGGGAGTGGAGTGGAGCGGGGTGGGGACCCTTGTGGTCGCCCTCGGAGGTAGTTTTCCTCCCAACCTTTCACTCTTCGAGGTGGAGCGGGAACTCTTGTGGTCGCCCTTGGGAGGCGCCAGCGTTATCACTACTCTCGATAATAAAGATAAGGTTGATGTAACCAATGGACACCTCTATCCGTCTCTACAACTCGAATAGCAGATTGCGCTCAGCACTGGATGATCACACAGGTAGTCCTACCGTCCCTCTTGGGGATGAGACGGACAATCGAGTAGAATCAGCAACAGTCGATGAGGGTGAAAGGTCGACCGGCACAGTCTCTCTGCAGTCTGTAGATGGTTCGCAAGAAGTTCAACGGGTAGATGTGGCAGACTTTGAAGCGATTTTTCTTCGTTTTCAAGGACCTATCACAAATTTCATCTACCATCTGATTGGCAATCGTGAACAGGCATGCGATCTTGCACAGGATGTATTTGTAAAGGCATATAAAGCGTTGCTTGGAGGTACGGTAGTTCAACCAGGGGCATTATCGGCCTGGCTCTATCGCATCGCAGCCAACACGACGACAGACACCCTTCGCAGGCGGCGTTTAATCTCCTGGTTACCCATGTCGTTGTTCAATGAGGATCGGGGAATAGGCGCAGGGGTCCTTTCCGATTCAGGTAGCACAGCTTCAGAGAGCTTTAATGCAAACAACGAAGATGGCTCCAGCGATGGACGCAGCAGCTCCATTAGCTCATTATATGAGCGTGGAAGCTACGATGGTGCGCGTTTCGAAAATCGTGTTGCTGACCGTGAAATCGTTGAGCGTATCTTTAAGCAATTGCCGCCCAAATATGCCGTCTGTCTTTGGTTATACGAAAATGATGGCCTTTCTTGCGCTCAGATTGCAGGAGTTCTGAACATTAGCGCTTCAGCGGTAAAAATGCGTTTGATGCGCGCACGGGAACGCTTTATTACCTTGTATCAACAAGAGGTTAGTGACCAGTGAATTGTAACCAGGCGCGGGCGATGATGACCGCATATCGCGAATTGAAAAGTGGAGAACTAGACAGTCTCGAACTGGATGTGCACCTCGAAGGCTGCGCTTCCTGCCGGCAAGAGTTTGGTCATTACATATTCATTGGTGAGCAGGTACGCTCTATGCCTGTGCTTGAACCTCCATCCGATATGCACGCAAAACTCATGCAAGCTTTAGCAAAAGAGCAGCTAGAGTTAATCCGGCGATCCACACCTGGCACCATCTTCACTCCTGATTTTCTTAAACCTTATCTTCAAGATTACGCTCAATCGACTCATACATCAGATTTGATAGCCGCTTTTTCAACTGCGGAGACAGGGCCAATTCCTATCATTCAAGCCAAACGCAAACCCCGTCCCCGTTCACATATGAGACAGTTTGCCGTGCTTGGCCTGGCCGCAATGTTTTTGATGGTGTTGATGATGGGTGGATTAACCTCGCTGCTCCTGCTGGTGCATAACAATTTGTCAGGGTCAAATCCTAGCAAAATAAGCATTAGCATTAACCAGCCAATTATGGTTGACCAGGCAAAATATGTTACAGGCACGCCTTACCAGCATGTAGTCAGTGCAGTGGCTGATTCTACCTATATCTACTACACAGCCTATAGAGATGGAGTATATAACTCCTGGATGCTCGAACGTTTAGATCGCAAGACGAGGATAAGCACTGACTTGCTCCCTACGCCCAACCCTTACCCGGTGATAGTGTTGGGAAGCGCTAATGGGTCTCTGGTATGGTTACAGTTTGACGACCGTAAATTGAAACCGCATAGAAACATTCCCGCTAACAGTGTGAACCCCTATATAAGTCTGTGGAGCTTGCACTACCTTTCCCCGGACCAACAACAGCTCGTAGTTTTGGGAATTCCTCCTGTTTCAACGATACTGCTCAAAGGCACATTCGACCTGGATATTGCTCCAGCTATGGTGACCACTCCTATTCAGGGTATCTGGTTTATGCAGAATTCGCTGCTCGTTGCAATGACTGATAGCAACGGCGTTTCTCATTTGATGCGCTTTCAATTAGATACATTGAACAAACCTGTAGCAACGGAAATTGCCACTGCTCCCGCTGGTCATATCTTGGCCTCACCGACAGCTACCAGCGACGGCACGCAGATTTATTGGTCAGAGGAATGGCTATCAAACACCGGTATGCTATACAGCAATATATGGACACAACAGGTGGTTGACAATCCACCCCCACTTCATAGGCACTGGCAGGGATATAAGGTGAGAGACATCGAAAAGCATGTTTTCATTTCAGATGGAATGTCATTCCAACCACAGGTAGTCGATAATACCCTGTTCATCCTGAGTACTACTGGTCAGTCCAACTCGTCACAGGGAACAACAGTGACACCAGGAACTGCTACTTCTACGCTTGCATCTTCCTCAAATATATCTGTGATTGCACGAACCGCTACGAGTACCTATGCTACACCGCTTGATGCATCGGTGCGTGGTACGATACTGATGATTCCACTTAGCGGCGATTCTGAAATGCGACCAACTTCAATGAACACTTCTGGCCCGGCATCATCGCTACAGGTAGGCACAGATTTTGCGCTCTGGCAAGATGACAAGGGCTACGAGATGTATGATGTACAATCACAGTCCTATGTGAATGTTAGAGATACGTTAAATGGGGCCGCCTTTGTAGCTGTCAATGAAGCCAGCGCTGTTTGGACCGTTAGTAATAATGCACCTAATACCACTGGCAACACCAGCCCATTGGTAACTTTGATGGCGTTTAACTGGCCTGCCAAGTGAGCTTCTTGATTTAGTTTACTAACACCCAAGCTGCTTCGCGATTAGCATGCGTTGAACCTCGCTGGTGCCTTCACCAATTTCATTGATTTTTACGCTACGCCAGTAGCGAGAAACCGGAAACTCGTCCATGAAGCCATAGCCGCCATGGATTTGTACCGCTTGATCGGCTGCGCGTTTGGCTGTCTCCGAGGCAAACAGCTTCGCCATCGATGCTTCTTTTGTATATACCTTGTTCTGCATGTGTAGCCAGGCTGCCTTATAATACATTAAACGCGCCAGCTCTATCTCTGTAGCCATATCGGCGAGCTTGAATTGTATTGCCTGGAATTTGCTGATCGGCTGACCAAACTGCTTACGCACTCCAGCATAGCTTAAGGCTTCATCCAAACACGCCTGCGCTAAACCAACGGAAAGAGCCGCAATGGCAACACGTCCCCCATCGAGAATCTGCATGAATTGCTTGAAGCCATCCCCACGTTGACCCAGGATATCACCCTCGGGAACTATGCAATCCTCGAAAGTCAATGGGCGTGTATCAGAAGCCTTCCACCCCATTTTCTTGTATGAGTTGCCTATGATATAGCCGGGTGTGCCCTTTGGCACGATGATGTTGCTAATCTCATTGTGTCCATCAGGCCGCTTGCCAGTCACAGCGGTGATAGTGACACCACCTGTCATATCAGTGCCTGCATTAGTGATGAAGCTCTTCGACCCATTGATGTGCCAGTAACCATCGCGTAATACAGCGCGTGTCTGGGTACCGCCAGAGTCTGAGCCAGCTTCGGGTTCAGTCAGGCCAAAGGCCCATAACTGCTCACCACGGGCCAGCGGCGGCAAATAATGCTCCTTTTGTTCTTTGCTGCCAAAGAGATAGAAAGGGCTGGTCCCAAGCGAGGTATGCGCCTCCATAGTGATGCCGACTGAGACATCGCCTCGCGAGATTTCTTCCATGGCAATGCAGTAAGAGAGGAAGTCAGCTCCCGCGCCGCCATATTCTTCCGGAATTGGTAACCCCAGTAGCCCTATCTCTCCCATCTTCCGCACAAGTTCATATGGAAATTCGCCTGTGCGGTCCATTTCCTCCGCACGTGGCTTAATTTCTTGCTCTACAAAGTCCCGGCAAGTGTCCCGAATTGCCAATTGCTCCTCATTGAGCTCAAAGTCCATAGCATCATGCTCTCTTTCTTTGACTTGTGGTCTAACTCCTGTGCTGTGAGAAAAGCCAGGGGAAAAAGTTCGTAACTCGTTCTGAGCTATCATTCAACGAATAGACATACACCCAGACTCCATGTCCTGCACCAGGAAATTCCGTGTACTGTGGATGCCCTCCCACAGCTTCAATAGCCGCTATCATATCGCGAGAACCCGACACCGGTATAACCGGGTCTGCAGAACCATGAAAAGCCCAGATAGGTAAGTCTTTCAGTACAGCCGCCTTAGATGGATCACCTGCTCCGGCAATAGGTGCTGCTGCTGCAAAATAGCCAGGCCAGCGTTCGATTGCGTCCCACGTGCCATAGCCACCATTTGACAGGCCCGTGACATACAACCGATTTGCATCAATGCTGGTATACTCCTGCTGTAGAGTATCCAGTACCTCCTTAGTCAGCAGAAGCGGAGTGCTCGGCTGTGCAGGTTGTAAATACGATCCGTTGTGGATCGGCGTATTGACCCATTGCTGGGATATGCTCATCTGCGGGACGACAACAAAACAGGGCCAGCGCTGTTGAATATGCGGGTTACCTGGTGCGTTATAGTCCGCGCTCCAGACCTGCACATATGGATCATTTAATATCAATGCCTGATTCTGTGCAGCCGTATAGTTGGGTCTACTTCTCTCGCCCCCGCCTTCCAGTAACAACACCAATGGATATTTCTGTTGAGGATTGTAATGAGCAGGAATATAGAGATAGTAATGTAAAGAAATGCCTTGCGCATTGGTAAATATATGTGCAGTATAACCGAAATATGAAGTTGCTGATTGACTGGCTAATTTATGTTGTGGCGGATTCGTTGGCTTATATTGTGGTAGAGCGGTTAATCGATGTTTTGTTGAATTAGAAGCAAGAGATGCCGGTACTTTTAGAAATCCCTTGACACTAAAGAACACGATTGCACCGAGTATCACCATACCTGCTATAGTGAGAAATACCCATATTCCTCTCTTCATTTTCCTTTCTTTCTAGCTCAATAAGTAAATTCGTAGATTATACTATGCCCTGAGTTGTATCCATGTTCCAGACAGGTGAAGGAAGATCCTCAAAAAGTTGCCCGCTGCATGAGCATACTTCACGTTATACTCTCTGTCAAGATAAGCAATACCCTGAAAACTCCTCATGCGCTCGGGGAGTCAGCTAGTGCCGGTAGCCGGATAGTGACCGTCGTGCCCTGGCCTGGAACACTCATGATTGAGATTGTTCCTCCTTGAGCTTCGATTAACTCCTTCGCAATAGCGAGGCCCAGGCCATTGCCACTAACACTTTGTGGTAGACGGCTTCGCGCAGGGTCTGCCCGGTAGAAGCGATCAAAGACGTGAGGCAAGGCTTCGGCTGGAATACCTTTGCCATTATCACGTATCTCGATCATAACAGCCGTTTGCCCTTCCCTATACGCCGAAAGTTCGACACAACCGTCTACGGGGGTAAACTTCAAAGCGTTATCCACAATGTTGAGCAGGATCTGCTGCAATCTATCCGTATCAGCGCGCACGAGTGGAATTTCTGAGGCTATTTCTTTGCGAATCTCCTGACCATGAGCGAGCTGCTGCGCCTGGTCGTACACCTTGTCAATTAGAGTACCTACATTGATTGTATCCTCACGCAGTACCATCTTTCCCTCGTCAAGTCGCGTCAGCGCGAGGAGGTCTTCAACGAGCCTATGCATGCGCTGGACCTCAGCGTACATGCCGTGCGCAAGGCGGCGTGATGCCTCGATATCTCCTCTATCAGCACCGATCAGCAACATTTCCAGGCTCCCGCTCAACGCAGCCAGCGGTGTACGCAGCTCATGGGACACATCCGCGACAAATTGCTTCTGGCGCTTAAAGGCGGACTCGAGCTGTGCAACCATCCGATTAAATGAGAGAGCCAGGCGTCCAATTTCATCATCAGTGACAGGAGTCTGGAGGCGCATAGACAGAGCACCCCCTGCAATACGTCGACTGGTTCGCTCCATCTCTACCAGCGGGTGCAGGGCAGCTCCGACGAGCGGGAATGTCAGCGCTATGGCAATACTGAGCGCGCCGATCACGCCGAACAACAAAATGAGGCGTAATGTCGTGAGGAATTCATCAGCCGTGGTCGTAGGAGTGTTCAGCTGGAGTATTGCGATGGTTTGCTGTTCGCTCACAAGGGGCATAAGCACAACCAGCTGGCGTTTCCCCTGGGCATCGCGCGCCAGTAGATAAGTACTGCCTTGCGATTCATTCGCCAGTGTTTGCTCTATACGTGCTGGTGAGAGCGTAACTGGCAACGGAGTCAGCGGAAGGTCGCTGCCGGATACAAGAACAGACCCCGTGAGTGAGAGGATGGTCGCATTGGCGCTGGCACCCGCCAGCTTTTGCACCAGGATCGCAGCGGGAAGCTCGAAATCTGGTGGGAGGGGGCCTGGGGGTGGCCCAGGTGGCTCGGTTATCCCGAAAGGATGGCCATGTATCCCGTTTACTGCCAGGCGGGCCTCATTCCGTAAGGCCGTTGCATCACCGCTCAGCAGCGCTGGCTCCGCGGTCAACTGGAGAATAATGCTCAACGCTCCGAGTAGAAGCGTGAGCACTCCCAAGGAAACCAGTGTTAAACGCCAGCGTATCGTGATACGATTTGTCCACCCGTATAATCGCTTCATACTCCACATAGCTCCCTCTTATCCTCGCAGGCTATAGCCAATCCCACGTACGGTCTGAAGTAAATGCGGCGCATGATCGTTCAACTTTTCGCGGAGATGACGGATATACACCTCGATGATATTGTCGTCACCGGAGTAATCGTAGCCCCAGACACGCGACAGGATGACATCACGGGTGAGTACCTGCCGTGGGTGCATAAGGAACAGCTCTAAGAGATCAAATTCTCGTGGAGTCAGCTCGATCGACAGCTCATCGCGTGTGACACTACGTGTACCACGATCTAGCGTGATGCCACGGAACGTGAGGATATCCGCGACATTGTTCCCATTGCGCCGGAGGACGGCACGCACCCGCGCCATCAATTCTTTAAAAGCAAACGGTTTCGTCATATAATCATCGGCTCCAACATCGAGCCCGGCAACACGATCATCAATCTCATCTTTTGCAGTAAGCATGATGATCGCTGTGTCATGCGTTTTCCTTATCTGACTCGTTACCTCCAGGCCATCTGCACCTGGCAACATAATATCCAGGATAATGATATCAGGTTTGTTTGCTGCTGCGGCTTGAATGGCCTCTGGGCCGGTAAGGGCTGCAAAGACGCGAAAACCCTCGTAACTGAAGCCCATTTGTAGAAAATCTACGATCTGAGGCTCATCATCCACTATTAAGACGATGGGCTGTCTATTTGTCGTGCTACTTTGGTGAAGCATTGCCATACTATACACTTCTCTAGAATTGAGTTGGACGAGTAAGTTGTTACGCTTTCATTATAGCAAATCTAACTGAAAATTCGCTGAATCCAGCCACTCTACCAGTAATCAAACCACCTTCGACCGCTGCTCTCTTCAGCAAGTTTTCAGCAAATCACCGCTCTTTTTTCAGCAAGGAGAGCCATGATAATGAAATAGAGAGCAAACGTGGTTCTCAGATGTCAAGGAAGAAGGAGTTATAGTTGCATAGGAAAGCGCACATGCGAGACGTTCCCAGGGAAGACGTCAAGAGCTTAGAGCCGCTCGCGAGCGGAACTTTATATAGGAGCCTGGTGGCGTGGGCGAAAAGACAACCAGGCGCAACGTGTCTGGTGGAGGCAGAAACAGGTCGAGAGTTTACGTATGCTCGCATGCTCGATGCGGTCAATAGGATGAGGCATTTGCTTGGCGATACGCCGCGCTGCATTGTGCTTGCGCTACCTGGAGGAATCGTCAATGCGGTGATCTGGATCAGTGCCCTCAGTGGTGGACATACGCTGGTTCCGCTCTCTCCTGATGCTCCTGATGAGGAAAAGTCCCGGATAGCTCAGAAGCACAAACCCGACGTATTGTTTGTGGAACGAGCGCAAGATGCGCAAGGCTATGCTTGCTCCCATGCTCAGGTGATTCACCGGCAAGCGTGCGATGCCCTGCTGGAACAGGCATCAGGGCAGGATAAAGCTGGCCCCTACGCTATCGAGCCGGTAGAAGGACGGGTCTGCCTGACGACATCTGGAACGACCGGTGAACCAAAAGGGGTGATGCTCAGCGAACGCCAGATAGCCTGGACAGCCGATTCCATTCGTGCCAGTCATCGCCTTTCCACTAGGGATCGCGGCTTAACTGTGCTGCCATTCTTCCATGTGAACGCGCCTGTTGTCAGCCTGTGTTCATCTCTGCTGGCCGGCAGCACGGTTATCATCGCCCGGCGCTTCAGCCGCCGGCACTTCTGGTCATGGGTCGAACGCTATCGGGTAACGTGGGTGAGTCTGGTGCCCACGATCGTCGCCATGCTATTGGAAACGGAAAAACCCGCATTTCTGGCTGGACCTCTGCGCTTTATGCGTACCGGTTCGGCTCCGCTGCCCCCTGCGGACTTACTGGCTTTCGAGGCACGCTTTGGTATTCCTGTCATCGAAACTTACGGTTTATCAGAAGCTGCAAGTCAGGTCGTTGCGAATCCAGTGCCGCCGGGTGTCCACAAGCCGGGATCGGCTGGTCGCCCTGTTGGTGTAGCTCTGCGCATCTGTTATCCCAGGACTGATGGAAGTAGAGAGATGTTACGCGATGTTTCGCCAGGGGAAATTGGCGAAATCTGTATCGCTGGACCAAGTGTGATTGGCTCGTACCAGGACAACGCCGGGTGGGAGGCATTTCAGGATGGATGGTTCCGGACCGGTGACCTGGGATACCTGGATGAGGACGGATACCTCTTCATCCGGGGCCGTTTGCGCGAGGTAATTAATCGTGGCGGTGAAAACATCGCGCCGCGCGAAGTTGAGGAGGTGCTCCTGGGGCATGCAGCGGTGCGTGAGGCCGCTGCTGTTGGCCGTCCTGATTCCATCTATGGCGAGCAGGTTGTAGCTTATGTGGTGGTATGTGGAACTTGGAGTGAGGATATGGCGCAGGAACTGCACCAGTATGCAGCTCAGCGGCTGAGCCTGCACAAAGTACCGGTGGACTTTGTTGCTCTCGACTCGCTGCCAAGAAATCCGACCGGCAAGGTTGAGCGGCGTCTGCTGCGTGCGCGAGAGGAGGCGCGCGCCGCAGCATTAAAAGTTGAGTATGTCGCGCTAGCCTCTTAGCCCGGCAGGGCATCCAGATATCATTGCAATGAATATTAGATAATTGAGGTATGAAGCAGAGTGAAAGAACAGCAAGCTCGCCGCCCGCATGTCTATGAACTAGATCCCCTGCGTACAATAACGGCCGCGAGCGTCGTCGCGGTGCATGTACTTTCCTTTACAGTTTTTTTTAATCATTCCGACGTGGGGGTGCAGGTACAAAACGCGATTGTGGTCGCATTGCACTTCACAAGAGAGGTGTTCATATTTGTGACTGCCTTCGCGCTGGTCTATGTCTATTATGGAAAACACTTCGCGCTCAAGCGTTTCTGGGCCAGGCGTAGTCTGGGCGTACTGTTGCCTTATTGTATCTGGAGCGTAGTGTATATCTTGGTTAATGTCCCAGGGCAATCGCCTGTAACGTTTGTCAAGACGTCCATCATTGATATATTGACAGGTAACGCATCGTATCAACTGTACTATATTTTGCTCACCCTGCAATTCTACATCATCTCGCCGCTCTTCTTGCTCTTCCTGAAACGCGTCGCGCACCATCCGTGGAAAGTCCTGGCCGTCAGCTTTGTCATCCAGGTGGTACTGTTTTACGCTGACTATCACCTGTTGCAGCAAGGTACATTGGCCTCATCCGGTATCTGGCAGTTTGTTGCACAGTACCAGAATCGCTTTATACTGGTCTATCAGTTCTACTTCATGCTTGGTGGGTTTACGGCGCTCTACTTCGAGCAGGTACGCTCGTTCCTGCTGCGTGATGGCTGGATTGCCGCGTGCGGGTTGATGGCAGCAATCGCGGTGCTGTGGCTGCACTTCGTGCTTCAGATACGTGTGTACCAGGAGTCATTGGGGTATACTACGTCCGTATTGCAACCAGTGATGGTGTTTTACAGCCTTGCTGTGATACTCTTCGCCCTCTGGCTTGCTTGCCGCTGGGCTTGCCACAAGAACCGGGATGGGCGTCCACGTGGCTACCGTACCTGGCATATGTTGTCAGATGCATCGTTTGGGGTCTACCTCATTCACGCACTGATCTTGACTGCTCTCCTTAAATGGGTTGTGCCCGCGATGCCGGAAGTGCTGCCAGTTGCGGTCCGTGTCTTCCTCACCTGGTGTATGGCGGTGGGAGGCGCGGCAGGTATGAGCATGATTTTGCTGCATATTCCTGTATTGAGCCGTCTTGTTGGACGTGAGCATTCAGTATACAGGAAAGCTGTCCGGAAGGCCGGGGAAAAGATACCCGAGGAGCTACCACAGGTCGACCACCAGGGCCAACCCCAGGGCGAGATAAATCGAGCCCCTACACCACTCTCGCCCTTACAGGTGGTGCACAGCGCCAATCAGCCGGAACAAGCTATAACAGGAAATCTTCTGAGTAAAAAAGGAGTGAAGTCTGCGCTCCCTTGAACATGAAAATACCAAGAAAACGAGAAAGGAATAACTGCATGAGTAATAACGGAAGCAGATATACAAGCTATCGTCGATGAAACCGTCTGTGTAGGTAAGAAGGAATACCCCGCGATAAATGGGGGGTCTACAAGAAAGGGATGACAAACAATGCGTTATGCGAACATTTTAGAAACTATTGGCAACACTCCTCTGGTCGAATTGAAAAGTTTGAACCCGCGTCCGGGTGTGCAACTCTTCGCAAAACTAGAGGGGAACAATCCTTCAGCCAGTCTTAAAGATCGCATCGCGAAGAAGATGGTCGAGCAAGCTGAAGCTCAGCATTTGCTCACATCGGATTCGATCTTACTGGAGCCGACCAGCGGCAATACAGGAGTGGCCCTGGCCCTGGTAGCGAATATGAAAGGCTATCCGTTTACAGCCGTGATATCCGAGAAGGGGACGCAGGATAAGCGCCGGCTCCTCGAGCTGTACGGTGCCAACATCATTACTTCCCCAGGGTCGGCTGGCAGTAATGGAGCTATCAGGCTCGCACAAGAATTGGTCGGGCAGGACAAGCGCTACGTGATGCTCTACCAGTATGGGAATGAGGCAAACGCTGTCGCGCACTATGAGACCACAGGGTTAGAGATCATCAAAGATATGCCCGACATCAACGTCATCGTTGCGGGTCTGGGGACAGGAGGAACGCTCACAGGTATTGCTCGCCGCTTAAAGAGGCACGATCCCACTATTCGCGTTGTAGCTGTCGAGCCGGGTCAGGGTGAGAGTATTCAGGGGCTACGCAATCTGGCCGATGGTTTCGTGCCTCCGGTACTCGATCTGTCCGTCATCGATGCCCGGCTGCTGGTCTCAAGTCGCGACGCGTGGATGCGCACGCTGCAATTAAAAGCGCAGGAAGGTATCTTCGCGGGACCCTCCAGTGGCGCTGTGTTAGAAGTGGCCTTGCGCGTGGCAGCTACTATGAACCGAGGCAAGATTGTGATTATCCTGGCGGATGGCGGCTGGAAGTACATAAGCGAGGACCACTGGATGGCAAAGCTCCCGTTACCGTCTTCTGTTGTCACTACTACAACTGCCGAGAAAGCTGCTCTCTAGAGTCAGCAGGGGATGAATTGGACATTTGCGGTAGAGATTATTGGGAAGACTACGGACCAGCCGGTGAACGAGGCGCTGGGTTTGCATCAAGCTATGATGAATGAGAAGCCGGCGGATGATGGACATCGCCAGAATATTCTGCCGGCGAATGCCAATTTTGTTGGGTTTGATGTTCTAATTGATCAGCGACATGGGTAATTGTGGCTGACTGAGGATTTTGTGTTTGATTGCTACAAAGAGCTCGTACGCTTCATTTTACTTCTTATTTAAATTCTTCATGAAGCGTTCTTTAATTTCGACGCTTGAATAGACATCTGTTGGAAGTTGTCCAGACGCTTGGATATTTGTTTTCACTTTAATATGCAAGAATACCGGTTGAGGTTTTTTTTGAATAGCTGCCAAACATTTCTCTAGTGTTTGCCTGTCTTCAACTCGCATATATTTAGGAAAGTGGAATGCTTTGGCTATAGCGGCAAAATCAACTATAGGAGATAACGTAGCTTGTCCTCCAGTGCTTTCATAACTTTCATTGTCAAAAACAATATAGACAAGATTTTTATGAATTTTAGGATCAAACGATGCTAATCCTCCAAGATGCATTAGCGCCGATCCATCACCATCGAGTACGACAACCCGCTTCTTCGTATGGGGAACAATGCCAAGCGCAATTGATAAGATATGACCCATCGAGCCGACAATATAAAAATCAGGTGTATCTTTAATGTTGAATGCATCGCGGGAGAGATAGCCCGTGGACGAGAGGAAAACTGCGTTCTTAGCAAACGCTTCTTTTACCATCTGCATTGCTTCAAATCTGTTCATTAGGTATGGAGAGCGTTTTTGTTGGGCCTGGTACGGTTGGAACGTGTTTTTTCGCAAAATTAAGGCCACTGGCTTGTCAGTTGTTTGCGCTTTTTTGGTAAGTGACTGTATTTGCTTTTTATATGTACTTGGATCAAGAATCTCATAAGACAGAAGAAATGCTTGTAATATTTGCTCCATTTGGGTACCTATCACATCATGAGCCGGAACATCAGAGCCTTTTCCGCCTTCACCACGCCAAGTAATAATATAAAAGACAGGAATATCATAAATTTGTTGTAGCGAGGTCAATGCATTTAATGTATTCATAAAACCGGAATTCTGAATAGCAACAATCGGGATCTTCCCAGTGGAGAGATATGAACCGGCTGCAATACCCATGGCAACTGCTTCATTCACCGGTGATATCACTTCCATTTCCTTTGTATCTAATAGGTAATCAATAAACTCTTTAAAATAGGAACAAGGAACTTGAATAACCGGTGATAAGCCGACGTTACTTAGTGCTTGCGTAAAATCTTTGGGATCAACTTGAGGTGTCTGCATATGTTTTTTAAAAGCACCTTATTATACCTATCTATGGAGAGATTTTATCATTTTTTTAAACAAATGGGTATAACCTAATTGTTAGGCATCTATTCGTGTCTTTTAACCAATCGCCCTACTTTCCGCTTTTCCTCGACGAGGGAAGAGGATGCGCCTGGAAAAAGGACCAGATCACCTGCGAAGCCGTGTAAGAAGCCAATGCGTTTCCTGAGCGTAGGTTGATCAAGATGTGAGGCCACCAATGGCCCTCACCGAGAATCCGATAGCCGATGACGACGACACCACCTCTACAGCTTGTCCATTCTTCGCCTATGACGTTCTGCGATCGATAGAACATGCTCGGCCCTTTCGTGCAACCATCGCGAGAAGCCCACTGTTGGAGCCAGAGCATGATGGGCGGCTCTTTCCGTCTATGACTGCCCATATACGGCACAATCGGGTCAGCGGTGCCATGAAACTCCAGGATTGACACTGGTCGCCGCGGGGTACAGCCGCCGGGAGCAGGTGGGTAGGAACCCGACACCGGCGCGAATGCGGCGATGCGTCCGGCGAGTTTACAAGCCAGCAAATTCGTCATTCCACCACCATTAGAAAAGCCGGTCGCGAATATGCGCTGTGGATTGATGCAGACTGTGGCCTGGAGATGACGCAACACATCGCTCACGAAGAGCACATCATTCACATGCGCGCGCCCAGGAAGTCCTGTGGCCCATCCTATATTTCTATCAGGGCCTATAGCTCCCCAAGGATACGCTACAATGAAGTTCTGTTCGCGTGCCAGCGTAGTGAAGCCGCTCACTCTGGCCTGTATGAACGGATTGCTGCCATACCCATGAAAATCCAGAACGAGAGGATATTGGGTTGTCTCGCGATAATCTGGTGGAAGATACAGCAGGTAGGAGCGCATCAGACCGCCAGAGTCAATAAATTCTATCTTCTTTGTCCCCGGCGCAATCGGCGCTGGCTTTCCACAGCCCTGACGATTGAGAGATGCTGTGACGAGTCTGCCATCTGTTGCATGTGTTAAGAGAGTGACAAAAGTGAAAGGAAGCAAGGCGCAACCAGCCAGGAATAGCAGACAGGACAAGAGCATACCGATGCCCTTATAACGGTGGCTATTCATGCAGATTAACCGGAATATCTTGATTACCAAAAACATGTGGAAGTTGTTTCGAAACCAGAGCATTTACTCACTATATCTATACGTTCCACATGCTATAAATATCTCATCAGTTGCCCCTATTCTTCCCGTCTGTTGATTGACCAGCTCATCTGTTACAAATGTTACAAGTGTTACAACCCCCCTCAGATCTGGAATCGCGACCCTGCCCTGTCGTATGCTTCTTGATCTTTGCGGAAGCTATCGGCATTCGTGCCACGCGCAGTTGCCAGGAAGTCGGCCAGTAACTGCACAGGAAGCGCGGCCAGCAAAGGCGTCAGTTCTTCTGGCAGGTCTATCCCATCGCAAATTGCAAACTGTGACCAGCCCTGGCGGCTGAATAAACTGGCTGTTTCACTGGTTGGCGCTTCGCCAATCAGCCATACCTGAGTACCAATCTCGCTCAACGCGAATAAAAAATCTGCCATACGCAACTGCGCAGGACCCTTGATACTGATAGGAATCAGTAAATCATCAGTCTCGAAAGCCACCTGTGGGCCGTGAATGGCCTGTTCCAGCTCGAATCCCTCCGCCGTCACATATGCCGCTTCCTTCGCCTTGAGCGCACCCTCTGGCGCTGTAACAGCGTTCGGCCCTGCGCCAACAAAGTACAGGCGGCGCGAATGCGCAACGGCTTCCTGGGCGATGTGCCGCACCCCATCTTCGCGTGACAGTATATCTTCCATTAATGCAGGTATTCGTAGCAATCCCCGCTCCAGCCGTTCCGCCTGTTGATTGTAGCCTGTGAGTGCCGCCATTCTCGTGGCAACCTGGCTAAGACGTACCAGCGCGCCAATATAGCTAATTGAATGGGTTGACGATGGGTCTTGTTCCATAGTCTCGATAATCATACTGGCACCCCGCATTTTAGAGTTCTTGCCCGTGATTCCCACAGTGACCACTCCACTTTCCACAGCACGTCGCAGCGCAC
>Ga0187846_10000457_pt1 | contig 24015 bp, 22 predicted proteins | sample TC_taG_FD_161473 | JGI IMG/M metagenome (GOLD analysis project Ga0187846, IMG submission 161473) | Biofilm microbial communities from the roof of an iron ore cave, State of Minas Gerais, Brazil - TC_06 Biofilm (v2) | ecosystem: Environmental > Terrestrial > Deep subsurface > Cave > Wall biofilm... | reverse complement strand
CCAGATGAAACTGGACCGCGTCGGTGCTCCGGTCGGATCGGAGCCGCTGTCGCTGCTGGCGCGCGGCTCGCGCCTGCCGCTGGATGCGGGACCGGGGTACGTGATCGTGTTCGACGACATCACACAGGTGATATCGGCACAGCGTGCAGTGGCCTGGGGCGAAGTGGCTCGGCGCCTCGCGCATGAGATCAAGAATCCGTTGACGCCGATCCAATTGGCGGCTGAACGCCTCCAGATGAAGCTCGCCGGGGACCTGCCGGCCGATCAGGCCGACGTGCTCGTACGCGGAGCATCGACCATCGTGAACCAGGTCGCGGCGATGAAGCGGATGGTCGACGAATTCCGCGAGTACGCGCGGCTGCCGCCGGCGCAGCTGGCGCCGCTCGATCTGAATTCCCTGGTGGAGGAGATCGGATCGTTGTATGGGGCGGAAGCGCGCCGGGGCCGCTCTGCGACCGACGAAGCGGCGCGCGCCGGAGCGGTCCGGATCGAGCTGCAGCTCGCCCCCGCGTTGCCGATGATCGATGGGGATGCCGCGCACCTGCGCCAGCTGGTGCACAACCTGGTGGCCAACGCGCAGGAATCGATCACGGCCGCGCAGGCGGCGGGCGGGACGCGCGTCAACGGCGGCCGCATCGTGATACGCACCGAGAACGTGGCCGTCGAGGAAGCGGCGGCCGGGGCGGATTCATCCTCCAGGGCGGTGCGCCTTTCCGTCGAGGACAATGGTCCCGGTTTCCCCGCGAATATACTTAGACGCGCTTTCGAGCCTTATGTGACCACGAAGCCGCGTGGGACGGGCCTTGGACTTGCCATGGTGAAGAAAATCGTCGACGAGCACGATGCCAGGATCGATCTGATCAACCGTCGCGGGGGCGCAGGTGCGACCGTGACCGTCGTGTTCCGGCGCATGGCAGAAGCCACCGTTTAGCCCGCAGGCCGACCGCTCAACACGATCACTATGGCCAATATTCTGGTCGTCGACGACGAAATCGGCATCCGGGAGTTGCTCTCGGAAATCCTGGCCGATGAAGGACACGTCGTATTGACGGCCGACAGTGCTGCCTCGGCGCGTGCGATGCGACTGGCCGAGCCCCCTGATCTGGTACTGCTCGATATCTGGATGCCGGACACGGACGGGGTCACGCTGCTGAAGGAGTGGGCGGCCAGCGGCCAGCTGACGATGCCCGTGATCATGATGTCGGGGCACGCGACGATCGACACGGCCAGCGAGGCAGCACGCTTTGGGGCGCTCGACTTCCTGGAGAAGCCGATTGCGATGAGCCGGCTGTTGTCCTCGGTCCGAAGCGGCCTGCAGCACGGCCGCATGGCCCGCAAGGCGCAGATGGCGGGGACCGCCATGGCCTCGGTGCCGGACGACAGCGCGCACGCGGTGACCGACGCCAAGCCGGCCGCCACGTTCGGATCCGCAGCCGTCGCCGGCGTATCGGTCAGCCTGGATCAACCGCTGCGCGAGGCGCGCGACCAGTTCGAGCGGGTCTATTTCGAGTACCACCTGGCGCGGGAGAATTTCAGCATGACCCGCGTGGCCGACCGGGCCGGACTGGAGCGCACCCACCTGTACCGCAAGCTGAAGCAACTCGGTGTCGAGCTCGCGCGCGGCGGGCGCCGGCCCGAACGCGCCGGCGCCACCGAACGCGTGCCGCCACCCGGGCGCGATCACGACAGCGAGCCGCTTGAGGACTGAGCGGCCGCCCCAAAATCAGGTTTGAGAATGCTTTGCGGGCCACTGCCGGCCCGGTTGCGGCGTTGGAGCGAATCGGTCGGCGGACGGCTATAGTGAGTGGTTTGCCCCGAGCGGGTCGGTCCGGCCTCCCATGGACAGCATCCGGGTGCGCGGCGCGCGCACCCACAATCTGAAGAACATCGATCTCGATCTGCCGCGCAATCGGCTGGTCGTGATCACCGGCCTTTCGGGCTCGGGCAAGAGCTCACTCGCATTCGACACGCTGTACGCGGAGGGGCAGCGCCGCTACGTCGAGTCGCTGTCGGCGTACGCGCGCCAGTTCCTGCAGTTGATGCAGAAGCCCGACGTGGACCGCATCGAGGGTCTGTCGCCGGCGATCGCCATCGATCAGAAGTCGGGCGGGCACAATCCGCGTTCCACCGTCGGGACGGTGACCGAAGTTCACGATTACCTGCGGCTGCTGTTCGCACGCGCCGGCCGCCCGCACTGCCCGGATCATCCGGACCAGGCGCTGGGCGCGCACAGCGTGGCGCAGATGGTCGACTGGACGCTGACGCGACCGCCCGATACGCGGGTCATCGTGCTGGCGCCGCTGGTGCGCGAGCGCAAAGGCGAATTCGCCGAGTTGCTGGACGATCTGCGCGCGCGCGGCTTCGTGCGATTCCGGATCGACGGGGCGATCGTGGAGGCGGACGAAGTCACCGCACTGGCCCGCGGCGGACACCATTCGATCGATGTCGTGGTCGACCGGCTGAAGGTGCGCCCGGAGGCGCGCGGGCGCCTGGCCGAGTCGTTCGAAACCGCCTTGCGGGTGGCCGACGGGCGCGCGTTGCTGCTGGATCTGGACAACGGCGAAGAAACGCAGTTTTCGAGCCGTTTCGCATGTCCTATCTGCGGATATGCGGCTCCCGATCTGGAGCCACGCCTGTTCTCGTTCAACAATCCGCTGGGAGCCTGTCCGGCCTGCGATGGACTGGGAACGCGGGAGTTCTTCGATGAAACCCTGGTGGTGGCCCACCCGGAGCTGACGCTGCAGGCGGGTGCGGTGCGCGGCTGGGACGGCCGCAACCGCAATACGTTCCAGATGGTCGAGACCCTGGCACGGCATCGCGGCGTGGACATCGAGGTCGCGTGGGAGAGGCTCGATCCGGCGTTCCGGCGCGAAGTGCTGTACGGCACCGGGACCGAATTGATCGCGTTTTCGACGACGAGCGAACGCGGCCGGCGGGTCGTGCGCCACCACCCGTTCGAGGGTGTGATCCCGAATCTGGAGCGCCGCTGGCGCGAGACCGACTCGCCGGCGGTGCGCGAAGAACTGGCCAAGCTGCGCAGCGTACGACCCTGCCCCGCGTGCGAGGGCACGCGCCTGCGCCGCGAGGCGCGCCACGTATTCATCGGCGAAGGGGCGGAGCGGCGCGCGATATTCGAGATCGAGCGGCAGAACCTGGCGCAGGCTCAGCATTACCTGGAGCGCCTGCAGCTGGACGGGGCGCGCCGCGAAGTCGGGCGCCGCATCGTCGAGGAGATCGTTTCGCGGCTGCGCTTTTTGAACGACGTCGGCTTGAGCTACCTCGCGCTGGAGCGTGCCGCCGACACGCTGTCGGGCGGTGAAGCGCAACGCATCCGGCTGGCCTCGCAGATCGGTTCGGGCCTGACCGGCGTGCTGTACGTGCTGGACGAGCCCTCGATCGGGCTGCACCCGCGCGACAACCGGCGGCTGGTCGACACGCTCAAACGCCTGCGCGACCTGGGGAACTCCTTGATCGTCGTCGAGCACGATGAGGAGACCATCCGCAGCGCGGACCATGTCGTCGACATGGGACCGGGCGCCGGCGAGCACGGCGGCGAGGTCGTCGCACAGGGCACGCCCGAGCAGATCGAACTGCAGCCCCAATCGCTGACCGGGGGTTACCTGTCCGGACGCAGGCGGATCGAGGTGCCGGGGGCGCGCGTGCCGCCGGGGCTGGGATGGCTCGAACTGTCGGGCGCGCGCGGCAACAACCTCCAGCAGGTCGACCTGCGCGTTCCGGTCGGGTTGCTGACCTGCGTGACCGGCGTATCCGGGTCCGGCAAGTCCACGCTGATCAACGACACGCTGGCCGCGGCGATGGCGCGCCATCTGTACGGCGCCAGCGCCCAGCCGGCACCATACGGCGCCCTGGCCGGGCTGGAACACTTCGACAAACTGGTCAGCGTCGACCAGGCGCCGATCGGGCGCACGCCCCGCAGCAACCCGGCCACGTACACCGGGCTGTTCGCGCCGATCCGGGAGCTGTTCGCCTCGACCCCGACCGCGCGCGAGCGCGGCTACGAGGCCGGACGGTTCTCGTTCAACGTGAAAGGCGGCCGCTGCGAAGCGTGCGAGGGCGACGGACTGATCCGGGTGGAGATGCACTTCCTGCCCGACGTCTACGTGCCATGCGACGTGTGCCACGGGCGGCGCTACAACCGCGAAACGCTGGAAGTGCTGTACCGGGGGCTGAACATCGCCGAGGTGCTCGACCTGACGGTCGAACAGGCCGGCCACATGTTCGGCGCGGTGCCGTCACTGCACCGCCGGCTGCAAACGCTGTCGGAGGTCGGACTGGGCTATGTGCGCCTCGGGCAGAGCGCAACGACGCTGTCCGGCGGCGAAGCGCAGCGCATCAAGCTGGCCTTGGAGCTTTCCAAGCGTGACACGGGGCGCACGCTGTACGTGCTGGACGAGCCCACCACCGGCCTGCATTTCCACGATGTGGCGCTGCTGCTCAAAGTGCTGCACCGCTTGCGCGACGCCGGCAACACGGTGATCGTCATCGAACACAACCTGGAAGTGGTCAAGACGGCCGACTGGCTGATCGACCTGGGCCCGGACGGCGGTCAGGACGGCGGGCGCATCGTCGCCGTCGGCACGCCCGAGCAGGTGGCCCAGGTCGAGGCGAGCCACACCGGCCGCTGCCTGAGCCGCGTGCTGCCTGCGCGCGTGGGAGCGGTCAAGGCGGCGTGAGGGCGGAGGCCGATTCGCGCCGGTCCGGCATCTGAACTGGCCGTGGTGCTTTTGTTCCATAAGTCCGCGTCGTGTTTCGACCTTCACTTCGCCGGGCGTTCCACGTACGTGCAGGTTCCGGCTTCGTCGTACTGCGGCAGGGGCACCGGCGCCCGGCAGTAGTCCGCGGCCGCCCGTTCCTTTTCGCAGTGCGCGATTTCGGTCTCCGTGGGGTCGCGAAAATAGCTCATCGTCGCGCTGCTCGTTGTCTCGCCGCCGCCGGCCAGCAACAGGTCGAAGTACGCGACTTGGGCCGGGGAGCCTCCGAACGTGCCATGGCGCGACACGACCAGGTCGGTCGCGGTGTGGCGCTCGACTTTCAGCTCCTCGCCCCCTTGGAGCCACGACAGCTTGCCCGCGCCGGGGTCGTACAGGAACGTGTACTCGTACTGCGCGCCCTTCGAGTCCTTCAGAGCGCAGTCGATCACGGTTTGCACGTCAGCAGCGCGCGCGCCCGAGCAGATCACCAGTGCGATACAGGCGAGGCTACGGTTCATTGCGGCATTCTGGCCCAAACGGTTCGCAAGCGTGGTGATCGTGATCGAGCACAACCTGGCCAAGACGCTCAGCGCGTATCGGGTCCACACAACGTGCGGTATAGGTAACCCCAGGTGGCGCCCTTTTTCAGGACCACGGTTCTTGGCGCTCGCTCCGACGCGGTCGGCCAGTACCTGCTTGTGACGGCGCCGGTAGCGCCGACGCCGGCGTACGCCGTAATGCTCTCCACCGACATCGTTTGACGCGCGCAGTCGATGACAGCGTCAAACTCGTTCGAGTGGTACCCCTTCAGCTCGTACTGACCGTTTGCGCTCATCGGACCGAGGGTGGGGACGTCGAGAACGTACCTGAACCGCACGACGTTTCCGGAGCGCTGAATCGAGGCCTGATCCACATAAAGGGGATCGTGCTCCTGCTCAGGGATCGGCAGCCGTGTCAGATCCCGCGCTGCGACAGACCCACAAAGCGAGAGCGATCCGGCCAGCAGCACGGCGTGAAGGCCATTGTGGGCTAGTTGCCCCGCCATATCAGTCCAAAGACGATCATCCGCGGGGCCTGGGCTCGGTCCTCCCAGATTTTCCGGGGATCAGCCATGCAAGGCTGGCGCTTACCGGATCAGCGCGCCGCGTTCCTTCAGAAGCTGCCGCAGCACCGACCGGTGGCAATGGCTCTCGTCGTCGCAATAACAGCCGACCGAGAAATTCGCGCTCTTCGATAGCAGCGCCAGCAGGTCGAGCAGCCGCGCGCTGTCGTCGCTGTTCATTTGTGATCTGAACTTGCGCACGAACCTGTCCCACTGCGCGGGCGAGTCGGCCGCTTTCGCCTGTGCCATCAGTTCGACGGTTGGCGACAGCATCGGCATCCAGACGTCGTAATAGTCGCTCGAAGCGAATTCGGTTTTCGGAACTCCGCGCGGCGGCCGCCGCACGGTGCCGATGCGCACGCCTTCGTCACTGCCGCGAGGCGACCCCAGCCGCACGATGGTGACGCTCATGTGGTCCCGGGACCGCGCTGATTAGAGGTTGTCCGGAATATATTCGGAGACCACGCGACCCAGGTTTTCGCGCGTCCATTCCGCCACACCGTCGTTGGAGGCCAGATAGTCCGCCACGGCCAGGTAGTGGACGACGTCGCGGAACGTCAACGCCCGCTCGACCGGCCAGGTCGCAAAACTCTCGGTCGCGCGAGCGAGCACCTTGTCGGCCGCGGCCGGGGTCACGCGCAGCCGTGCCATCACGACGCGGCGATACAGCTGCTCTTTGCCCAGACCCGGACCGCCGGCGGCCGACAGGCTCCGATACAGCTCGAGCATCTGCCGGCTGGTCTTGGCAGCATGGTGCTTCTCGCGCCATCCGGCGAACAGCGGGGCGAACCACTTGCGGGTGCGGGTCGGCGGCGGGCGCTTGACGCCTTGGAAAATCGCCTGTGTGGCAGCAACCTCCTCGGTCCGTTGGCCGATCGAAAACTGCTGTGTTCCTTCTTTCCAGAAGTCGTCATCGAGCAGTTCGCCGGAGGTGGTCGGAGCGTCCGGCTTCCCGGTCCGGGCCGAGGCCACAGAGGTCGCAGGAGCCGGCGATGCAGGCGCACTCGCCCCTGCTCGATTGGCCGGCGGCAGCGTCGGCAGCTCGGCCGGCGCCGAGCCCGCACGCGGCCCGGCCGGCGCACCCTTGGAAAGAGGAAACAGCGTGCCAGCGTTCTGTTCCAGCTGCTTCTTCCACTGGTCGATCTGGCCCGGACTCAGGTTGTACTGTTTGGCCAGTTCCGCCAACGCCTTGTCCCCGCGCAGGGCTGCCAACGCAACCCTCGCCTTGACCCACGGGGGTACATTGCCGCCCTCTGTCTGTCCCATCGGTTCCCCTATCGCGTCCCCCTCATACAATACATTAACGATCCTTAACGATTGTCGAGACGCCATCGTGACAAACGTCAGCAGCACAATGCCCTCGCCACCCGAATCGGTCGGTGAACCGGCGCCGCCGGACCGTTTTGCCGCCGCGACCCACGAGGTGTTCAACCAGCCGACCGAGCTGGCCGGATACAACCTGTACCTGTCCGACCCGGCGCTGCGCGAAGCGGTCGCACGCGAAGGGGCGAGTGGCGCCGAGACGTCGCTCGCCGAATTCGGCCGGCGCATCGGCACACCCGAATACCTGGAACTGGGTCGCTTGGCCAACCAGTACCCGCCCGAGTTCGAGCCCACCGATCGCTTCGGCCACCGCACCGATCTGGTTCGCTTCCACCCGGCCTATCACGCGCTGATGCGGACCGCGATCGCCGAGGGGCTGCATGCTGCGCCGTGGACCGAGCCGGGCCCGGGCGCGCATGCCGCGCGCGCGGCCCGCTACTACTTGCACGCGCAGGTCGAGGCCGGTCACGGCTGCCCGATCACGATGACGTTCGCGGCGATACCGAGCCTGCGCCTGCAGCCGGATCTGGCGGCGCAATGGGAGGCCCGCATCACATCGCGCCACTACGACCCGGCCAATCGACCCGCGCAGGACAAACACGGAGTCACGGTCGGCATGGCGATGACCGAAAAGCAGGGCGGTTCCGATGTGCGCGCCAACACGACGCGCGCCGTCCCGATCGGTGCGCCGGGGACGGGGCAGCCCTACGAGCTGGTCGGTCACAAGTTCTTCGTTTCCGCGCCGATGTGCGACCTGTTCCTTGTGCTGGCGCAGGCGCCTGCCGGGCTGACCTGTTTCCTGCTGCCGCGCTGGCGTCCGGACGGCACGAAGAATCCGATGCAGATCCAGCGCCTGAAACGGAAGATGGGCAACGTCTCCAATGCGTCAGCCGAGACCGAGTTGCGCGGTGCGCTCGCCTGGATGGTCGGGGACGAAGGCCGCGGGGTGCGCACGATCATCGAGATGGTCGCGATGACCCGCTTCGACTGCATGATCGGGTCGAGCGCGGGCATGCGGATGGCAGCATCGCAGGCGCTGCACCATTGCCGGCAGCGCAGCGCGTTCGGCCGGCGCCTGGTCGAGCAGCCGCTGATGACGAACGTGCTGGCCGATCTGGCGCTCGAATCGGAAGCCGCACTGGCGCTGACGATGCGGATGGCCGGAGCGCTGGATCGTCGCGCCGACGAGCATGAGGACCAGCTGGTCCGGCTGTGCACCGCGATCGGCAAGTACTGGATCTGCAAGCGCGCTGCGCAGCACGCGGCCGAGGCGATGGAGTGCATGGGCGGCAGCGGGGTGATGGAGGATTCGCCGATGCCGCGCCTGTACCGCGAGGCCCCGGTGAACGCGATCTGGGAAGGCAGCGGCAACATCCAGTGCCTCGATGCGCTGCGCGCCATTCGCAGGACGCCGGCGGTGGTGCAGGCCTATCTGGATGAGGTCGGCCTGGCCCGCGGCGGATCGGCGCCGCTGGATCGCCAGGTCGAGCAGCTCAAGAACGAACTGCGCAACGAGCAGCTCGAAGACGCCGAACTCGAATATCGGGCCCGCAGCCTGGCCGACCGGATGGCCACGTTGCTGCAGGCGTCGCTGCTGGTGCGCCACGCGCCGGGCTGGGTCGCCGACGCGTTCTGCCGGTCGCGCCTCGAGGCGGCCGGGCACCACCAGTACGGCGCGCTGCCTTCCGGAGTTGACTGCGCCCGGATCATCGAGCGTGCGCTGCCGCACGACGCCTGAGGATTCGCTCTCGGTCAGGTCGATGCCATTGCGGCGCGGCTAGGACGCAGTCGCTTGCTCGGGCTCGAACAAGTCGCGGTATGCGACGTAGGTCGACAGGATCGACAAGGGCGCCAGTATCAGCCAGCCCAGGCCGAGCAGGATCGTCGCGATGATCGCGAACCCGATCCACAGCAGCCCGTAGATCGTCAGCGCACCGAGGTTGGCCCAGCAGGCGCGCAGGCTCGTCTTCAACGCCTCGACCGGCGGCTGCTGCCGGAACACGATCAGGGCCGGCGCCAGCCAAGCGGCCATGAAGACCGGAATCAACAGCACGAGCCCGATCAGGATCAGCAGTGCCGAGGTCGCGCCCAGCCCGGCCATCACCCCGGGTCTGCCCAAGCCGCCGAAGAGCGCCCCGACGGCCGCGCTGGCACCCCCCACAAACATGACGCCCCCGATCACCAGTTCGGCCACCAGCACGAGCACGGCAGCGACCATCAGCGAGCCCAGCGGCGCGCCGGTTCCCGCGAAAAGATCGCCCAGCGCTGGAGGGGTCGACTCGTCCGTCTTGCGCGACGCCAGCATCCAACCGCCCATGAACACGAACCATGCGATCTGGCCCGCGAACGAGCCGATGAAGGGTATCCAGTGCAACACCACGAGGATGACGAAGGCGATCACCCACATCACGATCCAGATCGCCGTGGCACCGCGATTGAAGAGCAGCTTCCATGCGCTGCTCCACCAGTCGACGCCGTTGCCGGAGCTCACCTGCCGGAACGATGGTGTTTGAGCTTGCGCGGACGTTTCTGGCATGGCACACCCTCCTTCTTCTCCGATCGGCGCCGCGATGCTGTCAGAGCTGCTGCGAGCGGTCAATCGCCGGGATGGACGCTTACTCGCCCAGCAGGCGCGCTTCCGCCAGTTCGATCGCCTGGGCGGTACCGCGCAGCACCACCACGTCGCCGGATTCCAGCACCAGCGCGTCGCTCGGATCATCGGCGCGGATTCCGCGCCGCCTCACCGCCCGCACCTCGGCGCCAGTGGCGCCGAGATCGAGCGACCCGAGTCCCCGCCCGACCGCTGCCGAGCCCGCTTCGATCGGCACCGAATGCAGCCGCACATGCTGAGTCTCGTCGATCGCATCCGCCAGATCGTCGGCGCCGTGAAAGTAGCCTCGCAACAGCCGATAACGCGTGTCGCGGGCGTCGCGCACGGTGCGCACCACCCGTGCCAGCGGCACCCCGAGCAGCACCAGCGCGTGCGAACCCAGCATCAGACTGCCCTCGAATATCTCCGGCACAACCTCGGTCGCGCCGGCACGCAGCAGGCGATCCAGGTCCGAATCGTCCTGGGTTCTGATGATGACCGGCAGATGCGGCCGCAACTCGTGCGCAAAATGGAGCACGCGCAGCGCCGATTGCACGTTGTTGTAACTGACCACCAGCGCGGCGGCGCGCGACACACCGGCGGCGGCCAGCGTTTCGCGCCGCGCCGCATCGCCGTAAACGACCGAGCTGCCGGCGGCCGCCGCCTCCCGCACGCGGTCCGGATCGAGGTCCAGCGCCACGTAGGCGATGCCTTCCTGTTCGAGCATCTGCGCCAGATGCTGCCCGCTGCGCCCGAAGCCGCAGATCACCACGTGGCGCTCGTTGGCGATCGAGCGAGCCGCGATCCGGTGCAGCTGCAGCGCCTGCTGCATCCATTCGGAGCCCGCCAGGCGCAGCGCAATCCGGTTGCTGTACTGGATCAAAAGGGGCGTTGCCAACATCGACAGCACCATCGCCGCCAGCACGATCTGCATCCAGGTCGCCGGAACCAGATTCAGCTGTCCAGCCTGGTTCAGGATCACGAACGCGAACTCGCCAGCCGTGGCCAGCGGCACGGCCACCTTGATCGCGGTGCCCGCGGTGGCGACGCGCCGGCGCACCAGCAGGGCGACCAGCGTGAACTTCAATCCGACCGGAACGATCAGCGCGGCCAGCACCCAGAGCAGGTGCGTGGCCAGCACCCGCAGGTCGAGCAGCATGCCGATGGTCACGAAAAACAGCCCCAGCAGCACGTCGCGAAACGGCTTGATGTCCTCCTCGACCTGGTGGCGGAACTCGGTTTCCGAGATCAGCATCCCGGCGATGAACGAACCGAGCGCCATCGACAGCCCCGCCAGCGACGTGAGCCACGCCAGCCCGAGCGTGATCAGCAGCAGGTTCAGCATGAACAGCTCATTCGAGCGCAGGCGTGCGACCGCCGTGAGCCAGCGGCGCAGCAGCCACTGCCCGCCGGCCAGCAGCAGCGCCAGCAGCACGCTCGCCTTGAACGCAGCCCAGGCGAGCTGCACCGCCAGCTCGCCGTGCGGGTTGGCCAGCGCAGGCAGGATCACCAGCAGGGGAACGACCGCCAGGTCCTGGAACAGCAGCACGCCGACCACCAGGCGCCCGTGATCGCTGTCCAGCTCCAGCCGCTCGGCCAGCAACTTCAGCACGATCGCCGTCGATGACATCGCCAGCGCGGCTCCGAGCGCGAAGGCGCCGGCCGTTCCGATACCGATCCGGTCGCCGAGGAGCACCGCCACCAGCAGCGGCGCGGCCAGCGTGATCAGCACCTGCGGCAGTCCGACCCCGAACACGACCGCGCGCATGCTGCGCAGGCGCGGCAGCGAGAACTCGATGCCGATCGAGAACATCAGGAACACGATGCCGAACTCGGCGAGCTGGAACGTGCCGCTGCCGCTCGGCGTCAGCGCCATCGCATGCGGCCCGACCGCGATGCCGACCAGCAGATAGCCGAACACCGGTGGCAGGTTCAGGGCGCGCAGCACCGCCACCGCGAACACCGAGGCTCCCAGCAGCAGCAGCGTCAACTCGAGGACGGAGAGCATCGCGCAGCAAGTCCTGTGCCAGCGGTCAGGCCGCAGAGTATCATCGGCCAAAGGCCTGACGCAGCCAAGACCGGCGCAAACGGGCGTGTGTGCAGGATGCTTGAGGGGGCGATGTATCGGTGGATCGCTTGAATCCGGTCGAGCCAGTGAACACAGCCGATGTTGCGCCACAAGCGCGGTCCTCCGCGTTGGCACTGGCACGTGACGTTCTGATCAGCGAATCGCAGGCGGTGGCGGCGCTGGCCGACCGGCTCGATGCGCGCTTCCTGCAAGCACTCGAACTGGTGCTGCGCTGTCGCGGCCGCGTCGTGGTCAGCGGCGTCGGCAAGAGCGGCCACATCGCGCGCAAGATCGCCGCCACGCTGGCTTCTACCGGCACCCCGGCGCTGTTCGTCCATGCGGCCGAAGCGGCGCATGGCGATCTGGGCATGGTGACCGCGCGCGACGTGTTCATCGCGATGTCGTATTCGGGCGAGAGCGACGAGCTGCTGACGATCGTTCCGATCCTGAAGCGGGGCGGAACCCCGCTGATTGCGATCACGGGCCGTGATGATTCGTCGCTGGCCGAGACCGCCGACGTGCACCTGGATTGCCGGGTCGAGCGCGAAGCCTGCCCGCTGAACCTGGCGCCGACGTCATCGACCGCCGCGATGCTGGCGCTGGGTGATGCGCTGGCCATCGCCTGCCTGGACGCGCGCGGCTTCGGCCAGGATGACTTCGCGCGTTCCCATCCGGGTGGCGCGCTGGGGCGGCGCCTGCTGACGCGCGTATCCGATGTGATGCACACGGGCGACGCGATTCCGGTCGTTTCTGCCGGTGCCACCGTGATGGACGCGCTGCGTGAGATCTCCAGCAAGCGGCTCGGGATGACCGCGGTGCGCAACGAAGATGGCAGGCTGGGCGGGATCTTCACCGATGGCGACCTGCGCCGGCTGCTGGAGCGAGGCGGCGACGCACGCACAACGCGCGTGCGCGACGTGATGACCCCGACTCCGCTGACGATCACGCCCCATGCGCTTGCGGTCGAGGCGGCTCGCCTGCTGGACAGCGGGCGCAAGAACCAGCTGCTGGTGGTCGACCAGCAGGGACGGCTGGTGGGCGCGCTGCACATGCACGACCTGATGGCGGCGCGGGTCATCTAGTCTGCGTACGCCCCATGATCAGCTCAGCGTCCTCGCCGGCCCGCCGTCCGCCGGTGCGACCTGCGCAGGCGGCGCGGCGCGCTGCGCGCGTGCGACTGGTCATCCTGGATGTCGATGGAGTCCTGACCGACGGGCGCCTCTATTTCGGCGCCGGCGGCGAAGCATTGAAGGTATTCGACGTGCGCGACGGCCACGGGGTGCACCTGCTGCGCGAGGCCGGGCTCGGTGTCGCGCTGCTGTCGGCGCGTGCTTCCCCGATCGTCGCGCAGCGGGCCGGCGAGCTGGATATCGCGCCGGTGCTGCAGGGGGAGCGCGACAAGCTGGCCGGGCTGAACCGGTTGCTGGCGGCAACCGGCACCGCACCGGCCGATTGCGCTTACATGGGCGACGACCTGCCGGACCTGCCGGTGATGACGACGGTGGGATTCGCCGCCGCGGTCGCGGACGCCGTGCCCGAAGTGCGACGGGCCGCCCACTGGATCGCACCGGTCGGCGGCGGCCGCGGCGCCGTGCGTGCGCTGGCGGAGTACGTGTTACGGTGCCGGCAACGGCATCCGTTGCGAGCCCGCGATGCGTGATCGAGTTGCCTCGCTGATTGCGATCGTGCTGCTGGCGCTGGTGACCGCCACCAGCTACTGGTATTCGCGCTCGCTGCAGTCCGGATCCCAGGCCCCGGGCCCTCCGCGTCCGAAGATCGATGCGGATGCCGATCAGATCACGCTGGTTCAGTTCGACTCTGTCGGGCGCGCCGAGTACAAACTGTTCGCGGACCGGATGACGCACTTCGTGCAGACCGACGACATGGATCTGATCCAGCCGCGGCTGGTGAGCTTGCGGCCCGACGAGCCCCGGGTCGAGGCCGTCGCGCATCTTGCGCACATGGAAAACGGCGGCGAACGGATCCGGCTGACCGGAGATGTGCTGCTGACCCGGTCCTCGCCGCCCGGCCTGCCGCCGTTGCGGGTGAGCACGCAGATGCTGCTGGCGCTGCCGGATCGCGATCGTTATTCGACCGACCTGCCGGTGCTGGTCGACCGGGGTGCCGACTCGATCCGAGCGCGCGGAATGGACCTGGACAGCGTCTCGCAGCGCGCTGAGTTCCACGCCGACGTGGTCGACACGATCAATCCGAAACGAAGATGATTCGCCTCGCATCGGTCGCCGGGATCGGTTGCGCGCTGGCCGCCAGCCTGACGCCGCTGGAGGCACGGGCCGATCGCGCCGACCGGCAGCAGCCCACGCTGATCGTGGCCGATCACCAGACGGTGGATGATTTGAAGCAGGTGTCGGTCTTTACCGGTCACGTCGTGCTGACCAAGGGCACGATCCGGGTCACTGGCGAGCGGATGGAGTACCGCGAGGACGCCGAGGGGTATCAGTATGCGATCGTGACCGTTCCGGCCGATTCGCTGGCGACTTTCCACCAGCATCGCGACGTGACCCATCCGGGCATCGACGAAACGATCGACGGCGTCGGCGAACGGATCGAATACGACAATCGCAACGACACGGTCAAGCTGTTCACGCGCGCGGTGGTGCGGCGGCTCGAGAACGGCGTGATTCACGACGAGTTCTCGGCCGACAAGATCGTCTACGACGCGCGCAATTCCCACTACGACCTGGCCAGTTCCGATTCGAAGCCGGGCAACCGCGTCGTCACCCGGATCGCTCCGCGCAATGTCGAGCCCGCGCCGAAGGAGCCAGGTGCGAAGCCCGAGACGGCCTCCAAGCCGGCAGGAGCGGTCAAACCGGAAGAAGCGCTCAAACCCGAGGCAACGTCGAAGCCGGCTGATTCGGGTCGCGGCGGACCGCCATGAACGCTGCCCGGCCGCTGTTGCTCGCCCCGGAGCAGGCTGCCGACACGGCGGCCGACGAGACCGCGCCCCAGGCGCTGCCGCGAGGCCTGGTGGTCGAGCAGCTGGCGAAGCGATACGGCGGGCGCTTGGTGGTCAAGGATGTGTCCCTGTCGGTCGAGCCCGGCGCCGTGGTCGGACTGCTCGGGCCGAACGGGGCCGGCAAGACGACGTGCTTCTACATGGTGGTCGGGCTGGTGCCGCTGGACGAAGGCACCATCCGGCTCGACGGCCGCTCGATCGCCCATCTGCCAATCCATCGGCGCGCGCGTCTCGGGCTGTCCTATCTGCCGCAGGAAGCCTCGGTATTCCGGCGACTGACCGTGGAGCAGAACGTGCGCGCCGTGTTGGAGTTGCAGCGCGACGATCACGGCGATCGGCTGAGCGAGCCGGCGATCGAGGAGCGCCTGCTCGAACTGCTCAGAGATCTTCAGATCGAGGAGATCCGGACCAACACGGCGCTGAGCCTGTCGGGTGGGGAACGCCGTCGCGTCGAGATCGCACGCGCTCTGGCGGCCCGGCCGCGCTACGTGCTGCTCGATGAGCCGTTCGCGGGGGTCGATCCGATTGCCGTGATCGAAATCCAGCGCATCGTGCGCTTCCTTAAGCAGCGCGGCATCGGCGTGCTGATCACGGATCACAACGTGCGCGAGACGCTCGGGATCTGCGATCACGCCTACATCATCAACGAGGGGCAGGTGCTGGCACAGGGCCGGCCTGAGGAAATCGTCGAAAACGAGTCGGTCCGGCGCGTTTATCTCGGCGAACACTTCAGGATGTAGCGCCGATGCTTGTCCGCATGAGCGTCGTCGATTCTCGAAGCTGAGGTCTATGCCTTGAAAGCTTCGATGCAGCTGCGCTTGGCGCAGCACCTGGCCCTGACGCCCCAGCTGCAGCAGTCGATCCGGCTGCTGCAGCTGTCGACTCTGGAGCTGAACCAGGAGCTGGAGCAGGCGCTGATCGACAATCCGCTGCTGGAGCGCGACGACGACCCGCTGGCGGGGCACGCGCGCCTGGCGGCCGACGGCTCGATCCTCGATGCCGGGCGCATGCCGGAGAACGCGGCCGCTCACGACGGCGCGGAGACCGAGGCGGCGCCGTCGCCAGAGCCTGCCGCCGCAGCCGAGGACGGGTCCGAAGCGCCGGCGCTCGATTGGGGCGGAACACGCGAAGCGCGCGAAGACGACGACGAGCCGTCAGCGTTGGGATGGGCAGCGGCCGCGACCACACTGCGCGACCATCTGCGCCAGCAGCTCAGCTCAACCGCGGCCTCGCCGCGCGACCGCGCGCTGATCGGCCTGCTGATCGAAGCGGTCGAAGACGACGGCTATCTGCGCACGTCGCTGGAGGAGATCCTGGCGATGTGCCCCGCATCCGAGGCTGTCGAGCTCGAGGAGCTGACGACCGCGTTGCGACTGCTGCAGAGTTTCGATCCGGTCGGGGTCGCGGCTCGTTCGCTGGAGGAGTGTTTGGCGTTGCAGATCGGCGCTCGTGCAAGCGGCGACACGATGCAGCGAGAGTGCCTATCCCTCGCCCGACGCGTGGTTAGTGAACACCTGCTTTTGCTGGCTAATCGGGATTTTGCAAGACTGAAAAAGCTAACCGGGGCCAACGACGATCAACTGCGCGCGGTACATCATCTGATCCATGGACTCAATCCTCGGCCCGGGTTAGGCTTTGCCACAACAGCGCCGGACTATGTGGTACCTGACATCCTGGTGCGGCGACAGAAGGGCCGCTGGACCGCACAGTTGAATCCGGAAGTCATGCCGCGCCTGCGCGTGAACCAGGCCTACGCGACCATCTTCAAGCGTGAGAAGAGTCAGGCATCGCACGCGACCTGGGCGGCCCGGCTGCAGGAAGCGCGCTGGCTGATCCGCAATCTGCGGCAACGTTTCCAGACCATTGCGCGGGTGTCGCAGGCGATCGTCGATCGCCAGAGCCACTTCTTTTCCCACGGCGCGATCGCGATGCGGCCCCTGGTGCTGCGCGAAATCGCAGACGCGGTGGGGATGCACGAGTCGACCGTTTCGCGCGTTACCGCCAACAAGTACATGGCAACGCCGTTCGGGGTGTTCGAGCTGCGCTACTTTTTCGGCAGCCACGTAGCCACCGACGCCGGCGGAGCGGCCTCGAGTACCGCGATCCGTGCGTTGATCGGGCAGTTGATCGCCGCCGAAGACCACAGCAACCCATTGTCGGACAGCCGGATCGCGGAGCTGCTGGGCGATCAGGGCATCGTTGTGGCGCGTCGCACGGTCGCCAAGTACCGCGAGCTGCTGCACATTCCGCCGCTGGCCCTGCGCAAATCGTTGTAATCAGTCCAAACGTCGAAAGGACGCTGCATGAACCTGATCATCCACGGCCATCACCTCGAAGTCACTCCTGCGCTGCGCGGGTACGTGGTCGAGAAGCTGATCCGGATCCGCAGACATTTCGACAGCGTGATCGATGTCGATGTGGTTCTTTCCGTGGATAAATTGCAGCAGAAGGCTGAAATCACGCTTCGAGTACGCGGGTCGGCGCTGCACGCCGAGTCGATCGAGCCCGACCTGTACGCCTCGATCGACGTGATGATGGACAAGCTGGATCGCCAGGTCCTTCGTCACAAGGATCGTGTGAAAAAGCACGCGCACGCAGCACTGAAACACCAGTCCGCTTCCGGCCCTCAATGACGGAACCCGCCTCACGAGCGCCCTGTTGTTGCAGGGCAACGCAGGGCGCCCACATTTGACGCGGCGCGTATACTGCGCCGCAATCCGGACGGAGTGATCGGTTGGCCGCTCGGTGTAAGCGGTCACACTATTAAAGATCACGGCCGGACAGTAACGGTAGTGAGAGGGGTAAATCGGCTGCCCATCCGGGTAACCGCTCGCCGGATCGACAGATACGCTGTCCGAATCGAGTGCATCCGGCTCGCCGCCAGACGCCATGAACCTGCTGTCGAACCTGCTGCCGCTGTCCAACGTCGAGTTGGATGTCGACGCGAACGACAAGCATGGCGCGCTGCAGCACGCGGCGCAGCTGTTCGAGGCAGCCCAGGGATTGGACGGATCCCGGATCCTGGAGAGCCTGAGCGCACGTGAGCAGCTGGGCTCCACCGGCCTTGGCAAGGAGGTTGCTATACCTCACGGCAGGCTGCGTGGACTGAAGCGCGCCGCGGTCGCGATACTGCGGCTGCACCAGCCGGTTGCCTTCGATTCTCCGGACGGCCTGCCGGTCCGGCTGCTGGTGGTGCTACTCGTTCCGGAGCATGCAACGCAACAGCATCTGGAAATTCTGTCCGAGCTCGCGCAGATGCTGTCCGAGCCGTCGATACGGGAGCAGTTGTTGACTGTCGCGCAGCCGGCCGACCTGGTCGCGACCGTGGCTGCGTGGGAGCCGATCCGCCCTGCCGCGTGAAATGCTGACCTTCGAGTCGCTGTTCGAAGACAACAGCACGGCACTCGATTTGCGTTGGATCGGTGAGCCCGCCGCCGGGCAGCGCGTGCTACCCGATGCAAGCGGCAGCAGCGTGCAGGCCGCCGAGCTGGTCGGTCACCTGAACCTGATCCACCCGAAGCGGATCCACGTGCTCGGGGGCGCCGAGGTCGATTATGTCGACCGCATTCCGCCGGGCCGGCGCGAACACGTTCTGCGCGAGTTGATCGAAGGCGGTCCGCTGGGGCTCATCGTCGGCGAGGGGCGCTCGCTGCCGGAAGAACTGGTCGCGATCGCAGGCACGGCCGGCCTGCCGATGTTCGCCAGCTCGCGCGATGCCGCCGAGGTGATCGATGTACTGCGCATCTATCTGGCCAAGCAGCTGGCGCGGCACTGCTCGATCCACGGCGTCTTCATGGACGTGTTCGGCATGGGCGTTCTGATCTCGGGCCAATCGGGACTGGGAAAGAGCGAGCTCGCGCTGGAGCTGATCAGCCGCGGCCACGGTCTAGTGGCCGATGACGTGGTCGATTTCGCGCGCGTCGCCCCCGACACCATCGAAGGCCGCTGTCCGCCCCTGCTGGCCAATCTGCTGGAGGTGCGCGGGCTGGGCCTGCTGGACATCCGGGCCATCTTCGGCGAGACCGCCGTGCGGCGCAAGATGAAGCTTCGTCTGATCGTGGAGCTGATGCGCCGCAGTGCCGCCGACAGCCTGGAGCGACTTCCGCTCGCGGGCACCACCCAGGAGGTGCTCGGGTTGGCGGTGCACAAGGTCGTGATCCCGGTCGCTGCGGGGCGCAACCTGGCCGTCTTGCTGGAAGCTGCGGTTCGCAACACGATCCTGAAACTGCGCGGCATCGACACGATGCAGGACTTCCAGCAGCGCCAGCGCGAGGCGATGGAGGACGAGGAAGGGGCTTGAGCGGGCTCCGACGCGTCTACCATAATCGGCAGAGCCGACTCCCAACGCGCGTGCTGCAATCGCAGCACCGATCAACGGTTCGAACCTCTACCTAACTTATGCGGCTGGTACTGGTCACCGGCATGTCCGGCTCCGGCAAGTCGGTCGCAATCCGGCTGCTCGAGGACATCGGCTATTACTGCATCGACAACCTGCCGCCGCAGTTCCTGAACGACGTATGCGCGTACCTGTCCGCCAACGGACACCCGGCGGTCGCCGTCTCGGTCGATGCTCGCTCCGAAGGGCCGATCGCGCACCTGCCCGGAGTGCTGAACGAGCTGCGAACCTTCGGATACGACGTGCGCGTCCTTTTCCTGACCGCCTCGACGGCCTCGCTGGTGCAGCGCTTTTCCGAAACGCGGCGCCGACACCCGCTGTCGCGCGACCTGAGCGTTGACGGGCGCGAACCGACACTGGAGGAATCGATTGCGCAGGAGCGCGAGCGGCTGGCGCCGATCGATGCCCTGGGGCACGTCATCGACACCAGCGATCTGGCGCCCGGTACGCTGCGTCAATGGGTGCGCACCTTCGTTGACGGCCCGCGCAGCGACCTGACGCTCGCGTTCGAGTCTTTCGCGTTCAAGAACGGCATCCCGGTGGCCGCCGACCTGGTGTTCGATGTGCGCAACCTGCCCAATCCACACTACGATGCCCGGCTGCGGCCCCTGACCGGCCTGGATGCGCCGGTCGCCGAGATGCTGTCGGCTCTGCCCGAAGCGCGCGCGATGATCGACGACATCGCCGGCTTCATCGGGCGGTGGCTCCCCAGCTACGTGCAGGATGGGCGCAACTACCTGACGGTCGCCATTGGATGCACCGGCGGGCAGCACCGGTCACCGTACGTCGTCGAGCAGCTGGCGCGGCGCTTCGGCGGCAAGGAGCGGGTACTCGTGCGGCACCGGGTGCTCGACCAATACAGATCCCTACTAATCGCTTGAAGCGACTTCGACGCTGGAGGGCTTGACCATGAGCGCGCAACTGAAGCTCGTCTCGAACGCTTTTGAGAACGGTGCCAGCATTCCGAAGCGGTACACGTGCGAGGGCGAGGATCTGTCGCCGCAGCTTGCCTGGTCGGGCGTTCCAGCGGGCGCTCGCAGCCTGGCCCTGATCGTCGACGACCCCGATGCGCCCGACCCGGCGGCACCTAAAATGACCTGGGTGCACTGGGTTCTGTACAACCTGCCGCCGCAGACCACGCAGCTGGATGCCGGCGTGGCGCCATCGGCGCTGCCGGCGGGAACAATGCAGGGACGCAACGATTGGAAACGCACCGGGTACGGCGGCCCGTGTCCTCCGATCGGCCGCCACCGGTACTTTCACAAGCTGTATGTGCTCGACACGCTGCTGCCGGACTTGAAGCAGCCGACCAAGGATCAGCTGCTCAAGGCGATCGAGGGTCACGTGCTGGCGCACGCCGAACTCCTCGGGACTTACGAGAAGGCGAAACCGCGCTGAATCTGCGCTGGCCCGCTTGCGCCGGGCGCGACGGTTTTGCGCGCAACTGCTGCCGCACTTCGAGCAGCAGCGCCCGGTACGGGGCCGGAAGCCCGGCCCGATCGATGCGATCGAGCGCAACCCAGGAAGCGGCCGCGTCAGGGTGCCGAACCCCAGCCGCCGCAACAGTGAGGTATGGCTCGATCTGCAGCGTCAGGTGCGTCAGAACGTGACGCCTCGGCCGCAGCGGCACCAGCGGCGCTCGAGCATCGAGGCGGCGCACGCTCCGCACCAGCGACGCTTTCGAGGCGAACTCGGGCAGACACATCAATCCGCCCCAGATTCCGCTGCCCCGGCGCCGCTGCAGCAGAACGCGGACCCCGTCGAGCGCGGCCAGCACGAATGCCCGGCGCACCGGCCGTGCGCGCCGCGGCCTCGACAGCGGCAATTGACCCACGCGACCGGTCTTGCGTGCCTCGCACCCGGCGCTGACCGGACAACGGCCGCAGGCCGGCTCTAACCGGGTACACACGGTAGCTCCAAGATCCATGATCGCCTGTGTATAGCGGGCCACGTTGCGCTCCGCGGGCAGCTCCAGCTGCGCACGCTGCCACAGGCGCGCCACAGTCGGCGTCGAGCGCGGATCGCCCTCGATCGCCCAGTGGCGCGCCATGACTCGCTTCACGTTGCCGTCCAGCACGGGCGCGCGCTCGTCGAAGCAGAACGCCGCAATCGCCCCGGCCGTCGAGCGGCCGATGCCGGGAAGCGCTGCCAGCGCTGCCGCGGTCGCAGGAAAGCGCCCTGCGTGGCGCGCCACCACCGTGCGCGCGCACGCGTACAGATTGCGGGCGCGCGCGTAGTAGCCCAGGCCCGCCCAGGCGGCCATCACGTCCCCGATCGGCGCCCGCGCCAGTGAATGCACATCGGGAAAGCGTCGGATGAACCGCTCGAAATACGGCAGCGCCGTCGCAACCTGGGTCTGTTGCAGCATGATCTCGCTGATCCAGACCCGGTAGGGGTCGCGCTCGCCGTGCCAAGGCAGACCGCGCCGGCCATGGGTGCGATGCCAGGCGAGCAGCCGCCGTGCGAACTCTCCCTCCTTCGCGCTGCGCGCTTGGGAGGGCAGGCCCTCCTTCGGTCCCTTCGCGGCTATGGCCGGCTTGCCCTGCGTAGCCGCGGAGCGGCGAAGGAGGGGGTCAGATCTCGACACGCAGATAGGACGGCAGATCCTGGCCGCGACCGTGCGGTTCGGGGCGCGCGATCTCGGTCGCCGGGTGCGCGGCCGTGGTGTGTTGAACCACGATCGTTTCCGAGACCTTTTTCAGCTCGTCCAGGTGCGCCTGCACGTCCTGCAGCGCGTCCTCGAGTTGGCCGATACGCCCGTCGAGCGATTCCTGCGCATCGCGTATCCGCTCGACCGAGTCGGTGCGCTTCTTCAACTGCTGGCGCTGTTCGCGCACCTGCGTCTCCAGAGGGGGCAGCAGCGAACGGATCCAGGCCTCGCTGTCGCGCTCGGCCGCCGAGAAGATCGTGCGCGATTTGCCGACGACCGTTTCGAAGAACCGCTCGATCAGCGACCATTTGTCGCGTGTCAGCACCGCGATCGCTCCAAAATGGCCTTCGTAGGCCGCTTCGACCCGATCGATCTCGGCCAGGTAGGTATCCAGCGTATAAGTCATCGGCGGCGGCAGGCTCCAGCCGGTTTCCTCCGCGAAGCGCCGTTGTATCCCCAGCACCATCCGTTCGATCTCGGCAAGCATCGCATTGGCGCGCCGGATCATGTCGCGCAGGTTCGCGAAGTACTCCTTCACAGCGCTCATGAAGCCCGGGGTCAATCGCACCTTGCGCATGCGGTCGCGGGTGGCCATCACCGCGGCTCGCAGGGCCTGTAGCCGCAGATTGCCGTAGGCCTGCTCGGCCAGCCGCGCTAGCACGACCCGTGCCGCCACCACCTTGCGCACGTTTTCCTCGAAATCGCGCTGCTCGGTCTGCGCCCGCACCAGCATCCGGTCGACCGCGCTCTGGTTCTTGCCCTGCAGTGCCCGCAGCTCGTACAGCTGTTCGACCAGGCTGCGCTCGCGCGCACCCAGCGCCTGGCGCACCTCGCTGACGACGCGCGAGCTGACGGCCAGCGTCTGCTCGCGGATGATCTGCTGGCGCGCCGGCACCAGCAGATCGACCAGCGCGGCCTCCAGCGTCGGCAGCCGGCTGCGCTCCAGCAGCTGCGCGTCGCCGGTGACCTTGGCGACCAGGCCCTTCTGGGCCGAAACCGCGAACACGCGCTTGCGGCTGATCTTCAGTGTCTCGCTGACACTGATCACCTGGCGGCGCACCTCGGCCTCGATCTCGGTCTGCGCCTTGAGCACATCCCACAGGCCGTCGATCTTGTTCAGGACGGCGATATGGTTGGCCGCTTCGGGCGAGTCGCCCATGATGTGGCGCCATACGTCCAGATCGCTCTTGGTGACCCCGGTATCGGCGGCCAGCACGAACAGCACCGCATGTGCGCTCGGTACCAGGGACAGCGTCAATTCCGGCTCGGTCCCGATGGCGTTCAGTCCCGGGGTGTCCAGGATGACCAGCCCCTGCTTCAGCAGCGGGTGCGGGAAATTGATGACGGCGTGGCGCCAGCGCGAGATCTCAACCAGGCCCTCGGGGCCGTGCTCGACCACCTGGTCCGGGTCGTTCGGGTCGAACAGGCCGTACATGCGCGCTTCATCGATGCCCACGCGCATCGTCTCGGCCACCAGCTGGAAGGCCTTGAACATGCCGTCCGGCGAGGCGGTGTCGACCGGAAATACCCGCCACTCGCCCGAGCTTCTCTTGAAGTCGGCCATGGTCCCGAGCCGCGCCCGCGTCTCGATCGGCAGCGCCCGGATGCACGCCGGCAGCGACTCGTCGTACATCAGCTCGGTCGGACACATCGTGGTGCGCCCGGCTGACGATGGCAGGATCCGCCGGCCATAGTCGGCGAAGAAGATCGCGTTGATCAACTCCGACTTGCCGCGCGAGAACTCGGCAATGAAAGCGACCACCAGGCGGTCGCCGTTCAGGCGTTCCAGGGCCAGATCGAGGCGGCGCGCCGCGTCGGTCTCGAGCAGGTGGGCGTCCTCCAGCCATCGGCGCAACCGGGCAACCGACACTGCCAAAGTATCGCGCCATGCCCCGTACTGCTGGAAGCTGGTGGCGAGCTGCGACATGTACGCTCGTCGATCGTGCGGTGCGCGACCGGAAGGTTGGATCAATCTATCACAGGCGCCCGCCTTCGTGCCTGTCGGCACTACGGCGGGCAAAGCCCCCGAAGCCGCCACGCAACATAGGCCGGCTCGCCCTCCGAAACGCCGCTAGGGCCTGTTAACACTATCTGAGCGCATCGGCGATCAGGGCGAAATGGATAAAGGCGGTGAACATCACGTCGAGCTTCTCGAAGCGGGAGAAGATGCGACGAAATCCCTTGAGGCGACGAAAGA
>Ga0187846_10000456_pt1 | contig 24019 bp, 21 predicted proteins | sample TC_taG_FD_161473 | JGI IMG/M metagenome (GOLD analysis project Ga0187846, IMG submission 161473) | Biofilm microbial communities from the roof of an iron ore cave, State of Minas Gerais, Brazil - TC_06 Biofilm (v2) | ecosystem: Environmental > Terrestrial > Deep subsurface > Cave > Wall biofilm... | reverse complement strand
TTTGCGACGCTATCTGGGCAGCGTTTCGACGCGCGTGGTGGCCGAGGCCCCCTGTAGCGTCACCGTCGTGAAAGTCCCGCGCGACGAGGCGATCGAGGCGGAAGCCTCTGCCTAGCGCCGTTCCATCGGCTCAGGCTTGCTAGCGCTTGGTTCCGCCCAGCAGTGCCGGCACGCGCGCCGCCTTGGCCCCGGGCCGGACCGGCTCGGCCGGCCCGGGCTGGGCAGCCGGCACCGATGGCTCGTATGGTTTCAGGAAGAACTCGTCGATCGGTGCCGGTTTGCCGGCCGAAGCGCTGCGCGCGAAGGCGGGCGCCCGCTCCCTGCGGCCGCGACCTTCACCCTGCCGAGCGCGCCGCGGAGCGCCGCTCGGTGAGATCCGGGACTTGTCGATCGTGCGCTTGATCAGCTTTTCGATCGCCGCCACCGCCCGGTCGTCGGCGCCGGTGGCGATCGTGATCGCACGGCCCTGCGCGCCGGCCCGTCCGGTACGCCCGATCCGGTGGATATAGTCTTCCGGAGCAAAGGGAACGTCGTAGTTGATGACCGCAGGCAGTTCCGTGATGTCCAGTCCGCGCGCGGCCACATCGGTTGCGACCAGCACGCGCACCGAGCCGTTCTTGAAGGCGTCCAGCGCCTTCATCCGCTCCTCCTGCGACTTGTCGCCATGAATCGCATCGGCGTTGACGCCCTCGCGCTGCAACTGCCGCGCCAGGCGCCGTGCGCCGATCTTGGTGTTGACGAAAACCAGCGCCTGCGACACCTCCGGGTCGGCCAGCACCGTCAGCAGCGCGGTCTGCTTGTCCGATTCGTGCACGTGCAGCAGCTCCTGCCGCACCGTATCGGCCGCCACGTTGGGACGGGCCACCTGCACCAGCACCGGATCGCGCAGGAAATTGGCGGCGAGTTTCTTGATGTCCTCCGAGAACGTGGCCGAGAACATCAGGCTTTGCCGTTCGCGCGGCAGCAGGTTCAGGATGCGCGAGATATCCGGCAGAAAGCCCATGTCGAGCATCCGATCGGCCTCGTCCAGCACGACCACCTCGACCTGTCCGAGCGAGGTGTTGCGCTGCTGCAGGTGATCGAGCAGGCGGCCGGGCGTCGCCACCAGCACCTCGACCCCCGCTCGGAGCGCTTCGGTCTGCGGATCCATGTCGATGCCGCCGAATACGATCGCGGTGCGCAGCGGCGTGCGGACCGCGTACTGGCGAACATTGTCGCCGACTTGATCGGTCAGCTCGCGGGTCGGCGCCAGGATCAGCGCCTGCACCGGGTGGCGCGCCGGCGACATGCTGGTGTTGGCGCGTGGCAGCAGGCGGTGCAGGATCGGCAACGCAAAACCGGCCGTCTTGCCGGTGCCGGTCTGGGCCGCTCCCATTACGTCGCGGCCCTTCATCACGATCGGGATCGCCTTGGACTGGATCGGCGTGGGCCGCGTGTAGCCCATCGCGCGAACCGCTTCGACCAGGCGCGGGTCCAACCCGAAGTGATCGAAGTCCGAGTAGTCGGACATCAGCGCACGGCCCGGCAACCGCCGATGCGCCCGCCCGCCATCGCTTGCCGCGAGGCGCCGCCCAACCAGCCGTTGCTGCCTACCCTGACCATCCAACGGGTATTTTAGCGCGCCCGGCGCCCGCCCTTTTCGGATACCGTTGGCGCCTGCCCCAGGCAAGTCCAACGATTCCCCGAGAGGTGCCGGTGACGCAATTCGGAAGCACCCTCGGGATCGTGGCCCCGGTGCTGCAGATCTGCCTGATCGACTTGCTGCTCGGGGGCGACAACGCGCTCGTCATCGCGATGGCATGCCGCGGCCTGCCGGCCCGGTTGTGGCGCCGGGTCGTGTGGCTCGGCACCGGTGCCGCCGTGCTGCTGCGGATCGCGCTGACCGCGCTGGCCGCTGCAATCCTGAGCATCCCCTTCCTGAAACTGATCGGGGCCGTGCTGCTGCTCGCGATCGCGGTGAAGCTCCTCGCCAAGCCGCCGCATGGCCAGCCGGAGCAGGACGGCGCCCGCCCGCAGCACGACGCATGGACCGCCTTCACGACCATCATCGTGGCCGATACGGTGATGAGCCTGGACAACGTGCTGGCGGTGGCGGCGGCGGCCCGCGGCAATTTCTGGCTGCTGGCATTCGGACTGGCGCTGAGCGTTCCGATCGTCATTTTCGGAAGCGTGGCCGTGGCCCGAATGCTCGACCGGTATCCGCCTCTGATTGTGGCCGGCGGCGCTTTGCTGGGCTGGGTGGCCGGCGACACGGCGATTTCGGACCCGGCCATCAGCACCTGGGTCGAGCGACAGCGCTTCGAAGTGGTGGCCGCGGCGCCTGTGATCGGTGCGCTGTACGTGCTGATTCACGCGCGCCTGGCGCGCCGGTGCGGCTGGTCTCGAAAGCCTCGATAACCGGTTCGCGGTAGAAACGCCTTCCTTAACGTCTGGGGCGCCCGCAATCGTCGCATTTGGGCCCTTCCCGCGGCCCGTGCGGTGCCGCAACCCGGCCTGTACACCCTTTAGCCACAGTGCAAGAATTGTTGTTGGTCGTTAATCGTTTCCCATTTTCGTCTGATGTGGCGGTAGCCGCGTTCGTTTCGCGCGACGATCCGACCCAATACGACACAACACGATGTCTACAAGCGCTTCGGGATCCGGGGGGGAACCGCGCGCGCCAGCCCCGCTGGTCGGTCGGCCGGCGCCGCTGCCGCCCCCGCATGGCTCGCAGGCGACCCTGGCGATGCGCTTTGCGCGCGTGTCCCACTTCATCCGCATGTTCGAGTTCCTCGCGGAGCTGGCGCGCCGCAACGTGATACGCGTTGCGCTGCTCTATCTGACGTGCTGCTGGGTGGTGTTGGAACCGATCCACGTGGTTTTTCACATGCTCGAGGTTCCCAAGCTGGTCAACGAGCTGGTGCTGGTGGTGATGGCGCTGGGCCTGCCGGTGGTGCTGGTCCTGACTTGGTTGTTCGAGCTCACTCCGTCCGGGATCCGGCCCACCGTGCTGGTCGATCGAGCCCAGTCGATCCGCGCGCAGACCGGCCGCCGCTTGGATCGCACGATCATTGTCATTCTTACGCTGGCGCTGATCTACCTGACTTTCGACAAGTTCTGGCTGAGCAGGCGGGAATCGTCGCCAGCGGTGCCGGTGCGCGCGGCCGTCGCGCCTGCCACACCAGCGGCAGCGCCGCCGGCGGCGCCAGCTCCGGTATCCGCAGCCACCCAAGTCGCCGCCGTTGCGGCCCAAGCACCATCGGTGGCCCCAACGCCCGCTGCGTCGATCCCATCCGCCGCCGGGGCGCAGGCGGCCGACACGGGCCCGGGCGCGATCGTGACGATCCTGGAGGGGTCCGCGCTGTTCACGCGCGGCAGCTCGCGCTTCCTGGTGGCCACTGGCGTGAAGCTGGCCGCTGGCGACATCCTGGCGACCGGTGCCGATGGCCTGGTTCAAGTGGAGCTCGAGGATGGCACTCAATCGTGCTCGGACCGATGACCAACCTGATGCTGCTGCCGGCGGAGGGCGGATCGCCACCGCGCGCTGCCTACCTGCTCAGCGGCTGGACCAAGGTCACCGCCGCGCGCGCGGCCGCGTTGGACCGGCTTCGCGCCGCGCACATCGAGGTGAGCGTCGCCGACGATATCACCGTGACGCACCTCGACGGCGAGGACGCCTCGGTATTCGCCGAGCTCGGCAATGCACGGATCGTCGAAATCGGCCGCGCCAGGGCGCGAATCGACGTGGCGCTCAAGCCCGGCCAGTTCTACTCCCGGCGCGCGCCGTCGGCCGGAGCCGTGTTGCCGCGGCCGCCGGCGCAATTCCTGCAGCAGGTTCCGCCGGCTTTCCGCGATACGCTGCCGGCGCGCTTCGACCTGCTGCGTAGTCGCTCGGTCGCGCTGCGGCCCGCGGCCGATTTCACGTATGCGGATGTGGCACCATGGCTCAAATCGGAGGGCGCGATCCGGCACCAACTGGTCGAGCGCTGGAAAGACAAGGCGCGCGAGCCGGCGTTCAGAAAGGCGCTCGAGGCGAATTTGCGTGACCTGCCGGAATGGCGGCCGATTCTGTATCCACCACCGCCGCCGGACAGTGCCGAGCAGAGCGCGAACGGCGCCAACGGATCCTCGGTGTCAGCGACACCGCCACCACGCTGAGCACGGAGCCAATATGGGGTTGCTGGTGAAGTTCAATCTGGTGTTCGGCTCGGTATTCCTGGCGGGAATGGGGGCGACTGCGTATGTGTCGTGGAACCTGCTCCAGCGCAACGCGCGCGCCGAGATCGCGCAGGATGCGCGCCTGCTGATGGAATCAGCGATCGCGCAGCGCAACTACACCGTTTCGCAGATCAAGCCGCTGCTCAATACGCAGATGCGATACGGGTTCCTGCCGCAGACGGTGCCGGCCTATTCGGCCACCGAGGTGTTCGCCGACCTTCGCAAGCGCTTTCCCGAGTTCTCGTACAAGGAAGCGACCCTGAATCCGACCAACCCGCGTGACCGCGCGGTCGAATGGGAGACCGATATCGTCGAGTCGTTCCGCAACGACAGCTCGAAAACGGAAGTCTCGGGCGAGCGGGTCACCCCCACGGGCGCGTCGTTCTATGTGGCCCGGCCGATCCGGATCAGCGACCAGGCCTGCCTGACCTGCCACAGCTCGGTCGAGGCGGCACCGGCCACCCTGGTGGAGCGCTACGGTCCGGCTAACGGTTTCGGTTGGAGGTTGAACGATGTCGTCGGCGCCCAGGTCATCTCCGTTCCAACCGAGGTACCGTTCCGGCGTGCCAGCGAAGCGTTTGGAGTGTTCATGACCGCCGTGGCCGTGGTGTTCGTGTCGATCGGGGCGGTTCTGAACCTGATGCTGTGGCGGATCGTGATCCGCCCCGTTTCGAGGCTGTCGGCGCTGGCCAACCGCGTCAGCACCGGCGATCTGCAAGCCCCCGAGTTCCCGGTCACGTCGCGCGACGAGATCGGAGACCTGGGCAGCTCGTTCTCGCGGATGCGCAAGAGCGTCGATCATGCGATGAAGCTGCTGGACGCGTGACCGCTGCTGCCAACCTGCCCTCCTACGACGACCGATGAACCGTCTGGCCGCCCCCGAGCGCTTCGGCAAGTATCCGGTAACGGCACTGATTGGGCGCGGAGCCATGGGCGCCGTCTACCGGGCGTTCGATCCGGACATCCGGCGCAGCGTCGCGATCAAGACGATCCGCCTCGATCTGCTCACCGAGGACCAGGCCGGTGTTTCGCTGGCCGCCCGCTTCCGCAACGAGGCCAGGGCCGCCGGGCGGCTGGCGCATCCGGGCATCGTTGCCGTATTCGAGTTCGGCCAGTGCGACGATTGCGCCTATATCGCGATGGAGTACGTCGAGGGCAGCAATCTGCGCGAGTACTTCGCGCGCAAGACCGTATTCGGCGAGGCCGATGTCGTCAGCATCATGGTCCAGCTGCTGGACGCGTTGGCGCACGCGCATGAACGCAAGGTCTGGCACCGCGACATCAAGCCCGCCAACCTGATCATCATGAACGACGGCCGGCTCAAGGTCGCGGACTTCGGAATCGCGCGCATTGAAGCGTCCGACATCACGCAGACGTTTCCGCTGATGGGGACCCCGGGCTACATCGCACCCGAGACCTACCGCGGCGAGACGATCGACCATCGGGTCGATCTGTTCGCCGCGGGCGCCGTGATGTATCAGCTGCTCGCCGGCAAAGCCCCCTTCGAAGGCCCGGCGGAGAGCGTGATGTACCGGGTCTGCAACAAGGACCCGTCGTCGCTGCATGCCGACGAACAGGGTCGCCGCTGCGCGCACTATGAACCCGTGGTGATGAAGGCGCTGGCCAAGGCGCGCTCGGAGCGCTTCGAATCGGCGTCCGCGTTTCGCGACGCGATCCTGGCGGCGTATTCGGGGCCGGTCAATCCGATGGTGTCACCCGAGACGGTGCTGGTCGTACCGCAATCCGGCCACAGCCGCCGCTCCGCCGAGGCCGGCGGATCCGCGCCCGGCCGGCACGGCTCCAGCTCGGGCCGTGCGCCGTGGCCAGCGGGTTGGGACGCGACCACGCTGGGATCCGTGCAGATGCATCTTGCCAATGTGGTGGGCCCGATGGCGCGCGTGCTCGTTCAGCGGGCGGCCCAGCGCTGCTCGGACCTGGACACGCTGGTCAACCTGCTCGCGGACGAGCTGCAGACCGTCGAAGAGCGCCAGACCTTCCTCGCGAAGGTTTCGACCTCCACCTTCGCACCGCCGCCCGGACATGTCGCGGGCAGCGCGCCACCGCCCGCGGGCTTCGCGAACTCCCGCACCGCCGATGGCCGTGCGCGGCTGACCCCCGACGAGATCGAGCGCGCCACCGCAGCCTTGTCGCGGCGCATCGGGCCGCTCGCGCGCGTGATCGTCAAGCGCGCCTGCGATCGAACCGAGGACCCGGAGCAGTTCGTCCTGCTGATCCTCGAAGGCATTACGAATCAGGCCGACCGCGACGCCTTCCTGCGCGACATCCACGGCCATTGAGTGCCCCGCTCAGGCTGGGCGCGCGGCGCGCATGCGCCGCACCTCCGCATCGAACACCACCTGCGCCAGGCGCCCATCGGCGTCGAACACCTTCGCGTCCTTGCCCATCTGAACCCGGACCGCTTCGCTGAGCGAGCGGTCCGCGCCGCCGATGGCGGCGCTGGCCGCCTGTATCTCGCACGCGCGCTGCAGCGTCCAGTACAGCAGGAAGGCGGCCGGCAGGTCGGCGCCGACCACCAGCAGGCCGTGATTGCGCAGTATCAGCACTTCCTTGCTGCCGAGGCTCGCGACGAGCCGTGGGCGCTCGTCCGGGCGCACCGTGATGCCTTCGAAATCGTGATAGGCGACCCGCCCGTACAGCATGGCCCCATAGAAGTTGTCGTGACTCAAGCCGGCCGCCTTGCACGCGACCGCCATTCCGGCGGTGGTGTGCGTGTGAATCACGCAGTGCGCATCCGCGCGCGCTTCGTGAATCGCACCGTGGATCGCAAACCCGGCCGGATTGCCCTGATACGGACCGGCCTCGACGTTCTGCCCGGTCAGATCGACTTTGACCAGGTTGGCCGGCGTCACTTCGCTGTAGTCCAGTCCGAACGGATTCATCAGGAAGTGGCGCTCAGGCCCCGGCACCCTGAGCGAGATGTGATTGAAGATCGACTCGCGCCAGCCAAGAAATTCGAACAGCTGGTAGCAGGCAGCCAGCTGCTCGCGCTGCGTCCATTCGGCCACCTCGATGGTGGCGGGTCGTGTCCGGCTTGTTTCGGCGATGCCCATCGTCGTTCTCCCGTGCTTCCGGCAGGCGTCAGTATGAACCAGCCTCAAGCGGGGCCGCTATCAACCCTCGGTCAGCCCGGCCTGGTTTCTTGCGGCAACCGCCGGCAGCCGGCAGAACCCTTGTGCCGGCACATCCAGTGCACTGTTGAACTTGCTCGACAGGTTCTGGAACGCAATCAGTCCGGTGAGCTCGATGATCGCATCGTCGTCGAAGAACCGGCGCAGGCGGTCCACCATCGGGTCCGTCACGCGCCGGCTGGAATCGGTCATCGCCTCGGCGTACTGCAGCGCGGCCCGCTCCCGCTCGTCGAACAGCGGGCTGTCGGGCCACGCATCCAGCGCCTCGACCTTGGCCTGCGAGCCGGCGCGCTGCGCGAGCGTGGCCGAGTTGATATCGACGCAAAACCGGCACCCGTTGATCTGCGACACGCGCACCGTGATCAGCGACCTCAAAACCGGATCCAGCGGGCTGCGGCGCCGGTCCAGCACGCCGTACAGCAGCGCCACCGCGACGAATAGCTTGGGCACGCGGCCCCACAGCAGGCCCGGCTTGAGCACCTGGCCGTACTTGCGCTTCTGGTTCCAGAAGAACGGGCCGAGGTACCACGGATACCGGGCCGCAGGCTTTTCGGACACTCTCACGGCCGCCAGCATACGCGCGGCGGCCGCGCATCTTGCGCGGCGCGCCCGGCGCTACGGCGATGCGTCCGCGGCCGGCGGCGTATGCAGCGGCGCCGTCAGAACGATTTGGGTGCCCCTGCCCTGTACGCTGGAAACTTTGACGCTGCCCCCGATCAGCGACAGCCGCTCGCGTACGCCTTTCAGGCCGGAGCCTCCCGGCCCCTGGCCTTCGATCCGATCCAGGTCGAAGCCGGCACCGTCGTCGGAGACGGTGACCTCGATCCGATCGTTGCTGTTGGAGGTCGCCACCCGCGCGGTGGACACGCCGGCGTGCTTGATCACGTTGATCAGCAACTCCCGGATGGCGCGAAACAGGATCACGCGCGCCGCCTGGCCCAGCGGCTTGGGTGCCTCGTCGTCGGCAATCGCGACGGACAGGCGATAGGTCTGCTGCATCTGTTCGGCCAGCCACTGCAGTGCCGGCACCAGCCCCAACTCGTACAGCACCGCGGGACTGAGCTGAAAGGCGAGCGACCGTGTGCTTTGCTGGGCCCGACCGATCAGGTCCTCCACCTCGGCGATCACCTGCTGCGGATCGGTCTGTCCGTCACCGGCCCGCAACTTGCTGATCCTGAGCTTGGCCACGGCCAGCAGTTGCCCCAGGTCGTCGTGCAGATCGCGCGCAATCGCTTGGCGCTCAGTCTCCTCCGCCCGAGTCAGCTCGAAAGCCAGCGTCTTCATCTGCCGGGTCCGCTGCTCAAGGCGTCGCTCCAGCGCTGCAGCGGCCATCTTGCCGGCATCCACCAGCGACTCTGCCACGCGCTTGCTCTGATCCAGCTCTTGGTTGGAGGCTTCCAGCTCGCTGACCCTGGCCCGCAACAACTCGTAAGCCGCCTTGAGCTCTTTGTTCTGCGACAGCAACTCCCTCGCGGAGCCTGGCCGCGCCGGTGGGTCCCTCACCTTGCGCGTTGCGCTGTGCTTGCTGACCGCCGACTTGCCCATGTTTCCGTCCGGAAAGCGATGCGCATCGCGGTCAGCAGATGCTAAGCGGAGATGAGGTGGAAAGCCCACACCGCTTTCGTGCGGGAATCGCAGCATTCAGGTACGACTGCGCCAGCGTATTCGAGGTCCGGTGGTGTCCAGGACTGAACTCCACTACAGTGAGTCCCCTTTGCTTGGGAGGTGGCTATGCTTCGTCGCCGTTTCCTGATCCTGCCCATCCTGGTCGGCGCCGCAGTCCTTCCCTGTCTGGCCCAGATGCCCGCTGGAACAACGCCCGCGAAGCCGGACTCCCAGACGGCATTGACCGCCCTGTTCGCCGACGAGTGGGAACGCGGACTGCGCGACGATCCGGAGCGAGCCAGCGAATTCGGGGATACGCGCTACAACGATCGCTGGACCGACCGCAGCCTTGACGCCATCAAGGCCCGCCAGGCGGCCGACCGGGCTGCGCTGGACCGGCTGCATGCGGTCGACCGCGCCGCATTGAGCCCCGACCAGCAGCTGAACTACGACACCTTTGAGTGGATCCTGCAACGACAAATCGAGCGGCAGGCGTTCCGCGAATACCTGCGGCCGATCGATCACAAGCGCGGCTCCCAGCTGGCCGACGGCATCGTCGAGGTGATGCCGTTTCGCACGGTCGCCGACTACCGCAATTACCTGAACCGGATGGCGGCGTTGCCGGCGCGCATCGACCAGGAGATCGCGTTGATGAAGGAGGGGATGACCTCCGGTAACACGCCGCCGCGCGTGTTAATGGAACGTGTACCGGGCCAGATCGCCAAGCAGATCGTCGACGATCCGGTCCAGAGCCCCTTTTACCGTCCGTTCAAGCAGCCGCCCGACAGCATCGCCGCCGACGAACGCGTCAAGCTGCAGGACCATGCGCAGACCACCATTCGCGAGCTCGTGGTGCCGGCCTTCCGCAGGCTGCGGGCCTTCATCCGCCACGAATACGTGCCGCGCGCCCGCACCTCGATCGCCGCCACCGATCTGCCGGACGGCAAGGCGTACTACGCGTTCCTGGTCCGCTTCCAGACCACCACCAACCTGACCGTAGATCAGATCCACGAGACCGGGCTGAAGGAGGTGGCGCGCCTGCGCAAGGCGATCGAAGCGGTCCAGGCGGAAGTGGGCTTCAAGGGGACGCTGCCGGAATTCTTTGCTTATCTGCGCACCGACCCGAAGTTCTTCTACAAGACGCCGGCAGAGCTGCTCACCGCTTACCGTGCGCTGTCCAAGCGCGTCGACCCGGAGCTGGTGCGCGTGTTCCGGATCATTCCGCGCCAGCCCTATGGAGTGCGCGAGATTCCGGCGGTCGCCGCGCCCGATACGACGACCGCGTACTACCAGCCCGGCGCCACCGACAGCTCCCGCCCGGGCTATTACTACGTGAATCTGTACAAGCCCGAATCGCGACCCACGTGGGAGATGATGCCGCTGACGCTGCACGAGGCGGTGCCCGGCCACCATTTCCAGTTCGCGCGCGCGCTGGAGCTTCCACAAGCGCCGATGTTCCGCAAGACCGCCTATTTCGTCGCCTACGGCGAGGGCTGGGGCCTTTATGCGGAGCAGCTCGGTTACGACATGGGCCTGTATGACGACCCCTACGACCGGCTGGGGCAGCTGACCTACGAAATGTGGCGCGCGGTGCGGCTGGTGGTCGACACCGGCATGCACGCCAAGGGTTGGAGCCGCGAGCAGGCCATCGCCTACTTCAAGGACAACGCGGCCAAGACCGAACTGGACATCGTCAACGAGATCGACCGCTACATCGGCGATCCGGCCCAGGCACTGGCCTACAAGATCGGGCAGATGAAGATCACCGAGCTGCGCGCCCGCGCCCAGAAGGAGCTCGGCCCCAAGTTCGATCTGCGCGACTACGACGATGCGCTGCTCGCGGTCGGATCGGTGCCGCTCACGACGCTGGAGGACCACATCGACCGATGGATCCGCGAGCGCCAGGCGAACTGATCGCAGCTGCGCCGGGGGAGCGGGCCACGCTGCGCGGGCTCGCAAAGGTCCTCGAGCGCTGGTTCTTCTGGCTGGGCGCGATCGCATTCATCGCGATCGTCGCGTACGGATTCAGTTTCACGATCGGCAACAACCTGCTGCATCCGTCATCGCCCCGCCCCCGCATCCTGTACGTTCACGCCGCGATCTTCGTCTCGTGGCTGCTGCTGTTCCTGGCGCAGGCCACGCTGATTCGGGCGCGCCAGGTCCGGCTGCATCGCGCGATCGGCCGGTACGGCATCGCGCTCGGCTCCGTGCTGCCGATCGTGGGCGTGTGGACCGCGCTGGCGATGACGCGCTGGCGCTTGCAGCACGGCAGCTCCGATGCCGATGCCTTTCTGGTGGTTCCGTTGTCCGACATGGTGATATTCACCGGCTGCTTCGCGGCCGCGGTGCTGCTGCGGCGGCGGCCGGACTATCACCGCCGCCTGATGTTTGCGGCCACCGCTGCGCTGACGGGCGCGGGCTTCGGCCGCTTTCCCGCGTCGCTGGTGCCCGACAACTGGTTCTACGCCGGCGTGGACCTGCTCATCCTGCTGGCGATCGCGCGCGACCTGGTCGTGATGCGGAGCGTGCACGTGGTGTACTTCTTCGTGGTGCCGATCGCGGTCGCCGTGCAGCTGAGCGCGATGCTGATCTTCGTGAAAGCGGCGCCGTGGTGGCTGGACTTCGCGCACCGGCTGCTGGCCTGAAATGCGTGGAAAAAAATGAGTTGGAGTAGGAATGCCAGTTGCCCAGCACCCCCTCCGCGGATCCGGACGAGCGGATGTCCCGCATCCGGCTCTTGCCTCAGGTGATGACGCCGAAGCGCCGCAGAGGGTAGGGATGGCAAACGCGAGCAGGGGGCAGCCAGCAGACCAGCAGGCGCCGCATCCGATCCCAGCCGATCCGGCCACGTTGGCTGCGCCGACACAGCGCGCGGTGCCACAGCCGCCCGACCTGGAGACGGAACAGAGTGAGTGCGTGGCTATTCATCGGCACACCGTAGTACGCAGTGTGACCCCGGACCACCGCACCAAGCCACTGTCCTTGCTCAGGGATGGGCGCATGCATGCGTCGCCGCAGTTCGGCCTTGACCTGTGCGAGCTTGGCTTGCAGGCGCCGGCGCATCGTCTGCCGCAGCACAGTGAAGCGTCCATTGCTTCGCTTGGTGGCACAGATGTGCGTAAACCCAAGGAAGTTGAACGTCTCCGGCTTTCCCAGACCGAGCCGCTTGCGGCGCGCGGCCGCGTACGGGCCGAACTCCAGCAGGCGGGTCTTGTCGGGGTGCAATTGCAGACCGAAGCAGGCCATTCGTTCAGCCAACTCGGCACGCAACCGCTCGGCGTCGGACTTGACCTGGAAGCCCAGCACGATGTCGTCAGCGAAACGCACGACGATGACCTGACCGCGCGCGTACCGACGACGCCATTGCTGCACCCACAGGTCGAACACGTAGTGCAGGTAGACATTGGCCAGCAACGGCGATGCACTGCCGCCCTGGGGCGTTCCCTGCTCCACGGTGATGCGCTTTCCCTCTTCCAGCACGCCGGCGTTGAGCCATTTCTGGATCAGCCGCACGATGCGCCGGTCGGCGATGCGGTGCTCAATGAATTTGACCAGCCAGCCGTGGTCGATCGAATCGAAGAAACCACGGATGTCCACATCGAGCACCCAGTTCACGGGTCGTGTGAGCAGCCCCGTGTACAGCGCATCCAGACAATCGTGCTGGCTGCGTGCGGGGCGAAACCCATACGAGAAGCCGAGAAAGTCCGTCTCGTAAATGGTGTTGAGCACCTCGACGGTGGCGCGCTGCACGATCTTGTCTTCCAGTGCAGGCACGCCCAGCGGGCGCTGCCCGCCGCCGTCCTTAGCGATGTACACCCTACGCACGGGCTTGGCTCGGTAGGCGCCGCGCTTGAGCCGTTCGGCCAAGTCCTGGAGATGTTCTTCCAGGGCCTCGCCGTAGTGCCGCCAAGTCTGACCGTCCACGCCCGGCGCGGCCTCCTTCTTCAAGCTGAAGTAGGCCGTCCGCAGCGTGTCGCGGTCATAGACGTGGTGCAGCAGCGCCGTGAACCGCATCTTCCGATCCTTCTTTGCCGCTTGACGTACCCGCTCGAGCGCACTGAGCACGCCGTCCCGGCTCTGAGTCCGGGGCGTGTTTTGCTCTGGCAGGTTCCCTTTGGCCAGCGCCCTTCCCTCCGCCCCCTCCGCCACCGCAGATGCGGCTTTGTTCGAGGGCTTCCCAGGTACTACGGCGCTGTCCGACTTCCGCGGTCCGTTCATCGTCGGCGTACGTCCTTGGACTTCCCGACGCGACCCGCTGACGCGGGCAGACCGCGGATCTCCCGGTTCCCGTGCGAGATGTTTCCGAGCGTGCTCGGGGTCTCTGACCGCGCGGGGTCGGACTGTCTCTCGCGATATCGAGACAGCCCGTGTGGCCTTCCGCTTCTCCTTACAGCGTCGGCACCCCGGAGGAATGCTCTTTCGCGGCTCAATACCCGGCCCGCCCGTACCCCTGTCAACGCTTCGGCGCTGCCCTCGCGAGCAGCTCCGCATGACTCGGGGCCGGCATGGGTCGCTAGCCCTTTACCGTGTAACTCTTTCATTTACAACATCTCGCCGGTGTGACCGGCGCACAAGGAGTGCAGACATGAGACGCTCGATCGTGACGCTTCGCGCCGGCTCGACGGCCTTGCTGGCGCTCACACTCGCCGCCGCAGCGGCGGCAGAAGACCGGGATCCGGGTCGGGAACCTGGCGACAACGGCGACGCCCGTACTTTGCTGCGCCAGTGCCTGGGTTTGGGTGACGAGCACGCGTCCAAGGGCGACCGTGACGAGCACGGCTCCAAGGGCGACCGCGACGATCTGCAGCGGCTGTGCACCGTGCTTCAGCAAAATCAGGGCTTCAGCCTCAGAGACCAGGAACGTTTGCGGGTCGTGCTGGATTACAGCCGCGACAACCTGGATCTGCGGCGCCATTTCATGACGCTGCTGGCCGATCCGACCCCGGGCGAAACGGTCAGGCCATCCGGCGACGGCAACTGGCTGCTTTCGGTGCCGCTGACGATTCCCTGCCCGCCGCCGACCGCCGCCAACGCCGGTTGCAAGCCGCAGAGCGCGACCGAGACCATCACCACGCTGGGAGCCTCAATGAAACTCGCCGGCCTCTACCGGTCGGTTCTGTTCGACAGGGACCGGCGACAAAAGCTGGCGCTGTACACGATGGCCTACAACCACCTGCCGGAGGGATTTACCCCCGGAAAAGGCAACGCGCTGCCGACGCCGGCAAGCCTGTCCGACGCTCCGATCGCAACCATCGGCGCGGCGCTGAAGGATCTGGGCGATGCCTGGCAGATCATCGTCCAGAACCTGCCGCTGCCCACCACGCCTCCTTCGACGGCAAGCTGCGACGGAGAGCAGGGCTCGACACCACAGCATGATCTGTATGGCGACCGCACCGGCAACAGCGCCAGCTGCACGCCAGGCGCGACCGGCCTGTTCTCCGCGTTGAGCGACACGCAGTTTCCGGCCAGGCGATATCTCACCTGCGTCAAGCAGCAGGGCAACCGCGAAACCTGCCATACCTTCGCCGGCGTATCGGCCTTGGAAGCGATGATCTCCCAGAATCACGGCGTGAAGGCGAACCTGTCCGAGCAGGATCTGATGGAGCACTACCGCCTGCTGTGGAGCCCCGGCGCCATGCATGAGACCGGTGATGCATACGAAGAGCTGAGCGACGCCATCGCGAACAATTACTTCTTCGCTTTCGAGAACCAGTGGGAGTACAACCCATCGTACTCGCGCAGTTTCGATACCACCCTGAACATGTTCGTGAACTCCTGCAACGACTATCCGGCCAGCCAGCCCGGATGCTCGGATTCAGCGCCGCAGGCACCCGGTTTCTGCTTTCCGTTCCCGATTCTCTTCTTCGCCCTGCCCATTTGCGACCTGCATGATGCCGGGGTCCCCGAATCGCCGTGGCAGGCGACCGCGGTCACCTACTTCTGGAATCAGAGCGACCTGGAACTGACCAAGGAATACATCATTCTCAACCTGGCCTTCAACAACGCCGTCGTGCTCGGGTTCAACGTGACCAATAACTTCTACAACGGCGCCGGGCCGGGCGGCTACTACGTGTACGACGCCACAGATGTCGCCACCAACGTCGGAGGACACTACGTCCACATCGTGGGACTTGCGACCAACGATGAACTGCCGGCGGGCGCTCCTGCTGCGGTCGGCGGGGGCTACTTCATCATCAAGAACAGCTGGAGCAACTGCTACGGGGACGCCGGCTACGCCTATCTCGATTGGGACTACGTCAAGGCGGTCGGGACGGCGGCGTTTTCCGTGACGTCGAACTAGTGGGTGTTTGTCTGGGCGCTCCGCTTCTACCTGCGAGCTTCCGCCTCCGTCCACCATCTTAGGTCACGGACGGCGGGATGCTTGCGAACGATTGCGTCCACCCATAGCTCGAAGCCAGGGTTGTCGATCGGGATGCAATATCCCCAATCTTCAACGATGGGCTCCGGTCCTCCAGTTCGGTAGCAGCACGCGCGGTGCCTCGGCTTGAGTCAACCATGGATCTAGCCCTCTTTGGGGATATAAGGACTACGCCATGAAGACAGTACCTCGTGTGTTGAAGGTCGCCGTGGTCTCGCTGCTTTGCGCCCTGGGTCCGGCTTGCCACCACATCGAACCGTGCGGCGACGAGCGCTTGTGCGCGTGTGATGATCCGTCGGCACCCGGCCCCATTCCCGTCGGCCAGGTCGAACTCAATGATCCGAACGGAATCTCAGGAATTACGGATCCCGCGGGAGTGACCGGACCGACCGAAAGCGTGACGCTCGCCTGGGCACGGATCATGTATCCGGCCACCGTGGCGGGCACCGGAACCCCGATGAGCGGCAAGGAGCCGAAGTATCCGGTGGCGCTGTTTCTGCACGGACGGCATTTCAACTGCGATGCCGACGGCAGCGGCCCCGGACTTGTCGGGTTCTATTCGTTTTCTTGCCCGCCCGTGGATCGGATCCCCAGCCATGAGGGGTACAACTACATCATGGAGCGGCTGGCGAGTCATGGGATCTTCTGCATCTCGATCAGCGCCCACGACATCCAGCCGGGCCTCGGGGTCTGGGACTACAACGCACGGGGGCGGCTGATCCTCAAGTTTCTTGACAAACTCAAGGACTGGAACGATCACGGCACGGATCCCTTCGGAGGCATCTTCGCAGGCAAGCTGGACATGTCCCGCATCGCCCTGTCCGGCCACAGCCGTGGAGGCGAAGGAGTGGTGGCCGCACAAGAGCTGAACCTGACCTGGCCGACCCGCTATTCCATCCTGGCGGTGAACGCGATCGCCCCGACGGACCAGAACGGCGTACCGTATCTGATGACCGACGCGTCCTACTTCCTGCTGGTCGGCGCGCGGGATGGCGACGTCTACAACATGCAGGGGTTCCGAACCTACGATCGAGCCTATCCGGACGGAGCGCCGAACCGCAAGCCGAAAACGGTCGCCTGGGTGTATGGGGCGAACCACAACTATTTCAACACGATCTGGACGGATACGGCGGCCCTCGGAAGTCCGAATCCGTGGGCGGGTTCCACGGACGATGCAGGTTGGGTTGGTGGCTCGCCGGTGTTGTCGGCCGCCGAGCAGCGGCAGATCGCCCTGACAACCATCAGTGCCTTTTTCCGGCTGCATCTGCAGCACACCCACTGCTTCCGGGACATATTGACGGGGCGCGAGAAACCGGCTGCCACGCCCAACCAATACGTGTACTGGACCTATCAGGACTCCCACCGCAAAGCGGTCGACAACTTCGAACGGATCCCCTTCAATCCAAACGTGAACACGCTGGGAGGCGCCGTTTCGGCACCCGGGTTCACGACGTTTCAAGTAGAGCTGTTCAACCACGACAGCACCATCTATCCGGGTGTGCTGCTGACCGATCATCAGTTCTATCACGACACCCTCGGCTTGGAGCTTGCGTGGACTTCTGCTCAGACGTACACCACGGACATCCCGCCGGGCCACAGGGATTTCAGCGAATTCACCTACTTGACTCTGCGTGCCGCCAAGAAGGTGTCCGGTCCCCCCGCGATAGGTACGCCGGTCAATCTGTTCGTGAACATCGAGGATGGCGCTGGACACAAGGCCCCGATGGACCTTCGCACCGACCAGTTCGACCCGATCCCTCATCCCTATTTGCGGACCGGCGACCCGAACCAGGCATTGATGACCGGAATCCGGATTCCGCTTTGCCTGTTCACCAAGCACGGATCGCGAGTGGATCTGAAGGACGTTGCCAGGATCACGATCCGAACCGAAGGATCGGATCAGATCGGGATCGATGACATCGAGTTCGGACAATGAGAGCTGCCATGGATGCGACGACAGCGGACAATTCTCTTCTGGGCGGCGGGTTGCTTCGGGCGCAAGTCCTGTGCCGGAACGCACTCGCGGGTCTGATATTCGCGCTGCTTGCCGGGGTCGCGGCCGGGCAGAATATCCCGCGCGCGACCGAGGTGCCTGTGAAGCTTGTGTCGGCTGAAATCAGGAAATTCGAGTCGCCGGTCCGCGTCGGGCCCGCGGCAAGAGCGTTCGAATATCGCGAAGCGCTGGTGCTCAAGGTCGCGGTCGACCGGGCCGCCTTCGATTCGCTACCACCCGACATCGAACCCTATCTCTATGTCGGCCGCAATGAATACCGTATCTTCCACATCGACCGCACCGCACAGGGAAAGGATCTGGTCCTGATATTTCATGTACAGAAGTGGGAGACATTGGAAGACGGCGCGCCGGTCGTCCTGACCATCGACCACGGTGCACCCATTCGCGATCCCGAAAGATTCTTGCGGCAGCAGGCTGCGCGCTTCTACAAGAAGTTGGTCGTCGACAAGAGATGAGACCGCGGGGTGTCGCCGGCCGGATCGGGGACAGTGGACGGAAGAACGGGACTGCGCGGCTGCGGCGAACGGCGGTGGACGACGCCTTAGCCCCTCCGCGCAGCGTTATGCGAGTGGGACGTCAGTCGCCTTCGTCCGGCTCAACGCGAATGATGCCGCCCGAGGTGTCCTCGCAGCCCTGGTCATCGAACGCGACGTCGCCGGCCGGATCGGGCGCCCCGGTCGGCCGCAGTCCACGGAAATCGAACAGCGCCCGGTCCATCAGGTGCGACGGCACCACGCGCCCCAGCGCGTTGAAGATCGTCTGCGCGCGCCCGGGGTAATGGCGTTCCCAGTCGAGCAGCATCTGCCGCATCTGCTTGCGCTGCAGGTGTTCCTGCGAGCCGCACAGGTCGCACGGGATGATCGGGAAGTCGCGCAGCTTCGCAAAGCGCGCCAGGTCCGCCTCCTTGACGTAGGCGAGCGGCCGGATCACCACGTGCCGGCCGTCGTCCGACACCAGCTTGGGCGACATCGCCTTCAGGCGGCCGCCATAGAACATGTTCAGGAAGAAGGTCGCCAGCATGTCGTCGCGATGGTGGCCCAGCGCGATCTTGGTTGCGCCCAGCTCGTCGGCCACCCGATACAGTATTCCGCGGCGCAACCGCGAGCACAGCGAGCAGGCGGTCGCCCCCTCCGGAATCAACCGCCGCACGACCGAATAGGTGTCCTGCGTTTCGATGTGGAACGTGACACCGCGTCGCGTCAGGTAATCGGGCAGCACCTCGGCCGGGAAGCCCGGCTGCTTCTGATCCAGGTTCACCGCGATCAGGTCGAATGCGATCGGCGCGCGGTCGCGGATCGTGATCAGCAGGTCGAGCAGGCCATGGCTGTCCTTGCCGCCCGACAGGCACACCATCACCCGATCGCCTTGCGCGATCATCGCGTAATCCGAGACCGCCGCCCCGGCCAGCCGCAGCAGACGCTTTTCGAGCTTCTGGCCCTCGCGGGCGAGCTTCAGGGCGCCGTGGCGGTCCTCGGCCTCGAAGGTCGCGCGAGCCGGCGCGTCCTCCGATGCGACGGTTGGGCAGGCGGTCGAACGGACGGTCAAGCTGGCTCCTTGAATCGCAGCACTTCGATGCCGACTCCGGCGACGTCGCTGTACACGTCGGGCTTCTCGGAGCGAATGCGCACGGCGACCACGCCCGGATGCTCGAGCAATGCCTCGGCCAGGTCGTCGATCAGTGTCTCCTGCAGGTTGACGTGTCCGCGACCAAGGCGGCGGCGTATCGTCTCGCGCACGAAATCGTAATCGACCACCTCTTCCACGCGATCGTGCCGGGGAGTCGATGCCGACAGCGACACGAACAGGTCCACGTTGACGACCAGCCTCTGGGCTCCGGCACGCTCGCGGTCGTAGACGCCGATGTTGGCCTCGAACACGGCGTCGCGCAAGTAAATGCGGCGGCACTGCTGCAGTCGGGGATCCAGCAGCCAGCTCATCGGCGCGCCCCGGTGCGCAGGAACATCACGTCGCGATCGCTCGGCACCAAATGCTGGCCGCCGTCGACCAGCAGCGTGGTGCCGGTGACGGCGCGGGCGCGCGCCAGGTAAACCACCGCCTGAGCGATGTCCTGAGGCGAACTGGGGTACCCGAGCGGCGTCAGCTGCGAGACCCGATCGAAATTGCGCCGGCTCTGACCGGGGGCCGGCAGCGTGATACCGGGCGCCAGACCCACGACGCGCAACTTCGGCGCCAGGGCGCGCGCCAGCAGCCCGGTGGCCGAGCGCAGGGCCGACTTGGACAGCGTGTACGACAGGAAGTCCGGGTTGGGATTCCACAGTTTCTGGTCCAGCAGATTGATCACCACGCCCTGGCTGCCCCTGGCGATGCGGGCATGCAAGCGGCGCGCGAGCAGGATCGGCGCTGCCACGTTGACACCCATGTGTCGCGCCAATCTGTCCGGTTCGAAGGTCAAGGCGGTGTCCGCCTCGAACAGCGAGGCGCTGTTCACCAGGCAGGTGACCTCTCCCAGCTCACCGGCGCACTGGTCCAGCATCGATTCGACGCCCCTGGCGACGGCCAGGTCGCGTCCGACCGCGCAGGCCCGGCGCCCGGTCTTGCGGATCTCGGTGACCGTGGCCAGCGCGTCGGCCCGCGAGCCCCCATAGTGGATCGCCACATCGTAGCCGTTGTGCGCCAGCGCCAATGCGATTTCGCGACCGATCCGGTGTGCGGCGCCGGTCACCAGGGCCACCGGTTGGGCGGTCGGCTTGCGGCTTAAGCGGCGTTTCATCGAATCCACGAGCGTTCCGAATCGGCCCGGCCAGTGTACCGTTACACAGTCGGTCATTCTGTTCCGGCGCACCGATTCCGTCGAGTACGATGCCGTTACACACAACAACAGAGTCGGGGAGGACACACGATGCGAGCCGTCGGTCGTTGTGCCGTTGCCGGCATCTGCGCGATAGCGGTCGCTGCGATCTCACATGCGGTCGAGCCGTCGGCAGGCGCTGCGCCGCCGGCGAAGCCGCCGTTGGCCCCGGTTCGTCCGTTCGAGGAATCGCATGAACGGTCCCGCCCCTCGTACCGCGCCGCTTGGGCCGGCCGATGCCGAGGCGGTCGCAGCCAGCGGGGAGCTGGTCGCGCGCATCGTTGAGCAGATCGGAGCGAGCGGGGGTTGGATCCCGTTCGATCAGTTCATGCAACGGGCGCTGTACGAGCCGCACCTGGGGTACTACGCGGCCAAGCCGGCCAAGATCGGGGCGCAGGGCGACTTCGTCACAGCGCCGGAGCTTTCGCCGCTGTTCGCGCGCGCGCTGGCTGCGCAGGTCGCTCAGGTGTTGCGCGAGGTGCCGGCACGCCTGCTCGAGTTCGGCGCCGGCAGCGGCGCCCTCGCCGATGAGTTGATCGCGCAGCTCGAACGGTGCGGCGTCGAGCTCGAGAGCTACGCCGTGGTCGAGGTATCGGCCGATCTGAAGGAGCAGCAGCGGGCGCGCTTGCGCAACCGCAAGGTCCGCTGGCTGGATGCCCCGCCTGACAGTTTCGAGGGCGTGATCATCGCCAACGAGGTGCTGGACGTGATGCCGGCGAAGCTGTTCGTCAAGCGCGGTACAGCGACGCTGGAGCAAGGCGTCAGCGCGCGCGACGGCGGTCTGTGCATGGCCGAGCGGCCCGCATCCGCCGAGCTCGCCGAGGCGGTCGAGGCAATCGAAGCGCAGGTCGGGCCGCTGCCCGACGGCTACGGTTCGGAAGTCGGCCTGATCGCGCGCGCCTGGAGCGCGACGCTGGGACACTGGCTGCGTCGCGGCCTGGCACTGCTGATCGATTACGGATTCCCCCGCCACGAGTACTACCACCCACAGCGCGCAATGGGCACGCTGATGTGCCATTTCCGCCATCAAGCCCACACCGATCCGCTGTGGATGCCCGGGCTGAACGACATCACCGCGCATGTCGACTTCAGCTCGATCGCGCAGGCCGCGCGAAATGCGGGTCTGCAGGTACTCGGCTACACCTCGCAGGCGCGCTTCCTGCTCGACTGCGGGCTGCTCGACTTGCTGGCCGAAGCACCCGCGGGATCGCGCACCGCCGAGGCGCTGCGCTTACTGTCGGAAGCCGAGATGGGGGAGCTGCTCAAAGTGCTGGCCGTGGGCCTTGGTATCAGCGGCCCGCTGCGCGGGTTTGGGAGCGCAGATCGGTCACACCGGCTGACGTAGCCAACCGCAGGGCCTCAATTACCGGGTCGCCTGCATCGGTACGATGTTCTGGGCCCCGTGGAACAGGTTGCCGGGGTCCCATCGGGTCTTGATCTGGCGCAGCCGCGCGTAGCTCGGCTCGCTGTAGGCGGCACGCAGGCGCGCCTCGCTCTCGTCCTCGGTCATGAAATTCACGTAGACACCACCCGTCGAGAACGGGACAACCGACCTCCAGAACGCGCGCGCCCATTCCAGATTGAGTGCATCGTCCCCGGGCTGCTCCCAGGCCGCCTGAATGTTCAGCACAAAAGGCGCCTCGCGCAGGCCGACCGCGTTCGTCCCGGGATCGAGCCGACCCGGCCTGCCGCCGAGCTGCATCAACAGGACGGACGAATGGGCAGACGGCAGCTGCTCGCTGTGCGCGGCCAGCGCATCCACCAGGCCATCGCTGATCTGGCGGCAGAAGTGGGACTTCCAGTAGTAGCGGCGCCCGAACGGCTGGCTGGCGTCCAACATCGTCTGATGCTCGACGAAGGGCTTGAGCTGGATCGTATCGGCGAGCGGCTGGCCGATCGTCTTGAGCGGTTGCATCGCGTGCGCTCCTGCGACCGGGTCGCCGACCCAGCAGGCCGCGATCGCGGCAATGGGTCTGCCATGGACCTGCGCGGGCAGGTACGGCGCCGCCGGAGCGTGGCGCAGGATCAGCAGGCAGCACAGGTCATCGGGCGCCTCCGCGCACACCTCGCGAAAGCGGCCGGCCACCGCGCGGATCTGCTCCAGCGGGTAGACCACCATCCCGCACAGCAGGCTTGGCTCCAGCCGGTGCGCATCGAATTCGAATGAGGTCACGACGCCGAAATTGCCGCCGCCACCGCGCACCGCCCAGAACAGATCCGGATGTTCGATCGCGCTCGCGTGGCACAGGCGGCCATCGGCGGTAACGATGTCGAAGGAGGCGAGATTGTCGGCGCTGAACCCGAACTTGCGCGAAGTCCAACCGAAGCCGCCTCCCATCGTCAGCCCGGCCACGCCGGTCTTGGACACGATCCCGCTCGGAACCACCAGGCCGAATCTGCGCATTCCGGCGTCGACATCGCCCCAGGTCGCTCCCGCTTCGACCTGCGCAATCGAGCGGGCCGGGTCGACGCGCACGGCCCGCCGCCCACTCATGTCGATCGTCAGACCGCCGTCGCACAGCGCGGTGCCGGCCACGTTGTGCCCGCCGCCGCGGATCGACAGTGGCAGGTCGGCCTCGCGCGCGAAGTTCACGCACGCAATGACGTCCGCCGCATCGCGGACGCGCGCGATCAGCGCCGGCCGCCGCTCGGTCATGCCGTTCCAGATCGAACGCGCAGCGTCGTAATCGCGGTCACCCAGCCGCACCACACCGCCCGTCAGCCGGGCCCGCAGCACCGCAACAGCCTTGCCGACGTCGAAAGGTGCCTCGCCGATCGCCACGTTCGCCGGTTCGACAGGACTAGTTTGAGACCTGGACCGCCCGCCCCAGCATCGGCGCCCGAAGCGCAGCGGGCGACTTGCGCGACGGCTGCACCGCAGCCTCGACCCGCGCGTAGTAACTCGATCCCAGCCACCGCTCGAACCTTCGACACAGATCGCGCGGGCCGCTCAGATGGATCGCACCCGAGCGGACCGCGCCCGGCAGAGCCAGGTCGCCCATCCAGACGCGCGTCATCGTCTTCAGGTCGGTCGCAACGTACAGTCCGACTTCGAACCCCGGGTCGGTCGGACACAGGTCGATCTGCCCATCGTCGCAGACCAGCCACCAGGTGCGCTTGGACACCGGTTGTCCGGAAAAATCGAACTGGACGACCGTGCGACCAGATGGAAATGCGTCCACCCGGGCACCCCGCCGCAGGTCCCACATCAGAAGGCCAACGTCGAGCTCGTCGCGAGCGAACGTCGAACGAAACCAGCGCTGCCCCCAGTTGCCCAGCAGTTCGACGATCGGCGCAAAATCCCGTCCGGCCTGCGTCAGATGGTATTGCGGGCCGCTAGGTCCGCGTACACGTACGACGGCCCCGATGTCCTCCAGGCGCCTGAGCCGCTGGACCAGCAACGAGCGCGACATCAGCGGTACGCCGCGATGCAGGTCGTTGAACTGCGTGCTGCCGTTCAACAACTCACGCAGCAGCAGCGGCATCCACCGTTCCGCAAAGACCTCGGCGGCCTTTGCCACCGGACAGAACTGACCGTACCCGCGCATGGCGTCCTCGCTGGCCCCCTGATCGGCCACCTGCTCGTCCGGACGCTAGCAGCCTTGTTGTGCCGGCGCCAGTACGGATTCTGAACCGCCGGCGCCGGTACGGATTTCGAACTGGAAGCACGTGGCCCGCGGGCGTAAGTTCGCTCGCATCCAGCCGGTCCATTTGAAAACGCCGAGCCGGCTTCACTCAGGTTGGAGTAGGAATGCCAGTTGCCCAGCACCCCCTCCGCGGATCCGGACGAGCGGATGTCCCGCATCCGGCTCTTGCCTCAGGTGATGACGCCGAAGCGCCGCAGAGGGTAGGGATGGCAAACGCGA
>Ga0187846_10000455_pt1 | contig 24042 bp, 19 predicted proteins | sample TC_taG_FD_161473 | JGI IMG/M metagenome (GOLD analysis project Ga0187846, IMG submission 161473) | Biofilm microbial communities from the roof of an iron ore cave, State of Minas Gerais, Brazil - TC_06 Biofilm (v2) | ecosystem: Environmental > Terrestrial > Deep subsurface > Cave > Wall biofilm... | reverse complement strand
CAGGAACCGGTCGTAGTCCTAGAGAATGTCCGCATTGAGTTAGGTGGACGAACCATTTTAAAGGATATCAACATGACAGTGAGCGAGGGGGAGCTCATTGCCATTCTTGGTCCCAATGGTGCGGGAAAGACTACCTTGCTCAAGCTGTTACTTGGCCTTGTGAAGCCAGGCGCGGGCGTAGTGCGAGTGCTGGGTAAAGCTCCGCGTCGTGGCAATGAAGCAATCGGATATGCACCACAACATCGTGTTCTCGAGGCAGACCTGGCGCTGCGCGTGCGTGATGTTGCGGGATTCGGGCTGGACGGTCATCGCTGGGGAATAGGGCTACCCAACCGCAAACGGCGTGCCATGATCGATACGGCTTTACAGGAGGTCGATGCGTTGGACTTTGCGGATGCGCCTGTCGGGCAACTATCAGGCGGAGAGCAGCAACGCCTGTTGATTGCGCAAGCCTTGTTAACCAACCCACGCTTATTGTTACTGGATGAGCCATTGGCGAACCTGGATATCAGCCACGAGCAGGAGATTGTAGCGCTGGTAGAAAAGGTATGCCGCACACGTAAGGTCGCTGTGATGCTGGTGTCACACGATATTAATCCGCTGCTCCCCGTAGTGGACCGGGTGATGTACATGGCACGTGGGCACAGCGCAATTGGAACTCCCGACGAGGTGATTACAAGCGAGACACTGAGCCAGTTGTACGGCTCACCTGTGGAGGTAGTTCAGGTACAGGATCGAGTATTCGTTGCCGGCGTGGAAACATAGGATGAGCATGTTTGATATCTTACAATATGCGTTCATACAGAATGCTCTCCTGGCGGGATCTCTTGTGGCGGTCGTTGCAGCAATTACGGGTTATTTTCTGATCGTGCGCGGCCTGACCTTTGCCGGACATGCACTCTCACACATCGGTTTTGCGGGCGCGGCAGGGGCTGTGCTCTTAGGAATCGATCCTGTGCTTGGACTGCTGGTCTTCACCACCTGCTCCAGCGTTGTTATTGGTTTGCTGGGCAAAGAAATTCGCGAGCGTGATATAGCGATCGGCGTAGTGATGACCTTCACACTCGGTTTGGGCATCCTTTTCCTTGCGTTGTATAGTGGTTTTGCAGAACGTGCCTACAGTATTCTGTTTGGGACCATCCTGGGAATCAGTCAAACCGATGTACTGGTGACCGCGATTTTTAGCGTTCTCGCTGTAGTCGCCCTGCTTACTCTCTTTCGTCCACTACTGTTCAGCTCTTTTGATCCAGAGGTGGCACAGGCGCGAGGCGTTCCGGTACGCTTGCTTGGTGTCGTCTTTCTCGTGCTTGTAGCAATAACTGTGTCGATGTCGGTGCAGATAGTTGGTATCCTGCTGGTTTTTACCTTACTGGTAGGGCCTGCGGCTACGGCTAACCGGCTGATACGACATCCCATCAGGGCAATTGTGTTTGCGGTGATACTGGGAGTAAGTTATACCTGGATCGGCATTTTATTAGCGGCGAATAGCAATTTGCCGGTGAGTTTTTGTATTGCAGGCATATCCTTTGGTGTGTACCTGCCGGTACGCCTGCTTTCGCCTTTATTGCGAGGACGTCGTGCGGAGAGGAAGAAGAGTTTTGCTTGAGCTATTCCAACATGAATTTGTGCAGAATGCCTTTCTTGCAGGAACGATTGTGGCGATTGTGACAGCCGTAATAGGCTACTTTGCGGTGCTGCGCGCACAGGCATTTGCGGCCCATGGACTTTCACATATCAGCTTTGCGGGCGCGACAGGGGCCGTCTTACTGGGTATCAGTTCGTTATTGGGTATGTTTGCTTTGACACTTCTAGCAGCCCTGGGAATGGGCGCGCTAGGTGAGCGTGTGCGAGGGCGTGATGTGGAGATCGGGATGGTGCTCTCGTTTGCACTTGGCCTGGGAGTGCTGTTCATAAGCCTTTATACACAATATGCATCTGAAACCGTAAGCGTACTCTTTGGCTCTATCTTGACCGTGACACGCCGGGATGTCCTGATTACGCTCGGCTGCGGTATTGCGACACTACTACTGATGGCGCTACTGTTTCGTCCATTGCTCTTTGCGTCGATTGATCCTGAGATGGCACAGGCGCGCGGTGTTCCGGTACGGCTGCTTTCAATCGTGTTCATGCTCTTACTCGCTATCACGGTTGCAGAGGCGGTGCAAGTTGTGGGGGTCCTGCTGGTCTTCGCGTTGCTTATCGCACCTGCAGCCAGCGCCGTACGCCTGGTGCGTAATCCATTCTTAGCGATTGCTCTGGCAATGGCACTGGGATTGCTCTTCACGTGGGGAGGGTTAGCGCTGGCATTTGCCGGCCATTTTCCGGTGAGCTTTTACATTGCGACGATGGCAGCCCTCACCTACTTCGCGTCGGTGCGCATCGCCCGATTCCGCTCACCTCGACGCTACAAACCGTTGCCGCATCCAAGCCGCGAGTATATCCCAGCGCGCGTGCGTCGATAAAGGATTGGAGGCTCATATAAATGGCACTTACCCGCCTTGCAGGCGATTATCCTTATACGGCTGGAAACGACGCTGGCGCGTCTACTGCTTCGCAGTCAGGCAAGTCGAAAGGAGAGGCATGCGAGCAGACAGAAAAGGAAAGACAAACGTGATAGCAGACAAAATTCGCGCGGCTTTCGATGAGGTGAGCCAGCGGCGTACGCGCCCACGACAGCTCATTGCAGACCGGCTGGTAGAGCTTGCTGGTAGCGGAGCTGATTTCACGATCGATGATCTCTGGCAGGAGATACGGGAGGTAGAGCCGCGCCTGGGAAGAGCAACGGTCTACCGCTCAGTAGAGAAGCTGGTAAGCATGGGCCTGCTGGATCGTGTCGAGTTTGCAGATGGGACGCATCACTACCATGTCTGTGGCGATGGTCATCATCATCATTTGACCTGCACTCAGTGCCACCGGGTTGTAGTAGTGGATGTTTGTCTTGCCGTCGATCAATTGACGGCCATTAGTGATAAGACTAATTTTGATATTGAAGGTCACTCACTGACCCTCTTTGGCCGCTGCGAGAACTGCCGCGCTCAGTAATCTATTAAGCCATGCCAATCGTATTATAGGGCAGTTAGACAGATTGGAGAGCCACCGATGACGTGCGATGAATTTGAAGAACTCCTGGGGGCATATGCGCTTGGTGCCGTTACATCCGAGGAACAGGAGGCAGCACAGGCACATCTTGCCGAGTGCGCAAAGTGTACGCGCCGTTTGCGAGAAGTACGCGCTGTAGTGGACCTGTTGCCATATTCTATTACGCAGGTGAATCCACCAGAGCCTTTAAAAGAGCGCATACTCGAGGCAATTCGCAAAGAGGACCAGGCCGCGGCCGCTCAACCAGTGCAAATAAACCAGCGCCCCAGGAGATGGCTTTGGGGTACGCGACTCCTGGCTGCTGCGGCTGTGTTAATATTGATACTCTTTGGTGGAATGACAGCGTGGAATATTTCTCTCCAGCATGAAGTTACATCTCTCCAGCAACAAAATACCGCGCTTGAGCAAAGGGTAGGCTCTCTCCAACATCAAGTGGCTCTAGTCTATGCTATTCAAGGTAGTTCCTCCGTGCAGGGGGCATCAGGTAAATTAATCTATTTGCCAGAGCAGAATATCACGTTACTGGTGATACAGGGGCTTCCGCAACTACAGGGCAAAGAAGTCTACCAGGGCTGGCTGATCCACGATCAGCAGCCCAGGAGCATCGGGCTGCTCAGTGTAGAGAACGGTATTGCAAGCGTGACGTATCCAGGCAATATCGCTGGCTACGAAGTTGCGGCTGTAAGTAGAGAGCCTGGGCCAGCAGCCAGCAAAAATGGGCCTGCGGGACCCGTCGTAGCGGCGGGTGAGTTGAAACACGCTGCTGAAGAATATGTCTCTGCTACGCACGCTCCTCGCGTAACGCCTGCAGTACTTTGAGTGCCTCGTCAACATGCTTCTGTGGAGCGAATTGTGAAGAGAAGATGTGGCGAACGATCCCCTGTTTGTCGATGATATAGGTTACACGCCCTGGTAGTAGCCCAAAAGTCGAGGGAACACCGTAGCGTTTCCTCACTACACCCCCTCGATCACTCAGCAGGATGAAAGGGAGACGGTGCTGCGTAGCAAATTGCTGATGTGACTCTTCGGAGTCAGAACTGATGCCGATGACTTCTGCTCCAGCATCCCGAAAGACTTCGTAACTATCTCGAAAGGCGCATGCTTCTGCGGTGCAACCGGAAGTATTATCTTTGGGGTAGAAGTAGAGTACGATGTCTTTTTTGCCAATAAAACTCGCAAGGCTCACAGGCTGGCCTGTTACTGCAGGGAGGGTGAAGCCGGGGGCAGGTTTGCCCACCTGCACCTTGCCGCTCCCGGGTCGAGATTGATCATGCTGATTGCTCATGGTGTATGCTTTATTAACATCCTTTCAAAGGCATATACGCTCACGGTTACAACACGGTTACATGCCAGGCGAAGCCACGCCCAGGATTCCGTAGGGGCGAGGGCGGTGGAGCGGGGATGGGAGGGCCTTTATGGTCGCCCGCCATGGTTCGCTTGGTGATGCTGGCTCGTCGATGAACGACCACCATGCCACCCCACGGGCGACCATAAAGGCCCACCACCTCACCCCATCCCTCTCCACTCCGTGGAGAGGGAGCAAGAGCTGGCCCTCGCCCCTATAGATATGGATGAGATGGGCGACCGCCAGCGCCCCTACGCGAGAGGAGCGAGCGGATGAGGGTGTTGCGCAGACGGGGCCAGAGCTTCTCAAGAGCTTGTTGTTCGGCTGGGCCTGGTATTTCATGATGGGCTGCCCAGCGTTCGCGTACAAAGATTTCTGTTACACGACGCAGGGCCACCGCTGCCTGGGGGAAACGCCAGCCAAGCATACGGCTATATTCATAGGGAGTTTGCCATCGCTGGGGAGGTAAGCCGGCAAACTTGCCATACCTGCAGATGCGCCAGAAGATAGTGGAGGAGACAGTAGTACTGGTGCTGAGCCTGTTGCTATTAAATCTAACAAATATAGCAAAAGCCAGGACAATGAGCGAACCACATAGAATTGCAAGCGATAGGTCCAAAAAGAGATTTTGACGAGCAATTGTAGCTGGCGAGGTCGTATCTGTACCAGGCGAGCCTGGCGCTGGCGTATGTTGAGGGCCTGGGTTTTGATGCCCGGCTGTTGTAGATGTAGGCCTGGCTGGAGGTTGAGTTTGCACCGGTGCCGGGTCAGGCCGCGCGGTGCTTCCACTATTTGCTGAAAAGCCCGGAGTGGGATCAAAATTGATCCAGCCAAAACCAGGAAAGTAAACCTGTACCCAGCTATGCGCATCCTGGCCATCGACAACCCACACCTTGCGCCGTGGATCAAAATGTCCCTGGTTGAAGCCGTTCACAACGCGAGCAGGTATGCGCAACATACGCGCCATAATGGTCATAGCAGTAGCATAGTAGGTGCAATACCCCTGGTGAGTCTGTAGTAGCCACGCTACAGCATCTAGGTTAGAGGGAACGGGTGGATTGCTTACGGAATACGTGAATTGTGCTGGATCGCTCAGGTGTGACTCTATTTGCTTGATTGCTTGATAGACATTCGTCGAACCATGTGTCCACTGCTGAACGGTCTTTAACACGCTGGGTGGGAGATCGCCGGGTATTTGAAGATAGTATCCTTTAAGTGTTGAAAAATTGGGGTCCTTCAACCACAGATTCTGGTCAGCCCTGGGAAATGGAACGGCGGATAGATCCTGGGCGCTAGCAGTTGAAATCAAGGATGTGACCTGATAACGCTTCCCTTGCATCAAGGGATCCTGCTGCGTCCAGGCAGTGGTGATGCCATTGCCGTAGAGGACCGTGGGTACGCTAAAACTCCGCGGTTGTGAGGGCGCAAAAAGATAATGCTTTGTGCTTTCGGGTGGAGATACGATGGTTACCGTGGTCGTGGCCTGGTTGAAATTACCCGAGGTATCCACGGGGAGCCGTGCATTTGCGGAAAATTGCTCGCTCTCATTCAAGGCCGATGAAGTCCAGGTATGGCCGTCAAAGTGGTCATATGTGAAGCCTTCCAGGTATTGTGCCTGGGGTTTTGCTGAACTGGTATAGTTGAGCACCTCGCCAGCAGGCAGGTTCACATTGCCGGTAATGGCAAGTTGATCTCCAAAAAAGCTGGCAGGGGGTTGATACGGTTGAAAAAATGTACCAGGACTGCTCAAGGATAGCTGGCCATGTGTGACGTTTGCCCATAGATTATCCAGGTTGTCCCAAAAATTAACCCCCGGGGCTGGTTGTGCCAGCATAGGCAACATCCAACTGATAAAAAGGATGAGCAAGGTAAAGAGGGAGCCAATGCGTACGAAACGGCGGCTTATGTTCTGCTGCCATGCACGATCGGCATACAGGCCATCCTGTATCCACCGGGTTAGCTGGTTGGCGAGGTGAATACGGGTAATGAGGAGGATCAAAGCGCCGAGCATGATGATAAACAGATAGGTAATGTCCTGCTTCATATAGTTGAGATTTACCAGCATGATGGCACAGTAAACTAAGGCAACCAACCAGGGCAGATGAGCGCGATAGATGAGCCAGGCGCCAAAATAGCCAAGAAAGAAACAAAGAAAGGTGAGATAAAAGAGAAAAACTATTTCACTGTTCGCTGACGTCAAACCGCCGCTAAATATTGCGCGTAAATTTTCGAGGAAGAGCAGCCACGAAATATGAAATGCGAGCATGCTGGTAAGCAAGATTGAAAGCCAATAACCTGCAAGGCACGAGGCGAGATGCAAGAGGGTCTGTGGAAAACGCTGAAATTTTGCAATACCCAGACCAAGCAGCAAGCCAATGGCGGTGCTCAAGAGAAGGATGTAGCTATTGCTTACCCAATTGGCGGAGATAATGGAGAAGACAACGCTGTAGACGGCTACGGCCAAAAGCAGCAAGGCAAACCATCCCTCGCCTGGCGTAAGCGATAGCTGTTGCCCCGGCGGTTTGCGGGTTGCAGGCTGTGCGGGTTTGTGTGGAGGATGCAGGGTTGGAAATCCGGGTTGAGGCAAAGTATATGGGCGACCATAAAGGCCTACCGCCTCACCCCATCTCTCTCCACTGCGTGGAGAGAGATGGGGTGAGGCAGCCCGCGTCCCTACGGTCTCCAAATTTCCTGAGGGACGAGACTCAGCCACGCCAGGCCTCATCTACAAACTCCTTTAGAGGGCGACCTTCCCGGTCTGGGAAGTCGCTAGTTGGCTCTCCATCCTTTGGGTTGACGACGCATAAAGGCCCACCCCAGGGCGCGATAAATCGGGCCCCTACAGTAGGGGTATTCCCCGGGAAGGATGTAGAGCCCGCCAGTTACATTGGTTGACTCTTTATGAGTATACACCAATATATGCCAAAGTGTTGCATGTTAGACAATATGGGCTAAAGGCAGCAGAGGGGCTGGAGGTAGCAATATCATGTTACGACTGGGTATCACTCCCTTATTGGCAAAGGTCCTCTCACATATGGTACAGTTCTTTTTGAGCGACCCGGTTGGCGCACATACGGCGCTGATGGCTCCATTTGGCGAGCCGACGGCACCTTTACCATCTATTAAGGAAATGCGAGGCGACACAAATGTACCAGGTAGAAACGGGAGCCATGCACCCTTTAGGAGCAGTGCCCGATGAACAGGGTGTGAATTTCTCGCTCTTTTCCGAGCACGCGACCTCTGTTGAACTCCTATTGTTTGCTGAGTATAACGACCCCGAGCCGTTGCAGACCATTCAATTAGACCCGGTGACAAACCGTACCTTCCATTTCTGGCATGTTTATGTCGGGGGGCTGCAACCGGGCACGCACTATGCCTACCGCCTCGATGGGCCACAGGATCTACACGGGGAGGGTGATCGCTTTAACAGGAACAAGGTCGTACTTGATCCGTACGCCAGGGGCATCACCGACGCGCTCTGGAGTCGCGCAGCAGCTTGTACCCCAGACGACAATGTGCGCACCTCGATGCGCTGCGAGGTCATCGATACATCGAAGTATGACTGGCAGGGTGATCAACCACTACATAGGCCGACGAGTCAGACCATCATTTACGAGATGCACGTGGGTGGCTTTACCAGGTCACTTTCCTCGGGCTGCCAGCATCCAGGGACCTTTGCAGGCATTGTCGAGAAGATCCCTTACCTCCAGGACCTTGGCATCACCGCGGTTGAACTGCTGCCTATCTTCGCATTTGATGTGCAGGGTATCAGCCAGCTCAACCCCGTGGACGGCAAACCCCTGACTGATTTCTGGGGATACAACCCCGTTAGCCACTTCGCACCTCACCGCGCTTACTGCATTTTACCCGAACAGGGCAGCCACATCCAGGACTTTCGCGAAATGGTCAAGGCCTTGCACAAAGCCGGCATTGAGGTCATTCTGGATGTAGTCTTCAACCACACCAGTGAGGGCAATCAACTGGGTCCGACCATCAGTTTCAGGGGACTGGACAACAGTACCTATTATATGCTCGTCCCAGAAGATAAACAGTATTATCTCGACTACACAGGCTGCGGTCACACCTTCAACTGTAACCATCCGGTGGTCGATAAGCTGGTCGCGGAATGCCTGGAATTCTGGGTCAAGGAGATGCACGTGGATGGATTCCGCTTCGATGAGGCTTCCATCCTGGCCCGTGATGAAGATGGGAACCCCATGGCCTATCCCCCTGTCGTGTGGCATATTTCGCTGGATGAAGCCCTTGCTGATACGAAAGTCATCGCTGAAGCGTGGGATGCCGGCGGGCTCTACGATGTCGGCAACTTCCCAGGGGAGCGCTGGGCGGAATGGAACGGGCACTTCCGCGACGATATGCGTCGTTTTGTCAAAGGCGATCCGGGACTGGTGGCCTCTGTCGCTTCGCGCATCGCAGGTAGCTCGGACCTCTACCAGTCCAAGGGACGCTTGCCGATCAATAGTATCAACTTCATCACCTGCCACGATGGATTCACCCTCAATGACCTGGTCTCCTACAATGTCAAACACAATGAGGCCAACGGCGAGGACAACCGGGACGGCAACAACGACAATCTAAGCTGGAATTGCGGGACTGAGGGAGCGACGACCGACCCCGATATCGAGGCGTTGCGCGTGCTGCAGATCAAGAACTTCGCAACGATTCTTCTCCTCTCACGAGGCGTCCCCATGCTCCTGGCCGGAGATGAAGGCAGGCGCACCCAGCAAGGAAACAACAATGCCTATTGCCAGGACAATGAGGTCAGCTGGTTTGATTGGAAGCTGCTCGAGCAAAACCAGCAGATATTCAGGTTCTTCAAACACATGATTGCGTTCCGCAAGAGCCATCCCAACCTGTACAGTGGACAATTCTTTACCGGCGAACCAGATGCACATGGACAGAAGGACATCGACTGGCATGGAGTCAAGCTGTACAGTCCCGGCTGGAATGATCCCACTTCCCGCGTGCTTGCGTTTACCATCTGGGGCCGATCGCAGGATGACGATATACACGTCATCCTCAACATGGAGTGGTCGGACCTCGATTTTGAGATTCCCCCGCTCACTGACCGGCAATGGTTCAAGATGATCGATACGGCTTTGCCGTCTCCCACCGACATCGTCGAACCCGGCCAGGGGAGCCTGGTTTCAGGCAGCACGTGTCATGTGACAACACACAGTGTGGTTGTCCTGGTATCCCAGGAATAGGCTTAAGGCGCCACGGCGGGCGACCATAAAGGCCCACCCGGCCCCACGTCATCCTCCCTCGCCCCTACGATAGGGCAGGACTGGGACGTGACCTGCCAAAGAAGAAGAGCAAGAGGCTTGCACTGAGCGTTAAGCAGCAGGCTCCGAAAACAAAAGAGGTGGATAGGCTGACGTTTGTCTGTAACCATCCGGCGGCCGCCGGGCCGACGCTAAAACCAATACTCCAGGTGACTGAATAAAAGCCACTGAGGGTTGCGCGGTAACGGTCGGAAACCTGCTCCATCGCGAAAGCGGCATACACGGGCTCGATGAGGGTTCGCATGAAGGAGCGGGTATATTCGCCAGCGATTGCCAACCACAGTGTAGGCGCGTACCCTATCAGAATCATTAAGGGCGCGCTGAGATACATGACCGTGGTGATGATGCGTAACTTGCCCCAGCGATGAACAAACAAAGGCGCTGTGAGCGAGAAGAGGCCCCCGGCAAAGCCCGAAATGGTGAAGATGATTCCAAGTGGTCCTGGCAGGAGCATGAAACGCAAGATGAAGAAGAGCTGAATCAGCGCGACTACAGCGCCTTCACCTATTGTGAACAGCAAGTCGGGGACGAGTAACTTTGCAAAGAGCGGCACCGGTAATTTCTCTTTGAGTTTTAAGGGCGCACTTCTGCCAGTGCGGCTAATAACTCCATGATGGCGTTTTGGCTCGCGCAAGAACCACAGCGGTAAACCAAAAATGAATGTGCTCGATGCTGCGGCGAGGACGCCCCAGCGTAAGGGTATAGTACTGGCGGGCGAAACGTTCATGAGGCCCGCGACAAACTCAGGAATTGCTCCACCCAGCAGGTTGCCGAACGCACCAACGCCGAGTAACAGGAAACTATTGAGCGCAAAGACGCCCACACGCTGCTGCTCGGTGGTGTTCTCGGTCAAGAGGGGCAGGTTAGTGACCCAATAGGCATTTGACACGACGCCCTGCATGAAAGCGCAGCCAAGAAGCCAGTATGGGGAGGTGCCCAGCCCGATGCCAGCCAGGAAGAGTGGGGTTAAGATGGCGCTTGCTATCAGGACCGGCTTGCGGCCTATACGATCTGCAAGCATGCCGGTTGGGATGGCGCTGATGAGGGCACCCGCGGCCGGCATGGCGCTCAGTAGCCCAATAAAGTCGGGGCGATAGCCCAGGCTATGAGCATAATAATTTACGTTGAGTGTGGCGATAGTTAACTGAAAGCCTTTCCCCAGGGTAAAAAAGAGCAGCAGGTAAACATTGCGAGGCAGGTGCAGTACTGAGAGGGTGGGACGCGGTTTGCGAGGCAACACTGTATCGACCTGGTCCAGTGCTGATTTTGATTCTGAGGGGTTGGGCACTAAAGACATGTTAAATACTCCTGGGTTTGCATAGACGTGTATATAGATAGGGTATCACATCACCTTTTCATGAGACACTGGACAAAGGGACAGCGCAGTCATCTTGATTGCCATGCTGCGCGCTGTTTCGGGTGGCTTCGGACGACGACACTGCGGTAAGAGAGGTTCAGTTCTACCGTTCCCTGTAGAATACGCGCTATCAGGGCGCTGAAAATGGGAGTAGAGAAAGACGTACCCAACCAGTAGGCCCAGCAACTCCTTGGACCAAGACAGGAAGAGGAAAATATAATTACTCGATAGTCAGGCCTTCAATAACCAGTTCGTAATCAGGTAAATAGACAAGCATGATATATTCGCCAGCAGGCACGGGTTTGAAGACGATGTTGCCGAGGTCGTCTACCTGGGTGCGCAGGAGAGGGGTTGCGGTTGGTCTGTCGCCGTTGGTGGCCAGTGGGTGGGGGGCGTTGTAGAGTTCGGAGAGTATCCCCTCAAAAGCATCGACGCTCTCTGCGGGATTGGTGCTGGTCAGGATGCCAAGCAGCATACGATCACCGCTGCTCGTGCGCGAAAGATGTAGGGAAAGATCGACAGATTCGGCTTTGTAGTGGCGCGGCCAGGCAGCTTCGGATTCCTCACCACGCACGGCAAATTGTAGTTGCGGGCGAATGACTTGAGTAGCAAAGATACTGCGTGCAAAAGTTCGAGGAGAGAATGAGGGCGTAGAAAGTTCGATATCCTGTTCTTGCAAAAAGCTGCGTGTTTCCGCAACTTCAGCGGCACACAGCGGGCAATCTAAAACGTGATTTGCAATACTGATGCGATCGTCATCTGGTAACAGGCCAGCACAATAGAGGCTCAATTGCTCCCCGGATGGGCACAGGCTGCGATAAAGGCGAGAAAGTAAATAAGCGTAGGCTTGTTCGTACCTGGCAAGTCGCCGCTGGCAGGTTTGGCACTGCTCGATATGATTCCTGGCCGCTTCAGGCAAGGTATCTCCATCAATGGCAAAACCTAAAAGCTGCTCATCTGTAGGGGCTATTGAGTTTAAACAATCCATCGGCATAGTACCTCACCTTCTGCATTATGGCACTTAGCGTAGTATTTAGCAAGGTCAGCCTGGCAACCCTGCTTCCCTATCGGGGGTGTTGCTGTATAAACGAGCCATGTGCCATTTTTTGGGCATCAAAATGCAGACATCTGATATTGTTTTTTTCTCTCCCCTACAGTTGACCATCGCTAAGTCGCCAGCGAATCTGATCGCGATGGCGCATGAGTCGCTCGGTGATGTTGCGCGTGAGATGATAGATCTCCTGCACATCACTGAATTCATCCGGACGATAGCGCACAATCTCCCTGGCTTTGAGCCCGCAGTGATACAGCAGATAGGCCAGTCGCCGCTCGCGTTCGTTCGGCAGCAGGCTCTTGATGCAGTCCCACAGCTCGTGACTGTCGTATTCGTCCTCCGATGAAGGCTCCTCTGTGTACCAGGTGTCTGAGCCAGGATCGGGCAGCGGCGTTTCTTTTGGCTTTGAATACGCGCGCAGGGTGTCGATCACGGCTCCTTGCAGGGACAGCTTCAGGTAGCTGAGGGCGGCAGCCAGGGTGTCAAATTCCAGGGTATTGCGCATCGACGCCTGCCACACCCGGGCAAACGTATGAGCCACATAATTTTCTTCAGGCTCAAGGCGGCACGCAACGTCTCGATGCAGGTGGTTGCGCATCCATGCTCGTACCGTTGGGCTGAAGCGCTGTTGCAAGAGTCCCCATGCTTCAGGATCATGGTTGACCATCGCACGATGGAAAAGCTCTAAGCAATACTGGTCATCGTGTGGTTCTTTACGCCGGTAATGTTCGATCTCGCCCATGCAGCGGTCCACAAGCGCTGATAAGCTCATCTGATCGGGTAGGTCTTTCATTTCTATGTCCATTGCTCTTGACCTACTTTCTGTAGAGGCTTGCTGTATTGTTGCGTCTTCACCGAATACCAGGCAGGCTGTGTGTGAAGCTTGCTGGGAGCCGCTACACTATGCCGGTCAGGGACGCTTAACAAGAAGACAAATCCTCCACATTCATAATGTGAACCTACTCTGTAACGCTACTACTATGCCATTATAAACGTACTCAACCTGTTTTACTCAAAACCAGCGGTTGTTTCTCTGCGCTCCCGCTTGTAAATCCATACCTTCGTAAGGCAGCAGAAGCCAAATGAAAAAGAATGTGATAATAACATAGTTTTTTACATGAGTTTTTTTGAGGTCTAACATATTTTTTTTGATTCTAATAAGAGTATGTATTCTTTTCCCCGGGGTTACTATGAACTGATACACGAAGTAAAAGTGATGTTCATCACACTTGAGAATCCTTGCCTATCACACTAAAAGTTTGTATACTGTGGTATAGATTGATAGATATGCCTTGTACCTGGTTTGTTAGATTGTCCAGAATGGGCTGATGGTTAAACTGATCGGCATAAGATGATCGGTTGAAATGAAAAACCGGGAACGGCCATGAATAAGCATATTTTGCTGGGCATTGATGCTCCCATCTCACCTGCTACACAGCAAGCTCTGCACCTGATGGGCGAGTTCGTCGAGCAGGCTGCACCACAGTTACACATTTTTCTCCTCCACGTCATTCCTGTCCCCGCTCTCTCATTCCCCGCCCCGGGTAGGTATATTGGACACGTGCAGCCGCCATTATACAGCAATGAGCAGCATGTCCAGGCGGAGGAAGCCCTGCATAAAGCGCGGACTGAGTTGGAGAAACAAGGTATCGCTTCAGGGCATATTGAAATGTTGATACGACTGGGCGTAGCGGCAGATCAGATTGTCAGGGTGGCTAAGGAGCTACATGTCGACTTCATCGTTGTTGGTAGTCGCGGTAATTCTGTAAAGCAGAAGATACGACGATTGATTGCAGAAAGCACCTCGCGAAGAATCTTGCAGCTTGCCCCCTGCCCAGTGATGATCGTTAATAGTCCAGAAGCCAGGCGACCTGGCGATCTTGTGACATGGTATGAAGAGTCAATTACTCACTATCTGCGGGAGCACACAGGCGATCTGACTGTATTCACTCCCGGCGAGGTGGCGCAAATGTTCATACCTCCAGGCAAGAAAGCGCCTGGGCGCAAGGAGAGAGCAGCCGCTATCCTGGCATTAGAGCAGATGGCACGCAACGGTATTCTCTGCCGCCATGACGTCAAGGGCGAGATGCGGTATGTGAATGATTAAGGTTCGGCCCCTACAGAAGCTGCGCCAGTTCTTCGGGGGTATTCACGGGGGCGAGGCAGGCGAAATTATAACAGGCATAGGCTGTCGCTTTGCCGTCTTTCATGGGCCGATCCGCCAGTAAGGGTATTGATAGTATTGCCTCATCATGATCGGGCGCGGCACAGGCCAGTACGCTGTTCGGCAGATAGCGCTCGTTAATGACCTCCAGTAATGAGCGTGTGCCCGCTTGTTGAGGGTCTCCGATGATAGCTATTTCCTTACCCTGCGAGATGGCAAAGTCAAGCGCGCCAAGTACGTGGCCAAAGGCCTGCGGGTGCTGCACCATTACGTCAGCGATAGGGCGCAAGTAATCATCAGCTCGACTGCGATACTCTTGCTCACCTGTGAAAGCTGCCAGGCGCAGCAAGACATCCACAGCAACGCTATTTCCTGCGGGGGTTGCGTTGTCCATGATATCCTTGGGGCGGCTTATCAGGGCTTCGTGATCTATGCCTGTATCAAAAAAACCGCCATTTCGCTCGTCGGCAAACAGCGCGATAGCTTCGTCCACCAGGCGATGGGCTTCAACAAACCAGCGCGCGTTAAAGCTTGCTTCGTAGAGGGCTAATAAGCCGTCGGCCAGGAACACGTAATCTTCCAGGTAGCCATTCAAACGCGCGTGGCCATCTTTATAGGTGCGCTGCAGGCGGCCATTGCGGTATAATTCGCTCAGCAAAAATCCGGCGTTGTTGGTGGCAACCTGGAGATAATCAGGACGGTCAAGGAAGCGCGCTGCTTCGGCGAAACTGCGCAGCATCAGTCCATTCCACGACGTGAGTATTTTCTCATCCCGCCCGGGCTTCACTCGCTTTTCACGCACCCTAAAGAGCACTTCACGGCTGCGCTTGAGAGATGCTTGCAATGTTTCGAGGCTGACCTGTGCTTTATCGGCCACCGTTTGCGCGTCTTGTTCGACGTGCAGGATGTTCTTCCCCTCAAAATTACCACGCCTGGTTACGTCGTAGTATTGCATAAAGAGAGCGGCATCCTCGGGAGGCAGCGCAGCTTGAATCTCGGCCGGTGTCCAGGTGAAAAATTTGCCTTCTTCGCCCTCGCTGTCGGCATCTTGCGTGGAATAAAAGCCGCCCTCTGGCGAGACCATTTCGCGCACGACGTAGTCCAGCGTCTCTTCGACGATACGCTCATACAACGGGTTGTTTGTGACGAGGTAGGTATGCAGGTAGAGGCGGCTGAGCAGTGCATTATCATAGAGCATTTTTTCAAAATGCGGCACGAGCCATTCGGCGTCTACGGAGTAGCGATGGAAGCCGCCGCCCAACTGGTCGTAGATGCCACCATCAGCCATGTGCTGCAAGGACACTTCGACGATCTCCAGTTCGGGCCTGGTTGCCTTCGTACCAATCTCACCGCGCAGGCGGTGCTGGTGGATACGCAAGAGAAATTCAAGGGCCATGGTGTTGGGGAACTTGGGTGCATTGCCAAAACCACCATGCACAGGATCGAATTCCGAGGCAAGTTCGCGACTGGCAGTACTGAGCATTTCAAGCGGCATGACACCGGTGGGGCTAATGCCGTCCTTGCTCCGCAGAGGGGTGCCACTGCGCTGTTTGAGGTAATCAGCGATCTGATTGGCCTGGTCCTCCATCTCTTCGCGCTGATTCTTGTATAAATCAGCTATGGTCCGCAGGACGCGTGGAAATCCCGGCATAGTTTGCTGCCCGTATTGACGGTCACGCGGCGGAAAATAGGTGCCTCCGTAGAAAGGACGGCCATCCGGTGTGAGAAAAACGGTCATGGGCCAGCCGCCTTGCTGTGTAATGGCCTGTACTGCTTGCATATAGATGTTGTCGATATCGGGCCGCTCTTCGCGGTCTACTTTGATGGAGACAAAATGCTGGTTCATGAGGGCAGCGGTATCTTCGTTTTCAAAGGATTCGTGTTCCATGACGTGGCACCAGTGGCAGGCAGAATAGCCGACACTGAGCAGGATCGGCTTGTCCTCCTGCTGCGCCTTTTGCAGCGCCTCTTCGCCCCACGGATACCAGTCTACAGGGTTGTGCGCGTGCTGCAGCAGGTACGGGCTTGTCTCGTTGATCAGCCGGTTGGTGTATTTATCTTGGGGTGTTGGGTTCGAGGTGGCGTCAGACATGATTCCTCCAATGTATGGGAATAGCATATAGGTAAGATTGTTGTAGGCATTGTACCATATACGGAGGGGGGCATTTTTTTATCTTGATTATCAAATTTGATTAGAGCCTGTTTTCAATCATCTATGTAGATGAAGGGCATGATCTGTGATTTGGAGACTCTTTATCGTTTGATCCAACATATACCTTGCTTCGAGAAGGCCAAATCCACTGCTTCCTTTCACTTCTTTGTCTCCTTGAGTCTCTTGTTGTCGTAGTTTTATACTGCCTTCGGCTACTTTATAATGCGACATTCGAAAAGAATACATTTTCGTTAAGAAGTGATGAAGTTCTTGTATAGAGTCTTGTTCATCAAGACTTAATGGAGGGCTTGATACAACTCGTTCTTGCGCTTTGCTCGTCAATGGTTTCCGTCCTTCAAATGCCTGGCTGGTCACCTGGTAAACTGCAGGAAGACGAATGATATTAGCTTGAAAGTAGGTTGTATAGAGCTGATCGTTGCTATCCGCACCCCATATAATCTGATCAATATTTAGCAGAGACGTTTCTGCACCACTGGGGGCGCTGTATGCTGTATCTCCGACTCTAAACGGCTCAAAAAAAGGGCGTATATGATGAGTAAATACTTCAATAGTAATATCTCTTTTGACTCGCACAATCGAATCAATCATAAGCTGGAAGTTATTTGTGGCTGAGTGAAAATACTCTGCAAACTTTTGGCTTGAAAGAGGTTGACTGTATGCCTGTATTACGGCTTCAAGGCACCGATCAAGGGCATACATTCCCCGGCGCAAGCTGTCTATGAATATTCCTTCTTCTAGCAGCCTGGTGAACCGACGCTCTCGTATGCCCACAGGATTTCTACATGTGTAATCAATAAATGAGTCTCTGGGAGTTTTTGCATCTATGTTGCTAGAAAGATGCATCAGTGTTTCACTGAATCCACGGACGCAATCTGCTGGCTCTATATCATAACTGACGAATGAACCAGCAAACATGCCTATATCTCGGATTGCTGCACTGGAAAGGATAAAATCAAATTCAGAGTGGTGCTGCGCTTTATCTACAGCCTGCTCTAAAGCGTCCTTGACTCCTTCTATATTTCTATGTTCATTGAGCTCAGGAAGTGCCAGTATAGATTCATCGACTCCAAGCGGATCAGCATCTGCTATTGCCTGATTGATTGGCTGTTCTCTTCGAAGTCTTTCTGCTAATCCGTGTAGCCGGGCATCCAAACTATCATCTGGAGTTTCTCCTGCGTGAAATCTCATCTTTTCTCCTCCCTACAAGCTCTATACCTGCCGACGATTACGTTCATGGCCGGTTCTCTCATTCGATGGGTGTGGTGCGCTAAGCATCTTATGTCAAGAAATAACATATTAGAGCTACACCTTCGGAGAAGGCTACATGATGAGAGATTGTATACAACATCGATAAGAAATACAAGTGCCGTTTGCATCGAAAAATAGCCCCTTCGCAAAAAAGTAGACGAATCTATACCAGAGGTAATTCATTTTCTTATTTTCTGTACCCATTTTTTACCAGTTCGTTACCATTTCGAAACCAAATGCTGATTAAGATATGAAAGAGCAGTAGATTTGTCGCAGGGAAAAACCGAGCAATGCGCTCGTCTTAAAATGAATAGAATGCGGGATAACATTTATGTGCGCTGATAGTATTGAGATGGTAAAGCATTCTTTTGATGTACCGGTTTATAATACATGCAGTATAGTAAGGGAGCTAGACAGCACAAATGTGCCCTTACTGACAGAGTTTGAGCGCCAGCAGTTGGCATTATGGAACACTACTTATCAGGACTATTCTCAAGATGTATGCATTCCGCGATTAGTACAGCGGCAAGCGGCTGCTACGCCTGAAGCGGTGGCACTCGTTATGGATGACCAGGTGCTCAGCTACAGGGAACTGAACCAGCGAGCCAATCGACTGGCTCATCACCTCCAGGCATCCGGGGTGCGGCCCAATGTGCTCGTAGGTATATGTATAGAGCGTTCGCCAGATATGGTAGTGGGTCTGCTTGGCATCCTCAAGGCGGGGGGGGGCTTACGTACCGCTGGATCCATTGCATCCGAGTGAGCGTCTCACCTTTATGTTAAACGATGCTAACATTACTGTGCTAGTGTCACAGCAGTATTTAGCTACACGCCTCCCAATGCAGGGGATCAAGGTAGTTTGTTTGGATTCCGATGCGGGAGTGTTGGCAGAGGAGAGCGCTATTGATCCCACTTCTGCAGTCACTGCCGATGATCTGGCTTACGTCATCTACACCTCTGGATCCACCGGTCAACCCAAGGGCGTGCAGATCACTCATCGCAGCCTGCTCAACCTCGTATTCTGGCATCAGCAAACCTTCGAGGTGACAGCCTCCGACCGAGCGACTCAATTCGCCAGCCCATCCTTCGATGTGACTGTTGAGGAACTCTGGCCCTATCTCACGATTGGTGCAAGCGTATATATACCTGATGAAGGCACCCGTATTGCACCCACATTAATGCGTGACTGGCTGGTGAACAGTGGCATCACTTTCACGATGCTGCCGACCGCGATGGTCGAAAAGCTTATCACCCTTGAGTGGCCATCAACGACCTCCCTACGCTTCCTGCTAACTGGAGGCGACGCGCTTCACCGCTATCCTCCTCCAGGCTTGCCCTTCGCGCTGATCAATAACTACGGCCCAACAGAGGCGACGGTGGTAGCTACCTTTGGACGCGTATTGCCGACCGGGCATGCCACTATGCTCCCAACAATCGGTCGCCCAATGGCTAATACACAAATCTACATTTTAGATGAGGACCTACGGCAAGTTCCCATCGGCATCCCAGGTGAACTCCACATTGGAGGGGTAGGCCTGGCAAAGGGCTATCTCAACCATCCTGAGCTTACCGCCGAAAAGTTCATTGCTAACCCTTTTAGCGAGAAGCCTGGGGCACGCCTTTACAAGACAGGCGATCTCGCCTGCAATCTACCGGATGGTCAGATAGCGTTTATAGGACGTATTGACGATCAGGTCAAAATTCGAGGGTATCGCATTGAACCGAACGAGATTATGGCCGTACTGAACAGGCACCCGGCTGTTCAGACGAGTATGGTGGTGGCCCGTGAAGATCTCCCTGGTAATAAGCGCCTGGTGGCCTACATCGTAGTAGTTCCTGAAGCGCGCATCACCCTCAGTTCCTTGCGCAACACTCTTTTGGAACACCTGCCTGACTATATGGTCCCCTCGACCTTTGTCGTACTGGATGCGTTTCCATTAACATCCAACGGCAAGGTAGACCGGTCCGCCCTCCCAGCACCTGAGTCAAGCAGGTGCATAACGGAAGAAGCTTTTGTAGCTCCGAGGCTGATGGAGCATTATCATTTGAAAGCGATGTGGGAAGAGCTGTTGGACAGACGGCCCATCGGGATCAGGGACAACTTTTTCTATATAGGCGGGCACTCTTTACTTGCCGCTCGTCTGCTTGATCGAATCGAGCAGGTCTTCGGCAAGAAGATTGCTATCGCCACCCTCTTTGCTGGACCAACGATCGAAGATCTCGCCAACGCTCTCCATGCGCAAGAAGATTCCAGCTCCCGGGCTCCCGTGATGGCGATTCAGACCAGTGGGTCCAAGCGACCTTTCTTCTTTTTACACGGGCAGTGGACTGATAACGCTTTCTTTTGCTTCCCTTTAGCACGCTCTCTGGGACCGGAACAACCTTTTTATGTGCTTAGACCGTATAGGTTTGATGGCCTGCAGATCCCGCCTACATTGGAGACTATAGCGGCTGCTCACCTGGAGTCGCTGCGGGACATTCAGCCGAGGGGTCCTTACCTGCTAGGAGGATGGTGCAATGGGGCTCTTGTGGCCTATGAAATGGCCAGGCAGCTTCATGCCGAAGGGGAGGCAGTTGATCTGCTGGTATTGATGGACCCTGTGCCTCTTGTCCACCCTGCTTATCTGCGGTTGTACCGCGGAGTATTCAGTCGTCTGAGTGCTTTGGTACACCTTGGCCAGCAGAAGCAATTAGTTTGGTATCTATACTTGAAACGCCTCTTGAGACTTGTGTCAATATATCTACGACTCAACAAGAGCGAGAAAAATGCCGGAACATTAAAGTTTGAAGCCTTTCGCCAGGACTATCCAAGGCTATTTGACTGGATAGCTTTGGGTTACAAGCCGTTTAGCCATTATCCTGGCAAGATCACGTTCTTTTGGACGAGCGAAAATAAGGTGGCACAGTCCTCTCGCAACGGGTGGCGCAGCGTGGAGGAACGTCAGGAGGCGGAGATCCACTTCCTTCCTGGCGATCATATAAGCAGTAGAACCGAACATCTCTACGATTTAGCTGAATGTTTGAGGCTGTGTCTGAACAGGGCGCAAGAGGCTTCGCTGAGCGAATAAGCATTCAGGTTAGCATTTTTTCTACCGCAATGCTATCTATCTCGGTCTGCTGGCTGGCATGCTGTTGAAACTACCGTCCTTTGTTGAAAAAAGAGGGATCTACCAATGAGGATACTTGTAGTAACTCCATGCTTTCCAGCTCCCTCATCTGGGGGCGCCAGGGCGCGCACTTACTATCTGTTGAAAACACTGGCTCGCAAGCATAGAGTCTCATTGCTTGGAGTGGATGATCGCGCTAAAATAGGGGAGGTACAATACGATACAGGCTTATTAAAAGATCTCACGTATACAATACAACTGCTTCCTCAGCCAAAGGCTTCTTCCAGGCGACTGCAGCAGCTAATGAAGATGTTGCAAGGGAGATCGAACACTATCGCTGAACTTACCATAGGGGGGACTCAAGATGCGCTCGATACACTACTATCTCGTGACCGTTATGATGTTGTAGTCTTCGATAGCGCCTTGATTGCTGGCTATCGTCTGCCAGAGAACGTGAAAGTCATTATCAATCAGCATAATATCGAGCATGAGTTACTTTATCGTACCTACCTGAGTGAAACAAGATGGCTACGTAAATGGTACAACTGGTGGGAGAGTTGGCTGGTCAAACCGATTGAGATCGAGCATTGCCAAAGGGCTGAGGCTGTTCTCGTGACTAGCGAACGAGAAAGACTCGTGTTGAAAAGCATGTTGCAACGCAGCGTCATCGAAGTGGTGCCGAATGGGGTGGATATCGAAGCCTTTCAAGGGAACAGCTCAGAGCAGGGAATAGAGGGGCGGATCATTTTTACTGGATCGATGAGTTACTATCCAAATATTCATGCGGTTCATTTCTTTGCACAGAAATGCTGGCCTTACATCCGAGCACAGATTCCTGAGGCCACCTGGCACATTGTTGGTAGACAACCATCACCAGAGGTAATGAAACTGGCAGAGCTACCTGGTATCACTGTGACGGGTCAGGTATCCGATATGCGGCCCTATTTCACTGAAGCGATGGTAGCTATCGTTCCTCTCCACATTGGTGGAGGCACGCGTTTAAAGATTCTTGAGGCATTAGCAATGCGCAAGGCGGTTGTCTCTACAAGCCTGGGTTGCGAAGGATTATCTGTGGTGCCAGGAAAGCACCTGCTTCTAGCAGATCAGCCAGAAGCCTTCGCACAAGCCGTAGTAGAGCTTATCAGGAGTCCACAAACACGCAAGGCATTAGGAGATGCTGGTAGATCGCTGGTAGAGGCTGAGTATAGCTGGGAAAGATGTGGAGATCAATTGTTACACGTTTTGGAGCTGATACAGTAGAAGAGAAGCCATCCGCCACGAGGATGAGCAATGAAGTCTCCTACCGGTTCTACGGTCGTACCCAGTCTGGTAGCTCGCTGAGCGGGGTTTGCTCCGAAACAACCACGCGGCTGCAAAAGTCGATGATACGGTTCTCTGCTTTCAACTGCTCGAAGAAGCCAAGCAGCTCGATGGTCAAGGCCCCGGCGATATCCGCCTGGGCAACGCGATAGAAACGGCACTCTATAACTGTCCAATCGGTGTTCAGGCTGAGGAACTCTTCTGGTATCTCCTGCCAGGCAAGCAGAACCACCTCAACATATGTAATCTGTGTTCCACTCATTTCTCACCCCGAGCTGTACTTGACCAGGAGCGTGGCTATAGTGCCGTGATTTTCTCCTCAATATGCACCCATATGTATGCTATCTACAGCATACGACGTGCAACCACGCGGAAAATAACACAACTGTGGCACCTCATGAAAGCAGGGCTCCCTTTTCCCCATTCACCGCCGCTTCCGAACTTGCTGCTGAAGTGGAGACATCATTCTAGGGGTGTACCACAATCGATTCTCCAGACAGAACCTGGTTGAGCAGAGCGTAGAGGAATAAGTAGAAAATCGACAGTAGTATTGCTGCGGATAGAGAGCCTGGCAAGTGCTTCCAAATGATATCAAACGCTTCTTTTCTGTTGAAGCTGGCCGAAGTAGAGCCCCTCTCCTGCCGTAGATAATACATGCCTCCTCCAACGAAGAGACACAGTAGCAACAGCAGGTATGGTATTTCAACCAGCAGCCCTGCCAGTGTAAAGATAAGGTAGCTCAAAGTGAGCATGAAGACGAAAAGCATCACCACAGGAACGGCTTGTTTGAGCATGCGCGGGGGGAATGCCAGGATGCGCTTCGCTTTTTGCCCTGGGGAAGTTACTCGCAGATTTTGAAGTGCGCGTTTTACCTCGTACATGCTTTGTGGCCTTTTGCCAGGTTCTGGCTCAAGCATTTGTGCGATGAGCGCCTGTAATTCGTTTGGAAAGTGATAGTCCGGCGGTCCGCTCCCCATCAGTAGCTCCAACGGCTCTTTCCCTGTCAGGAGCGTTTGCAGGGTAGCGCCCAGGCCATAGATATCGGTTTGGATCGTGGTTTGCGCTTTGCCGTATTGCTCGGGGGCAGCATATCCTGGTGAGCCGAGTGGAGTCGTATCTTTGTGCTCTTGGGGCCGGTAATGGCGGGCGATGCCAAAGTCGATGAGATAGAGGCGGCCCTTCCGCGTAATCATAATGTTCGCTGGTTTGAGATCGCGAAAGATAACGGGATCTTCCTGACGATGCAAATAGCCAAGCACCATACACAGAGAGAAAGCGATATCAAGAACCTTTTGTACTGAGAAATGCCCTCCACGAACTGACTTGAGCCTGTCCTCGAGTGTCTCTCCTTGAATGTATTCCATCACAATGTACCAGTGATCAGCATCGGTAAAATGTTCATAGATGCGAGGAAGGCTCTCATGTCTCAGTTGAGAGAGATACGTAATCTCGCGATTATACGTATCGGTTGCCTCGATCATCTCGCGTGCGCTAAGTCCATTCAAGCTGATCCGCTTGATTGCTACCAGCCGGTTTCTCTGAGCGGTATCCTTCGCCTTGTAGACCTGGGCAAAGCCACCCTGACCAATCAGGCTGATGATGCGATAGCGTTGGGCAAGCAAGAAACCACGAAGCAGCGTTCCGGCAGCGGCAGTTTGTGAGGAAAGGAAAGGCGCTTTCGTTGCCTGCACCGAAGGAGTTAGCAAGGAGGCATCAACCGGGTGACCACACGCGGCACACGATGGCGCTTGCGTTGAAAGCTCAGCACCACATTCATCACAAAAAAATGAAGCGATCATGGAAAGGCCCTCTGCATAGCCAACTGTTATAAACTATATAACATATTGTTATGTAATTGTCAAGGGCAGGCTT
>Ga0187846_10000454_pt1 | contig 24044 bp, 14 predicted proteins | sample TC_taG_FD_161473 | JGI IMG/M metagenome (GOLD analysis project Ga0187846, IMG submission 161473) | Biofilm microbial communities from the roof of an iron ore cave, State of Minas Gerais, Brazil - TC_06 Biofilm (v2) | ecosystem: Environmental > Terrestrial > Deep subsurface > Cave > Wall biofilm... | reverse complement strand
GGGTCAGGCTGGGACGAATCGCCGGATCGGCTCGTGACGCAAAGCTCGAGTCGAGGGGATAGACATTGTATTTCTTTGCCTCGACATCAAACGCATCCTGGAGCTCCTTGAGCTTGTCAGGATTCCTTTCGACTAGGTTGTTTGCCTGGCTGAAATCCTCGTTGATGTTGTACAGTTCCCATTTGAAGTCATCTGGGTTGGGCTCATATCCACTCGTCACCCAGGGCAGGCGCAGCGGCGTCGTGCTCGCCATCCAGCCGTCCTTGTAGATCGCCCGATTCCCTAACATCTCGAAATACTGCGTGCCGTGCTGTGTCGGCGCGGTGCCGTTGTCGAAGGTGTAGACCAGGCTCACACCTTCTATTGGCTTCTGCTTTACGCCGTCTAATACCGTCGGCGGGGTGACCTTCGCGGCCTCGTAAATCGTCGGCGTAATATCGATCACGTGGCAAAATTGTGATCGCAAGCCGCCGTTGTCCTTGATACGGGCTGGCCAGGAGATGACCAGGCCGTTGCGGGTGCCGCCGAAGTGCGATGCAATCTGCCTCGTCCACTGCATCGGCGCGTCCATCGCGTGCGCCCAACCGACCGGATAATGGTTGTAGGTCCGTGGACCGCCCAGCTCGTCGATCATCGAGAGCAGAAACGGTATGCTCTCCTTGACGCCATTGGCGGCAGTGCCGACTTCGTTTGTCGTGCCCTGCAAAGTGCCTTCGGCGCTCGCGCCGTTATCTCCCATCATGAAAACGACCAGCGTGTTGTCCAGCTGGCCTGACTGTTCCACGGCATCGAGCAACCGACCAATATGATAGTCGGCGTGCGACAGAGCGCCCGCATACACTTCCATCATCCGCGCGTAGAGGCGCTTCTGGTCCGCCGATAAGGAATCCCACGCCGGGATCTGTTCAGGACGCTTGGTCAACTGGGTATTGGGCGGGACGACGCCGAGCTTGATCTGTCGCGCGAGTGTCTCCTCTCGGACCTTGTCCCAGCCCTGGTCGAATTGGCCCTTGTACTTTGCGATCCAATCCTTGGCCGCGTGGTGCGGGGCATGTGCGGTGCCGGTCGCGTAGTACAGCAGCCAGGGCTTATCGGGTGCCAGCGCGTGCTGCATCCGCATCCAGGCAATGGCTTTGTCCGCGAGATCGCGGTCGAGAATGTAGGTCGGGTCGCCGAGATACGGCTCGATCGGGTTGGTGCCGTCGTATAACGCCGGGTGCCACTGGTCGCTGTCGCCGCCGAGGAACCCGTAGAAATGCTCGAAGCCGAGACCGGTCGGCCACAAGTCGAACGCGCCCGCCTGACTCGACATCCAGTCCGGCAAATTGTGCATCTTGCCGAACCATGACGTGTTGTAGCCGTTGTCTTTGAGGACGGCTCCCACGGAGCCGGCGCTCTTCGGTACCAGCGAGTTGTAGCCGGGATAGCCGGTCGCGAACTCGGTGATGACGCCGCTGGCAACCGAATGGTGGTTTCGTCCGGTGATCAGCGCGGCCCTGGTCGGTGAGCAGAGCGCAGTCGTGTGATAGATGTTGTAGCGCAACCCGCTATCGGCAAGCCGCTGGAAGTTAGGCGTCTGGATCGGCCCGCCGAAGGTGCTGGTCGCGCCGAAGCCGACGTCGTCCGTCAGGATCAACAGAACATTGGGCGCCCCCGCAGGAGCCTCGACGCCCTTCGGAAAATCGGGCGTGGAGTCCTTGACCGTGCGGCTGATCTTGCCCTGGAACGGCGACTCGGGCCTTGGCAGGATCTGCTCTGCCTGCTGCGCCTGCGCCAACGGCACCGTCGCCGAGACGTCTGACACCGCGACGAGGGAAGTGGTGCTGAGCAGCAGCGTGCGGCGCCTCATTCCTTCACGCTTGTTCCTCGGAGTGGTTTCCCGATCAATCTTATTGCTCATGTTTCCTCTCTTCGCGAATTACGCAGCGAAAGCCGAATGGGCAGACATCCCTACCGCTCGCCTCCGGGGATCGTCAGTTTGATTGATACGCGTCCTCGCTAGCTGAGCTCCCCGATCTCGCCTCTCCGCCGGGTCCGCATTTCGGCGCCAATTCAATCACGACAGCCGGCCCGTGGTCGCGGCGCTGTTCATAGGCCGCTGCGGCGGCGGGTAATTGGACCAGCTTGCGGTCCTGCTGTAACGCCCTTGCGAAAATGCCGCGGCCGGAGACCCCCGGACCAAAGGCAACCCGCGGCCGGCTTAGGCGACCGCGGCGCGGTATCGGCCCGGAGTCAATCCCGTCCCGCGGCGGAAGATCGATGTCAGATGGCTCTGGTCGGCGAAGCCGGTCTCGTGGGCGATCGCAGCCAAGGGTTGCTTGGTCCTGCGCATCAACGTCTTGGCCCGTTCGAGCCTCAGTCGCATTACATACCGTTGCGGGCCGATACCGACCGCCTGTTTGAAGGAGCGGCTGAAATGATAAGGGCTGAGACAGGCTACTTCGGCGAGAACTGTCAAGGTCAGCCGGTCATCCAAATGCGTTTCGATGTAGTCCCGCACCCGCTGCAGGCGCTCGCGGGACAAGCCATTCGACGGCTCAAGCTTGATCGCCGACCGGTCGACAAAACGACGGATCACCCGCACTGCCAGTGCTGTGTTTAGGGCGTCGGCGAGGATGCCGTTAGCAAACCCTCCCTCGACCTCGTCGGCAGCCGTCGCCGCGATCTGCGAAATCAGCGGATCGCGAAAAGCGTCTTGTGGCTCGATGCAGACAGTCCCGCCGTGCACCAATTCAGGGACCAGATTGTGATAAGTCTCACGGCTTTGCAGGATTTGGATGAATCGGCCGCCTGACAAATCGCTCCATAACTTTCTGTTGGGTGGCCGAAACGCGATATCGCCGGGCTGCAGTCGATATTCTTCGACGGTTCCATCATCGCTTTGCTTGGCGCCATGGATATCCCCGCTCAAGAGACAACAGATCCGGTAACAATCCCGTTGCCAAATCACCTCACCCGGGTGCCGAAGGAAAATCCCGACGGATATTTGTCCCTAGGAGCGGCTCTTCTCCTCGGCGACAAGCTCGGACGCACCAATGGGCCGGACAGCTCGATTGAGATCAGGATGCAGCGCCTGAAGTTGCATGACCCAGCACCTCCTCTCGTCTTCCAACCAGATGATGCTGAAATATGCTTGCTTGCGGCACGACTGGCGCGTCGAACCCGACCCTGTTTCGCCATTCGTCGCGCCGGCTCGGCTTCCGCCTAGCCGATCGTAGGCCGGGGCCATAGCCCATCGCCACAAACGAGTCGAGCAGAAGATAATCGAGCCGTCTATGCGATTTCGGACAAAAAACCCGGCGGAGCTAATTCGTTACTGAGATCGGTTCAAGGTCATCGAGGGTGACTCGCCGAATAGGGATCCGTAGGCCACGGCGAACCGTCCCAGTTCCCAAAACCCCAACCCCGTTGCAATGGCGGTGACCGTAGCTGCGTTAGGTTCGGCCTCGCGCAAGGCACGGCGGGCCATATGCATCCGCCGCCGCCGCAGAAATTGCTTGGGACCCACGCCCAGCTCTTCCTGGCAACATCGCCGCGGAGTCCGCCCGGTACTCCGATCGAGGCGCACAGTTCCGAGAGGAAGAGCGGTCGGTTGTGGTTCGCCTCTATTACCGCGTGAAACCGTCGCATGATGGCACGATGGTGGCGCTTGGCCGCAGTGTCCTCGTCAAGCGCTCCGACGCTCAGGCAATCGACCATCGCATCGATCAGCGCCTGCTCCAGCCCTCGCGCGGCCCCGGCATTACGGATGATTTCAGGGACTTCTGCCGCCAGATGTACAGCAGTTGCGTGCAACACCTGAAGCCTCGCCATGGCCGAAGGTCGAGGTGTGAAGCTTAGCGTCTCGCGAGGGGCCACGAGATCGCATCCCGCCACTGCACAGAGGGCAATGATCTTGTCGATCGGCAAAGACATAGTGCCGAAGTGGGCCGACCCGGATGAGCTCTGATAGAAGCCGTCGGCGTCACCGCCGTGTCGGATGATCCCCGACAGCTGCGTCTCTATCCCCGCGAAGAGAAGACTAGATCCCGGCTGTGTTCGGAAACTAATGACGTTCCGTCCGGGCACCTTGGGGGAATATACAATCCGCGGAAGATCCTCGGAATACCGCTGCATCCAAAGGTCATTCAGGTCGATACGCACGAGCCCCGCTCGGAATTGCCCACGGCCGGTCACGGTCAGCGTAGCTCGCGCAGCGCGGATCGCGTCAGCATAATCGTCTGGATCAGTGAAGGTGAACACCGAGCTCGACAGCATCGGGCCTGTGCTAGCACAGGGGTCGGGGCCGATGAAAGTGCGGCCTGAGCTCCGCGGCACTCCCGACCCGGCCTGTTGGACACCGCGTCCTAATCGGCCCCCGCGGGCTGGGTCAGCTGAGAAGGCCCTCTCGCAACAAGAGGGCCATTTCACTCAGTACGGGCTGGTGCTGCCGGCGCCGGGTTTGGGAGTGCCGGAGCGCATCTCCTGGACCGCCGCCTGGCCGCCCATCGTCATGAAGCGATTGTCGCCGCCGACGGTGACGAAGGTAAAGCCCATCTCGATCATCTTCTTGGCGTAAGCCGGCGCGCCGCAATGGATGCCGGGCTGGACCTTGTGCCGCTTGCAGCCGTCGAGCACCTTCTTTAGCGCGGTCATCATCCACTCGTCGGGCTTGTCGCCGCCCGGCGCATAGCCGAGCGAGATCGACAGGTCTGAGGGGCCGATATAGATAGCGTCGAGACCCTTGACCGACAGGATCTCGTCGAGATTGTCGAGCGCCTCCTGTGTTTCGATCATGCCGAAGGCGACGACGATATCATTGGCCTTGGCGTGATAGTCGGCGCCACCGTATAGCGCCGCACGGATCGGTCCCGAGCTGCGGTAACCGATTGGCGCATAGCGCATCGAGCCGACGAATTTTTCGGCCTCGGCGCGGTTGTTGATCATCGGGCAGACAATGCCGTAAGCGCCGGCGTCGAGCGCCTTCTGGATGTGCGCCGGGTCGTTCCACGGCACCCGCACCATTGGCGTCACATCGGTGGTCGAGATGCCCTGCAGCATCGTCACCATCATCTGATAGTCGATCATGCCGTGCTGCATGTCGATGACCAGCGAGTCCCAGCCCATGCTCGCCATCACTTCGGCCGAGAAGCTGCTCGGGATGCCGCACCAGCTGTTGATCACCGGCTTGCCGGCCGCCCACAATTCCCGCACTCGATTGGCGCGCGCCATTCAGTCCTCCTGGGTTTTCTTCACAAATGTCGGCCGATCCCGCCAGCTAAGCCGGCGGCTGTCAAGCCGCCAGCGGCGCCGGTCAGTCCAGCACCTCCTTGTTGACGACGTTGTCGCGGATCGGCTTGCCGTCGAGCACGGAGAGGATGTTTTGCACGGCGGCGACGCCCATGCGGTCGACCGCTTCGCGCGTGACCCCGGCGACATGCGGGGCGGCAATGAAGTTCGGCAGCGTCAGGAGCGGATTGTCCTGCGGCGTCGGCTCCTGGTCGAAGACGTCGAGTGCAGCACCGGCGATGCGGTTCGCGTTCAGCGCGTCGTAGAGTGCGGCCTCGTCGATGATGCCGCCGCGCGCGGTGTTGACGATAAAGGCGGTCCGCTTCATATGCGCCAGCCGCGCGGCGTCGAACAGGCCGGTCGTCTCCGGCGTTTTCGGGCAATGGATCGTGATGAAGTCGGCCTGTGCGACCGCAGCGTCGAGGTGCTGTACCGGCTCGTAGCCCATGCCGCGGATCGTCGCGGAATAAGTATACGGGTCGTAGACCAGCACGTTCATCTCCATCGCCGCGTAACGCTTGGCCGCGCGCGTGCCGATCTTGCCAAAGCCGATGATCAAGACGGTCTTGCCGTAGAGGTCGACCGGCATCTCTTTGTAACGGTCGTGCCACCGGCCTTCCTTGACGAGCTTGTCCATTGCGGCACCACGGCGGGCCAACGACATGATCAGGAAGACCCCGGCCTCGGCGACGCTGACGGAATTGGCGGTGCCACCGATCATCAACGGGATCTTGCGACGCGTCAGCGCCGGAACGTCGACCGCGTCATAGCCGACGCCGATGCGCGAGACGACTTCGAGCGCGGGTGCTGCATCGAGTTCGGGGTCGCTGAACGGCTGCACACCGAGCGCTACCCCGGACACGTCCTCCAATAACCGGTGCAACTCGGCCTTTGGCACCGTCGGCACGAAGGACACGCCCTCGACGTCGTCGCGCGCCTCGACGAGCGCCCATCCGGCCTTCGCCATCGTGGTCGGCAGCAGCAATTTTTTCCGGTTGGTTCCCGCGCTGATCGCCATCGGTCGGTCCCTCTCGTGTTGTTATGCCGAAACCCTATCGCGTTGAAACACGCCTTTCTACCCTGGCCGTGTTAGGCTTTGCACGAGTGACCGGCCCAATGGGAAGGATCTCGCCATGCCCACCGAATTCTTGATGTTGCCGCCGCAGACCGACAAGACGCGCGAGTGGGGCGCCCATCTGGCCGCCGCGCTGCCCGAGATGAAGATCATCGTCGCCGAAAACCACACCCACGCGGCGGGAGTGATCGCCCATGCGGATGCGGCATTCGGCACGATCCCGCCCGACCTGTTGCGCGAGGCCAGGCGGCTGCGCTGGCTGCAAGCGCCGCAGGCGGCACCGCCGGCCGGGTATTACTACCCCGAGCTCGTCGCCCACCGCGTCGAGATCACCAATTTCCGGGAGATCTACAGCGATCACATCGGCGCGCATGTGATGGCCTTTGTGCTCGCCTTTGCCCGCGGGCTGCAGCACTACATCCCGCAACAGCTCCGGCGCGAATGGAAGAAACTGCCGCAGAACACCGGGGTCGTTCATCTGCCCGAGGCCACCGCACTCGTCGTCGGCGTCGGCGGAATCGGCAGCGAAATCGCCCGACTCGCCGCGGCGTTCGGCATGCGGGTCGTCGGCGTCGACGAACGCCGCCGCGACGCGCCCCCGGGGGTCGCCGAATTGCATCGTGGCGACGAGCTCGATGCGCTATTGCCGCGGGCGGATTTTGTGATCCTGACGGTGCCACACACCCCGGAGACCGAGGGCTTTATGAACCGCGCGCGGTTTCAGGAGATGAAGAAAACCGCGTTTTTCATCAATATCGGCCGCGGCTTGACGACGCGGCTCGACGACCTCGCCGCAGCGCTCGAAGCCGGCGACATCGCCGGTGCGGGTCTCGACGTCTTCGAGCAGGAGCCCCTGCCCGCCGACCACCCGCTATGGACCATGCCGGGCGTGCTGTTGACGCCGCATACCGCCGGCTACGGGCCCTATCTCGACGACCGGCGCTACGAAATCATTCTCGACAATTGCCGGCGATTTCTCGCGGGCCAACCGTTGCGCAACCTGGTCGACAAGGCCCGCTGGTTCTGATCGTGCCCCCCTCAGAGCAGGGAGAAAAAATGATTTGGCATCGGCAACCGATCGCGACATCTCAAATATGACTTTATAGGCCAATAGCTTACAAGTCGGATGCCCGGCACCCTGTGGGAGACCGCTGAGGGAGGGAAACTGTTCGCTGAGGGAAGGAGCAGGGAGAGCCTGGCTGAACATTACGCACCATGGTTGTTGCCTTTCGCATCGCTATTTGTATTATAATCTCATTTAAATATGTTGACAATATCGTGCCAAAGCGATACGATGTGTCATTCAGCCGAAACCGCGTCCTGCGGTGTTCAAGGCCTAATCCTGCGCCGGGGCGACCGGAACGAAGGCGAACACAACTCGTTTCAAGTGTCATCGTCATCCTGAAAATCGGTACCGCGGATGGAGAGGCCCATGACCTTGGAGCAGAACAAGCAGGTGGCGCTCGAAGCCTTTCGCGTAATCGAGACCGGCGACGCGGTGGCAGCGGATCGAATCATCGCGCCGGATTTTATTAATCGGGAGGCGGACGACGATCCCAATCGACCTGATCGAGGGCCGGCCAAATCGTGGAGCATTTGGCATTGCGGGACGATCTCGGCTTGCTGCGTCAACTCGGTGTGCTGAAGCAGTAAGTAATCGTCCTCGATCGGAAAGACGGAATCCTGAATGCCGTTCACCGGGAGCAGCGGCGCGCAACGTCGCTCTAGACACCCTGACGTAGTTTGATTGGAGTGCTATAGCGTAGACGTAGTGCTTATTATCATCGCGCCTCCCCCGAGGCGTGAGATACTTTTCATTCAGTGGCGCGCTAAAGAGCTTGACCCAAAAGTTTGTGGTATCGCGCCGAATGACATGATTTGCCGGCTACAGGACTCGGCGTGATGGCGATCAGCGATGTGGACGGAGGAGCACCGTCGGCTTTATCGGCGAGAGAGCGAGGGTTATCCGAGTGATCTGAGGGACGCGGAGTGGGCGCGGCACCGCTGATCCCGGAGGCGTCGACGCGCGGGCGATCGCCTCAAATGCGACATGCGGGCAGCGATGAACGCCATTCTCTTTGTTGCGAACTGGCAGCCGTGGCGCGATCTGCCGTGCGACAGCTTTCCGCCGCGCTCGACGGTCTGCAACATCTTTCGCAAGTTCCAGCGTGATGGCGTCTGGGAGACGACCTGGCCGAGTTGCACCTGGCGTTGCGCTAGCGGATTGCCCGGGCGTAGGTCGTGAACCCAACAAACCGTCGGCTGGCAACGCACGATAACGAAGGTCGGCAAATCGGATTGTGAAGGGACCTTTGCCAGAGCGACAAAGACACGGTTAGCTGACTTAAGAGAAAGGATGAGGCATGACTAGAAGAGAGGAGCATGAGCCGGTTGGATCAACGTTTGAATCCTGGTTAGAGGAGGAAGGGCTTCTCGAAGAAGCCACCGAGCATGCCGTCAAAGCAGTCATTTCCTGGCAGCTTCAAAAAACGATGGAGGAACGCGGGCTCAGCAAGAAGTCGATGGCTGCGTTGATGGGAACCTCCCGATCGCAGCTGGATCGGCTTCTCGACCCGGAGAGCGACGCCGTCACGTTAAAAAGCCTGATGCGCGCCGCCCGCCTGGTCGGAAAAAAGATCAAGATCGACCTCGTGGATGCTCCCTGATCCAGTACTTGCTTGCTTACGACGCCGCGTCGAGAGCGGCGGGGTTTTCGAGTTCGTCGAGGAGGGTGCGGGCGGCCTGCAGGTCGGCGGTGTCGAACCCTTCGGTAAACCAACCGTATATTGGGGCGAGCAGGGCAGCCGCCTCTTGCGGCCGGCCCTGCTGCCGGCGCAGGCGGGCGAGGCTCATAGCACCACGCAATTCCCAGGACTTTGCGTTCTGCCGGCGTGCGGCGTCGATGCCCTCCTGCATCGCGGCCTCGGCCTCGCTGACCGTCCCGGCGCCGGCGAGCAAGGCCTCGCCTTTGAGCCGATGGAGCTCGGCTTCGAGCGGCGCTCCCCCGGTTTTTTCGACCGCCTTCAGCCCGGCGATGACCGACGCAAGCGCCGCTGCGAGCTTGCCGCTCGCCAATTGGGCGTCGGCCTGCAACGCCAACAGCATATGTTGGTGGGCCCCTACACCGTAACCGTCCAGCCCTTGGCCGATTTGAGCCAGTCCCTTCTCGCTTTCGCCAAAGGCGCCGAGCGCCCAGCCGTTCGCGCAAAGGGCAGTCCCGTGAAACTGCGCGATGCGGTGCTCCTCGGCGATCCGCAATATCCGTTCGGCATAGTGGGCGACCGCCGATGGCTCGCGGCGAAAGATGTGAACGAGGGCGCCGTAATACAGCGTTTGGGCCAGGGTCAACGGATGCCCGAGCGTCTCGGCGCTTCCTATCGCTGCCCTCAGCTCGTCGAGGGACCGATCCGGGTAACCGAGCATCCAGGAAATCAGCACCATGAAGGACCGGCATTGCACGCCGGGATGGGAACCCGGCCAATCCGGGAACTGCATGTTCGGATCGAACATTTCGGAGCCCCGTCGAAAGTGCGGAAGCGCCGTCTCGAGTTTCCCCTGCCATAACAGCGCCACGCCGAGCGCCATGTGCGCCCCGACGAGATGGGCCGCATCGCCGAGCCGTTCGGCTACGCGCATTGCCTCCTCGGCAAAATGCTGGGACTTCTCCATCTCGAGTAGGTTATTATGGTAGAGCTGCAGGCCGCGGAGCGCCGTGAGCTCGCGGGAATAATCTTCAAGTTGCTGACAAAGCTCCCACGACCGCGCATAGGTTCGGCCGATGTCGGGGTGGCTGTAGCTCTTGGCCGCGTACAACGCGGCACCAAGAGCCATTTGCAAATCCAGCTCACGCGCGGCCCGCTCGCGCGTATCCGACAGCGCTTCGACCAGTTCCAGGCCTCGGCGGAATTGGTCGATTGCTTCGACGTTCGCCGACTTGCTCGCCGCGGCCATGCCGGCTTTGTGCCAGTACGCAATCGCCTGCGCCGGACAGTTCGCTTGCGTGTAGTGATGCGCCACCAGCTCCGGTTGCGTGCTCGCCACCTCGGGAAAGCGATCCTCCAGCAGCTTCGCTGCTCGCTCGTGATACTGCTGGCGGGTACGCTTCAGCAGCGATTGGTAAGCCGCATCCTGGATCAGCGCATGCTTGAACAGGTAGCGCGACCGCGGCGGGCGGCCGCGCTGGTAGAGCAGCTCGTCGGCTACGAGCTGACCGAGACCGCTCTGCAGCATCTCTTCCTCGATCCCGGCCAGTGCGCTGATCATGTCATAGGCAAACTCGCGTCCCAGAACCGAGCCCAGCTGCGCCACTTCACGCAGCCGCGGCGCCCGGTCGAGCCGCGCCATCAGCGAATCCTGCAATGTCTCCGGGATGTGCAGCTGTGCCAGCGCGCCCCTGAGCACATAGGCGTCGCCGCGGGCTTCGAGCACCCCCGAACCGAGGATGGCCTTGGTCAGCTCCTCGACATAGAGCGGCACGCCATCGGCCTTGGCGACGATATGGTCGACAACCTCGCCGGGCAATGGCCGGCTGCCGGCCAGATACCCGACCATCGTCTCGACCTCCGGCCGCTCCAGGCGGTTCAATGTGATCGGCGTCATGTGCGAGCGTTGCGGCCAGGGCGGCGTCAATTCCGGCCGATAGGTCGCGACGACCAGCAGCGCCGCCGTCGGCGTCTGCTCGATCAGCATGCCCAGTGTTTCCAACGTCGTCGGATCGGCCCAGTGCAGGTCCTCCCAGGCCATCAGCACCGGGGTGCCTTCGGCCAATTGGATCAGCCAGGCGACGATCGCATCGAGGGTCGCATCGCGCTGCAGCTGCGCCGTCATCGAAAGACGCGGATAGCGGTCCTCGGGCAATGGCACCGACATCAAATCGGCGAACAACCGCACGCTCTCGGTGAGCGGCGAGGTCTTGAAACCGGCGAGCCCGGTTTCGAGCTTCTGCAGGTGCTGCTGTGCGGTATCCTCCGGCTGCCAGCCGAAGACACGCTTCAAATGTTCGATGATCGGGTGAAATGCGCTCGCCGTGTGAAACGGAGAACAGCGGATCGCCACCCAGATGCGGTCTTTGCCGGTCGCCTCCGCACTCCTTCCACCAGACGGGACTTACCCAGCCCGGCCTCGCCCTGAATCAGCACGACCTGGCCGCGGCCATGGCAAGCACCTTCCCAGGCCCGCAATAGCAGCCCCATCTCCTCCTGGCGGCCGACGAGGGGTGCCGCACTCCCGGTCCGGGTTGCGGCAAAGCGGCTCTCGACATCCCGCGCCGACAAGACGCGCCAAGCCGGCACCGGCTCGGCGAACCCCTTCAGCTGGTAGGCCCCCAGATCCGCGAGGTCGAAGTGATCGCCGAGCATCGCGCGCGTGGCCGCACCGACAACGATCTGGTTCGGCTGCGCCAATGCCTGCAGACGCGCCGCCAGGTTCGGGGTCTCGCCGACGACCGCGGTTTCCGATGCGGTTCCCTCACCGATCTGGTCGCCGACGATCACGGGTCCCGTGGCGATGCCGATCCGCACCGCGAGCTCGACCCCGGGCGGCCTCGGGACTGCGGCATTCAACTCCGCCATCGCCTCGACGATGTCGAGACCGGCCCGCACCGACCGCTCGGCCTCGTCCTCATGGGCGCGCGGGTAGCCGAAATAGACGAGGATGCCGTCGCCCATGTACTTCGCGATAAAACCGTCGTAATGCCGGATCGCGCCACTGCACCGGGTCTGAAACGATGCGATCAAATCGCGCAGATCTTCGGGGTCCATCCCGGTGGAGAGCGCCGTTGATCCCACCAGGTCGCAAAACATCACGGTCAGCTGGCGGCGCTCGGCCTCCGGCGCCGCGGGAGTCGTGACCGGTCTCTCGGCTTGCCGCAGGGCTGGTAATGGTTGCAACAGCGCCGCGGGCTCGGGTCGGGCCAGGCGTCCCTCGGGCGCCCAGACGAGTACCTGTCCGTCGACATCCGCCGCCACCCGCTTGATGCCGATCAGCTCGCGACGCAGTTCTTCGAGACCGTCATCATCAAGACGAAAGCTCAGCTTCATCCGGCGATAGGAGATGCTGCCCTCAGTGACGAGGCGCCAGAGGACCTTCTGCAGCACCCGCTCAAAGTTCATGCTTCCGTCCCCGTACTCTCTCAACGGTGCCGGTTGGAAGTGTAACCCTGCTGACGCCGGTCACCGACGGCAATCCCTTAGGGCGCCGCAACCGCTATGCCGAGAGCACGGGCGCCGGAGGCCATGCTTCGGTCGAAAGTGACGAGTGTCGCCTCCGCTCGCCGAGCGATCGCGATGTGGATCGCATCCGGTGTACGTAGGTTGACGTCAAGACGGCGCAAAATCCGAGTTGCTGCATCGATGTCGGCGGTCGTGACCTCCTCCCGGTATGCCGATCGTGCGACCCACGTATCGAGATTGGAGAATGCAAGCTCCCCGTCTTCCCGCGTGAGGTCGCGCGTCCGCACCTGCCGCCCGACGGCAGACGAGAACTCGGCGACGCCGAAATCACTAACGACGACAATCTCCGGGTGTGCCGACAAAAAAGCCTCGGCGCGAGCGCTCGACGGGTCGACGACAAACAGTGTGACTAGAACGCTCGCGTCAAGATAAAGGCTCTCTTTTCTGCTTCATCCCGCATCTCGCTAACGAGCATGCCGGCGTCAGTCTCGGGCATCGTTCTGCCCACCCGCCTAGCGCGGAGCCATTCGATGTCGGCTTCGGCAATCGGACGCGGCACAGGCTGCACCGGCTTCAGCTCGACGACCGGCTGGCCGCGGCGGGTGATGACAATCCCCTCGCCCTTCAAAGCGCGGTCGATCAGTTTCGAGAGCTGATTCTTCGCCTCGGCGACAGTATGAGTGCTCATGGTCAGAAGATAGCTATCGCATGGCCATCCGGCTAGTTCAGTGACCTTTTATGAGCGCACCAGCGCGCGCTCGATGGCGGCGGGGTGTTCGCGGGGATCTCCTTGCGTATAATCAAGTATGATAAAGTATGATTGTACCGATGAGGACCGTTATGGCCGAGATCGAGCGGATGACGATTACCCTGCCGGCCGACATGGCCGCAGTCGTGAAAAGCGCGGTCAAAGGTGGCGATTACGCATCGACCAGCGAGGTGGTGCGCGAGGCGCTGCGCGACTGGAAGACAAAGCGCGCGCTGCAGCTCCAGGAGCTTGCCGCGCTCAAGGCTGAGATCGACAAGGGTCTCGCCGATCTCGCCGAAGGCCGTGTGAAGGACTTCGACGCTGACCGGATCATCGAGAGAGGAAGAAAGTTATTAGCGAGCCGCTCCCGGTCCGCCTGACTGACGCCGCGGAGGCTGACCTCGCCGAAATCTGGACCTACCTGGCAACCCGATCATCGGAGGAGGTTGCGACCCGGTTCGTCAGAGAGATGGAAGCCGCGTTCGACCCAGTGCGGCGCTTCCCGCTCGCGGCACCTAGGCGCGATCAGTTGGCTCCCGGATTGCGCGTAACGTTTCATGGCGCCTACGCAATTTACTATCGGCCGCTTGCGCATGCCGTGGTCATCGTCCGCGTGCTGCACGGCGCGCGCGACGTGGCCGCGCTCGCCGAGCAGCAGCGCCCTCGCCCTGGAATCGGAGAATCGACCCTGAACCGACCTTTATGGCCGGGCCGGTGGATAGTCGCGGCGGCCTGCTGAATCAATCACTGAGGGTTGTGCGTCCTTCGAGACGTCCGCCCATCCTGAGGAGCCGCCGCGAGGCGACGTCTCGAAGGGGCGGCCTCCTCAGGATGAGGAAAGTTTCTTAATATCATCAATGAGATACCTCATGCTGAGGAGCGCCACCTGTCCGAGGAGCCGCCGCAGGCGGCGTCTCGAAGGGGGGCGCGTCTCGAAGCACGCACAGTCTCGCTGCAGCTGATCTCTGTCTGGGTCGGTAGATTTTCTGACAGCTGGTCACGCGCAGGCGACGGGTGCGGGCCCGTGATCGTCGAGAATGCCGGCGACCGCGAAGACGCGGACCTCGCGCCGGATGCCCTTGGCGGCGATGCTGCCGCGTTCCTCGGCGCGCACGATGTCGCGCACCAACGCCCAGGTCGGATAGGAGATCAAAATGCCGCCCGGGTCGGCTTCCGCTTGGATGCGTGCGGCGAGGTTCACCTCGGCGCCGATGATCGTGTAATCCATGCGGTCTTCCGAGCCGAAATTGCCGACATTGCAATAACCGGTATTGATGCCGACCCGCATCTCGAAGGGCTGCTCAAAACCGCTGGCGCGCCATTCCTGCTGCAATTCGACCATCTGCCGCTGCATGGCGACAGCCATCCGCACGCAGGCCCGCGCATCCTCTTCGACGCCTTTGGTTTCGGGATCGCCAAAAAACATCAGCATCGCGTCGCCGATGAATTTGTCGATATGCGCGCCGTGAGCCAGCGCGATCTTCGACATTGCGGTGAAATATCGGTTCAACATCGCCGTCAGATCTTCCGGCTGCATGTCGGCGGTGGTCGAGACGAAGTCTTTGATGTCGCTGAAGAACACCGTCAGCCGTTTGCGTTCGGTGGCCAGCTCCACGTCGCGCGAGCCGGCGAAGATCGAGGCATAGACCTGGGGCGAGAGGTATTTGGAGAGCTTGACCGAGAGGCTCTCCAGCATCCGGGTCTTTTCATCGAGAGCGGCGTTCCGCTCCTCGATCTCTTTCAGCGTATCGCGCAACAGCAGATGGGTCGCCACGCGCGCGCGCACGACGGTGGGGTTGAACGGCTTGTGAATGTAATCGACAGAGCCGAGCTCGAACCCCTTTGCCTCATCCTCGGCTTCGGTCCGGGCGGTCAGAAAGACCACCGGAATGGCCGCGGTCTCCGGATCGGCCTTGAGTCGCGCGCAGACCTCGTAGCCATCCATGTCGGGCATCGTCACATCGAGCAAGATCAGGTCCGGCTTGTCGCCGGCACGAGCATGTTCGAGCGCCTTGGCGCCGCTGGTCGCCACCTTGGTACGATATTGATCCTTCAGAATGGCCAGCGCCGCGGCGATGTTGGCCGGCGTATCGTCGACGATCAGAATGGTCTTGTCCGCCATAAGGTGCTCGTCTCCCCTGAGTCCAGCAGTTGCAGTAACTTATCGTCGCCCCGTGCCCGCGCCTTTTTCTCGTCGTTCCCGCGAAAGCGGGAACCCAGAGATTTCAGTCACTTGCCCTGGGTCCCCGCTTGCGCGGGGACGACGAGTTTGTTTGTCCCCGAGATTTCCTGACAGCTGCTTGCGCGGGAACGACGGCGTTGTGATTAGAGACTGATTCACCGAGCGTCGGCGCGAGCCGGGCGGTGTGGCTGCGCACCCGGACGAGGGCGGCGTCGAAGTCGAAATTGCCGACCTCGCGGAGCAGTGCCTCGGCCTCCTGCGCGCCTAATGCGCGCTCCAGGAGCTCCTGTGCGGCGAGCGCGCAATCGAGTGCGGCGCCGTTGCCGTCGGCCAGCATGGTTTCCAGCTGAGAGAGGGCGACGACCAGCGCGGCACCGCCGCCGGCCGTCGCCGTTCCAAAGCGGGCAGCGATCGCACGCACCCGGACCAGCGCGGCGTCGAAGTCGAAATTGCCGACCTCGCGCAGCAGCGCGCCAGCCTCTTCTTCGCCTAATGCGCGCTCCAGCAGCTCCTGTGCGGCAAGCGCGCAATCGAGTGCGGCGCCGTTGCCGTCGGCCAGCATGGTTTCGAGCCGAGAGAGGGCGTCGCCCAGGGCGGCGCCGTCGCCGCCGGCCGTCGCCGTTCCGATGCGGGCGGTAATTGCCCGCAACTCTACCAATGCTGCATCGAAGGCGAAGTTCTGCACCTCGCGGGTCAACCGGGCAAACTCCTCGGGGGTCAGCACTTGGGCCAGCATCTCCTGCGCCTCGAGCAGGCAATCGAGAGCGGCGCCGTCGCTGTCGAGCAGCAAGGCCTCCAGCCTTCTGAGCAATGGGAGCACGGCCGAGAGATCAGTTGATCGCGGTGCTGCGGCTGACACCAGTGCTGTCCGGATCGCTGCGATCACCGCTGCGGTCGCTTGCTCCACTGCCATCAGATCGTCTTCGATTCCCTCCAGCCTGCCGTGCCGGATGCGGTCTTCGACGACCGCCGCCGCTTCGCTTGGCCGTTTGATGCCGAGGGTGGCGGAGACTCCTTTGAGCGTGTGCGCCAGCCGTTCGGCCGTCTTCGCGTCGCCTGCGGCGAGCGCCGCGCGCAGAGCGGCCGGTGTGTCGGTCTGGTCTTCGGCATATTGCCGCAGCATGGCATGGTAGAGGCGTTCGTTGCCGCCCACCCGGCGCAAGCCGTCAACCGTGTCGACCCCAGCAACCTCAGCCACCTCGCCGGCCGGCGCTGGGCTCGCGGCGCCGGCGCGGGGCACCACGCGCTGTCCGGCGAACGCCAGCACCGTCCGGTACAAGAGATCCGGATCGATCGGCTTGGTGATGTGGTCGTTCATGCCTTCGGAGAGACACTGATCGCGCTCCTCGGCCATCGCCTGCGCGGTCATCGCGATAATCGGCAAGCTGTCCCAGCGCGGATCCGACCTGATCGCCCGTGTGGCCTCGTGACCGTCCATGACCGGCATCTGCATGTCCATCAGCACGATATCGTAGGGCGGCGGCTGCACCATGCCGGTGATCGCGGCCACTGCCTCGCTTCCGTCATTGGCGATGCTCACCCCGGCGCCCGCTTTCGTCAGCAATTCCACTGCGATCTGCTGATTGACTTTATTGTCCTCGACCAGCAGCACGCGGATGCCGGTCAGGTTCGGCGCCGTCGCCTGCGGCAGCGCAAACCGCGGCTTGGCGCCGCCGGCAAAAGTCTCCACCAGCATGTCGTAGAGTGAGGACAAGGTGATCGGCTTTGTCAGGAACCCTACCGCCCCGGCATCTTCGGCCGCCTGGCGCACCGCCTCGGTGGCAAAGCCCGTCACGATGATGATCTGCGGCGGTGACCCGCCCGCCTCCTCGCGCAGGCCCATCTTGTCGCGCAGAATCGTCCGCGTCGCCTCGGCGCCGTCGATCTCCGGCATCCAGTGATCCATAAAGACCACCCGATAAGGATCGTCGGCCGATGCCCGGTCGAGCTCGGCATAGGCCTCGCGCGCCGACTCCACGCTGTCGGCCCGCAGTTGCAGTTCCCGCAGGCTGCGGGTCAGGATCTCGCACGCCAGCGGATTGTCGTCGACCACCAATGCCCGCATACCGGCGATCGCGACCGGCATCGCCTGCCGCGGCCGTTGCCGCGCGGTGACGCCGAGCCACAAGGTGACGCGGAAGGTGCTGCCGATCCCTGCCTGGCTTTCGACCTCAACGTCGCCTTCCATCAATTCGGCGAGCCGCTTGACGATGGTCAGGCCGAGGCCCGTTCCGCCATAGCGGCGGGTGGTCGAACCGTCGGCCTGGCTGAATGCCGAGAACAGCCTGGCGCTCTGCTCTTGTGTCATGCCGATGCCGGTGTCGGTGACGGCGATCTCGAGGCACGCCCGGCCGTCGCGCTCGTCGAGCCGGGTGATCGACACCTGGATGTGCCCCTCTTCGGTGAACTTGACCGCGTTGCTGATCAGGTTGCTCAGGATCTGGCTCACCCGCAGCGGGTCGCCCAAGAGCCCCTGCGGCACGTCTTCGGCCACGCTGAACACCAGCTCCAGCTGCTTCTCGCTGGCCCTCTGCCCGATCAGCGTGTTGACGTTGCCCAGCACATCGTCGACCCAGAACGGGATCGTTTCGATCGTCAGCTTGCCGGCCTCGACCTTCGAGAAATCGAGGATGTCGTTGATGATGCCGAGTAATGACACGACGGCGGTGTGGATCTTGGAGAGATAGTCGCGCTGCTTGAAGTCGGGCGCGTTCATCAGGGCGAGGTTTGAGAGCCCGATGATCGCGTTCATCGGCGTGCGGATCTCGTGGCTCATATTGGCGAGGAACATCGACTTGGCCTGCGTCGCTTCCTCGGCGACGTCCCGGGCGCGGGCGAGATCGGCCTGTGCCGCCTCCAATTCGTGCAACGCCGTCTCGGCCGCGTCGCGCGCCGCGCGGATCTCGGCCTCGGCGCGCTTGCGCTCGGTGATGTCGCTATAGTTGATGACGACCCCGCCGCCCGGCACCGGGTTCGCCCGTACCTCGATGACGCGGCCGTCGGGGCGCGTGCGCTCGGTCGAATATTGTCTGCTGGCCGCTTCGATCAGACGGCGCACTTCGGCTTCGAGATCGACCTCGCCGTACTCGCCGTGGGTGGCAAGGTGGCGAATGTAGTCGCCAAGGCTCGGCCGCTCGGCCAGCAAAGTGTCGGGCAAATCGAGAAGCTGCTGGAAATTGCGGTTCCACGCCGCGAGCCGCTGCTCGGCGTCGAACATCGCGACCCCGTCGCCCATATTGTCAAAGGTGACGCGCAGCTCGGCCTGCCGCTGGCGGATCTCGCCGAGCAGCCGCGCGTTCTCGATCGCGATGACCGCCTGGTCGGCAAAGGTGCGCACCAGTTCGATTTGCCGCTCGGTGTATGGCTGCACTCGGTTCCGCGCCAGATTGATCGTCCCGAGCACCTCCCCCTCGCGCAGCAGCGGCACCCCAAGCGCGGTACGGTTCCCGGCCGCCACAGCCTCGGGCACCGCGTAGTCCGGGTCAGCGGCGAGGTCCTCGACGTGCACGACCCTGCCTTCGAGCAACACCCGGCCGGTCATGCTGTCGCGGCCGGGGACAATAGTTCGCTGGCGCAAGATCGCCCAAAACTCGGGTTCCGATGCACTGGTCGAACTCGCCACGTAGCGGTAGACTTGGCCCTCGCGTATCGCGATCACTGCGACATCGGCGGCGCAAAGCCGGGCGGCCGTTTCGATTACTGTATCCAGCACCGGTTGCACATCCGAGGTCGAGCGGGCGATGACGTTGAGCACATCGCTCGTCGCGGTCTGGTATTCGAGCGATTCTTCGAGGTCGCGCGTGCGGGCCTGCAACTCGCTGAGCAGCCGCGCATTCTCCATCGCGATGACCGCCTGGTCGGCAAAGGTGCGCACCAATTCGATCTGCCGCTCGGTAAACGGCTCGACCCGCTTCCGTCCGAGATTGATCGTGCCGAGCACCGCCCCCTCGCGCAGCAGCGGCACCCCAAGTCCGGTGCGCTCCCCGGCCGCCACAGATTCGGGCAGCGCGTAGTCCGGGTCGGCGGCGCGATCCTCGATATGCACAACCCTGCCTTCGAGCGCCACCCGCCCGGCGAGGGTTCCGCGACCGGGGAGGATGATTCGCTGGCGCAAGGCCGCCCACTGCTCGGGCGCCGTTTTGGCGGAGGCCGACACATAGCGGTAGACCTCGCCGTCGCGTATTGCGATCGTTGCGAGATCGGCACCGCAAAGCCGGACGGCCGTCTCGATTACTGTGTCCAGCACCGGCTGCACATCGGAGGTCGAGCGGCTGATGACGTTGAGCACCTCGCTGGTCGCGGTCTGGTATTCGAGCGATTCTTCGAGGTCGCGCGTGCGGGCCTGCAATTCGCCGAGCAGCCGCGCGTTCTCCATCGCGATGACCGCCTGGTCGGCAAAGGTCCGCACCAGCTCGATCTGCCGCTCGGTGTATGGCTGCACTCGATTCCGCCCGAGATTAATCACGCCGAGCACGGCCCCCTCGCGCAGCAGCGGCACCCCAAGCATCGTGCGTCGCCCGGCCGCCACAACCTCGGGCACCGCGAAGTCCGGGTCAGCGAGGATGTCCGCGACATGCACGACTCTGCCTTCGAGCAGCACCCGCCCGGCGACGGTTTCGCGACCGGGGACAATGGTTCGCTGGCGCTGGATCGCCCAATACTCGGGCTCCGCCGCTCTGGACGAACTCGCCACAAAGCGGTAGGCCTCGCCCTCGCGCATTAACATCGCTACGTTATCGGCGCCGCAAAGCCGGGCGGCCGTTTCGGTTACTGTGTCCAGCACCGGTTGCACATCGGCGTTCGAGCGGCTGATGACGTTGAGCACGTCGCTGGTCGCGGTCTGGTATTCGAGCGATTCTTCAAGGTCGCGCGAGCGGGCCTGCAATTCGCCGAGCAGCCGCGCATTCTCCATTGCGATGACCGCCTGGTCGGCAAAGGTGCGCACCAGCTCGATCTGCCGCTCGCTGAACGGCTCGACCCGCTTCCGCGAGAGATTAAACGAGCCGAGCACCTCCCCCTCGCGCAGGAGTGGCACCCCAAGGTTCGTACGTCGCCCGGCCGCCACAGTCTCGGGTACCGCGAAGTCCGGGTCAGCGCGGATGTCCTCGATATGCACGACCCTGCCTTCGAGCGCCACCCGCCCGGCCATGCTATCGCGACCGGGGACAATGGTTCGCTGGCGCAAGATCGCCCAATACTCGGGTTCCGATGCACTGGTCGAACTCGCCACAAAGCGGTAGACCTCACCCTGGCGTATTGAGATCGTCCCGCCATCGGCGCCGCAAAGCCGCGTGGCCGTTTCGATCACTGTGTCCAGCACCGGTTGCACATCGGCGGTCGAGCGGCTGATGACGTTGAGCACCTCGCTGGTCGCGGTCTGGTATTCGAGCGATTCTTCGAGGTCGCGCGTGCGGGCCTGCAACTCACCGAGCAGCCGCGCATTCTCCATCGCGATGACCGCCTGGTCGGCAAAGGTGCGCACCAGTTCGATCTGCCGCTCGGTGAACGGCTCAACCCGCTTCCGGTAGACGTTAATCGTGCCGAGCACGGCCCCTTCGCGCAGCAGCGGCACTCCAAGGATGGTTCGGTCTCCGGACGCCGCAACCTCGGCCCACGCGAACTCCGGGTCAGCGCGGATGTCCGCGACATGCACGACCTGGCCTTCGAGCAGCACCCGTGCGGATACGCTATCGCGACCGGGAACAATGGCTCGCTGGCGGATGGTCTCCCAATGCTCTTGCGCTGCAAGCGTCTGGGTGGCCACCACATAGCGGTAGACCTCGCCCTCGCGTATTGTGATCCCCGCGCCGTCGGCATTGCAAAGCCGGGCGGCCGTTTCGGCCACTGTGTCCAGCACCGGCTGCACATCGGCGGTCGAGCGGCTGATGACGTTGAGCACATCGCTGGTCGCGGTCTGGTATTCGAGCGATTCCTGGAGGTCGCCGGTGCGTTGCTGCAATTCGCGATAGGTCTCGGCGCTGGTGATGGCGATGACCGCTTGCTCGGCGAAGGTTTGCAGCAATGCGACCTGGCTGTCGTTAAAGCCGCCGACCTCTGCACTGGACAGCGCTACCGCGCCGATCGCCGCCCCGTCGCGCAGCAGCGGCAACGATATCTGCGACCTGTGACCGATATTGCGAACGGCCGCGCTGACTCCGGGTTCGCTCGCCAGGTCGCGCACATGAATAATCTGCCGGTCGAGAATCGCCCGGCAAGTGATCGAACCGCGCGTCGGCACCATCGGAAACAGCCGATGGTAGGCTTCAAATGCCTCCGGCGTGCGGTATGCCTCGATGCCAAAGGTTGATCGCAAATGGACCAGTTCACCATCGAATTCGAACAAGCCAGCCTGCGGGGCGTTGCACAGATCTCGCGCCCTGCGGACGATCAAGTCGAACACCGGCTGCGGATCGCCCGGCGAGGCCGACATCGCCTTGAGCACGTCGATCGTGGCGGACTGATGTTCGATGCGCTCGCCGAATTCGCTGTTGCGCGCGGCCAGTTCGGTACGGCACGCGTCGAGCTGGCGTTGGAGTTCTGCGATCGTTCGTTGGGGATCGCCCGCCGCCGCGTCGGGCCTCGCGGTCATGCGCCGGCGCCCGCGGGCGATCGGACATCGTCCGAAATCTGAATGTACGGCATTTTTCCCCTAGCCATCGGAGAGCTGCGAACCCCCCGTGAGCGAGGATATGCCTTAGCACTTCGCTCCGCCACCGGTTGTGCAGTAAGAAGGCACCGCCGCCTTTTTATGGCGAACCCGACCATTGCGGACGGCAGGGTGACATTTGCTCCAAGCGGCGCACCGCTCCGAGCATCACCCGCACGGGCGTGTCGTGCTCCGCACAAGTGCGGGTATGCGCTCGACGGCCTGGCGCGCGCGGCCGGCGATCGGGGTGCTACGAACCCGTGAACGAGGAAATCTCTGCCCTTCGACCGGCCCGCGGTACTGCCAAGACAAGGGCGGTCTCGGGTGTCCCGATTTCGAGCCTCAGCGGCCGCTGACGGTTTCGAAAGCAGCCCTTTGCGGTGGACGATCAGGCCACGCAGGCTCTTGGGTCAAGCGCTAACGCGAGTTGGCCGCGACGATGTCGTCGATCCAGGCTTTGTCGTCGCTGATCGTCGCGAGCTGCGCACGCAGCTCGGCCTCGGGCATTACGCAGGAGCGAATCACCCGCAGGTCTTCCTCGTCACCCTCGAGATCGCACACGATCTCCAGCCGGATCCCGTTGGGATCGAAGAAATAAAACGAATGGATGGCGGGAGGGATGGTCAGCAGCGGGCCGGCAACAATCGTGACATTGTTTGCCTTGAGCCGGTCCTGCATTTCCCGATAGCGGCGGGGACCGCACACGAAGGAGACATGCTGCATCGCGCCGAGCGTATCCCGGTCCGCCTTTGCAACGCCTTTCGGATATTCGAAAAACGCGAGCAGGCTGTCGCCGCCCATATCGAGGAAGTAGTGGGGAATGTTCTTGTAGGGCGGTGTTCCGATCCCATGCGCCGGCGGCGTGTTGGGCGGGGGCGAGGGCGTGCGCAGACCATGAACGAGGGGCATGCCGAGGACACGGACGTAAAAGTCGAGCGTCATCCGCATGTCCGACGTGTTGAGGGCGAGATGATGAATGCCGCGAAGCAGCGGCTTGACCCGCGGAGCCGAGGTCTCGGCCCGCGCCTCGATCATGATATTGTCCATGCGGTCCCTCCTATGGCCAGCCTACGAGACTCGATTCGTACCCTAGTCCGAGGAGGGGCCGCGGCCAAACGGATAACGCTGCCCGGGAGCTGATGGCGCTACACCCGTGATTATCAACCGAACCAGCGGCAACAACTCGAGATCGACCAATGGCATGGCGCATCGGCATCGATTCCGGTGGTACATTTACCGACATCTGCTTGTTCGAGGAGCAGAGCGGTCGTGTCGCGGTTTGGAAGGTCTCGTCAACCCCCTCTGATCCCTCCCTCGCCGTCGTAGAGGGCGTTGCCGAAGCGCTCGGCCAGGTCGCCGCGCAAGCGAGCGAAGTCTCCTATTTCGGTCACGGCACCACGGTGGCGACCAATGCGCTCATACAGCATCGCGGCGCGCTGACTGGTTTGATCACCAGCGACGGGTTTCGCGACCTCTTGGAAATCGGCCGGCAAAAACGGCCCGACCTCTACGATCTGCAAGCGGACAAACCGCCGGCGCTGGTCGAGCGCCGCTTGCGTCGCGAAGTGCCGGAACGACTGCTGCACGACGGCCGCGTCGAAACTGCGCTCGATACGGTCGCGGTGCGCGATGCCGTCCGGGTTTTGCGGAAGGCCGGTGTTGAGGCCGTCGCCATTTGTTTTCTTTACAGCTTCCTCGATACCGCGCATGAGGAAGCAGCGCGGCCCATCGTCGGCGAGGAATTTCCCAAAGCTTTCGTGTGCGCCTCGCACGAAGTGGCGCCCGAGTTTCGCGAATACGAGCGGCTGTCGACGACTGTCGTCAATGCCTATCTCGGGCCGATCATGGCGTTTTATATCCGCGGCGTAGCCGAGCGGCTGACTGCGCTGGGTGTCACTGCGACCCCGTATCTGACCCAGTCGAACGGCGGCGTCATCGGGTTCGACGCAGCGGCG